>Ga0209173_100059_pt1 | contig 162611 bp, 164 predicted proteins | sample SynthPrep_16_END_FD_187206 | JGI IMG/M metagenome (GOLD analysis project Ga0209173, IMG submission 187206) | Synthetic microbial communities from Ohio, USA - SynthPrep_16_END_DS12_MetaG (SPAdes) (version 2) | ecosystem: Engineered > Bioreactor > Aerobic > Activated sludge | place: USA: Ohio...
AGAGCATGCAGGTTAGACTTGGACATGGCGTATCATTCCTCTGTTGGTTGTGATCGTCGCGGTGATCAACCAACAGGATACGCCACCCCTTCAGCCTGCTTCCATACACCAGAAATCACCATAACTCCGTGATCATGCATCGGTCGTCAAACTCAATACTCTGGAAACCTTGCTTGCCTTTAACATAAGTGCGCTTCCCTGCACTGAAGTCCCACCCGTCACGGATATCGGCCAAGAGGGCTCGTGCGGCGGGGCTGAGCGCCTTTTGCTTCTCTACGGATTTCAGGAACTTACTTTTGAATACGCTTCGCGGGTAGGATGTTTCATGAACGGTGAGTTTCAGTGCGGCACAGCATTCGGCGTACGTGAGCGGTTCATCAGGTCCCTTAGATGGCACTCCTTCGTGGGGGGGGAAATCATCGGGATTGTCTTCTAGCCAGGCGGCGTAAGCCCGCGGCTCATCGGTGATCGGTTTCAGTAACGTAATAACCCGTTCGACGACCGGCTCCATCTCAGGCTTAACGACAGGCTTCAGCGTCACCTGGTTTATCTTTTCCGAGAGCCAGCGCAGGAACATGCGCCGATTACCCTGATTATCCTCTTTAAATACCACGCAATCCAATTCAACATCCGCCAATTCACCCACGCGACTGGGGGCACTCAGCAACAGCGCACAGGCGGAGGTCACAACGATATCGAGGGGGAGGGTCAGCTCGTTTGAGAACACTTCCCCGAGGGCTCTGATCGCGTCAGGGCTGGGAAGCTTCTGTTCCCGATCTGCTCTTTGTTGCTTGAGCGTGCCATTAGGCTTCATTGTCAGCGGAGAGGTCCACCGGAAATCCAAATTGAGCAGATTTTTGGCCCGCATCAGGTTGATGATGGTCTCAAGTGTCTTACTGTGCGTGTATGCGTTGTTACCTTTGGTCCAGTAACGGTCCATGTACTCGCACGCTTTATTGCAAACAGCGGCGGACACCCGCGTCACATCCCGTGTGCCGGTCAGTTCGAGTAGGGCTGCTTCCAGCCCCCTCAGAGAACCCATCCAGCCTCCCAACGCCTTTTTTTGCAAATACACCCCTCGATACACCAATAAGGCTTTGGCAAAATCCGTGAAGGGTGCCTGCATTGCCTTTGGGGCAGATCTAGTTGATCCGACCGCCGAGAAGCTACAGCCTGTGAATCCATGCGGGTGCCAACTGCTATCTTCCCAGAGGATACTCGCGTGCACTCGACTGGGAATGCCTTTGGGCAGTGTCTGTTTTGCCCATTCGATAAATGCCTCGAGTTGATCCTCCGCAGCCAGCTGGCTCCTGGGTTTAAAATCGACAATGTTATTCGCCGATTCAGAATGAAACGCATCGGTCATTCGCCTTCCCTCCCTGATCGGAGGATGGCCTCACAATCCAGAATCACCTTACGGCAAGCCAGAATGGCCCGATCCCAGAGCACGCCGGTAATTTTATCCGTGGCAATGGTTTGAGCTCGACGACGTTCCAATCGCTCAAGGACCGCATGGTGATTGCCGTTCAGAAGGGGTTGGAATTTTCCGCATGCGTAACAGGTGTACGGCGCATCAAGATGGCAGGTGGCAGTGGCACCGCATACTGCCACATCCTCGATTTGTCGATCCGCTCGGTCCCCGTTTTCAGCTGAGGTACGATCCGTGACAATGCTTCCGGTGAACGCATTCACAACCAAGGCTAGCTGGTCGCTCATCTTCGCGTCGATCAACCGCATCAACTCCGCTGATACGGCGCGGTACTTTCGCACTGTGTGAGTGTTTTTGTGCATCAATGCACGGGCCATTGTCCACTCATCCTGCCCCGCATTGGAAAGGTCCGTGCCGAGGGTGTGTCTGAACCGGTGCCCCCGCGTCACTTTCAGCGGCTTATGGGTCCGAGGCGAAATCGGAAAGGACTCCATCCGCTCGATGCGGGCAAGCCAAGCATGAATTGTGCTTTTTCCGGCATGAAAGATTGGCTGCGGCGCGTATTCGAGGTCTTTTTGAAGGGGGCTATCGAGCAAAACAGGGGGAGTCATCCGCTCACGACATTCAGCTTCATCATGCAGCTTCCGACGAAAGAGGGGCACATTTTCAATGGCTGCATTCCAGTCGGCACCGTCTGGATACGTTTGCCAGAGTTGCCCCAGAACCATTGCCTTGTAGGCCTGCACGGTGTTGTAGAGGTCCTCATCCAAACTAAATATTTCGAACTTTACTCGCCAACCCGCCTCGTCGTCTTTTTGCTTTGCCCAGTGAAATCTGACCTTGCAGCCCTGATCGCTCTTGGTGAAATCACCAAAAACCATCATTCGCACTTGCGCGCCACGCTGCCCGTAAATCATCAGCATGCGCAGGTAAAGGTACCGCTCGAAATCTAAGTGCCCGTGACAAAACTGCTCATGTATCCATTGGTGCAGCGCGTCTTGCTCCGCCTGCGTGAACGGGCCTTGTTCGGGGTCCAGGCTGAGGATCACATCGTTGCAGGAATTCTTTTTCTTGGGCATTGCCTGGTAGGCGTCGATCAGGGGTTGCGGCGGGCGCTGTTCGAGGGATTCGCAGTCGTGCCAAAACGCCATAAAAGCGGTAATGACACTAAACTCTCTATTGTTAAAGCGCTCCCGCAGAGCGATGAGTTGACCCTCGTTGAGCGGGTCAAGCCCGGCCTGAGCAGCCCGCGACAAAACGCTGGCGACGTTAGCAACCGTGCTCGCTGCCAGATCGGCCATTCGGTACGCCAGGGCTGCGTGCAACCAGGGCTTCCAATCCGGCGAGACGCAGGCAACAGCGGCTTTCCAGTTGACTGAATGATTCGCCGATCTGTCCGGTTTCCACATCGGTTCGGCCGGTGTGAACACCTCCCCACATTTCGCCAGGCGAGGCGTGTTCAGCCATGCATCGAGGCTGTCCTTCGTGGGTGCCTGAAGTGCTTCGACGGCGATGCTCACTCTGAACCTCCTTGTGTCGTGCCGGCCTTCTGACGGCTGGACGTAAACCGCTCGGCCCGTTTCTGTATCGCTTTGTCTGCCTCCTCCTTCCAGAATTTTGCGCCGTAGAGGTCGGGCATGTTCGACTCGGGACTCCAGCCGAACATCCATGTCAGGGTCTTTTGAACTTGCGTGGTACGATCCTCCGGCGTAAGCGCTGCCAGTTCCTCACGCATGCTTTCCAGCATGGTGTAGACCGCGTCATGCCTGAGAATATGCGTGTGCACATGAGCCAGTTCCGGCGCTATTTCTCGAACCCTCGACAGAACGCCATCCACTGCCTTGATGGTCAGAGGCCCTCCCTCATTTCGCTTGTGCGCCACCAGCAAAAACGGATGCTTCCTTGCTTGCGATGTGCCGCTACGGGGCTTTCTGTGGCGATATTTCGATTCGTACTCAGTGATCGCTTCATATAGGTCATCGGTCATCACCAGCATGCGCTCGTGGGTTTTGAATTGCGGGGCCATGGTTCGTGGGTCGATGCTCTCATCCTCCAGGTTGACCACCGCTAGTTGACGACTGTGCCAGTGAATATCGCTGGTCTTGATCAGCAGCATCTCGGAGCGGCGCAGCCCCATGTCGAGACCCAGCAGCAAAATGATGTAGTTACGCAGCCTGATGGCTTCATCTGAAAAGGGGTTCTCGGAGCTATCCGGGTGCATGATTTCTAGCAATCGAGTCCGCTCCAGGCTGGTAAGCCCTTTCATTGCGTCCGTTCGCTTTTTTTTCCACGCAGGGCTGGCCGCTTTGATCTTGCGGTTGATGCGCTTCTTCAGGTCGTCAACCGCTTCATGTCGTGTTGAGTGATCACCCAACTTGTCATAGAGGAAGGCCAGATAGTCGCGTACCGCCTCGATTCGCTGCTGCGCATGGACTTTGCCAACGGATTTGTAGGCAGTCGGATGCAAATGCATCCCCGCATACTTCATGGCCAAGGTTTCCTTGCTGAACCCCGCGTCTGACACAAACCTAGAAAGCTCACTGTCTGTCAGGTATTGGCTGTGAGGGCGCTGTTCGAGGTGAGAAATCAGATCAATGGAGGAAAAAGCCAAAAACTCCTCAAACACAGCCAGATGCTCAAGGTACTTCTTGGTCGTTTCGAGGGCTCTGCCCGAGTGCTCCATGGTGATGTATAGGTTGGGGTAGTAGACCGGGATGTAGTCTTGCACCAGCAGCTTTCTTCGAGCAGCATTCACCACCTGCTCTATGACCTGGAACCCCATGTTGCCCCCTCATAAAACATGACTTTTCTAAGTATAGTCAGGGGTAACGGCTGGTCAGCGCAAAACCTAACGTTTTACTTTCTAGAATTTATGCGCTTGTCACTACCACTCAAGCACTGAAGACACAGGATTAAAGGCGAATCAAACCATGTCGAAAAGTGACAAATCGGGCAAAACAGGCTCTTACGTCTACACCATGCACCGGCTGAGCAAGGTCGTTCCGCCGAAGCGTGAGATCCTCAAGAATATCTCCCTGTCGTTCTTCCCCGGCGCCAAGATCGGCGTGCTCGGCCTGAACGGCGCCGGTAAATCCACCCTGCTGCGCATCATGGCCGGCGTCGACACCGAGTTCGACGGCGAGGCCCGCGCCATGCCAGGCATCAATGTCGGCTATCTGCCGCAGGAACCGCAGCTCGATCCGGAAAAGACCGTGCGCGAGGTCGTCGAGGAAGCGGTTGGTGTGATCAAGGACGCCCAGGCCCGCCTGGATGCCGTCTACGCCGCCTACGCCGAGCCGGATGCCGACTTCGATGCGCTGGCCGCCGAGCAGGCCAAGCTCGAAGCGATCCTGCAGGCATCCGACGGTCACAACCTGGAGCGTCAGCTGGAAGTCGCCGCCGATGCTCTGCGCCTGCCGGCCTGGGATGCCAAGGTCGCGCACCTGTCCGGCGGCGAGAAGCGCCGCGTCGCCCTGTGCCGCCTGCTGCTGTCGGCCCCGGACATGTTGCTGCTGGACGAACCGACCAACCACCTGGACGCTGACTCGGTGGCCTGGCTGGAGCGCTTCCTCCATGACTTCCCGGGTACCGTGGTGGCGATCACCCACGACCGTTACTTCCTCGACAACGTCGCCGGCTGGATTCTCGAACTCGACCGCGGCGCGGGCATCCCGTACGAAGGCAACTATTCCGGCTGGCTGGAGGCCAAATCGGCCCGTCTGGCGCAGGAATCCAAGCAGCAGTCGGCTCATGAAAAAGCCATGAAGGAAGAACTGGAGTGGGTGCGCAAAGGCGCCAAGGCCCGCCAGTCCAAATCCAAGGCCCGTCTGCAGCGCTTCGAGGAAATGCAGTCGCAGGAATTCCAGAAACGCGCCGAGACCAACGAGATCTACATCCCGGCAGGCCCGCGCCTGGGCGACAAGGTCATCGAATTCAAGAACGTCACCAAGGGCTATGGCGACCGCGTACTGATCGACAACCTCTCCTTCAGCGTGCCGAAAGGCGCCATCGTTGGCGTGATCGGTGGCAACGGGGCCGGTAAGTCGACCCTGTTCCGCATGCTGATGGGCAAGGAAACCCCGGATTCCGGCAGCATCGAAATCGGCGATACCGTGCAATTGGCCTGCGTGGACCAGAGCCGCGACGACCTGGACGGTAGCAAGACCGTTTGGGAAGCGGTTTCCGATGGCCTGGACCAGATTCGCATCGGCAACTACGAGGTGCCATCGCGCGGTTACGTTGGCCGCTTCAACTTCAAGGGCGCCGATCAGCAGAAGTTCGTCAAGGACCTTTCCGGCGGTGAGCGCGGTCGTCTGCACCTGGCGCTGACCCTCAAGCAGGGCGCCAACGTGCTGCTGCTCGACGAACCGTCCAACGACCTCGACGTGGAAACCCTGCGCTCGCTGGAAGAGGCGCTGCTGGACTTCCCCGGCTCGGCCATCGTGATCTCCCACGATCGCTGGTTCCTCGACCGCGTCGCCACCCACATCCTCTCCTACGAGGACGATGGCGGTGTCGTGTTCTTCGAAGGCAACTACACCGAGTACGAAGCCGATCGCAAGAAGCGCCTCGGCGATGCTGCCTCCCAGCCGCACCGAGTCAGGTACAAGAAGCTCGCGCAGTAGACTGTTGCAGCAGACGAACGGAGCCCATGCGGCTCCGTTCTTGCGTCAGAAAGACGACTATCGGCTAGTAGCAAAACGCCTTATGCCGGATAATTGCCGTTTTTCGATAACCGGCCGGCAACCAATACCGTGCCAACCGAGCGACAGAGGGAACTTCGCATGGCAGCCTTGGGACTGCGCGGCAAATCACTGCTGGCCCTGTTACTGAGCTGCCTCCTCGCATTCGCCTTTGCCGGGCTGATCGGTCGGGAGGCCTTGCTTGGCGTGCAGCACCGCTTCGGCGAGGCCTATGCGCGCAACGTCGTACAGCTCAATCGCGAACGCCTTTTCGCGCCGGTATCCCGCGAGCTGGCCCTTGCCCAACGACTCGCCGCCTCTCAGCTGACCGTTGCCTGGTTGCAGGCGGAAGACAGCCCGGCCAGCCGCGACATCTTTTTCAGAGAAGCCGCCGGCTACCAGCAAGCGTTCGGTGACCACGCATATTTCGCGGCCTCCGCCACCAGCAACCGCTATTACTCCAACGGCCCAGGCCAGGAGCCAAGCCAGGCGCCGCGCTACCTGATGAGTCCGGACAATCCCCGCGACGAGTGGTTCTACCAGACCCTGCAGACAACAACGCCCTACTCGATCAATGTTGACCGCTCCGTAGTCACCGGCGAGCTAAAGGTATGGTTCAACGTGCAGGTGCGCGACGGCGACCGTCGTCTGGGCCTGGTCGGCTCGGGGATCGGTTTGCGCGCCTTTCTCGATGACTTCATCGAGTCCAGCAAGGTCGGAGTCGAGTCGATGGTGCTCGACGCCTATGGCTCCATCCTGGTGCACCCGAACCAGAATCTGGTGACACTGAATGCCGAGACGGCCCGCGGGCGCTCGCTATCGACCAACGTGCTAGGGCTGCTCGATGACATCAGCGCCGCCACGGCGGTCCGCCAGGCGATGGCCGACAGCCGCGAGGCGCCTGGAACGGTCGCGACACTGCGCGTTACCCTGGACGGTGCGCCGCGCCTTCTGGCGCTGAGCTGGATACCGGAATTGCAATGGTTCGTTGCCAGCTCCGTCGATCTCGGCACGGCACAGGTGGTCGAGGTACGCCCGCTGCTACCCGCCATCGGCCTGTTCCTGGTGCTCTTCCTGCTGCTGATCGGCGGCGGTGCCTGGCTGGTCGAAAAGCGCGTGCTCAAGCCGCTGCGCCAGCTGCGCCGCGGCGCCCAGGCGCTGGCGGCCGGACAGTACGATGTCGCGTTGCCACTCGGCCGCAAGGACGAGATCGGCGAGCTGAGCGCTGCCTTCGGCAGCATGGCGCAGACGGTTCGCAGCCACACCAGCGAACTGGAAAACCGCGTGCGCGAACGCACCCAGGAACTGGAGCGAGCGAACCGCGACATGGCGGCCGCGCACAAGAAGATCGACGACTCGATCGACTATGCCAGCCTTATCCAGCGCGCCATCCTGCCCAATCGGCAATTGGTCAGCGCCATGGGAGATCGTCATGCGGTGCTCTGGCGGCCACGTGATGTCGTCGGTGGCGACTTCTATGTCTACCGGGCCGATGAACGGGGTTGCCTGTTTGGCGTGGTCGATTGTGCCGGGCATGGCGTGCCGGGCGCGCTGATGACCATGCTCGCCCACGCGGCCATCGACCAGGCGCTCGGCACGACCGGCCTGGATGATCCGGCAGCCGCGCTATCGCGTACCGACGCGATCGTTCGCAGCATGCTGCGAGAAGAGGACGACGCCCACGCGCTGGCTACCAACATGGACATCGGCCTGGCCTATGTCGACCTGCAGCAACGCGAGGTGCGCTACGCCGGAGCGAAGATCGCGCTGTATTACTGCGACGGCGAGGAGGTACAGGAAGTCCGCGCCGCTCGACGCGCGATAGGTGACAAGCGCATCGGCGAGTACCACAACACCAGCGTCAAACTGCAGCCAGGGCGGACGTTCTACATGACCACCGACGGTTTCCTCGACCAGGCGGGTGGCGAACAGGGGTACGGCTTCGGCAACAGCCGCTTCGCCAGCATGATCCGCGAGCATGCAAGGCGTCCGCTGGCTGAACAGGGCGAAGCCTTCAGCCTCGCACTGGCGCGCTACCAGGGAGAATTTCCGCAGCGCGACGACATCACGATGTTATGTTTCCGTTTCGATTGAGACAGGGAGTTGGCCATGGCCCCCATTGACATGTTCGCGATGCGCGAATGCTACAACCAGCAACAGATAATGCTGTGTTTCAACGGCCCTATCTCGCGCAGCCTGATCGAAGAGATAGGCAACGCGCTGCGCAATTACATGGCCGAAGAACAGGCCCACCCGTCATCGGCCATGGACGTATTCGCCGTCTACATCGAGATGACGCAGAACATTCGTCACTACACCCGCGAGAAGAACTGGTCCGATCAGCAGGCGGGCGCCACGGTGGTGGTGTCGCGCGACGACCAGGGCCGCTATGTCGTCTCGGCGGGCAACCTGATCGAAACCGCCGACGGCCAGTTGCTGCTCGGTGCAGTGGCCGAACTGGCGAAGAAGAACAAGGCGGAACTGAAGGCGCTGTACAAGGAACAATTGCGCCGGCCACGCGACGAACATGTGACCTCCGGCGCAGGGCTGGGGCTGATCGATATAGCGCGCAAATCCAGCGAGCCCCTCAAGGCCTCGCTGCAACCGGTTTCCGACGAGCTTTCCTTCATCAGTCTGAGCGCCGTCATCTGACCTCCAAGAGCATCCACATGAACGATTTCTCCATCCCCGGCAGCCAATCCACCCCAGCCATTCATTCGGACTGGGAAAAAGGTGTCGTCTCGATGCAGGGCGATTCCTATCCGGAAAACTCTTATGAACTGTTCCATCAGGTCTATGACTGGATCGAGCGCTTCCTCGGCCAGGCCTCGCACCCGCTCGCCCTCGAACTGCGTCTGCTGTACCTCAACACCAGCAGCATCAAGGCGATGATGGACATCTTCGACCTGCTTGAAGCGGCCTATCAGGATGGCCGTCAGGTGGCCGTCAACTGGTACTACGACATCCGCAACGAGCGTGTGGTAGAGCTGGCCGAAGAGTTCAAGGAAGACTGCACCTTCCCCTTTTCCATCCAGAGTCACGACTGACAGAAGGTTGATATGCGTGGGCCATCGCCGCTAGAGCAAGAGGTTGCCAATCTCCTCGCCGATCCGCAGTTCGAGGGTCATCCGTTGAAGGAGGCCCTGAGCCAGCTGTGGGGAGCCCACCACGACCTGCTCGGACGCATCGAGCGGATCGCCCGTGTCTCGGACGGCTACCAGAGCATTGCGCGCGAGCGCGAAATGAGTCTGGCTGCACGCTTCGACAAGCAGTTGCGGCAGTTGGAGAAGGTCGCGCGCATCTCCGATCGCTATCAACTGATGATGCACGACCTGAACGCCTCCCTGCGCGAAGCCTCGACACTCGACTCGCTGACCGGCATCGCCAATCGCCGCCTGCTGACCGAACGCCTGCGCGAGGAAAGCGAGCGGGCCAAACGCTATGCGCGCCCGCTGGCAGTGGTCATGCTGGATATCGACCGCTTCAAGCTGATCAACGACGAACACGGTCATGAAGTCGGTGATCGGGTATTGATCGAAGTGGTCCGCGTCATGGAAGCGGAAATTCGCGAACAGGACCTCTGTGGTCGCTGGGGCGGCGAAGAGTTTTTGATCCTGATGCCCGAGTGCACCGCACCTACCGCCGGCGCGGTCATGGCCCGCCTGGGAGAGAGCATCAGCGCGCTCGGCGTGCGAGTGAACGACAACCTGCTGGGCGTCACCGCGAGCATGGGCATCGCCGAACTACGTGCCGAGGAAACCTACTCGAGCACCATCAATCGGGCCGACTTCGCGCTGCTGCGCGCCAAGCGCAGCGGGCGCAACCGCTGCGAGCTGGCCGACTGATCTCCCGAAGACGTCTCTTTTCCTGCACAAAAACGACGCACCGCATGCGTCATTTTGGCGCGAAGGGCGGCACACGCTTGATTCAAATCGGCCATAAACCCTGAGCTAGGCGAGTTCCCCCTTCCTCCCTCGCCGCACACAAGAACGCACCATTGACTGGCAACTCAGACCCATGTCGCACTTCCGCGGTGCAAATCAGGTTTGTTACAGTCGCCCGCCAAAAAAATTATCAATGACTGCCAACAAGCGGTCGCCGAGGGCCTACTGATGATCGAAACCGTTGATGCCTTTCTCGCCCGACTGAAGCAACGCGACCCCCACCAACCCGAATTCCACCAGGCGGTGGAAGAAGTGGTTCGCAGCCTCTGGCCATTCCTCGAAGCCCACCCGCACTACATGCAGGCCGGCATCATCGAACGCATGGTGGAGCCGGAGCGCGCCATCATCTTCCGCGTGCCGTGGGTCGACGATCAGGGCCGCGTTCAGGTCAACCGCGGTTTCCGCATCCAGATGAACAGCGCCATCGGCCCATACAAGGGCGGCCTGCGCTTCCACCCGTCGGTAAACATCGGCGTACTCAAGTTTCTCGCCTTCGAGCAGGTCTTCAAGAACTCCCTCACCTCGCTGCCCATGGGCGGCGGCAAGGGCGGTTCGGACTTCAACCCGAAGGGCAAGAGCGACAACGAAGTGATGCGCTTCTGCCAGTCCTTCATGAGCGAGCTGTACCGCCACATCGGCGCCGACCTCGACGTGCCAGCCGGTGACATCGGCGTTGGCGGCCGCGAGATCGGTTTCCTGTTCGGCCAGTACAAGCGCCTGTCCAACCAGTTCACCTCGGTACTGACCGGCAAGGGCCTGCCCTACGGCGGCAGCCTGATCCGCCCGGAAGCCACCGGCTACGGCTGCGTGTATTTCGCCGAGGAAATGCTCAAGAGCACCCACAGCAGCTTCGATGGCAAGCGCGTGGCGATCTCCGGCTCCGGCAACGTCGCGCAGTACGCCGCGCAGAAAGTCATGGAGCTGGGCGGCCGCGTCGTCTCGCTGTCGGACTCCGGCGGCACGCTGCACTTCCCGGACGGCATGACCGACGAGCAGTGGGCCTATCTGATGGATCTGAAGAACGTCCGTCGCGGTCGTCTGGAAGAGATGGGCACGCAGTTCGGCGTGACCTTCATGGCCGACCAGCGTCCCTGGAGCCTGCCGTGCGATATCGCCCTGCCCTGCGCCACGCAGAACGAGCTGGACGGCGAAGACGCCCGCGCGCTGCTGAAGAACGGCTGCATCTGCGTGGCCGAGGGCGCCAACATGCCGTCGACCCTGGAAGCCGTGGACCTGTTCCTCGAGGCCGGCATCCTCTATGCCCCGGGCAAGGCCTCCAACGCCGGTGGTGTGGCCTGTAGCGGCCTGGAGATGAGCCAGAACGCCATGCGCCTGCACTGGACCGCCGGTGAGGTGGACACCAAGCTGCACGGCATCATGCAGTCGATCCACCACGCCTGCGTCGCCCACGGCGAGGAAAACGGCCGGATCAACTACGTCAAGGGCGCCAACATCGCCGGCTTCGTCAAGGTCGCCGATGCCATGCTGGCCCAGGGCGTCGTGTAACGGCTGCGCCGACCGGCAAGCCTCGGCCAGAAAGACAAAGCCCCCGTCGGATCGTCCGGCGGGGGCTTTTGCTTTGTGGGGCCTCCGCAGCAATCGACTACCAGTAGTTCTCCACTGCCACCTGACCGGGCCTGCGGGTCATCGCCAGGTTCAGATCACGGGCTTTCAGTACCGCACGGGTGTCCTCGATCATCTGCGGGTTGCCGCAGAGCATGATCCGCGAATGCTCCGGCGTCAGCTGCAGATCGGCGGCGCGCTCCAGTTCGCCGTTCTCGATCAGCGTGGTGATGCGCCCATGCAGCGCGCCGGGCACCCGTTCGCGCGTGACTACCGGCAGATACAGCAGCTTCTCGCCCAGACCTTCCAGGTAGTCGCGCTGAGGCAGTTCGGCGATCAGCTGCTGATAGGCCAGTTCGCGGGCTTCGCGCACGCTGTAGACGAGAATGATGCGCTCGAAGCGCTGCCAGGCCTCGAAATCCTGCAGGATCGACAGAAACGGGGCAATCCCGGTGCCGGTGGCCAGCAGCCAGAGGTCACGACCATCGGGAAAGCGATCCAGCGTCAGGAAGCCGAAGGCCTGCTTGTCCACCAGCAACTCGTCACCCGCCTCGAGCCGGCTCAGCTCACTGGTGAATTCACCGTCCGGCACCACGATGGAGAAGAAATCGAGAAACTCGTCGTGCGGCGCCGACACCATGGAATAGGCACGCCAGACAATACAGCCGCTGGGCTTGCGCACGCCGAGGCGGGCGAACTGCCCGGCAGTGAAACGAAAGCCGGGGTCGCGGCTGGTGCGCAGGGTGAACAGGTTGGGCGTCAGCGTCTGCACCTCGAGCAGGCGCTGGCGGGTGAACTTCTCTTCGCTGGCGGTCATACTTCGCTCCCTCCGAGCATCAGTGGACACTTACGTGGCGCCCCGTGAACTCTTGATACTCCTTTCCGACGCCCACAAACACCGCCAGTTCTCATGCCTATTCTCGACACCCCGTATGCCAGCCTCGACCTGATCCGCCAGCCGGAGCAGCCCAACGAGCCGTTGCAGGCCTTCGACGCCGCCGACGAATACCTGCTCGCCACGTTGCATGAACAGCGTCTGCCGGCCGCCACGCGGGTGCTGATTCTCAATGACAGCTTCGGTGCGCTGGCCTGCGCGCTGGCCGCGCATGTCGAAGTGACCAGCAGCGGCGATTCGCATCTGGCCCATCTGGCCCTGCAGAAAAACCTGGCACGCAACGACCTGCCGGCCGAACGCGTGCGTTTCGTTCCCGCCAGCGAGGTCGCCGAGGGCCCGTTCGACCGGGTGCTGATTCGCGTACCGAAGACCCTAGCCCTGCTGGAAGAACAGCTGATCCGTCTGCACGACCAGCTGGCGCCCGGCGCGCAGGTGATCGCGGCGGCGATGATCAAGCACCTGCCGCGTGCCGCCGGCGATCTGCTGGAGCAGTACATCGGCCCGGTGCAGGCTTCGCTGGCGGTAAAGAAGGCCCGCCTGCTCAGCGCCACGCCAAGCGCGAAACCGGTACCGCGGTCGCCCTACCCGACCCGCTATCAGCTCGACCAGCCAAAACTGGAACTGCTAAACCACGCCAACCTGTTCTGTCGCGAAGGGCTGGACATCGGCACGCGCGCCTTTCTGCCGCATCTGCCCAAGGCGCTCGGCGCGCTGCGTGTCGCCGACCTCGGCTGCGGCAACGGCGTGCTCGGCATCGTCTATGCGCTGGGCAACCCGCAGGCGGAGCTGACCCTGGTGGACGAAAGCTATATGGCGGTGCAGTCGGCGCGCGAGAACTGGCAGGCGATCCTCGGCGAGCGCCCGGCCGATATCCGCGCCGGCGACGGCCTGGCCGAGCAGCCGCCGGCCTCGCTGGATCTGGTGCTGTGCAATCCGCCGTTCCACCAGCAGCAGGTGGTCGGCGATTTCCTCGCCTGGCGCATGTTCACCCAGGCCAAGGCGGCACTGACCAAGGGCGGCGAGCTGTGGATCGTCGGCAATCGCCACCTCGGCTATCACCTCAAGCTCAAGCGTCTGTTCGGCAATGCCGAGCAGGTCGCCGCCACGCCGAAATTCGTCGTTCTGCGGTCGATCAAGGCATGAACGAGGTGCCGGTCCGCCTGAGCATCCAGCAGTTCGCCGCACGTACCGGGCTGTCCGCCGACACGCTGCGCTATTACGAGAAGATCGGCCTGCTGCGGCAGGTCGCTCGGGATGCCAGCGGTTTTCGCGTCTATGGCCCACGCGACCTGGAGTGGATCGGCTTCATCCTGCGCCTGAAAGACACCGGCATGGCGCTGGACGACATCATCCGCTATGCCGAACTGCGCGAATGCGGCGATACCACGCTGGCGGCGCGCCAGGCGCTGCTCGAAGAACATGCGGCCCGGCTGCAGGAACGCATCCAGCGCGACCATGATCATCTCGACGCGTTGCGCGCGAAGATCGCCCTGTATCGCCAGCAAACTTCCGCTTGACCTGGAGCTGACTCCAACCCGCAGGCTTTCCTCTAGGGTCTGTTCCCGTTTCGTCGCAAGCCGCGTTGCTGCACCAAATGGTGCCATGGCCGGGCGGCGTTCCGCAGGCGCGGGACGCAGGTAATGGGGTTCCCTTGCCAAGTCCCGCAACGCCGCTTGGCGCCATTTGCCGCGCAACCCGCGGGCCGGGCCTGCGCGGCCGCGTACGGCCCTTACCCATCAAGAGGAACGCTCCATGTCTGCATCGACCCGCTACACAAACGGCCTGGCCAAGCTCGAAGAAATTGACGGCGAAGCCGGGCGCAAGGTCATCGACAGCCTGCAAGCCATCGCACCGGACCTGGCCCGCTACGTGATCGAGTTTCCCTTCGGCGACATCTATCAGCGCCCCGGCCTGGACCTCCCCCAGCGCGAGCTGGCGACCGTGGCGGCGCTCACCGCGCTCGGCCACTGCCAACCGCAGCTGGCGGTGCACGTTCACGGCGCGCTGAATGTCGGCTGCACGCCGGAGCAGATCGTCGAAGTGGTCATCCAGATGGCGGTTTATGCGGGCTTCCCGGCGGCACTCAATGGCATGCACACCGTCAAGACGGTATTCGCCGAACGAGGTTTGCTGCCGACCGGCAACGCCAACGAATGACCAACTGCCGGGCTTGCCTTGCTGCAGGCGCGGCTCAGTTCGGCGGCGCCTCGCTCAGCAACGCCTTGCTGATCGCCTGGCCGACCTGTTCGAACAGGCTGCCGGCTTCCTTGCCTTCGTCCAGGCCTTCGGCGCAGGCCACCACGACGATTGCACGGCGCTCGTCCTGCGGCTCGATCACGCCCACATGGCAGGCGCGTTCCAGCTGCGTGCCGGTCTTCTGGATGAAGGGCACGTCCTCCGGCAGCCCGGCCTCGAGCCGGTAGTTGTCATAGGAATCGAGCTTCATGAAGCCGTACAGCAGATCGCGGCTCTCGGCCGACAGCAACTCCCCGCGCACCAGTTTTTCCAGCATCGTGCCGTAGGCCACCAGGCTGCTGGAGTTGAGCTGGCGGGCGTAGTAGCGCTCGTAGGCCTGCTCCATGCTCGCCGCCTTCAACTCGTCCTGCTGCAGATTGAGTACCCGCACCAGCGCCTCATAACGCGGCTTGCTGAACGGCGCTGAGGCCAGCTCCACCAGCTGCATGTTGTCCAGCCGGGCGGCATCGGGATGTACCTCGCCGTATACGTCGCGCCGCACCTGGGTAAAGCTGGTGATGGCCTCGAAGTCGCCGCCCATGCTCTTGCGGGTGCGCTGGTTGAGCGCATCCTCGCCGACCAGGCGGATCAGCATGTTGGCGGCCGTGTTGTCGCTTTCGATGAGCATTTCCTTGAGCAGATCGCGCAGCGAGTAATCGACGCCGTTGTCCTGCCAGACCAGATCGCCGGAGCCGTCCACCTTGTCCTCCGCCTCCAGCGTCAGCCGCTGATCGAGGCGAAACTCGTCATCGTCGACGCCCTGCAGCACGGCCAGCGCGATCGGCACCTTCACTGCCGAGCCCAGGTACCAGAAGCGCTCGGCGTCGTAGCGCAGCTCGGCGTCCTCGCCCAGATGCTTGATGTACACGCCGAGCTTGCCTGGCGACGCCTCGTCGACGCGGCGCAGCTCCTGCTCCAGCCCATCCTTCCAGGTCGCCTCGGCCTGTTCGGTGCAGGCCGTCAGGCCGGCCAGTGGCAACAGCAGTGCGCCCAACGCGATCAATCTGCTCATCTTCGAATTAACCCCGCTGCGGCGACGGCCTCGCCGGTGCCACGCAATGCCCGCTCGGCCTGGGTGGTGGAGGCCACCCCGCGCACGCAGGCGACAATGATCAGGCGCTGGGACGTCGAGTCCGCCGCGCCTGGCTGGTCCACCAGCCCGGCATCGCAGATGCGCGCGCGCTGGGTGCCGGTCTTGTGCGCGAAGCCGGTGCCGGACGGCAGGCCAGCCTTGATTCGCCGCCCGCCGGTCTCGACCCGGCGCATCACGCTCAGCAGGTACTCGGTGCTCGCCGGCCCCAGCGCGGTGCCGGCATCGAGTGCCGAGAGCAGATCGCCATAGGCCTTCAGCGTGCCGGAGTTGAACGGCGTGGCGTAGTAACGCTCGTAGGCCTCGCCGAGGCTGATGGGCACCAGCGCGCTGCGCTCGACGCCGATCAGCCGCGGCAGCAAGGCCAGGCGGCCGGCGTCGTTCGGCTGCCGCTTGAGGGCGAGAAAATCCTTACCGGACAGGGTGCGCGCCGCCGGATGCAGTTCGCCATAGATCAGCCGTCGCACATCGGCCAGGGTGGTGATCGGCCCGAAGCCCTCGGGCACCAGCTCGCGGGTGACCGCATTGACCTGGTCGATGCCGACCAGCCTGATCAGCATGTCGCTGGCGGTGTTGTCGCTGTGGATCAGCATCTGGTCCAGCAGATAGCGCACGCTCAGCGCCTTGCCCGGCGCATGGCTGTTGGTCGGGCCGGCACCGTCGACATAGTCGCTGGCAAGCAGGGTCACCGGGCTGTCCAGCGTCAAGTCGTCCTGCTCGACACGGCGCATCACCGCGATGGCAATCGGCACCTTGACCGTCGAGGCCAGGTACCAGGCGTCTTCGCCGTGGTAGGAGACCGAGATGCCGGTCTGCATGTCCTTGACGTAGACGCCCAGTTGCCCCGGTGTCTGCCTGTCCACCTGCGCCAGGCGCGCCAGGAACGGGCCGCTCCATTCGATGCTGTCCTGCGCCACGGCGCGCTGGGCGAGCGACAGCGTGATCAGCAGCAGACACAGAGCGGCGAACGGTGAACGAAGCTGGGCGGGCAACAACATGGGCCTCCGGATCGAATGGTGCATTCCCCACCTATCGACCACCGGCGCTGGCGGGCGTGCGCCGGGTCCCGATTACCGGTGCAGCGCAACCGCTGGCGTCGATGCGAGTCCGATGACTATCAACCGACGCAGGAGTGGAGCAGTGGCGCGCACCGAACATTTCATCGGACTGGAGTGGCTGCGCTTTCTGCTGGCCATCTATGTCGTGCTGTTCCATACCGTGCACGCCTACGTCGAGGACGAGCCGACCTGGCTCTCGGAGCTGGCCGGCGTCGGCTTCTTCGCCACCAGCAGCTTCTTCGTCCTCTCCGGCTTTCTGCTGGCGCACGTCTATTGTCGGCAGGGCGAACTGCGCGAGCCGGCGCGGCATTTTCTCGGCAAACGCCTGGCCAACCTCTACCCGCTGCACCTGTTCTCGCTGCTGCTGACGGCCATCGTGCTGACCATCATCGCCAAGCTAGGCATTCCGCCGGACGACGCCAAGGCGAGCCTGAGCTATGTGGTCTACGACACCAACGAGGAGCTCAGCGGCGAGGCCCGCGACGCCCTCGAGTACTTCATGAACAACCGCGAGCTGGCGTTCAACTTCATTCTGCAGCTGCTGATGCTGCATGCCTGGAACCCGCTGTACCTGACGTTCAACCCGCCGCTGTGGTCGATCTCCACGCTGTTCTTCTTCTACCTGTGCTTCCCGCTGCTGGCACCGCGCCTGATGCGTCTGCGCCACAAGGGCTGGTGGCTGCTGGCAATCGCCGCGCTCTACCTGCTACCGCCGCTGTGGGCGATCCAGCAGGATGCCTACGGCATTCCCGTCACCGGCATGCTGCACCGCATGCCGCTGCTGCGGCTGCCGGAATTTCTCGCCGGCATTCTGCTCTGCGGGCTGTTCCGCGAATGGCGAGCGGCCGGCGGGCAACTCGGCATCGCAGCACGGCTGGCACTGGGAGCCTTCGTGCTGGCGAGCTTTCTGGCCACGGTGTGGCTGCTCAAGGGCGAACGCTACTGGTATTTCCTGTTGCACAACGGCCTGCTGCTGCCGGCGCAACTGGCACTGGTCTGGCTCTGCGCGCTGATCGCCACGCCACGCAGTGCCGCAGTGGTCGGCTGGTCACAGCGCCTCGGCGCGGCCTCGTTGCCGCTGTTCGTGCTGCATGTGCCGGTGTTCATCCTCTTCTCGCGCTCGGAGAAGCTGCTCGGGGCGGTATCGGCCGAATGCTTCGAGGACTGGGCCGATTGCGTGGCTCAGGCGGGGGAACTGGCGCTGACGCCGGCCTTCTATCCGCTGTATCTGGGATTGTGCATCGTGGTGTGCGTGCTGGCGCAGGAGCGAGCGGTGGTGCCGGTGAGGCAGCTCCTGCTGAGGCGGGTATTGAAGGTTTGATCCCGGGGCGCGTGAAGTCGCATGGCCATGCGCGCCAGAAAAAGCGAAAGATCGCGACCGAAAACCTACAGGCCTACTCGGACCCCATTCCCCGTCAGGAGGCCGAGCGTAGGCGTTGCGTAGGGGGGCGCGAGGCAGGACGCCGAGCGAGGAGCGAAGGGACAGGGACGTCCCTTCGCGACGGCCCCCGGAGCAACGCCGGAGGGAGGGAAGTTTTGCGAAGCAAAACCCGGATGCCGGGTGGCCTTCTTTTTGGTTACTTTTTCTTGGCCAGACAAGAAAAAGTGACTCGCCCAGCAGGGCGAAAACCAAGCCGTCAGGCAACTCGTTATCCGCGTGACGACCCAGCAACCTTTTGCCGCACCGGCGGGCCGAAGCCCACCCAGCGCGCCGGCGACTACAGCAGTTTATCCAGGGTAATCGGCAGGTCCCTTACCCGCCTGCCGGTCGCGTTGTAGATCGCATTGGCCACCGCCGCTGCCACACCGACGATACCGATTTCCCCTACTCCCTTCGACCCGAGCTCGTTGACCACCTCGTCGTGTTCCTCGACGAAGATCACCTCGACCTCTGGAATGTCCGCGTTCACCGGGATGTGGTACTCGGCGAGGTTGTGGTTCATGTAGCGGCCGAGTCGGTGGTCGATCAGCGTCTCCTCGTGCAGCGCCTGGCCGATGCCCCAGACCACGCCGCCGACGATCTGGTTGCCGGCCGTTTTCGGGTTGACGATTCGTCCGGCGGCGATCGCACTGACCACGCGGCTGACCTTGATGGTGCCAAGGTCCTCGTCGACGCGCACCTCGACGAACACCGCCGAATGGGTCGCGGTCGCCCAGGCGTCGCGCTTCTCGTCGGGCTTGACGCTGGCTTCGGCGTCCAGCGCCCCGCTGACCTGGACGATGTCGCGCAGCGCCACGGCATGTTCGCCGGTTTTCAGCCGCAGCTGCCCATCGACGAACTCCACCGCGTCCAGACTCGCCCCGGTGAACGGCGAGGCCGGCGACTGCTGCACGGCGTCCAGCAGCTTCTGCCGCAGGCCGGCGCAGGCCCGCTGCACGGCGCTGCCCACCGATGACACGGTGGCCGAACCGCCTTCCAGCGGCGCCTGCGGCAGGCTGGAGTCGCCGAGACGGAATTCCACCTCGCTCATCGGCAGGCCCATCGCGTCGGCGGCGATCTGGGTCATCGCGGTGTAGGTGCCGGTGCCGATGTCGGCGGTGGCGCTGGTTACCAACAGTCTTCCGTCCGCGTCGAGACAGGCGCGAGCGGAGGCCGGCATCTGCATCGCCTCCCAGACACCGGTGGCCATGCCCATGCCGACCAGTTGATGGCCGTCGCGCAGACTGCGTGGCTGCGCCGGGCGCCGCGACCAGCCGAAACGCTCGGCACCCTGCTGGTAGCAGGCACGCAGCTCCTTGCTGGAATAGCGCTTGCCCTCGTTGCCGTTGGTCTCGGTGTAGTTGCGCAAGCGCAGCTCCAGCGGATCGATACCGACTTCATACGCCAGCTCGTCCATCGCGCACTCCAGCGCATAGACGCCGATGGTCGCTCCCGGGGCGCGCATGTCCAGCGGGGTATAGACGTCCAGCGGTGCCAGACGGTAGCCGAGGCGCACGTTGTCGCAGGCGTAGAGCATGCCGGACCACTCCACCTCGTGCTCGGTGAAGTCCTCGAAGCGCGAGGTCTGGCCGATGGCCCTGTGCTCGATGGCCTGCAACCGCCCTTCGCCATCGGCGGCGAGCTTGAGCTGCTGGACGGTCCGCGGGCGATAGCCGAAGGTGAACATCTGCTGGCGAGTCAGCTCGACGCGCACCGCGGCCTTGAGCTTGAGCGCGGCCATTACCGCCAGCGGCAGCTGGTACTGCGGGCGCAGGCCGGAGCCGAAGGCACCGCCGACGAAGGGCGACAGCACGCGGATCTTGCCCTCCATGTCGAACACCTGCTCCAGGTAGCGCTGGCAGTTCTGCACGCCCTGGGTCTTGTCGTGGATCAGCAGCTCCCCGCCCGGCTGGTATTGGACGATGGAAGCATGCGGCTCCATGGGGTTGTGGTGTTCCACCGGGGTCTCGTACTCACGGTCGATGCGATTTGCCGCCGCCGCGAACGCCGAGTCGAAATCACCGCGCGGCTCGGGCAGCTCGGCAGGCGCATCGTGGGCCTGGTCGCGCACGGCCTGCAGATCGGTCTGGTGCGCCTCGACCTCGTATTCGACTCGCACCAGGCTCGCCGCATGCCGCGCCAGCGCCTGGGTCTCGGCCACCACCAGCGCCAGAGGCTGGCCGCTGTAGAGCACGCGGTCGTTGTACAGCGGGCGGAACGGCGAGCCTTCGGCGGCATCGTCGTCCTCGTAGGGCTTGTCGTAGCTGGCCACCGGCGGTCGGTTCTGATGGGTCAGCACCAGGCGCACGCCGGGCAATGCCTCGGCCGCGGCGGCATCGATGCGCGTGACTCGGCCACGGGCGATGCTGCTCGAGACCACCGCGCCGTAGAGCAGCCCCGGCACCTCGGCTTCGGCGGCATAACAGGCCTTGCCGGTGACCTTGAGCGGGCCGTCGACGCGATCCAGTGGCTTGCCGAGTGGAGAGTTGGCGCTGTTCATCGGACGGTTCCTCCGGCGGCTTCGGTGAGCGCGCGCACGATGGCGCGATGGGCCAGGTCGATCTTGAAGGCATTGTCGGCAAGCGGTTGCGCACCTTGCAGCAGGCGATCAGCCGCCGCGGCGAACCTCGCCGGCTCGGCGCGCTGACCACTGAGCAGGTCTTCGGCTTCCTCCAGGCGCCAGGGTTTGTGGGCCACGCCGCCCAGGGCGATGCGTGCACGACGGATGACGTCGCCATCGACCTCCAGCGCGGCGGCAACGGAGACCAGCGCGAAAGCGTAGGACGCGCGGTCACGCACCTTGAGGTAGGCGCAGTGGCTGGCGAAGCCCTCCACCGGCAGTTCGACGGCGGTGATCAGCTCGCCTTCGGTGAGCACGTTGTCCAGCTGCGGCTGGTCGCCGGGCAGGCGGTGAAAGTCCACCAGGTCGACGCGCCGCTGGCCATGCGGCCCTTCGATGTGCACCCGCGCGTCCAGCGCCGCCAGCGCGACGCACATGTCCGAGGGATGCACGGCGACGCACGCCTCGCTGGCACCGAGGATGGCGTGGATGCGGTTGCGCCCGTCGCGTGCGCCGCAGCCGGACCCCGGCTCGCGCTTGTTGCACGGGGTGGCGGTGTCATAGAAGTAGTAGCAGCGGGTGCGCTGCAGCAGATTACCGCCGGTGCTGGCCATGTTGCGCAGCTGGGGCGATGCCCCGGCAAGAATGGCCTTGCTCAGCAGCGGGTAGCGCTGCTCGATCTGCGGGTGCCAGGCCAGGTCGGCGTTGCTCACCAGCGCACCGATGCGCAGGCCACCCTCGGCGGTCTGTTCGATCTCACGCAGCGGCAGGCCGTTGATGTCGATCAGCTGGCCCGGATGCAGCACGTTTTCCTTCATCAGGTCGAGCAGGTTGGTGCCACCGGCGATATAGCGGCTGTCCGGCCCGTGCAGGGCGATGGCCTGGTCGATACGTTCGGGGCGCTGGTAGCTGAACGGCGTCATTGCGCACCCTCCTGGCCACGTAGCACCGGCAGTGCCTCCTCGATGGCGGCGAGGATGTTCGGATAGGCGCCGCAGCGGCAGAGGTTGCCGCTCATGTGTTCGCGGATCTCGTCGCGGCTACTGGCGCGGTGCTCGGCCGCGAGCCCGGCCGCCGAGCAGATCTGCCCAGGCGTGCAATAGCCACACTGGAAGGCATCGTGCTTGACGAAGGCGGCCTGCAGCGGGTGCAGCGCCTCGGTGCTGGCCAGGCCCTCGATGGTGGTCAGACGCGCGCCGTCGTGCATCACCGCCAGGGTCAGGCAACTGTTGATGCGCCGCCCGTCGAGCAGCACCGTGCAGGCGCCGCACTGGCCGTGATCGCAGCCTTTCTTGGTGCCGGTCAGGCCGAGCTGGTCGCGCAGCAGGTCGAGCAAGGTGGTCCAGGGTTGCACCTGGAGCTCACGGCGTTCGCCGTTCAGCTCCAGGCTGATGGTGCAGGTCTGGCCTGCAGCTGAAGAATGTTCGCTCATGGCAGCCTCACGGTTTGGGCATTGGTGTGCGCTGTCCGTGCGTCTTGGGGTACGACTGGCGTGGCGCCGAAATCGTTCAGCTCCCTGAGCAGGGGCCGGAGCATCGCCGTGCAGGCTTATCGGATCAGCACCGCCGGCGATCGTCCGGGTGGTCGATGTCCTGCAACACGCCGGGGTCGTCCACCTCCAGCTGCTGCACGGCATGCCGGGCGAACAGCGCCTGGGCACCGCGATCGCCATCGAGCTGCAGCAACCGTTCGCGATAAGCGCCACCAATCCCGCGCGGATGGCCGGGCTGCCCCTGATGGACAGGCACCACCAGATTGTCGTGGTCGATCGCCGCGACGATGGCCCGCAGGGTCGCTGGCTGCACATAGGGCATGTCGCCCAGCGCCACCAGCCAGCCGCGGGCCGCCGGTGCATGGGCGACCGCCTGCGCCAGGCTATGACCGAGGCCACGGGTCTCCACCAGCAGCCGCTCGCAGTCCCCGGCATGGGCGGCAAGCCAGTCGTGCAGCGGACCATTGTCGGCGCGGGTCACCACCAGCAGCCGCTCGGCGACGCCGCGCAGGTTCGCCAGCGTGGCGGCGAGCACCGGCGGCGCCGGCGCATCGCTGAGGCTCGGCGCTAGTAGCTTGTCCGCACCACCGGCCGCGCGGTAACGGCTGCCCTGCCCGGCGGCGAGCACGATGGCGCAGACACCGGCACCAGACACCCTGCGCTCAGGCACAGCGCTGCTGCGCCGACAGGCTCGGCGCCAGGGCGCCATTCTTCAGCGCCACCACCTCGGCCATCAGCGACAGGGCAATTTCCGCCGGCGTGCGGCTGCCGATGGGCAGCCCGATGGGGCCGTGCAGGCGCTGCACCTGGCGCTCGCCAAGGCCCAGCGAGAGCAGGCGCGCCTTGCGCTTCTCGCTATTGACCCGCGAGCCCAGGGCGCCGACGTAGAAGGCTTCGGACTGCAGCGCGGTGAGCAGCGCCATGTCGTCCAGCCGCGGGTCGTGGGTCAGCGCGACGATGGCGGTGTGCGCATCCGGCTCGATGGCCAGCACGGCGTCGTCCGGCATGCCAGGCACGAAGCGCACGGCGGCCGGATTCCAATCGTGGGCATAGCCTTCGCGTGGGTCACAGATCAGCACCTCGAAGCCGAGGCCGTGAGCCAGGTCGGCGACATAGCGCGACAGCTGCCCGGCGCCGATCATCAGCAGGCGCCAGGCCGGACCGAATGGCGCGCGCAGGGTATGCCCGTCGAACTGCAGCACAGCCTCACGCCCGGCGGGCTGCAGGACGACCGCGCCGCTGGCCAAGTCCAGCCGGCGCAGCAGCCGCTCGTGTGCGGCACAGCGCGACAGCAGCTCGTCGATCCAGCCGGCATCGCGCAATGGCTCCTGCAGCAGGCGCAGGGTGCCACCGCAGGGCAGGCCGAAACGCGCGGATTCTTCCTTGCTCACGCCATAGGTGATCAGCTGGCAGGTCGACGGTGGCTCATCGGCCATGACCCGGGCGAGCAGGTCGTCCTCGACGCAGCCACCGGACACCGAGCCCTCGACACGGCCGTCGCCGCGCCCCGCCAGCAGCGAGCCCACCGGGCGCGGCGCGCTGCCCCAGGTTTCGATCACCGTGTAGAGCACCACCGCGTGACCGTCACGCAACCAGTCGCGGGCACGCCGCAGCACTGCCAGATCGACACTGTCCATCGTTCTCCTCGAATTCACTGTTTGCACCGGCTGGCCGGCATGCAAGCAGTGACCGATGGGCTGCGTGGTTAGTTCGTCGCCGGCACCAGCATGGCGTCGGCCACCTCGCGCCGCTTGCCCCGTCCGGCCAGGCGCTCCACCAGGGTCAGGGCGAATTCCAGGGCGGTCGCTGGGCCCTGGCTGGTGATGCAGTTGCCGTCCACTACCACCGGCTGGTCGAGGAAATGCGTGCCGGTGAGGTTGTCGCTCATGCTCGGATAGCAGGTCACCTGGCGGCCCTTGAGCACGCCGTAGGGGTGCAGCGCCACCGCCGGCGCGGCGCAGATCGCCGCGTAGTCCAGTCCGGCGCGGGCCTGCTGGCGTACGCGCTCGGCCAGTGGCTCCAGCTCGCCGAGGGTCTTCGCGCCGGGCATGCCGCCGGGCAGCACGATGAGGTCGAAGTCCTGTGCCAGCACGTCGAGCAGCATGGTGTCGGCAGTGATCCGGGTGCCGCGCGCACAGGTCAGCATGCGCCGTTCCTCGGCGCTGGCCACCACCACGTCGAACTCGGCGCGGCGCAGCACGTCGATCAGGGTGACGGCCTCCAGGTCTTCGGAACCGTCGGCGATCGGAATCAGGACACGTTTGCTCATGGCGTTCACCTGCTCAATGGAAATTCAACCGCGCTGCCGGCCGGTGTAAGATGCCCGGCTTTTGCGACGACAGGCCAGCCGCCCGCCAGAGGCGACGGCCCCACACTTAACCGGCACAAGAGGATCGACCATGCTGGAAAAGCTGTTTCAACTCAAGGCGCACAACACCACGCTGCGCACCGAGATCCTGGCCGGCATCACCACCTTCCTGACGATGGCCTACATCCTCTTCGTCAACCCGAGCATCCTCGCCGAGACCGGCATGGACCACGGCGCGGTGTTCGTCGCCACCTGCCTGGCAGCAGCCATCGGCTCGGCGATCATGGGCCTGGTCGCCAACTACCCGATCGCGCTGGCACCGGGCATGGGCCTGAATGCCTTCTTCACCTACACCGTGGTGCTAACCATGGGTTACACCTGGCAGACCGCGCTGGGTGCGGTGTTCCTTTCCGGCCTGATCTTCTTCGGGCTGTCGATCTTCAAGATCCGTGAATGGATCATCCACAGCATTCCGCTGGCCCTGCGCGCCGGCATTGCCGCCGGTATCGGCCTGTTCCTGGCGATCATCGCGCTGAAGAACGCCGGCATCGTGGTGGACAACCCGGCCACCCTGGTCGGCCTCGGCGACCTCAGCGCCGGCGGCCCGCTGCTGGCGTGCCTGGGCTTCTTTCTGATCGCCGCGCTGGCCTACCGCAAGGTCACCGGTGCGGTGATGATCGGCATTCTGGTGGTCACCGGCCTGTCGATCCTGCTCGGCCTGTCGCAGCTCAACGGCGTGGTGTCGATGCCGCCGTCGCTGGCGCCGACCTTCATGCAGCTGGACATCATGGGCGCGCTGGATATCGGCCTGATCAGCGTGATCTTCGCCTTCCTCTTCGTCGACCTGTTCGACACCTCCGGCACCCTGATCGGCGTGGCGCAGAAAGCCGAGCTGCTGGACAAGGACGGCAAGATGCCGCGCCTGGGCCGCGCCCTGCTCGCCGACAGCACCGCCACCATGGCCGGCGCGGCGCTGGGTACCTCGACCACCACCAGCTACATCGAATCCGCCGCCGGTACCGCTGCCGGTGGCCGCACCGGCCTGACCGCCTGCGTGGTCGCCCTGCTGTTCCTGCTCAGCCTGTTCTTCGCCCCGCTGGCCGGTGCCGTGCCGGCCTACGCCACCGCCCCGGCGCTGCTGTTTGTCGCCGTACTGATGATGAGCAGCCTGGCCGGCATCGACTGGGACGACCTCACCGTCGCCGCGCCGGTGGCCATCGCCGCGCTGGCCATGCCGCTGACCTTCTCCATCGCCAACGGCATCGCCTTCGGCTTCATCGCCTGGACCGCCATCAAGCTGCTGGCCGGCCGCTGGCGCGAGCTGAGCCCGGCGATGTGGGTGCTCTCGGCACTGTTCGTGGTCAAGCTGGGCTGGTTTACCGGCTGATCGGACCGTACACGTTCGCGGCCGCTCCCACTGTCCGCCCGGAAGTGGGAGCGGCCGCGAAGCTCCTGAAACCTCTGCACGAAGCCCTGCCATGCCGCTGCCCCAGCTCGACCCCGCCCAATACGACGCCCAACTCGCCGAAAAAGCCGCCCGGCTGGAGGAGCTGCTGGCACCGTTCGATGCACCGGCAGCGGAAGTCTTCGATTCGCCGCGCGAGCATTACCGCCTGCGTGCCGAGTTCCGCCTGTGGCGCGAAGACGGCCAGCGCCATTACGCAATGTTCGAGCAGGGCGACAAGCACAAGGCGATCCTGATCGACGACTTCCCCATCGCCAGCCGCCGCATCAACGAGCTGATGCCACGACTCAAGTCCGCCTGGCAGGCCTCGGAAGTGCTCAGCTTCAAACTGTTCCAGGTGGAATTTCTCACCACCCTGAGCGGCGATGCGCTGATCACCCTCGCCTACCACCGCCCATTGGACGAGGCCTGGCAGGCCGAAGCCGAGCAGCTCGCCGCAGGCCTCGGCGTCAGCCTGGTCGGCCGCTCCAAGGGCAAGCGCATCGTCATCGGGCGCGATTACGTGGAAGAACAGCTGGTGGTCGCCGGCCTCAGCTTCCGCTACCGCCAGCCGGAAGGCGCCTTCACCCAGCCCAACGGCGAGGTCTGCCAGAAGATGCTGAACTGGGCGTACGAGGCGCTCGGCGAACGCGATGACGACCTGCTGGAGCTGTACTGCGGCAACGGCAACTTCACCCTGCCGCTGGCCACCCGCGTGCGCCGCGTACTGGCCACCGAGATCAGCAAGACCTCGGTCAACGCTGCGCTGGCCAACATCGAAGACAACGGCCTCGATAACATCGAGCTGGTGCGCCTCTCCGCCGAAGAACTGACCCAGGCGCTGAACGAGGTGCGCCCGTTCCGCCGCCTGGCCGGGATCGACCTGAAGAGCTACAGATTCGGCAGCGTCTTCGTCGACCCGCCACGCGCCGGCATGGACCCGGACACCTGCGAACTGACCCGTCGCTTCGAGCGCATCCTCTACATCTCCTGCAATCCGGAGACCCTGGCGCAGAACATCGCCCAGCTCGCCGATACCCATCGCATCGAGCGCTGCGCGCTGTTCGACCAGTTCCCCTACACCCACCACATGGAAGCCGGGGTGCTGCTGGTCCGCAGGTGATCGGCGAGTGAACGTCGGCAACCCGTCGACGTTCCACATCCGTAACCATTCAGCCGTTACGGAGGTGCAACCATGCTGGTGTTCGAGCCGATCTATACCGACGGTCTGGCACAGATTTCCTACCTGGTGGGCGACAGCGAGGCCGCGGTCGCCGCGGTGATCGACCCACGCCGCGACGCCGATGTCTACCTCGACCTGGCCCGTGAGAAGGGCCTGCGCATCGCCTACACCATCGAAACCCACATCCATGCCGACTTCGTCTCCGGCGCCCAGGCGCTGGCCGAACGCAGTGGTGCCGAGATCATCGGTGGCTGCTCGCCGGACTACGGGTTCGAGCTGCGCCAGGCTGCCGATGGCGAGGTGCTGGAGCTCGGCCAGGTCAGCCGTACCCGGCGCGCTGAACATCGCCCTGCAGAACGAATTCGTCAGCTGGGCCGGCTGGATGCTCGACGACCAGCGGCCGATCTACCTGATCGGCGAAGACAGCCAGCAGGTTCAGCAGGCCACGCTGCAGCTCTACCGCATCGGGCTGGATCGTGTGGAAGGCTACCTACGCAACGGCATGACCGACTGGCAGAACGCCGGCCTGCCGCTGGCGCGCGTCGAACAGTGGACGGTGCACGAACTGGAAGCACGCCGCGACGATCCGCAGGTGCAGGTGCTCGACGTACGCCCCCCCGAGGAAGTCGCGCAGGGCCGTGTGCCTGGTGCCGAGCACGCCTTCGTCGCCCACCTGCCCGACGGGTTGGGGCAGCTGGACCGCAGCAGGACCGTGGCGATCTACTGCGGCAGCGGCTACCGCGCATCGATCGCCGCGAGCATCCTCAAGCGCGAAGGCTTCCGCGACGTGGTGAATATTCCCGGCTCCTGGATGGCCTGGCAGCGGCATGATCTGCCGGTGAAGAAAAGCCGCTCCGACGGATAAGGCGACGTCCTCCAGGCGTTCCCACTGCATAGCTCGGGCACGCTGATTCACGCTAGGCCGGTTTCGCGCAGTAGCCGGCCGCCCTCCTTCCGCGGCCGTCAGTACTCCACCGCCAGCCGCGCGCTGGTCGGCACCGCCTGGCAGGCGAGCGTCCAGCCCTGGCGGACCTGCTGGTCGCTGAGCACCTGGTTGCTGCGCATGCTCACGCTGCCCTCCACCACCCGGCAGCGGCAGGCCGCACAGACACCGGAGCGGCAGGCGCTGGGCGGCTGCAGCCCGGCCTGCTCCATGGCGTCCAGCAGCACCTCGCCTTGCGGCACATCCAGCGCATGCCGGCGGCCGTCCAGTGCCACCTGCAGGCGGCTGCGCAGCGGCTGGCGCGGTTCGCCGAGCGGCACTGCGGGAACGGGCGCATCGAATCGCTCGACATGAATGGAGTCGCTCTTCACGCCAAGCTCGGCCAGCGCCGCCGAAGCACCATCCATGAACGGCTGCGGCCCGCAGACGAACGCCTCGCCCTGCGGCCAGTCGGCGATCTTCGCGGCGATCGCCGGCCCACTGGGCACGCCCTGCTCGGCATCCAGCCAGATACGCAGCTGCAGGCGCTCGGGATGGCGTGCTGCAAGATCGGCCAGCTCCTCGGCGAAGATCAGCGAGGCGGCATCGCGGCTGGCATAGAACAGGAACACGCGCCCGCGGCCGCGCTCGAGCGCCGCCTCGAGGATTGCACGCAGCGGTGTGATACCGCTGCCGGCGCCCAGCAACAGCAGGTCGCCGTCCAGATCATCCGGCACCAGGCGGCCGGCTGGCGGCAACAGCTCGATACGCTGCCCCACTTGCAGGTTATCCAGCAGCCAGTTCGAAGCTCGCCCGCCGGGTACGCGGCGCACGGTGATGCGCAGCACGCCGTCGCTGCCGAGCGGTTTCGACAGCGAATAGCAGCGCAGCAACGGCCGCTCGGCGCAGGGCACGCGCAGGGTGACGAACTGCCCCGGCTGCGCGGCGAAACGCTCGCGTAGTTCCGCCGGCACTTGCAGGCTGAACGAGCCGGTATCGGCCGTCTCGGCCCGGCGCGAGATCACCGTCAGCGCGGCGAATACCGGCGTTTCGGAAACCGCGACCGACACCGGCGCGGCCGGTTCGGCCGGCTGGCGCGGGCCGCGCAGCATCGCCCAGGCGGCAGTGCGACGGAACAGCAAGACATAGCCGATATGCAGCGCGACCAGGGTCAGCGCCAGATTAGCAAAGAACTCGTGCAACTCCTCGGCATCGTCCAGCCAGCCGACGAAATCGAGGTCGCTGGCAGCACCGAACAGGTCCGGGCCAACACCCGGCAGCGCCGCCAGTACATCGCCGTTGTCCACCATGCCCAGGCCGAGCAGGCTGGCCAGGGCAAGGCTGAGCAGCGTGCCAAAGGTCAGCCAACTACCGAACGTGGTCAGGCTCGGTTTGCGCGGCTGCTGCCTGGCTGGCAGCAGCCGCGGAAAACCGCGCGGACGCAGTGGCGCAATCAGCAGGCGCAGCACCAACAGGGCGACCAGGCCGTAGCCCAGCCAGACGTGCAGCAGCTCGGCATCGTCGCCACTGAGGTAGACGGCGACGAAGAATCCGGCGAGCAGCCAGTGAAACAGGCGAAAACGCTTGAAGGCAGCCACGATGGCGATCCTCTGGATAGGAAGTGCCACTTTTGTAAACCCACCAGCTGAAGCGAAGCTGAATGCCATCGAACTGCCATATTCAGCTTCGCGTAAGGCATCAGGCCTAGGCTGCGCTCATCCCCCCTTTGGAGAGCATCTCATGAAAGCCCACTGGATCGTCCTGGCCTGCTGCCTGAGCCTACCGGCGCTGGCCGAAACCGAGCACCCGCTGCTGGCTGGCTACGCCGCCCAGGCCCGTCAGAAGGACCCGGCCTTCGCCGGCTTTTCCGCCGAGCGCGGCGAGGCGCTGTACGTCGCCGAGGAGCAGCGCAACGGCAAGACCATTAGCTGCACTACCTGCCATACCGCCGACCCGCGCCAAGCGGGCAAGACACCCGCACACCGCAAGGTCGACCCGCTAGCACCCGTGGCCAACCCCGAGCGCTTCACCAACCTGAAGAAGGTCGAGAAGTGGTTCCGTCGCAACTGCGACGACGTCTTCGCCCGCGAATGCACCGCCCAGGAAAAGGGCGACTTCATCACCTGGATCACTGGCTTGAAGTAGGAGTACGGCCATGAAACCCATCGTTGCGCTATCTACCGTCGCCGGCCTGACCCTGGCACTGACCCTGGCCGGTTTCAGCTTGGCCGATGACGATCACCACGAACGCAAGGGCTACAAACGGCCCAAGCGCCTGTCGATACCGAGCGACGCGCCGCTGGTGTGGAAAGAAGAATGCGCTGCCTGCCACATGCTCTATTCCCCGGGCTTGCTGCCTGCCGATGCCTGGCGCGAGCAGATGCGCACTCTGAGTGATCACTACGGCAGCAACGCCTCGCTGGACCCAGCGCAGGAAAAGGAAATCCTCGACTTTCTGGTCCGCGCCTCGGCCGCCAACCGCCTGCCGGTGGAGCCATCGCCGACCACTGGCGAGCCGCCGCGCATCTGCCAGACGCGATGGTTCGAACGCAAGCACGACGAAGTCAGCAATGCCAAGTTCGCCCGCGAATCGGTCGGTGGCCGCTTCAACTGCGTGGCCTGCCACCGCGATGCCGAGCGTGGAGACTTCGACGATGACCGGGTGAAGATTCCGCGCTGAGCGACGGCCCGTGCGCCCGCTTTACTCACGCCAGAACACCCGGGCCGAAGCCGCTGAACCACGCCGCAACTCACCCCTCACGCGGCTGACGAGCGCCCGGCGCCGGCAGCACAACCTGGTGCCCGCCGCCGGCACGCGCCAGTTTCTGCCCGGTCTCTGGCTCTTCCCGCTCGCGGTCGCCCGCGGTGTTGGCCAGCAGGCTGCCGGTGGCCACCTGCAGATAGGCCTGCAGCTGGCGCAGCATCGACGCCGCGTTGTCGGCATCCTCGATCCGCTGGGCGCTGGCATCGGCACCGAGGCGATAGCGGTACAGGCGCGGCTCGAGGTCCTTGGGCTGTACCAGGATCTGCTCGCCGCGGATCATCGCCACGGTCTGGTCGCTGCCCGAGGGCTTGATGATGCCGAAGCCCGGGTCACGTTCATCCAGTGCCAGCAGGTCGCGACCCCAGCACTGATGGCGCACCTCGCCCCCGAGGCGGCCCATGATGGTCGGCACCACGTCGACCTGGGTACCCACCACTTCGCGCCGGCTGCCGAACTCTTCGGTGACGCCCGGGGCGATCAGCAGCAGCGGCACGTGGAAGCGGAACAGATCCATCTCGGTGAGCTGTTCCGGCGCGCCGAAGCCATGGTCGCCGACCACCACGAACAGGGTGTCCTTGTACCAGGGCTGGCGCTTGGCCTGCTCGAAGAAGCGGCCCAGCGCCCAGTCGGAATAGCGCATGGCGGTCAGGTGCGCATCCTGCGAGCCATGGCCGGTGACCGCCGGCACCGGCAGCGGGTCCGGCAGCGCATAGGGTGTGTGGTTGGAGAGCGTCTGCAGCAGTGCATAGAAGGGCTCGTCCGGTGCCAGCGCGCCGAGCTCCTGCACGGCGCGGTCGAACATGTCCTGGTCGGAGACGCCCCAGGTCGGGTCAGCCACCACCGGGTCGACGTAGTCGTTGCGCCCGACGAAACGGGTCATGCCCTGGTTGCCGAAGAAGCCGGCCTGGTTGTCCCAGGCGAAATCGCCGTTGTAGACGTAGACGTCATTGAACGCCCGGGCGCTGAGCAGCTGCGGTAGCCCGGAGAAGCGGTTGCCGCCCTCCGGTGACTGCATCAGGTACTCGAATCCCGGCAGATTGGGAAAGCACGCCATGCTGGCGAACATGCCCTGGTGGGTGTGGGTGCCGTTGGCGAAGAAGCGCTCGAACAGCAGGCCCTCACCGGCCAGGCGGTCGAAGTGGGGTGTGATGCCATCGCGGCTGCCCAGGGCGCCGACATAGCGCCCGGCGAAACTCTCCATCAGGATGACCACCACGTTACGCACCGGCAATCGACCGGCCTCCGGCGCCCGGTAGTCGCGGCGCACAGCGGCCAGCTCCGGGTCGGCCAGCTGGTCGTTGCCGGTCAACAGCAGCTCGCGGGTGACCGCCAGGGCCTCGTCCTCGGGCAGCACGGCTTTCCAGGCGTTGTCGCGATGATCGGAATAGCGGTTCTTCGCCGCCTCGTAGAGGGTCAGTGCCGGGTTCAGGCCGAGCTGGTTGATGAACACCGAGTCGGTGGTGAAGGCATCGCCCCAGCGTAGCGGCGGGCCCTGACGCAGGGTGCCGCGAGCGGCGACCACGCTGATCAGGACCAGCACCAGCAGCGTGGCGCCACGCCAGTGCCAGGCCAGCGGCGGACGAGCTGGCGAGCGGCGCATCTGGCTGACGCCGCGCGGCCGGCAGCGACCGTCGAGCCAGCGGAGCAGCAGCGCCCAGACCAGCGTCAGCCCGCCCCAGACGCTCAACAACGTGACCACCGGAAAGCCGTGCCAGAGCATGCTCAACACGGTGGCCGGGTCCTCGCCGAGGTATTGGAAGACCAGCGCATTCAGCCGCTGATGAAACTCCTGATAGAAGTTCAGCTCGATCACGCCGAGCAGGATCGCCAGACTGGCGCAGGCGGTGAGCCAGACTCGCTGCAGCCTGCGCGCGGCCATTGCGCGTGGGCTAAGCACCGCCAACGACAGCGGCACGAAGATATAGACCAGCACGCGCAGGTCGAAACGCAGGCCGTTGCCGAAGCCTTCGAGCAGGGTGGCCAGCGAGGCATCACCAAGCAGCTCGCGGTTGAACAGCAGCAGTGCCAGGCGCAGCAGGGCCAACAGCGTCAGCAGTGCGAGCGCACTGCCAGCCATGAACAGCAGATGGTGGCGTAGTCCGGGCTGGACAGCCTGCGCGCGGGCGGTTGCGTCGGTCATGGGAAAGTCCTGGGTAAATGGAAGAAATTCAGAGGAGGATCACCGCCCAGATCAGCGCGATCAGCAGCATGGTCAGCAGCTGCGCCGCGCTGCCCATGTCCTTGGCGCGCTTGGACAGCGGGTGCAGCTCCAGCGAAATGCGGTCGACGGTGGCCTCGATGGCCGAATTGAGCAGCTCGACGATGGGCGCCAACAGCACCACGGCGATCAGCACGGCGCGCTCGACCCGACTGACCTCGAGCAGGAATGCCAGCGGTATCAGCAGCAGGCAGAGCAGCACCACCTGGCGGAACGCCGCTTCACCGCGGTAGGCGGCCCGCAGGCCGGCCAGCGAATAGCCCCCGGCGAGCCACAGCCGCATCAGGCCGCTGCGCCCCTTGAGCGCCGCGCCATCGGCCACTGTGCTGCAGCTTTCGGATGAGCATTCAGGCGACATCGCAGCGCACCTCGCGATAGCCGGCATGGGCGGTCAGCAGCCGTTGCCAGTCCGGTTCGCTCATGGCCACGCAATGACGCCTGAGCTGGCGCAGGTCATGCCGGGCGGCGGCGTGACGGCGCAGCCGACGCCGGCTCTTTTCCAGATCGAGCAGGGCCACCTCGACGTGCGCTCCATCGTCTTGGCCATGGACCCTGAGGAAAATGTGCTTGGGGTAACAGCAACCATGCTGCCAACGCGCGTGGTGGAGACGCCCGAGGGTGCGGCCGACCGCATCCAGCATGCGTGCCTGCACGACGCTGCCGTAGTAGCCCGGCATGCCCTCGCCGTACCAGTCCTCCAGGCTGACGAAGCCCTGCAGTTCGGCCGTTACCAGCAGGGCCTGCCACTGCCCTGCCTGCTGCCGCGTACCGCAGTAGATCAGCTCCGGCACGCGCACCCCGAGATCACGCAGGGCCTGCAGCGCGTGGCACTCGCGCAGCACAGTGGGCCGGCCGAACGGATGCAGCGGCGAGCGGTACAGATGGCCGATCTGGCGCTTGCAGTAGAGCAACGGCTGCTGCAGATCGCGCGGGCGAATCCGCTGCACACCGCTTTCGCCGGCGCGTCGCCGGTTGGGCTCCTCGACCCACTCGCCACGCATGTCCCACCAGCGCTGGAAAGTACTGGTCCGCGCCTCGCGGGCCGGCAGTACGAAGGCTCGGCTCATGCTCAGCCCCGCTTGCGCAGTACGTAGACCCGCCACATGGCGTAGCCCGGGAGGAAATCGCTGCGGTCGAGGATGTCGAAACCGGCCTCGGCGAACTCCGCCTCGATCACCGAACGGGCGACCACGAAGCGGTTCTGGTTGTCCTTGGCCGGCCGCCGACGCTCCAGGCGCCTGCGCTTCCAGGCCTTGTAGTTGCCATCCACCCACAGCGAGACGATCAGCGTGTCGCGCGTGACGCGGTGGAATTCGCGCAGCATCGCCAGGCGATGCGCCGGGTCGGCGATGTGATGCAGCAGGCGCATGCAGAAGATGCTGTCCACCGCGTTGTCGCCCATGTCGATGGCGAAGGCCGAGGTCTGGAAGGTCTCCACCCGCTTGACCACCTCCAGCGGCTGCGCGGCCTCGGCGATGGCCAGCATGTCGGCGGAATTGTCCGCGGCGAAGATCATCCGGCTCGGGTGCTCGGCCAAAAGCGGCCAGAAGCGCCCGGCCCCACAGGGCAGATCGAGGACCAGATCGGGCTCGCCGGCGATTTTCAGCGCGCGTCGCGCCATCTGCTCGTCACGCCAGTGCGACAGCCGCCGGGCGACGCCGTCCTGGTGCTTGTGCAGGTATTCGTAGGCGTGCTGGCGGTCGTACTTGCGCGAGAACTCAAGTTCGATGGGGCTCGATGTCGGCATGTCGGGCACTCCGGGGGAAGACGGAGCGCCAAACTAACCGGCCGGACATCAACGGGTTGTCAAAGAGATGTGAAAAAAACGTCAAGACGCCAGGCGGACGGCAAAGCAGCTGCCGCAGGGTTCGCGGCCATGCACTTCGACCGCCCAGCCCTGGTGCGCACAGATTCGCCGCACCAGCGACAGCCCCAGGCCGAGCCCTTCGCCGCGCCCCTCGGCACCCCGCACGAAGGGCTGGAACATGCGCTCCTGCTGATCTACCGGAATCCCCACGCCGGTGTCTTCGACGCGGAAGCCGCCGTGCTCGAGCACCAGTCGCACCTGCCCGTGCTCGGTGTAGTGCAAGGCGTTGCGCAGCAGGTTGGACATCACCGTGCCGAGCAGTGTGTGGTTGTAGGTCTGCTGGTCATCGCCTTCGCGCACCACCTCGAACGCCAGTCCCTTTTCCCGCATCGGTGGCCCCCAGCGCTCGCTCTGCTCGCGGGCCACGTCAGCCAGGCCGGCGCTGCCACCGAAGACCTCCTGCTGATCGGGCCTGGCCCGCGCCAGCAACAGGAAGGTGTCGACCAGCGCCTGCATCTCCTCGGCCGCGCGCTGGATGCGCTCGGCCTGGCGCCGCGAGCGCTCGGGCAGGTCGCCGGCGAGCAGCAGCTCGCAGGCGCCGAGCACCACCATCAGCGGCGTGCGCAGCTCGTGGCTGACGTCGGCGGTGAACAGCCGCTCGCGCTCCAGCGTCTGGCGCAGCTGGCCGAGGGTGCTGTCGAACGCAGCCGCCAGATGGCCCACCTCGTCATCCACATACTGCAGCGCCAGCGGCGGTGCCAGCGGATGCAGCTGGTCGCGGTGGCGCACCTGATTGGCCAGCCGGCTGACCGGGGCCATCACCTTGTGCGCCATCAGCCGGCCGAGCAGCCAGGCGCCCAGCACGCTCAGCAGGAAGCCGGCGAGCACTGTTTTGAACAGGGCATTCTCACGCTCCTCGAACTCGTTCTGGTCTTCCATCAGCACGTAGCGCTCGCCGTCCAGATCGCGTACGTAGATGTAGTAGGCCTCGTCGCCGCGGACCACCTCGGTGAAACCCTCGGGCAGCGTGGCGAAGCCTTCGGGCAGCGGATAGTCCGGCAGCGCGGTGCTGAAGAAGCGTGTCTGGGCGTCGAGGCGCGGTGGACGTCCGCTGGGCAGGTCCTCGTGCAGCACGATATCCAGCTCGCGACTCAGCTCCTCGGTCACCAGCTGTGACTCGACGAAGTAGACCACCGCGACGATCCCCAGCGAGAACACGCCGCTGACCACCAGGGTCATCAGCGTGAAGGCGATGACGATGCGACGGGCGAAGGGTTGCTTAGTGAGCATCGCCGTCCTCCGCCAGACGGAAACCCACACCGTGCACGGTGTGCAGCAGCGGCCGGTCGAAGGGCTTGTCCAGTGCCTGGCGCAGCTGGTGGATGTGGCTGCGCAGGCTGTCGCTGTCCGGTACGTTGTCGCCCCACAGCGCTTCCTCCAGCGCCTCGCGGCGCACCACCGCCGGGCTGCGCTGCATGAGGATGGCCAGCAGCTTGTGGCCGATGGGGTTGAGCCGTATCGGCACGCCGCCGCGACTGACGGCCAGGGTATCGAGGTCATAGACCAGGTCGCCGACCTGCAGCTGGCGACGCCGCGAGCCCTGGCTGCGACGCAACACCGCCTCGATACGGGCGACCAGTTCGGACAGCGCGAAGGGCTTGATCAGATAGTCGTCGGCGCCGGCTTCCAATCCCTTGATGCGATCCGGCAGGGCGTCGCGCGCGGTGAGCATGATGATCGGCGTGTCGCGCCGTGCGTCTTCGCGCAGGCGCTTGCACACCTGATAGCCGTCGATGCCGGGCAGCATGATGTCCAGCACGATGAGGTCGTATTCCTGGGTCGCGGCCAGGTGCAGGCCACTCAGCCCGTCCTGCGCACAGTCCACCAGGTAGCCCTTGAGCTCGAGGTAGTCGAGCACGTTGGCCAGGATGTCACGGTTGTCTTCAATGACCAGGATGCGCATATCGGTTCGCGGCTATGACGATCTTTTCATGGCTTCTTGACGAAGGGCTCAGGGACGTCAACGCAGACTGCGCCGCGTTCGTCCTCAGCCGTGGATCATACGATGCCTTTTCTCCGTCATGCTCAGCTTCGTTATCTCGTCCTGCTGCTCCTCTGGCTCGTGGTATTCCGGTTGACCCTCCTCGCGGCGGAAGCTGTAGAACAGGTTCGGCTCGCTGACCACGTACAGCGTGCCGTCGTTGTCCAGGGTCACGCCCTCGGGCTGCGGTGCCGAGCGGCCGAGGTCGCTGAACAGGCCGTTGAGGCTGCGGTAGCTGAGCATGCGACCGTCGGCGCCGAGCTCCATCACCAGCCGCGACTCGTCGCTGAGCAGAATCAGGTGGCCGGTCTCTGCATCGAAGTGGATGTCGGAGAGGTCGGTGGCAAACACCTGACTGGCGATCCAGTCACTGCGATCGTGAACGGCCAGTTGCAGCTGACCGTCGAGGCTGGCGGCGACGCCCCGGACCTCGTAGAGCTGGCGCGGGTCGCGCTCCTTGACGATGAACAGGCGGTCGCCCATGGCATCGTAGGTCACCCCCTCGAAGCCCTTGTTGCCGTTGAGGCCGATGCCCAGGGAGAAGAACCTGGCCTCGGACACATTGATGCTGCGCGCCAGCGTCGGCAGCTGGAAAATGCTGATCCGCTGCTCGCGCTCGTCGGACACCGCGACCCGGCCACCACCCATATAGGTCAGCCCCTCGATATCGCCGAAGCCCTCCAGCGGATAGCGCTCGAGCAGCTCGCCGCGCTTGCTCAACGCGACGATTTCCGTCGGCCCGCCATTGATCACGCCAAGCAGGCGGTCGAGATCGCTGTCGTAGGTGATCGCCGAGAGGTTGCGGCTGATGCCCTCGATCGGTCGGGCGTCGATGGCTACCCGATAGCCCGGCAGCCAACGCAGCGCCGGATCGTGCGCGCTGACGTTCCACTGATGGGTCAGGTGGAAATACAGCCGCTCGTTCCAGTGCAACGCGATGCTCACGCCCAGGCCGATCAGCAGCAATGCGAGCAGGCCGAACAGCCGGTAATGGCGGCCCGAGCCTGTGGCCGGGCGTGGCACGGGGTATGGATGAATCTGCATCTGCTGGCCTTCCTCTTCGCGGCTCGCTCTGCTTGCGATAGCTGCTTCGGTGGTCGGCCGGCCAGCGTTCGATGGGCCTCTGGCGCAGCTGGAGCACCGGTGGCTCGACCCCGAGCGCGGCGACCATAGCCCAGCGAATGTGAAGAAAATGTCAGCGTTCTGACGGCTTAGGCGACTTAAGACTGCCTTAAGTTTGCCCACCAACAATCGGCCCAGGCTTCTAAACGAGGTTCCCCGATGGAACTGCCCTGGGTTGATCACACCGACATACTGGCCCGCATCGGCCGCGAGCCCTCGCTCTGCCTGCAACTGACACAGGCCGGCGAGGACCCGCGGCGCGTGGCCCTTGAAGACTTCATTCGCCAGCGCTTCGCCGAGCATTACGGCGCGCGGGTGCGTCACTTCATGCCCTGCCTGCTCGGCCTGCATGGCGACAACGGCCAGGTGCAGGGCGCGGTCGGCCTGCGCAGCGCGCAGCGTCGCCCGCTGTTTCTCGAACGGTACCTGGACGAACCCATCGAGCTGGCCGTTGCCCGCCGCAGCGGCCGCCCGGTGCCGCGCGAGGAGATCGTCGAGGTCGGCAACCTGGCGGCCTTCGGCAGCGCCTCGGCGCGGCTCCTGATCGTCGCGCTGACCGATCTGCTGGTCGCCCAGGGCTTTCGCTGGGTGGTGTTCACCGGCACGCCGGCCCTGCTCAACAGCTTCCAGCGCCTGGCCCTGGAGCCACTGGCGCTGGCCCCGGCCGACCCGGCGCGGATGGGCGAGGAGCTGGCCGACTGGGGCAGCTACTACGCCAGCCGCCCGCAGCTGATGGCCGGCGAGATCCTGCCCGGCCACCAGCGCCTGCTGCAGCTGGGCATCTACGCCCGACTTGGCTACCAACCGTTGTTCGATGCCTCGGAGGTGCCGCATGCAGCCTGCAACTGAACGCTTCTGGACAGTCCTGGAACAGCACAGCGGCATCGCCCTGGGCGAAGGGCCGCGCCAACTGAGCTACGCAGAATTGCGCCACGAGGTGGCCGCACGCGCCAGTCAGCTGCAACAGCTCGGCGTGCAGCGCGTCGCCCTGGCGCTGGACAACGGCCTGGAGTGGGCGCTGTGGGATCTGGCCCTGCTGCGCGCCGGGCTGATCTGCGTGCCGCTGCCGGGCTTTTTTTCCCCGGCACAGCAGGAGCATGTGCTGAATCACGCCGGCATTGACTGCCTGATCGGCACGCCAGGCGCGCTCGCCGAGCGCTGCGACTTCCAATCCGCTGAAGCCGGCCTGCTGCTGCTCCAGCCGCAGACAGTCACGCCGGTGCCGGCCGGCACCAGCAAGATCACCTACACCTCCGGCACCACCGGCCAGCCCAAGGGCGTCTGCCTGGATGCCGAGGCGCAGCTGGCGGTGGCCGGGAGCCTGTGGCAGGCCAGCCTGCCCTGTGATGTCCGGCAGCACCTGTGCGTGCTGCCGCTGGCCACCCTGCTGGAAAACATCGCCGGGCTCTATGCGCCGCTGCTGGCCGGTGCCCGGATCGAGTTGCGGCCGCTGACGCAGATCGGCTTCTCCGGCAGTGCCGGCTTCGACCTGCCGCGCTTTCTCGCCACGCTGAACGAAAGCCGGCCGCAAAGCCTGATCCTGCTGCCGCAGCTGTTGCTGGCGCTGGTCAGCGCCGCCGAACAGGGCGTAGCGCTGCCGACTTCGCTGCGCTTCATCGCCGTGGGTGGCGGCCGGGTAGCGCCGCAGCTGCTGGAACGCGCCGAGCGGCTCGGGCTGCCGGTGTTCGAGGGCTACGGCTTGTCCGAATGCGCCTCGGTGGTCTGCCTGAACACGCCCGAAGCACGACGCATCGGCACGGTCGGCCGGCCGCTGGCGCACGTCGAGTTGCGCCTGGCCGATGACGGCGAGGTGCTGGTCCGGGGCCCGCGCATGCTGGGATACCTCGGCGAACCGCCGCTGGCCCGCGAGTGGCTGGCCACCGGCGACCTCGGCCATTTCGAAGACGGCTTTCTGGTTCTGCACGGGCGCAAGAAACACCAGTTCGTCACCGCCTACGGACGCAACGTCAACCCCGAGTGGGTGGAGGCCGAGCTGGTCCAGCAGGCGCCGATCGCCCAGGCCTGGCTGCATGGCGAGGCGCTGGCGCAGAACGTCGCGGTGCTGGTGCCGCGCCGCCCCGGACTGGCTGACGCCGAGCTGCAGGCGGCAATCGACCGGGTCAACGCTGGCCTGCCGGACTACGCCCGCGTGCACCGCTGGCTGCGTGCCGACGCTCCTTTCGCTGCCGGCAACGGCCTGGCCACCGCCAACGGCCGGCTGCGCCGCAACGCCCTGTTCAAGCATTACCAATCGGCGATCAACGCCCTTCAGCCCTGACTTTCGAGGTTCACCATGGAATTCTTCGACCAGCTGCAACATCAGACCAACACCGAACGCGAATACCTGTTGGCCGCGCCGATCATTCATTCCGCGCTCGCCGGCACCGCCAACCGCGCGCAATACATCGCCTTCCTCACCCAGGCCTATCACCACGTCAAGCACACGGTGCCGCTGCTGATGGCCTGCGGCGCGCGCCTGCCGGAACGGCTGGAATGGCTGCGCGAGGCCATCGCCGAATACATCGAGGAAGAGATCGGCCACCAGGAATGGATCCTCAACGACATCCGCGCCTGCGGCGGTGATGCCGAGGCGGTGCGCCATGGCCAGCCGGCGCTGCCCACCGAGCTGATGGTCGCCTACGTCTACGACCGCATCGCCCGGCACAACCCGGCGAGCTTCTTCGGCATGGTCAACGTGCTCGAAGGTACCAGCATCGCCCTAGCCACCCAGGTTGCCGGCGTGCTGCAGGACAAGCTCGACCTGCCGGCCAAGGCGTTCAGCTACCTGACCTCCCACGGCAGCCTGGACCTGGAGCACATCGAGTTCTTCAAGCGCCTGATGAACCGCCTCGATAACGAGGACGACAAGGCCGCCGTGGTGCACACCGCGCGGGTGGTCTACCGCCTCTATAGCGACATTTTCCGCAGCCTTCCAGCGGCGGAGCACGACCATGCACTTGCCTGACGCGCGCCTCCTGCTCACCGGTGCCAGCGGCGGTATCGGCCAGCTGCTGGTGGAACGGCTCTGCGCCGGCGGTGCCCGGCTGCTGCTGGTGGGGCGCGACAGCATTGCGCTGGAAAGCCTGGCCCGCCGTTACCCTGGGCAGATCAGCCTGGTCGCGGCAGACCTAGCCCAGCGCAGCGGGCGACAGCTGGTGCTGGAGGCCGCGCGCCGCTTTGGTGGGCTCAACGGTGTGATCAACGCCGCCGGGGTCAATCAGTTCAGCCTGCTCGAACAGCAGGACGAGGACGCCATCGCCCGGCTGATCGGCGTCAACGTCACCGCCACCCTGCAGTTGACCCACCTGCTGCTGCCCTTGCTGCGCCAGCAGCCGCGAGCGCTGCTGGTCAATCTCGGCTCGACTTTCGGCTCCATCGGCTACCCCGGCTTCACAGCCTACTGCGCCAGCAAGTTCGCCTTGCGCGGCTTCTCCGAGGCGCTGCGCCGCGAGCTGGCCGACAGCCAGATCAAGGTGCTCTATATCGCGCCGCGCGCCACCCGTACGGCGATGAACAGCGCCGACGTGGTAGCGATGAACGACGAGCTGAAGGTGGAGATGGATGATCCGCAAGAGGTCGCCCGGCAGATCGTCCATGCCATCACCGCCGAGCGAGAGGAGTTCTATCTCGGCTGGCCGGAAAAACTCTTCGTGCGCCTCAACGGCGTGCTGCCGCGGCTGGTCGACCAGGCGCTGCGCAAGCAATTGCCGGTGATCAAGCGCTTTGCCCGTGCCGAACAGCCACCCGCACCGCAACCCACCGCTCCCGGAGAACGCCCATGAAGCCTCTGTTAGGCCTTTGCGCCCTGATGCTGGCCCTGGCCAGCCAGCCCTCCTTCGCTCTCAGCCCGGCCGGCGAGTCGTCGCTGCGTCAGATCCAGACGCGCTGGGCCGAGATCAACTACCAGACGCCCGAGGCCCAGCGCGAAACCGCCTTCGCCAGGCTCGCCTCGGAGGCCGAAAGCGCGGTGATCGGCGAACCGCAGGCCGCCGAACTGCATATCTGGCACGGCATCGTGCTCAGCACCTGGGCTGGCGCCAAAGGCGGACTCGGCGCGCTGGGGCTGGTCAAGCAGGCCAAGGCCGAACTGGAAAAGGCCATCGAGCTCGACCCGGCGGCACTCGACGGTTCGGCCTACACCAGCCTCGCCAGTCTCTACTACCAGGTGCCCGGCTGGCCGATCGGCTTCGGCGACGAAGACAAGGCCGAGGCGCTGTTCAAACAGGCGCTGGCGCTGAACCCGGACGGCATCGACCCCAACTACTTCCACGGTGACTTTCTGCTGCGCCAGAAGCGCTATGGCGAGGCGCAGGCCGCGCTGCAGAAGGCCCTCGCCGCACCCGATCGCCCCGGCCGTGAAGTGGCCGATGCCGGCCGCCGCGAGGAAGCCCGCGCGCTGCTGGCCAGGGTCCAGGAAAAGCTGGAATAAACCGAGACGGCGGCGTTGAATGCACAGCAACGCCCAGCGGCCGAGAACGACAGGAACGACATGCGCATTCTGCTGGTGGAAGACGATCGCGCCCTTGGCGAGGGCATCCGCACCGCGCTCAAGCCGGAGGGCTATACGGTGGACTGGCTGCAGGACGGCGCCAGTGCGCTGCATGCGCTGAACCATGAAAGCTTCGAGCTGGTCATCCTCGACCTCGGCCTGCCGCGCCTGGACGGGCTGGAGCTGCTCAAGCGCCTGCGCGCTGCCGGCAATCCGGTGCCGGTGCTGGTACTCACCGCGCGCGATGCCACCAGCGACCGCATCGCCGGGCTGGACGCCGGCGCCGACGACTACCTGGTCAAGCCGTTCGACGTCGCCGAACTCAAGGCCCGCCTGCGTGCCCTGCTCCGGCGCAGCTTCAATCGACCGGAACCGGTGCTGGAATACCGCGGCATCCTGCTCGACCCGGTCAACCAGCAGGTCAGTTACCAGGGCACGCCGATCAACCTGCCGCGCAAGGAGTTCGTCCTGCTCCACGAGCTGCTCGCCCAGCCCGGTCGCGTGCTGACCCGCGATCGCCTGCAGCAGGTGCTCTACGGCTGGGACGAGGACGTCGAGAGCAATGCGCTGGAGGTGCACATCCACCACCTGCGCAAGAAGTTCTTTCCCGAGCTGATCCGCACCGTGCGCGGCGTCGGCTATCTGGTGGACAAATGCTGAAGCGCTCGATCCGCCAGCGCACCCTGGCGCTGCTGCTCGGCACCCTGCTGGTCTCGCTGAGCCTGATCTCCTGGCGCAGCTACCGCGACGCGCGCCACGAGATCGAGGAACTGTTCGACGCCCAGCTGGCGCAAAGCGCGCGGCTGGTGCAGGGCCTGGTGATGCGCGAGATGGAGCCGCTGGCCCGCCAGGCCCTGCAAACCGCGCTGGATGCGGCGGTGAACGCTCGCCGCGATCAGGGCGTGCCGGGGCACGACTACGAGACCAAGCTGGGTTTTCAGGTCTACGCCGAGGACGGCAGCAGCGTGCTGCAGTCGGCCGGCGCACCGAACGGCGCCCTGCAGCAGCTGGCCGCGGGCTCGGCGTCGCCGTTCAGCCACCTGGCCGGCGGCTATCACGAGGTGCTGCTCGACGGCCATGCCTGGCGCCTGTTCCTGCTGCACGACCGCGAGGACGCGCTGTGGATTCTGGTCAGCGAGCGCGGCGATGTGCGGGGCGAGCTGGTGGGCAAGATCGCCCGGCGCAGCCTGTTGCCCGACCTCGTCGGCCTGCCACTGCTGGCGTTGCTGATCTGGCTGGCGGTGGGCTGGGGCCTGCGCCCGCTGGCACGCATGGCTCAGTTGCTCAAGAGCCGCGACCCTGACAACCTCGCGCCGCTGTTGCTCGCACCGCTGCCGCAGGAGCTGGAACCGGTGGCGGCCTCGCTCAATCGCCTGTTGCAACAGGTCAATCAGCTGATCGAACGGGAGAAGCGCTTCATCGCCGACGCCGCCCACGAACTGCGCACACCGCTGGCGGTGCTGCGCATACACGCACAGAACGCGCTGCAGGCCGCCAGCGAGGAGGAGCGCGAACGGGCTCTCGAACAGCTGATCGCAGGCGTCGACCGCACCACCCGCGTGGTCACCCAGCTGCTGACCCTGGCGCGCCTGGAACCGAGTGCCCAGCGCCTGGGCCTGACCGAGCTCGATCTGCTGCCGCTGTGTCGTGAAACCCTCGCCGAGCTGACGCCCCTGGCGCTGGCCCGCGGCCAGGAGCTGACGCTGGATGTCGACGAGCTGGCCGATTTCCACCTCAGCGGCGATGCGGCGAGCCTCGCCACGCTGCTGCAGAATCTGGTCGGCAACGCCCTGCAGTACACCCCCGACGGCGGCCAGATCCAGGTCGGCCTGCAGGCCACCGCTACCGCGATCACGCTACAGGTGGACGACAGCGGCCCCGGGGTGCCGGCGACGCAACGGGACAAGCTGTTCGAGCGCTTCTATCGACAGGGTGACGGCCAGGGTGCGGGCCTCGGCCTGGCCATCGTCGCACGCATTGCCGAGCTGCACGGCGCCAGCATCGAGCTGGCCGACTCGCCGCTCGGCGGGCTGCAGGTCGCCGTGCACCTGCCCCGCCAGCCTCTCAGCACGACCACCGGCGCGCAGCCGCGACCGCACGCCACAGGCGCAACGGGCATTCGCTAAGGTTCGCTTAAGCCTGGCGCCATAGACTGCCGCCATTCCCCTACACGGAGTGCGTGAAATGTCTGTGACCACCCCCCTGCCGCGTTACGGCCGGCTGAGCATCGCCCTGCACTGGCTGATGCTGCTGCTGATTGCCGCCGTCTACGCCACCATCGAACTCAAGGGCAATTTCGCCAAGGGCAGCGAGCCACGCGAGCTGCTCAAGCACTGGCATTTCATGCTGGGCATGACGGTGTTCGCGCTGGTCTGGCTGCGGCTGATCGCCCGCTGGTTGCACCCGGCGCCGCGCTCGCTTGCCGGCGCGGGTTGGGAACAGGCGCTGGCCAAGCTGATGCACCTGGCGCTGTACGCGCTGATGATCGGTCTGCCGCTGCTCGGCTGGCTGACCCTGAGCGCGGCGGGCAAGCCGATTCCCTTCTTCGGCCTCGAACTGCCAGCGCTGATCGGCGCGGACAAGGCGCTGGCCGGCGATTTCAAGGAGCTGCATGAAACGCTGGCGGTGGCCGGCTACTGGCTGATCGGCCTGCATGCCGCAGCCGCGCTGTTCCACCAGTACGTGCGCCGCGACGGCACCCTGTTGCGCATGCTGCCGCAGCGCCACCAGGCCTGAGGCGCAGACGCGACAACGCCCGGCCGATTCGCATCGGCCGGGCGTTGTGGCGTTTCAGCCGAGCAGTTCGCTGAACGGCAGGTACTGCACCAGCTCGCCTTCGGCGAGGGTGCGCTGGCACTCGACGATGGCCAGGCCATCCGCCCAGGTCGCCGAGGTCAGCATGGCCGAGCCCTGGCGCGGGAACAGACGCACCTCGAGCCGGCCATCGACCGCTTCGAGCCGCGCGCGCAGGAACTGCTGGCGCACGTTGGCCTTGCGCCAGGCGAAGCCGGCAGGCAGGCGCAGCGGCGTGACCTGCACCTGCGTGCAGCCCTGGGCGCGCAGCAGGAACGGCCGAGCCACCACCAGCGAGGTGACCAGTGCCGCCGCCGGGTTGCCGGGCAGGCCGATCCACGGCGTGCCGTTGACTTCACCGAAGGCCAGCGGCTTGCCCGGCTGGATCGCCAGACGCCACAGGTGCAGCTCGCCCAATTCGCGAATCGCCTGCTTGAGGTGATCCTCCTCACCCACCGAAACACCGCCCGAGGTGATGATCAGGTCGAAGCGGCTCGCCGCATCGGCCAGCGCGTCGCGGCTGGCGCCCAGATCGTCGATCAGGATCGGGTAGTCGTGCACTTCGCAGCCGAGGCTCTGCAACACGCCGAGCAGGCTGTAGCGGTTGGAGTTGTAGATCTGCCCGGCGTCCAGCGGCTCGCCCGGCTCGCGCAGTTCGTTGCCGCTGGACAGCAGCGCCACGCGCAGACGCCGGTACACCTTCACCCGCGCCACGCCGAAGGTCGCCAGCAGGCCGAGCTCCTGCGGGCGCAGACGCTTGCCGGCGTCGATCAGACGCTCTCCAGCCGCGGTTTCCTCACCCAGGCAGCGCACGTTGTCACCGGCGTTCACCGCCGGCAGCCAGATGCGATCGCCTTCGATACGGCAGTTTTCCTGCGCCACCACGGCGTCCGCGCCCGGCGGCAACGGCGCGCCGGTGAAAATGCGCACCGCATGCCCGGCCGGCAGCTGCTGACTGGCGGCGTCGCCGGCGGCGATGCGTCCGGCCAGTGGCAGCGCACCGCCCTCGGCCGGCAGATCGGCGGCGCGCAGGGCGTAGCCGTCCATCGCGCTGTTGTCCCAGGGCGGTACCGGAAAGCTGGCATCCAGCGGCTCGGCGAGCACGCGACCAAGGGCATCGCGCAGCGCGACCTCTTCCACCGCGGGCGGCGCCGGCACCCGCGCCAGCAGCTCGGCGATGGCCTCGTCGACCGGCTTCAGCCCGCCGGTATCGCAGCCGCAGGCGCTCATGAGCGTGGCCCGCAGTTGTCCACCGCGGCCGCCTTCAGGTGCGGGACGAAGTTGCAGGGTTTGGTACGGCTGTCCAGCTGCTCGACGAGGATCTTGTTCCAGGCGGTGCGGCAGGCGTTGGTCGAACCCGGCAGGCAGCAGACCAGCGTGCCGTTGCTCATCCCGGCCAGCGCGCGGGACTGCACAGTGGAGGTGCCGATCTCGCTCAGCGACACATGACGGAACAGTTCGCCGAAGCCATCGACGTCCTTGTCCAGCAGCGGCTGTACGGCCTGCGGGGTGTTGTCACGGGCGGTGAAACCGGTGCCGCCGGTGATCAGCACCACCTGCACGTTTTCGCTGGCGATCCAGCTGCACACCCGGGCGCGGATCTGCCAGATGTCGTCCTTGACGATGGCCCGTTCGGCCAGCGTATGGCCTGCGCTCTGCAGGCCGTCGATCAGCGCCTGGCCGGAGGTATCGGAATCGATGTTACGGGTATCGCTCACCGTGAGCACGGCGATGTTCAGAGGCTGGAATTCGGTGTTGGACAGGTGAGCCATGGCTCGAAACTCCCTTGAAGATGTGTGCGCAGGCTGCACCGGCGCCGCGGGCCAGCCCATTCCCCGTTGGAGGTAGGCGCGCGGCAGGCGGTGCCGGCAGGTCGACCAACGCGCATGGCGTTGGTCAGCGAGCGTTGCGACAAGCCCGACTGCAACGCAGCGGGGCATGGGTCAGACCGACAGTGCCGGCCGATGGTAGCGAATAAAACGGTCGGCCCGCAGCCCGTTCGGCGCGGGCAGTCAACCGCCGCTGGCGTTCATGAAGCGCAATACCTGGACCTCGCCGCCGCTGGAGAATTCGTGGCGCAGCGGTTTGCGTTGCAGCGCGGCGTGAATGGCGTCGATCACCGGCTGGTCGCTGGTCGGGTGGCGGCGCAGTAGTGCACGCAGGTCGATGGAATGCTCGTGGCCCAGGCACAGCAGCAGGCGCCCTTCCACGGTCAGCCGCACGCGGTTGCAGGTGGCGCAGAAGTTGTGCGAATGCGGCGAGATGAAGCCGATGCGCGTCTGCGGGTGCTCCGGCAGGCGCACATAGCGCGCCGGCCCGCCGCTCTGCTCGGCCGAATCGACCAGCGCGTGACGCTCGGCGATCAGCGCCTTGACCTCGTCGCTGGAGCAGAAGCTCTCGCCGCGCGAACGGCCGACATCGCCCAGCGGCATTTCCTCGATGAAGCTCAAGTCCAGCCCGCCGGCGATGGCGAAGTCCACCAGGTCGGCGACTTCCTCGGCGTTGCGGCCCTTCATCACCACGGCATTGAGCTTGATCCGCTCGAAGCCGGCGGCGCGCGCCGCATCGATGCCGTCGAGCACCTGCTGCAGCTGGCCGGTGCGGGTAATGGCGTGGAATTTCTCGGCGTCCAGGCTATCCAGACTGATGTTCAGCCGCTTGACCCCGGCCCGTGCCAGCGGTGCGGCGAGCCTGACCAGCTGCGAGCCGTTGGTGGTCATCACCAGTTCACGCAGACCGGGCAAGGCCGCGATGCGCTCGCAGAGACCGACGATGCCCTGGCGTACCAGCGGCTCGCCGCCGGTGAGGCGGATCTTCTTCACGCCCAGCCCGACGAAGATGCGCGCGATGCGCTCCAGCTCCTCCAGACCGAGCACCTGCTGACGCGGCAGGAAGGTCATGTCCTCGGCCATGCAGTAGACGCAGCGGAAGTCGCAGCGGTCGGTGACAGACATGCGCAGGTAGTCGATCTGGCGGTTGTGGGCATCGCGTAGTTGAGTCATCGATAACACCTCTAAAGCCTCGTAGGGTGGATGACGCTTATTCATCCACCGTGGGCCCCGCGCGGTGGGTGGTGAAGCACCTTCCACCCGGCGCAGGGCCAAGCCGCCGTCATTGCATCAGTGGCGTTTCCGCGCCCTGCAGGTGGATTCCCTCGATGTTCGCCGCCCCCACCAGATTCTGCAGGTACTGGCTGACGCCAATCTGCCAGACACGCTGGTTGAGCTCGGCGCGAATCGTGCCGGCGACGATCTCGTAGGGCAATTGCTCGCCCTCGATACGCTGGTCGACGAACACCAGATGGTAGCCATAGCGGCTTTCCAGCGGCTGCTGGCAGAGGCCGACCGGCAGACGGAACAGCTGGCGCTCGAACTCCGGCACGGTCTGGCCCTTGCTGATCTGCCCAAGCGCCCCGCCCTGCTCCTTGGATGGACAGGCCGAATGCTGCAACGCGAGTTCGGCGAAGCGTTGCGGCGCCGCCTGCAGTTGCTGCAACAGGCCCAACGCCTGTTCCCGCGCCAGGCTGCGCGCTTCGGCGTCATCTGCCGGACAGGCCAGCAGTATGTGCCGCGCGGCCAGCAGCGGCGCGCTGAAGAAGCGCTGACGGTTGCCGTTGTAGTACTGCTGACAGGCGGCCTCGTCGGCCAGCGGCAGCGGCACTTCCTGTTCGATCAGCGTGCGGGTGGCCGCTTCTTCCTCGCTTTCACCGGATTCAGCACGCACCACCAGCCCGAGTTCGGCGATGCGCTGCTGCAACAGCTCGCGCACCACCAGTGCCTGGGTCGCCAGAAAGACCGCCTCGTCGCGGCTCTCGGCGGGGTGATACTGCAATTCCTGGGCGATGGCCTGGGGCGCGATCGCCACCCCGTTGACCCGCACCCGCGGCCACTCCTGCTCGCTGCTGGCGATCAGCAGCGGCTCGCCGGAGGCCTGTTCCTCGGCGGGCTGGTGTTCTTCTTCATGCGGCAGCTCCTCGAACAGAGGGGCCTCGGCCGGCACTTCGATTTCCGGGCGGGCGCCGCCACCACAGCCGCCACCACCCGTGCTTCCACCACATCCACAACCCATGATGATTACCTCGAGAAGACGCTTGATGCTTCGATCCGATCGGCCAGGTCGGCTGACGCGCGAGGCGTCAGCCGACGAGGGTCATACCGGGCTCTTGCTCTTTGCCGTGGCAGGCACGGCGGACGGCACGGCAGTTTCGCGTACCGGTGCTTCGTAGGTGCGCGGGCGCTGCGGACGCGGCATGGCCGGCTTGACGCCCTTCTGCCGGACGATCTGGTAGCGCCGGCCCAGGTACCACACCGGCGCGCTGACGATGTGCACCAGGCGGGTGAAGGGGAACAGCACGAACAGGGTCATGCCGAGGAACACGTGCAGCTTGTAGATGACGCTGACCGACTCGATGGCGCCTGCGGCCTTGACCGGCTGCAGGGTGACCAGGCTCTGCGCCCAGGTACCCAGCAGCACCATCACCGAACCGTCCAGGTGGCCGGTGGAGGCGACGATGGTCAGCAGCCCCAGCACCAGCTGCGCCAGCAGCACGAACAGGATCATCACGTCGCTGGTGTTGGAGGTGGCCCGCACACGCGCATCGGTCAGCCGGCGATGAATCAGCATCACCAGGCCGATCAGGCAGAGGATGCCGAAGAAGCCACCGGACACCATCGCCACGATCTGCTTCTGACCGCTGGTGATGAAGTGGTGATACAGCGCCTCGGGCATCAGCAGGCCGACGAAGTGACCGGCCAGGATGAAGATGATGCCGACGTGGAACAGGTTGCTCGCCAGGCGCATGCGGTTGTTCGACAGCATCTGGCTCGAGCCGGCCTTCCAGCTGTACTGCGACAGGTCGAAGCGCGCCCAGCTGCCGATCAGGCAGATGGCCAGGGCGATGTAGGGATAGACCCCGAACAGCAGGAAATTGAAGTTAGACATTGCGCACCTCCTGGGCGAGCGCGGCGGCCTGCCCGTCATGCTTGAAATCGGTCCAGTGCAGCGGCACCGGGCTTTCCTCGCGAGCCTTGCCCGGCCCGCTCGGCATGGATGGGCAGCGATCCTGCTGCTCGGCCTGGAGGAAGTTGACCTGCTCCTCCTCCCAGATCTTGTCCAGCGCCTCCAGCGAGTCGTCGCGCTCTTCGGCGGCAACCTGCTCCTGCAGGCCGGCCAGGGTTTCCTGAACCGGCTCGCCGGCGATCTGCAGCAGTGCGGTGAAGCACGCGGCATGCGGGCTCTCGCGCTCCTGCAGACGGGCCGCCAGCAGGGCCAGCAGATGGGCGACATCGGCCAGCCCCTCGCGGGCCTCGAGGTCCTCGCGGGTGGCGAGGTACTCGAGGTACAGCGGGATGTAGTCCGGCAGCTCGCGCACGCCGATGGCGAAGCCGGCCTCGGTGTACTGCGCCATCAGGTCGACCATGGCCTGGCCGCGATCGCGGGACTCGCCATGTACGTGCTCGAACAGGAGCAGCGACAGCGCGCGGCCGCGGTCGAACAGGTCGGTGTAGCGCTCCTGCACGTCCATCAGGTCGCCTTCGGTCAGCTCGTCGAGCAGGCGGCGCAGCGCGATGCGCTGCTCCGGGCTGATCTCGCGAGCCGAACCGATGGCCTGGGCCAGTTCGGCATGGCCGTCGCGCAGGTGCTGGTCGGGATAGTCCAGCAGCAGGGAAATCACTTTAAGGATGCGCATGGCTCAGTCCTCCCACAGCTGGACGGTCTTGATGATGTCGCGGCGGTTGGCCTTCTTCGCGCCGAACATGTTGGTGTCCGAGGCGCCCGAGCAGCCGCTGCCGAAGCTGAAGCCGCAACCGGAGCGCTCGGCGAAGGCGTCGCTCATGGCCTCTTCGCGGTGCGCGGTCGGGATCACGTAGCGGTCCTCGTAGTTGGCGATGGCCAGGTAGCGGTACATGTCCTCCACCTGGGCCACCGACAGGCCGACGCTCTCCAGCACCTTGAGGTCCTGCACACCATCGACCTGCTCGGCGCGCTTGTAGGCACGCATGGCGAGCATGCGCTTGAGCGCCAGCTTGACCGGCTCCTCGTCGCCTGCGGTGAGCAGGTTGGCCAGATAGCGCAGCGGGATGCGCAGGCTGTCGACGTCCGGCAGTACGCCGTCCATGCTGACGTGACCGGCGCTGGCGGCGTTCTGGATCGGCGACAGCGGCGGCACGTACCACACCATCGGCAGCGTGCGGTATTCCGGGTGCAGCGGCAGGGCCAGCTTCCAGTCCACCGCCATCTTGTAGACCGGCGACTTCTGCGCGGCTTCGATCACCGACATCGGAACGCCGTCGTTGAGCGCCTGCTCGATGACCTTCGGGTCGAACGGATCGAGGAAGATCTCCAGCTGCTTCTGGTAGAGGTCCTGCTCATTGGGCGTGCTGGCCACTTCGAGGATGCGGTCGGCGTCGTACAGCAGTACGCCGAGGTAGCGGATGCGGCCCACGCAGGTCTCGGCACAGACGGTCGGCATGCCGGCCTCGATGCGCGGGAAGCAGAAGATGCACTTCTCGGATTTGCCGCTCTTCCAGTTGAAGTAGATCTTCTTGTACGGGCAGCCGCTGATGCACATCCGCCAGCCGCGGCACTTCTCCTGGTCGATGAGGACGATGCCATCCTCCTCGCGCTTGTAGATCGCACCGCTCGGGCAGGACGCGGCGCAGGCCGGGTTCAGGCAGTGCTCGCACAGGCGCGGCAGGTACATCATGAAGGTGTTTTCGTACTGGCCGTAGATGTCGGCCTGCACCTTGTCGAAGTTCTTGTCCTTGCGCCGCTTGGCGAACTCGGTACCGAGAATCTCCTCCCAGTTCGGGCCCCACTCGATCTTTTCCATGCGCTGACCGGAGATCAGCGAGCGCGGACGCGCCACCGGCTGATGCTCGGAGATCGGCGCGGTGTGCAGGTTCTGGTAGTCGAAGTCGAACGGCTCGTAGTAGTCGTCGATCGTCGGCAGGTCCGGGTTGGCGAAGATGTTCGCCAGCACGCGGAACTTGCCGCCGATCTTCGGGTTGATGGTGCCGTCGCCGTTGCGCACCCAGCCGCCCTTCCACTTGTCCTGGTTTTCCCACTCCTTCGGGTAGCCGATGCCAGGCTTGGTCTCGACGTTGTTGAACCAGGCGTATTCCATGCCTTCGCGGCTGGTCCAGACGTTCTTGCAGGTGATCGAGCAGGTGTGGCAGCCGATGCACTTGTCCAGGTTCAGGACCATGCCCACTTGTGAACGAATCTTCATGGCCTTATTCCTCAGATATCTTGCGGCAGGGGTTGCGGCAGCTCATGCCCATTCGGGCCATCGAGCCAGTCGACCTTGTTCATCTTGCGCACCACGACGAACTCGTCGCGGTTGCAACCCACGGTGCCGTAGTAGTTGAAGCCGTACGCCTGCTGGGCGTAGCCGCCGATCATGTGGGTGGGCTTGAGCACCACGCGGGTCACCGAGTTGTGGTGGCCGCCGCGGGTCTTGGTGCTCTCGGCGCCCGGCACGTTCACGATGCGTTCCTGGGCGTGGTACATCATCACCATGCCTTCCATCACGCGCTGGCTGACCACCGCGCGGGCGGTCAGGGCGCCGTTGGCGTTGAAGCACTCGATCCAGTCGTTGTCCTCGATGCCGGCCTTCTTGGCGTCGACTTCGGACATCCACACGATCGGGCCGCCACGGCTGAGGGTGAGCATGATCAGGTTGTCCGAGTAGGTGCTGTGGATGCCCCACTTCTGGTGCGGGGTGATCCAGTTCAGGACGATCTCGGGGTTGCCGTTGCTCTTCTTGCCCTTCACGTAGTCGACGGTGCGGGTGTTGATCGGCGGCCGGTAGCTCATCAGCTGCTCGCCAAAGGCCTGCATCCAGGGGTGATCCTGGAAGAACTGCTGGCGACCGGTGATGGTGCGCCACGGGATTAGCTCGTGAACGTTGGTGTAGCCGGCGTTGTAGCTCACATGCTCGTCTTCCAGACCCGACCAGGTCGGACTGGAGATGATCTTGCGCGGCTGCGCCTGGATGTCACGGAAGCGGATCGCCTCGTGCTCCTTCGGCAGCGCCAGGTGGCTGTGGTCGCGGCCGGTGAATTCCGACAGCGCGGCCCAGGCCTTCACGGCAACGTGACCGTTGGTTTCCGGTGCCAGGCTGAGGATGACCTCGGCAGCATCGATGGCCGATTCGATCTGCGGACGACCCTTGCTGACGCCCTCGTCGCGCACCTTGTAGTTCAGCTCGCCGAGGAAATCGACTTCATCCTGGGTGTTCCAGTTGATGCCCTTGCCGCCGTTGCCGAGCTTGTCGAGCAGCGGGCCGAGGGAGGTGAACTTCTTGTAGGTGGCCGGGTAGTCGCGCTCGACCACGGCCATGTTCGGGCAGTTCTTGCCCGGCTGCGGATCGACGCCAGCGGTCTTCCAGTCGGTACCGCCGAACGGCTGCGCCAGTTCGCCGGGGCTGTCGTGCAGGAGCGGCACGGTGACCAGGTCCTTCTCCACGCCCAGCTGACCTTCGGCCATCTTCGAGAAGGCCTTGGCGATGCCCTTGTAGATCTCCCAATCGGACTTGGCTTCCCAGGCCGGGTCGATCGCCGCCGACAGCGGGTGGATGAAGGGGTGCATGTCCGAGGTGTTCATGTCGTCCTTCTCGTACCAGGTCGCGGTCGGCAGAACGATGTCGGAATACACGCAGGTGGAGGACATGCGGAAGTCGAGGGTGGTGACCAGGTCGAGCTTGCCGATGGCGCCCTCGTCCTGCCACTCGGCCTCGAGCGGCTTGAAGCCGTCGGCGCGCTTGCCCAGGTCTTCGTTCATCACGCCGTTCTTGGTGCCCAGAAGATACTTGAGCATGTACTCGTGGCCCTTGCCCGAACTGCCCAGGAGGTTGGAGCGCCAGACGAACATGTTGCGCGGGAAGTTATCCGGATTGTCCGGCTGTTCGCAGGCGAACTTCAGCGAGCCGTCCTTCAGCGACTGGGTGACGTAGTCCACCGGCGACATGCCGGCCGCCTCGGCATCACGGCAGATCTGCAGCGGGTTGCGGTTGAGCTGCGGTGCGCTCGGCAGCCAGCCGGCACGTTCGGCGCGGATGTTGTAGTCGAGCATGTGCTCGGGGAACTGCGACTTGTCGGCCAGCGGCGAGAGCACTTCGTGGATGCTCATCTTCTCGTGGCGCCACTGCGAGCTGTGGTTGTAGAAGAAGCTGGTGCCGTTCATCTGGCGCGGCGGACGGCTCCAGTCGAGGCCGAAGGCCAGCGGCAGCCAGCCACACTGCGGACGCAGCTTTTCCTGACCCACGTAGTGCGCCCAGCCGCCACCGGTCTGACCGACGCAACCGCACAACATCAGCATGTTGATCAGGCCGCGGTAGTTCATGTCCATGTGGTACCAGTGGTTCATCGCCGCACCGACGATGATCATGGAGCGGCCATGGGTCTTGTCGGCGTTGTCGGCGAATTCACAGGCGATCTGGATGGCCTTCTCGCGGGAGACGCCAGTGATGACTTCCTGCCAGGCCGGGGTGCCGGGCACGCTGGCGTCGTCGTAGCTGGAAGCGACGTTGGCGCCACCCAGACCACGGTCGATACCCAGGTTGGCAGCCATCAGGTCGAACACGGTGGCGACCTTGGTGGTGCTGCCGTCGGCCAGGGTGATGGTGCGGACCGGCACGCGGCGCAGCTGGATGCTTTCGCCTTCGGCGTGCTGGAAGTGCTCGTGGAGGATGCCGCCGAAGTACGGGAAGGCGACCTCGGCCGTCTCGCCGCCCTCGATCTGGGTCAGGGAGAGGTCGACATCACGACCTTCCTTGCCTTCGCGGGCCTCGATGTTCCACTTGCCCTTCTCGCCCCAGCGGTAGCCGATCGAACCCAGCGGGGAAACCAGCTCGCCGGTGCTGCCGTCGACGGCGATGGTCTTCCACTCGGGGTTGTTTTCCTGGCCGAGGTTGTCGGCGAGGTCGGAGGCACGCAGGAAGCGGTCGGCGATGAAGCTGCCGTCCTTCTCGTTCAGGCGCACCAGCACCGGCAGGTCGGTGTAGCGCTTGGCGTAGTCGCGGAAGTACTCGCTCGGCTTCTCGAGGTGGAATTCCTTGAAGATGACGTGGGCGAAGGCCTGGGCCAGCGCGGCGTCGGTGCCCTGCTTCGGGTTGAGCCAGAGGTCGGTGAGCTTGGCGACTTCGGCGTAGTCCGGGGTGATGGCGACGGTCTTGGTGCCCTTGTAGCGGACTTCGGTGAAGAAGTGCGCATCCGGGGTACGGGTCTGCGGGACGTTGGAACCCCAGGCGATGATGTAGTTGGAGTTGTACCAGTCAGCCGATTCCGGCACGTCGGTCTGCTCGCCCCAGATCTGCGGCGAGGCCGGCGGCAGGTCGCAGTACCAGTCGTAGAAGGACAGGCACACGCCACCGATCAGCGACAGGTAGCGGCTACCGGCTGCGTAGGAAACCATCGACATGGCAGGGATCGGCGAGAAGCCGATGACGCGATCCGGGCCGTAGCGCTTGACGGTGTAGACGTTGGCGGCTGCGATGATCTCGTTGACTTCGTCCCAGCTGGAGCGGATGAAGCCGCCCATGCCGCGCTTGCTCTTGTAGGACTCGGCCTTGGTCTTGTCCTCGACGATGCTGGCCCAGGCGTCGACCGGGGTCATGTTGCGCCGCGCTTCGCGCCACAGCTTGAGCAGAGGCTTGCGCACCTTCGGGTACTTCAGGCGGTTGGCGCTGTAGATGTACCAGCTGTAGCTGGCACCACGCGGGCAGCCGCGCGGCTCGTGGTTGGGCAGGTCGTTGCGGGTGCGCGGGTAGTCGGTCTGCTGGGTTTCCCAGGTGATCAGGCCGTTCTTCACGTAGATCTTCCAGGAGCACGAACCGGTGCAGTTCACGCCGTGGGTGGAACGCACGATCTTGTCGTACTGCCAGCGCGAGCGGTAGACGTTCTCCCAGTCGCGGGATTCGATGCGGGTTTCGCCATGACCATCGGCGAACTCGCCTTGCTTCCTGTTGAAGAAGCGCAATTGATCGAGCAAGTGGCTCATTGTTTTCTCTCCTCACTCCGGTTGCGAACCACTGGCTCGTCCGGTCGGCTTATCAAACTCGGCTGGCGCCGGCCCGCGGGGAGCCGGCGCATTTCGGTAACAACGTCAGGATGCAATCTTCTGGCGGGCCTCCAATTCGCGGTCCACGCTGGACACGTAGTACTCATCGGAGAACGCCCCTTCCGGCTCCTTCAGCCACAGCAGGCAGAGCGCGAAGCTGACGAACGCGCCGGCGGCGATGATCAGGAAGAACTGCGAAGGCGTAACGAAGGTGTAGAGGGTCAGGTAGCAGACGGCGCCGACGTTGCCGTAGGCCCCGGCCATGCCGGAGATCTGCCCGGTGACCCGGCGCTTGATCGACGGGATGATCCCGAAGGTCGCGCCCTCGGCTCCCTGCACGAACACCGAGCAGAGCACGGTGATCGCCACGGCGACGATCAGCGGCCACTGCGAGTTCATCAGGCCCATCAGCAGGAAGCCGACGGCGATCCCCGCCATGTAGGCCAGCATCACGAAGCGGCGGTTGCCGAAGCGGTCGGAAACCAGGCCGCCCATGGGCCGCGCCACCAGGTTCACGAAGGCGAAGGAGGCGGCGATGATCCCGGCGGTGGTCGGCGTCAGCCCCCAGGTCTGCTCGAAGAACATCGGTAGCATCGACACCACGGCCAGCTCGGCACCGAAGTTGGCGAAGTAGGTGGAGTTCAGCGCAGCCACGGTGTTGAAGGGGTACTTGTCGTCTTCCGGCACGCCCTTTTTCAGGATCGGCACGTTGACCCGCAGGATCTGCACGATCTGGAAGATCACCACCAGGGCGATCACCGCGTAGCAGATCATGGCGCCGGTGGAGCCCAGGTAACCCAGACCCTCGATACGCCAGACCAGGATGCCGAGCACGCCGACCATGGGGATGGTCCAGATGATCAGCTTGATCATGTCGGCCCAGGTGCTGACTTCCAGCGCGCTGGCCTTGTGCGGCTTGCGGTGCACGGTGCCGACCGGGCCGTCGGTTAGCGCGAACCAGTAGTAGACACCGTAGACGGCCATCACGATGGCCGAGCTGGCGATCGCCCAGCGCCAGCCTTCGGGGCCGCCGAAAGCGTGGATGGCGATGGCCGGCAGGCTCATGGCGGCGGCCGCGGAACCGAAGTTGCCCCAGCCGGCGTAGAAGCCTTCTGCGAAACCGATGTCCTTGGGCTTGAACCACATGGCGGTCATGTGGATGCCGACCACGAAGCTGGCGCCGATCGAGCTGAGCACCAGACGCGACACCAGCAGCTGGGTGCGCGTGTCACCGAAGGCGAAGAACAGGGCCGGGATCGCCATGACCACCAGCAGTACCGAGAACACCCGGCGCGGGCCGTAGTGGTCCAGCGCCATGCCGACCAGGATGCGCGCCGGAATGGTCAGCGCCACGTTGGCGATGGCGAACAGCTTGAGGTCTTCGGGGGTCAGCCAGTTCACGCTCTTCAGCATGCTCGAGGCCAGCGGCGCCATGCCGAACCAGACGAAGAAACAGATGTAGAAGGCGATCCAGGTCAGGTGCAGGGCCCGGATCTCGGGGCGCTTCCATTCGAACAGCGTAGAAACTCTCATGATGAGCTCCTCACTCAGGGGCAGGCTTGAATCAGGACCGGGCAAGGCGCCCGGCGGGCCAGGAAGGCGCTGACGCTGCCGAAGGTCATGTAGTCGAGCTCGTCGACCAGCAGATTCAGCGAGCGGGAGATGAAGCCGCCGTCCGGTTCGTTGGAATGCCGCGCGATGACCAGCAGGTCGGGTTTCTTGTGCTCGGCGGCCTTGAGGATCATCTTGCGGGCGTCGCCCTCGGCGAGGATCACGTCGACATCCAGGCCGAAGGCGCTGACCTTGGCCGCCGCCTCCTGCAGGAAGGCCTGGAATTCGCGGCGCTCGCGCTCATACAGCTCGACCGCCGAGTCGCTGGTATCGCGGGTTTCTTCCACCACGCCGATCAACATGATCAGCGGCTTGAGCGGGCCGAACATCTCGAGGGTGGCGTCCAGGGCTTTCCTGGCGTTACGCGAGTTGTCGTAGGCAATCATGATTTTCATGGCGGCTCTCCGGACTCAGGGGTTCTTCACGTAGGCGTTGGGGCGCAGGTAGAACCACCAGTTGAGGATCAGGCACAGCGCGTAGAACACCGCGAAGCCATACATCGCCACTTCCGGGGTGCCTGCCTTGACCTGCTCGCCGATCACGATCGGGGCGACGAAGGAGCCGTAGGCGGCGACGGCGGAGGTCCAGCCGAGTACCGGGCCGGCCTTCTCGCGGTCGTAGATCACGCCGATGGTGCGGAAGGTCGAGCCGTTGCCGATGCCGCTGGCGGCGAACAGCACCAGGAACAGCACCAGGAAGAGGAAGAAGTACTCCTCCGGCTGGGCCGAAACGTAGGCCTGATGCATCACGTAGCCGGCGGCGACCGAGGCGATGACCATCACCACCGAGATCACCTGGGTGACGATGGAGCCGCCGACCTTGTCGGAGATCCAGCCGCCCAGCGGACGGATCAGGGCGCCGATGAAGGGGCCGATCCAGGCGTAGGTCAGGGCGCTCGGTGCGTTGGGGTTGGCGACGCGGGTGATGGTGCCGTCGGCGGCCACTTCGTTCATGAAGCCGAAGATCACCGTGATCGACAGCGGCAGCGCCATGGAGAAGCCGATGAACGAGCCGAAGGTCAGGATGTAGAGGATGCTCATCGACCAGGTGTGCTTGTCGCTGAAGATGGTGAACTGGCGCTTGATGTTCGGCTTGATGCTGCCCGGCAGCATGCGCAGCATGCCGAGGGTCAGGCCGATGGTGAGCAGCATCACGCCCCACATGTTCAGCACGCCGAGGCCGGTCGGTGCAGGCAGGTAGAGGTACAGGCCGAGGGCGGCGGCGACGAAGGCCACGGCGTAGAGGCCGAGAATCTTGCCGAAGGCGTTCAGCGGGTAACCCGGTGTTGGCGAGATCACCAGCAGGTTGTTCATGCCGAACCAGCCGGCGAAGGCCAGCGGGACGAGGAACAGCAGCCAGACCCAGCCGGCGTTCTGAATCCAGGTTTCGGTACCGGCGGAGATCTTGCCGATCAGCGTGCCGCTGTCCTTGATCAGCTCCATCGGCGCACCGGCCACCGCGCCGAACACACCGGCGGTCATCACCAGCGGGATGAGGATCTGCATGGTGGTCACGCCGAAGTTACCGAGGCCGGCGTTCAGGCCCAGGGCCAGGCCCTGCTGGTTCTTCGGGAAGAAGGTGCTGATGTTGCTCATCGAGCAGGCGAAGTTGCCGCCACCGATGCCGGAGAGGAAGGCCAGCAGCTGGAACACCCACAGCGGGGTGTCCTGACTCTGCAGCGCGATGCCGGCGCCAGCGGCCGGGATCATCAGCAGGGCGGTGGTCAGGAAGATGGTGTTGCGCCCGCCGGCGATGCGGATCATGAACGACGCCGGAATTCGCAGCGTGGCGCCGGTGAGACCGGCGATGGCGGTCAGGGTGAACAGTTCGGCCGGCTCGAAGGGAAAGCCCAGATTGAGCATCTGCACCGTGACGATGCCCCACATCAGCCAGATGGCGAAGCCCATCAGCAGACTCGGGATGGAGATCCAGAGGTTGCGATTGGCGACCCGCTTGCCGGTGGTGTCCCAGAATGTCTGGTCCTCCACGTCCCACTTTTCGATATTGCTCATGGTCGATCCTCTTGGCGCCAAGGCCCTGCTGACAAACGCAGCGGGGTCAGGAATGGCTCGCACGCTAAGCGGAGGGGACCGTCCCGAATTTGACTCAGGTCAATACACGACAGGCGGCAATTTGCTTTGGGTTACCTTTCTACCTCTTTCGGGATATTCCGATTTTCATGATAAAAATCATTATTTATCAATAAGTTAAGAAGCCATCAAACAACCGGTTGTGGCACCAGGCATAACCCCGAAAGCATTGGGAGTACACCCCTCACCATGGCAAGCGAATGCCACAAGGCGCAGAATGCGTCATCGCAGCCCGACGAGCCGACCATGCCCCAATCCGAACGAGACCAGCTCTCCACGCGCCACTCGATCGTGTTCAACACGCTGGTGGCGTTCGTGGTGATCATCGGTTTTTCCCTGGTCAGCATGCTGGCCAGCCTGTACCTGGCCGACGCCCTGGAAGGTGATGCCGAAGCCATCAACCAGGCCGGCAGCCTGCGCATGCAGGCCTACCGCCTGGCCTTCACCGCCGAGCATGGTCCGCAGGCGCTGCTCGAGGAGCGCATCGACATTCTGGAGCGCACGCTGCGCTCGGCGTCGCTGCGCTCTGCCCTGCACCGCCATGGCGACACGCCTCTGCCGGGCCTGCATGGCGGCGTGCTGCAGCACTGGCAGGAGCGCATGCGCCCGCTGCTCGATGCCCAGCCGCCGCGGCTGGACGATTACCGTCGCGAGGCCCCGGAATTCGTCAGTGAGCTGGACGTGTTCGTGCGCACCCTGCAGGAAGCCTCGGAAGGCAAGCTCGGGGTGATCCGTGCGCTGCAGGCGGGCACCCTGTTCATCATCGTGCTGATCGCCTTCGTGCTGATCTACGGGCTGCACAACAACCTGGCCACCCCGCTGCGCAGCCTGACCAAGATGGCCCGCGACATCGGCAAGGGGGATTTCAGCGGCCGCGTGGAAATCCCCGGCGACACCGAACTGAGCCTGCTGGCGCGCACGCTCAACCAGATGAGCCAGGAACTCGCCGGCCTCTATGCCGAGATGGAGCAGAAGGTCGACGACAAGACCGCCGCGCTGACCCGCAGCAACGCCACCTTGCAGCTGCTGTTCAACAGTGCCCGGATGCTCTACAGCCAGCCGGACGACCCCTCGCTGATGATGGGTTCGCTGCTGACCAAGGTGCAGGAAGTCCTCGATACCGGGCCGATCTCGGTATGCCTGAACCGCTCCGCGGAGGCCGGCAGCCACACGGCGATGACCTCCAGCGACCTGCAGCCGCCGGATTACTGCAAGCTGCCTCAGTGCGAGGTGTGCCCGGTCAACCAGAGCGGGCGACTGCCCAGCGGAGAAGAGCTGGTCACCTTCGAGCTGCGCTCCGGACAGGACGATCTCGGCTCGCTGCGCGTCGCCCATCCGGCCGGCGAGCCGCTGGAGTCCTGGCAGACCCTGCTGCTGACGACATTGGCCGATCTGTTCGCCGCTTCCCTGAGCCTGGCGCAGCTGGGGCAGAAGCAGGCGCGACTGGCGCTGATGGAAGAACGCGCGGTGATCGCCCGCGAGCTGCACGATTCGCTGGCCCAGGCGCTGTCCGCGCAGAAGCTGCAACTGGCGCGTCTGAAGCGGCTGATGCAGAAGGAAAGCGGTCAGGCGCAGCTGGATGACAGCGTGCAGCAGATCGACCGCGGACTGAATTCGGCGTACCGCCAGCTGCGCGAGCTGCTCACCACCTTCCGCATCAAGGTCAACGAACCGGGGCTCAAGCCGGCACTGCAGGCCACCATCGAGGAGTTCGGCGCCAACTCCGGGCTGCACATCGAGAGCGACTTCCAGCTGGACCACTGCCCACTGACGCCCAACGAGGAAGTGCACTGCCTGCAGATCATCCGCGAGGCGCTGAGCAACGTGGTCAAGCACGCCGAGGCCGAGCATTGCTGGCTGCGCCTGACCCAGGACGGCATCGGCACCATCAACGTCGAGATCGAGGACGACGGCATCGGCATCAGGCCCGAGGAGCAGCGCACCGGCCACTATGGCCTGATCATCCTGCGCGAGCGCGCCAACAGCCTGAATGGCAGCATCAGCATCGGGCTGCGTCCCGGCGGCGGCACCCGGGTACACCTGCGCTTCCCGCCCGCCTATCGCCACATTCCCCTGATACAGGAGCCTGTCACGCATGAACGAAGGGACAACCACACGAATCCTGCTGGTCGACGACCATCCCATGATGCGTCGGGGTCTGCGTGACCTGCTGGAGCTGGAAGACGACCTGGAGATGGTCGGCGAGGCCGGCAACGGTGAGGACGCCATCCGCCTGGCGCAGCAGATCGAGCCCGACCTGATTCTGATGGACCTCAACATGCCGGGCATCGACGGCCTTGAGACCACCCGACGCATGCGCGATGCCGATATCGACGCGCGCATCATCATGTTCACCGTCTCCGACGAACAGAGCCACGTGCTCGAAGCGCTGCGCAACGGCGCCGACGGCTACCTGCTCAAGGACATGGACGCCGAGGAGCTGATCGAGCAGATCCGCATCGCCGCCACCGGACGCATGGCCCTGAGCCCGGAGCTGACCCAGGTGCTCGCCGAAGCCATCCGGGTGCGCCCCAAGCCCACCGGGCAGGTGCAGTTCTCCAGCCTGACCAAGCGCGAGAAGGAAGTGCTGCGACAGATCGCCAAGGGCCAGAGCAACAAGATGATCGCCCGCAAGCTCGGCATCACCGAGGGCACGGTGAAGGTCCATGTGAAGAACCTGCTGCACAAGCTGGGCCTGCGCTCACGGGTCGAGGCCGCGGTCTGGGTGCTGGAGAACGAGGCGAAAGGTTGAGCCACCGCCAATCGCTCGCATTCTGTGCGTGAGCGCGCAAGGCGCGATGCCGTGGCCGCCCCCTTGACGATCATCAATGTCATCCACGTGAAGCGCTCTATCGTCTCGTCCTCGTCGAACTGACCGGCTGGTCAGCATCGCGCCCGCCCGGACGTAAGGAGCGCCCATGTTCAAGATCCTGCTACCCACCTCCCTGCTGCTCGGCCTGCTCGCCGGCAGCCTTTCCTGCCAGGCTGCCATCAGCGACGCCGAAGCGGTCAACCGCGCCGGCATGCAGCGCATGCTCAGCCAGCGCATTGCCAAGAATTACCTGATGATCGCCACCGATACCCGCGTCGACCTCGCCGCCAGCCAGCTCGACAGCAGCATCGCCAGCCTCGAGGAAAACGCCCAGCTGCTGGGCGACTATGCGCCCAGCGACGGCATCCGCAAGGCCCTCGACGAGGCTACCCAGACCTGGCACCAGTACCGCCAGCTGGCGTTGAGCCGTCCGGACCGCGAGCAGTCGGCCGAGCTGCTGCGCCTGGCCGAGCGCTTCCTCGCTCAGAGCGAGGCTCTGGTTCAGGAAATCGAGCGCCACAGCGGCAACCACGCGGCGCGCCTGGTCAACCGCAGCGGACGCCAGCGCATGCTCAGTCAACGCATCGCCATGCTCTACCTGGCCATGAGCTGGAAACTGCCGGAGCAACGTCTGCGGGAGGACTTCGATGCCGCGGTCGCGGAGTTCGAGCGCGGCCTGGAGGAGCTGAACAAGGCGCCGCAGAACACCGAGGCAATCAACCGCCAGCTCGAACAGATCGCCGCACAGTGGCGCTTCGCCCGGGCCGGCTTCAGCCTCGCGGACGACTCCCGCTTCGTCCCTACGGTGATCGTCACCACCAGCGATTCGCTGCTGCGCAAGATCGAGCAGCTGACCCTGGACTACGAGCGCCTCGCCGGCAGCAGCCGCTGAGCGCGACTACCTCCTTTGCCCATAAAGAGGTATGGCTTAGGGGAAATGGGATAGCGGCACCGTGCAACCTAGCATGCCCCCATCAAAAGGAGGGGATGGCCATGCTGACAGGCTCCGCAGTGCTCAATACGTTGCGCCGTCATCATCTGTTCCGCGGGCTGTCGGAAACGGCCCTGCAGAACATCGCCACGCACACCACGGCCAGGCATCTGCCGGCCGGTTGCACGTTGTTCCATCAGGGGGATGCGGCCGAGCATTTCCATGTGTTGATCAACGGCCAGGTCAAGCTGCACCGCGTCACCTGCGATGGCCAGGAGAAGGTCATCGAGGTGATCCGTCCGGGCGAGGCCTTCGCCGAGGCGATGCTCTTCAACAAGCTCGCCGAACATCCGCTGAGCGCTACCACGCTCAAGGAGAGCCTGGTACTCAACGTGCAGAACAGCCACTACCTGCGTCTGCTGGAGACCCAGCCGCAGCTGTGCATGCAGCTGCTCAGCAGCCTGAGCGCGCGGCTCAACCAGCGCCTGCACCAGATCGACAACCTGACCTCGTCCAACGTCTGCCAGCGCGTCGTGCGCTACCTGTTTCAGGAGCGGCAGACGGCGCGCAGCGACGTCATCGACCTGGACCTGCCCAAGCGCCTGATCGCCTCGCAACTGGGCATCCAGCCGGAGACGCTGTCACGCATCCTGCACCGGCTGACCGATGCCGGGCTGATCGCCGTGCAGCGACGACGCATCGAGATTCTCGACCAGCACAGCCTCTCCGCCTACCTCGAGGCGGCTGCCTGAGACTCACTCGGATGGATCGCCACGACGAAACGGCTGCGCAGCCGGCTCGGCCGGGGCCGGCTCGAGCGTCGGCGGCACCTCGCCGAGCTGGAAGGGTTTCGGCGGCTCGCTGACGCGCCTGCGCGCAGCCGGCTCGATGCGCTCGGGCTCCGGCTCCGGACGCTCACGAATGACGTACCAGGCGACCGCCGCCAGGGCGGCAGCGAAGATCCGGTAGACCAGCGAGGCCAGATCGAAGCCGACCAGCTCGCCGCCATCCAGCCAGAGCGACACCAGTCGCCCGAGCACCAGTGCCGTCATGGTGATCATCAGCATCATCAGGGCCGGCCGCGCCCGCTCCGGCGCCCGCGCAGCCCAGATCAGGAACAGCGCCAGGCCCAGCTGCAGGCCGCCGTAGTAGACCCGCATATGGCTGACGGACGCGCCTTCCATCAACAGCATGCCGTTCAGATTGGCCATCTCGTAGGGGCGAAACCAGTAGGCCAGGCTGAGACTGGCCATCACCAGTGCCTGCGCGAGCAGAACGAAACGGGCAAAACGCATCGAAAACTCTCCTGATGTGCGACTCGCTATCCCGGTTGGCATGGGACTGTGCTGCGCCCGTTTTGTTTCGCGACCGCGATGTCGACCGACCGTCCGAAAGCGTCTTACGGCGTGACAATTGCGCGCGGGGTGCGGCTTGGGAATGGCGTCGCCCCAGCGTATTCTGGGCCTCTCGCTCGTTGGAGATTCCCATGCGCCGTCTTCTGCTCGCCCCCCTCCTGTTCGCCGGTTTCGCCCAGGCGGCCGACCCCATCGCCATCGACGTCTACCGTGACCCCAACTGTGGCTGCTGCAAGGCATGGATCGAGCATCTGGAAGACAACGGCTTCGCCGTGGCCGATCACGTGGTCAACGACATGACCTCGGTGAAGATGGAGCATGGAGTACCGCACCGCCTCGGCTCCTGCCACACCGGTGTGATCGACGGCAAGTTCGTCGAAGGCCACGTGCCGGCGGCGGACATTCTCAAGCTGCGCGCACAGCCTGACCTGATCGGCGCCGCGGTGCCGGGCATGCCGGTCGGCTCACCCGGCATGGAAATGGGTGAGCGCAAGGACGCCTTCCAGGTGATCGGCGTCAGCAAGCAGGGCAAGGAGAGCGTGATTTCCGAGTACCCCGGCAACTGATAGGTACCCGACAGCCAACATCCGCTGCAGCGTTTTGCCCGGTGCACGGGTCTGAGAGGAAAGCGCTGGCCGCTTCGCTGCGGCCGGCGCTCCCATCCATCCACCCGAGGGGCAACTCATGCGCTGGAATCGAGCCCGACGCAGCGACAACGTAGTGGACGCCAGAGGCCGCAGCGGCATGCGCCTGGGCGGCGGCCTCGGTCTGGGCGGCATCGCCATCGTGGTGGTGATCGGCCTGCTCTCGGGCCAGGATCCGCTGCAGATTCTCGGCCAGCTGGCCAACCAGGGCGGGCCCGCAGTCTCTCAACAAAGCCAGCGCCCGGCTGGCGACGATCCGCAGGTGGAATTCGTCCGCGCCGTGCTTGGCGACACCGAAGACACCTGGCGCGCCCTGTTCCAGCAGAACGGCGTGCAGTACCGCGACCCGACCCTGGTGCTGTTTCGCGGCGGCGTGAACTCGGCCTGCGGCTTCGCCAGTTCGGCAGTCGGCCCGTTCTATTGCCCCGGCGATCAGCAGGTCTACCTCGACCTGCAGTTCTTCGACGAGATGGCCCGGCGCTTTTCCGCCGCCGGTGACTTTGCCCAGGCCTATGTGATCGCCCATGAGGTCGGTCATCACGTGCAGACACTGCTCGGCGTTTCGCAGCAGATGCAGGCGGCCCGCCAGCGTGGCGCGCGGATGGAAGGTGACAACGGCCTGCTGGTGCGCCAGGAACTTCAGGCCGACTGCTATGCCGGCGTCTGGGCCTATCACGCCCAGCAACGCCACGACTGGCTGGAGGAAGGCGACCTGGAAGAAGCGCTGAACGCCGCCAATGCCATCGGCGACGACAACCTGCAGAAGCGCAGCCAGGGCCGCGTGGTCCCGGATGCCTTCACCCACGGCACCTCGGCGCAGCGGGTGCGCTGGTTCCGCGATGGCTTCGAACACGGTGATCCGGCGCGCTGCGACACCTTCAAGGCGGCGCGGCTGTAGGCGCTTCCGGGCGCGCCCGCACCCTGAGGGGCGGGCACGCCTGCGAGGGCCGTTGCAATGACTGGTGGGCCTGAGCCCACCTCCAGGCGCCGATGTCCGCTCTCAGCCCAGCATGCCGTGCAGCGCACGACAATCAGGCGCGTACAGGTCGGCCAGCTCCGGCCATTCATTGTGCGGCACGTTGACCAGCACCCCGCGCGCGCCGGCGGCCCTGGCGCACTCCAGGTCGAAGCGGTAGTCCCCCACCATCAGCATCGACGCCGGCGACACGCCCCAGCGCTCCGCCAAATGCAGCAGCCCGCCCGGATGCGGCTTGGGCGGTGCCTCGTCGCGCCCAAGGATGTCCTCGGGCAGAAAACAGTCACCCATGCCCACCGCCTGCAGGGTCACCAGCGCCAGTTCGTGGGCATTGCGGGTCAGCACGCCGAGGCGGCAGCCGCGCTCGCGCAGCGCATGCAGCAGCTCGCGGGCGCCTTCGGCCGGCCGTGCGGCGTAGCGAGTTCGCGTTCGTGCTCCAGCAGCCAGGCGCGCTTGGCCGCCGCTTCGTCGGCCGGCAGCGCAGCCAGGTGATGGAGGATGTCGTCCTCCTCGGGAATCTCCAGGGCGCGGCGGATCGCGGCGAAATCGTGCACGGCGATGGTCAGGGTGCCGTCCATGTCGAACACCCAGTGCCGCACCTCGGCGATCTTCACATCCAGTCCTCGCGCACGCGGATCAGGCCTTCCTGAGCCACCGAGGCAACCAGCTCGCCCTGGCGATTGAAGATGCTGCCACGGGCGAAGCCACGGGCATTGCCGGCCCAGGGGCTGTCGATGGAGTACAGCAGCCAGTCGTCCATCTTCACTTCGCGGTGGAACCAGATGGCATGATCGAGGCTGGCCAGCTGGATGAACTTGCTCCACGAGCTGACGCCGTGGGGCTGCAACGCGGTGCCGATAAAGCTGAAGTCCGAGGCGTAGGCAAGCAGGTACTTGTGCAGCGCCGGGCTGTCGGGCAGCGAGCCGTCGGCGCGGAACCACAGGTGGCGGACCGGTTCGATCGGCTGCGGGTTGGCCGGATCGACCAGGGTGACCGGGCGAATCTCGATGGGCTTGGGCCGGCGCAGCTTCTCCATCACACGTTCCGGCACCATCGGCGAAAGCTTGTGCAGCAGCTCCCACTCGTTGGGCAGGTCGTCCGGCCCGATCACATCCGGCATCGGCAACTGGTGCTCGTAGCCCGTTTCCTCGGCCTGGAACGAGGCGATGCCGGTGAAGATGGTCTGCCCCTTCTGGATCGCGCTGACCCGTCGCGTGGTGAAGCTGCCGCCATCGCGCACGCGATCGACGTCGTACACCACCGGCTGGTGCGAGTCACCGGGACGCAGGAAATAGCCGTGCAGCGAATGCACATGGCGCTCCGGCGTCACCGTCTGGCTGGCAGCGGAGATCACCTGGCCGAGCACCTGCCCGCCGAACAGCTGGGGAAAGCCGAGGTCCTGGCTGGCGCCACGGAACAGGTTTTCCTCGATGCGTTCCAGGGTCAGCAGATTGACCAGGGCGTCGAGTATCTGGGTCATTTCGGCATCCTTGATAAGGGGGGCGGACAGGCGCGCCATGTTACGGATTTCGCCGGCAACGCTCCAGCAACAGGGCTTATTGTCGCCAATCGCCCCGCTGCAGCCGGTAGAGCAGCTGCTCGTGCAACGGGTGCCCCGCCGCCAGCTCCGGGTGGGCAAAGGACGCAGCCTGATCGGCGCGCATGCCCAGCTCCGCCACCAGCTGCTTGGCCGGCTCGTTGATCTGCGCCATGCAGGCGACCACCTCGGGCAATTGCAGGGTGACGAAGGCATGCTGCAGAACCGCCCGTGCCGCCTCGAGCACCAGGCCCTGGCCCCATTGTTCACAGGCCACGCCCCAGCGCAGCTCCACCGCCGAGCCCGGCACCGACGACGGCGCCCAGACCAGCCCGCAGTAGCCGATAAAGGCACCACTGTCCTTGCGTTCCAGCGCCCACAGGCCGAAGCCGTGCCGCAGCAGATGGAGGCGACTGCGCACCATCAGCGCGGCGCACTCATCCCGCGACAGCAGGGCCGGGTCGTAGCGCATGACTTCCGGGTCGGCGCACAGCTGCGCCAATGGCTCGAGGTCGTCGTCATGCCAGCTGCGCAGCCGCAGACGCGAGGTTTCGAGGGCGATTCGATCGACCATCCTTGCTCCTTGAGCGCGTCGACGGCCAGCCTGCATACTGCGGCGCACATCTGTCGAACACGCGTGGTTCATGTCCCTTCCCCTGGTCTATCACGACGATTACAGCCCGCCGCTGCCGCCGGGCCATCGATTTCCCATGGAGAAGTTTCGTCTGCTGCGTGACCATCTGGTCACTCTCGGTATGACCACGGACGCAGCGCTATTGCGCCCGTCACTTTGCAGCCGCGACATTCTGACTCTGGCCCATGACGCCGATTATGTCGCGCGCTACTGCAGCGGCGAGATGGGCCGCGACGAGCTGCGCCGGCTCGGCCTGCCCTGGAGCCCGGAGCTGGCGCAGCGCACCGTGCGGGCGGTAGGCGGCTCGCTGCTGGCGGCGGAGCAGGCGCTGCAGCACGGTCTGGCCTGCCATCTGGCCGGCGGCACGCACCATGCGCATCGCGATCACGCCTCGGGCTTCTGCATCTTCAACGACCTGGCGGTGATCGCGCTGTACCTGCTGGAAAGCGGACGTGTCGGGCGCGTGCTGATCTTTGACTGCGACGTGCACCAGGGCGACGGCACCGCGCGCATCCTGGAGAACGTGCCGGATGCGGTGACCGTCTCGCTGCACTGCGAGAAGAACTTCCCCACCCGCAAGGCCCATAGCGACTGGGACATCCCGCTACCGCCGGGCATGGGCGACGAGGCTTACCTCCAGGTCGTGCACGACACGCTGAACTACCTGCTGCCGATCTATCAGCCGGACCTGGTGCTCTATGACGCCGGCGTCGACGTCCACCGCGACGACGCCCTGGGCCTGCTCTCGCTGACCGACGCCGGGCTCGCCGCGCGCGACAGCGCGGTGCTCGATCACTGCCTGGGTCGAGACATTCCCGTGGTAGGGCTGATCGGCGGCGGCTACGACAAGGACCGCGCCCTGCTCGCCCGTCGTCATGCGACCTTGCATGTCAGCGCCCACTCGGCCTGGCAGCGCCACGGGCTCGGCTGAGCAACCGTCAGCAGCTACAATGCCCGCCCCGCTCGCCTGCCCGGTTGCCACCATGCCCCAGCCCTCCTCTTCTCGCGTCGCCATCATCGGTGGTGGTCCGGCCGGCCTGATGGCCGCCGAGGTGCTCGGGCAGGCAGGCGTGAATGTCGACCTGTATGACGCCATGCCCTCGGTGGGGCGCAAGTTCCTGCTGGCCGGCGTCGGCGGCATGAACATCACCCATGCCGAGGACTACGCCGCGTTCGTCAGCCGCTACGGCGAGCGCGCCGGCGACCTGCGACCGCTGCTCGATGCCTTCTCCCCGGATTCACTGCGCGAATGGATTCACGGGCTGGGCATCGATACCTTCGTCGGCAGCTCCGGCAGGGTGTTTCCTAGCGACATGAAGGCCGCGCCCCTGCTGCGCGCCTGGCTCAAGCGCCTGCGTGAAAGCGGCGTGCAGCTGCATACCCGCCAGCGCTGGCTGGGCTGGGACGAGCACGGCGCGCTGCGTATCGCCGGGCCGCAAGGCGAAACCCAGGTCGAGGCGGACGCCACCCTGCTCGCCCTCGGCGGCGGCAGTTGGGCCAGACTGGGTTCGGATGGCGCCTGGGTGCCCTTGCTGCAGAACCGCGGGATCGCCATCGCGCCGCTGCAGCCGGCCAACTGTGGCTTCGAGGTAGCCGGCTGGAGCGAGCACCTGCGGGAGAAATTCGCCGGCGCGCCGCTGAAGACGGTCAGCCTGGCGTTGCCCGGCGAAGCACCACGCAAGGGCGAGTTCGTGCTCACCGCCACGGGTATCGAGGGCAGCCTGGTCTACGCGCTCTCGGCGCCGATCCGCAACACGATCAACCGTGACGGCGTCGCCACGGTACTGCTCGACCTGCTGCCGGATCGCACCCTGACGCAGATAGCCAGCGCCCTGGCCAGACCGCGGGGCTCGCAGTCCATGGCCAAGCACCTGCACCGCCAGCTGAAGCTCGATGGCGTCAAGGCGGCGCTGTTGCGCGAGCTGACCGATGCCACGACCTTCCAGGCCCCGCAGGCCCTGGCCGCCGCGATCAAGGCGCTGCCCATCCGCCTGGTCCGCCCGCGTCCGCTGGACGAGGCGATCAGCAGCGCCGGCGGCGTGCCCTTCGAGGACCTGGACGAGGGTCTGATGCTGCGCCGGCTACCCGGCGTGTTCTGCGCTGGCGAAATGCTCGACTGGGAAGCGCCGACCGGTGGCTATCTGCTGACCGCCTGCTTTGCCAGCGGGCGCGCCGCAGCCGAAGGCATGCTGCGCTGGCTGCGTGCCAACGTGCCGGCAAACGCGCCGCGCTGAACGGTGCGCTGCCGGCCGCACGGCCTGCTACATCTTCATCACGATACGGCCTTCGATGCGCCCGGCGCGCATGTCGTCGAAGATCTGGTTGATGTTGTCCAGGCTGTCGGTGTGGATGGTCGCCTTGACCAGGCCCTCGCCGGCGAAATCCAGCGCCTCCTGCAGATCGGCGCGGGTGCCGACGATCGAGCCGGTGATGCTGATGGCCTTGAGCACGACGTCGAAGATCGGCGTCGGGAAGTCTCCCGGCGGCAGCCCGACCAGCGCCACGGTGCCATGCCGCCGCGCCATGCCAATGGCCTGGCCGAAGGCGCTGTTGGACACCGCGGTGACCAGCACGCCGTGGGCGCCGCCGATATCGCGCTGGACCACCTCCACGGGATTCTCCGTGCGTGCGTTGATGGTCAGCTTGGCACCCAGACGCTTGGCCAGCTCCAGCTTGGCGTCATCCACATCCACCGCCACCACGTGCAGCCCCATCGCCTTGGCGTACTGCACCGCGACATGACCGAGGCCGCCGATGCCGGAGATCACCACCCACTGGCCGGGGCGTGCACCGGTGACCTTGAGGCCCTTGTAGACAGTGACACCAGCGCAGAGAATCGGCGCGATCTCGTCGAACTCGACGTTCTTCGGCAGGATGCCAACGTAGTTCGGGTCGGCCAGCACGTATTCGGCGTAGCCGCCATTGACCGAGTAGCCGGTGTTCTGCTGGCCTTCGCAGAGGGTTTCCCAGCCAGTCAGGCAGTGCTCGCAGCAGCCGCAGGCGGTGTACAGCCAGGGCACGCCGACGCGATCACCCTCCTTCACCCGGGTCACGCCGGCACCCACCGCCGCGACGTGGCCAACGCCTTCATGGCCGGGAATGAACGGCAGGGACGGTTTCACCGGCCAGTCGCCCTCGGCAGCGTGCAGGTCGGTGTGGCAGACGCCGGAGGCGGCGATCTTCACCAGGATCTGACCGGGGCCGGGCATCGGCACCTTGACTTCCTCGAGGCGCAGCGGCTCGCCGAAGGCGTGAACCACTGCCGCTTTCATGGTCTGGGTCATGGGCTTGCTCCTTGATTCGGGACGTTCGAGTCTGCGCCAGGCAGACGGCTGCAAGCCTAGACCCAGATCAATCATCGGGCAGAGTGGCCGACCATCCGTCGAGCACCGCTGCACGAATGTTCCAGACGATGGCCCGCCCGGCGGACGATACTCAACCCGAGCAACGCTTGCCGAAGCGTCACCGGAGTCACCGCCATGGGCAACAATGACTGGATTGAGCTGAACAGGGATGCCGAAACCGGCATCGAGACGATCCGCGCCCATTTCGAAGGCCACGCCTACGATCCGCACTTCCACGACAGCTACCTGATCGGCTTCACCGAACAGGGCGTGCAACAGTTCCATTGCCGCAAGGCACTGCACAGCAGCACCCCGGGCCAGGTCTTTCTGCTCGAACCCGGCGAGCTGCACGATGGCCACGCCCCGGCCCGGGGCGGCTTCACCTACTCGATGCTCTACCTCGACCCGCACTGGCTGGAGCGCGAGCTGCGCGGGCTGTTCGAGGACGCGACAGGCGATTGCCAGCCGGCATTCGCCAAGACGCTGGCCAGCGAGCCCGAGTTGCTGGCGGTGATTGCCGAAGCCTTCCAGGCGCTGCAGAGCCGCGATCTGCGCATCGTCCGCCAGGCCGCGCTGGATGCGTTGCTGGCCAAGCTGGCGCGACATCTGGCCTGGCGCCCGCGGCTCGACAGCGATCCGCGCATGCCGCTGGTGGCACTGCGGGCACGGGATTATCTGCACGCGCACATGGAGCAGGACCTGGGCCTGGACGAGCTGGCCTGGGCAAGCGGTGTTGATCGCTTCCGCCTGTCGCGGGCGTTCAAGGCCGCGTTCGGCATCGCGCCGCATGCCTATCTGGTCCAGCTGCGCCTGGCCAGGGCACGACAGCTGCTGGCCAGCGGGCAGCCACCGGCGCGGGTGGCGATGACACTGGGTTTCGCCGACCAGAGTCATATGGGCCGCTGGTTTCGCCGCGCCTACGGCCTGACCCCGGCGCATTACCGCAGGCGCTGCTCGAATCTTCCAGACCGCTGAACCGGCAGGCGCAATCATTCGGCCATCCGCAACCCGACGGAGCCGATCGCCATGTCGCCCAACCCCCGCCCTGACCGCTCCCACGAAACGAGGCCGCCACGATGAGCCAGTGGCTGCCTTTCGTGCTGTTTGCCTTCGTCGCCTCCATCACCCCGGGCCCGACCAACATCCTGGTGCTGAGCAACAGCTCGCGCTTCGGCCTGCTGGCGGCGCTTCCCATCATCTTTGGCGCCTGCGCGGCCGCGGCGCTGATCGTGCTGCTAGTGGGCCTTGGCGCCGGCGAATGGCTGCTGCGCCATCCGCCATTGCAGCAGGCGATGGCCTGGCTCGGGGTCGGCTGGCTGCTCTACCTGGCCTGGCAGATCGCCCGCAGCCCGACCGAAGCGATCGAAGCCGACACCGCCAGCCGTCGACTCGGCGCCCTGGGCGCCGCCGGGCTGCAGGTAATCAATCCGAAGGTATGGATGATGGCGCTGGCGGTGGTCGGCGTGTTCTGCGGCGCCAACGCCGATGCCGGGCGCTACGCCATCCACGCACTGCTGTTCTTCCTGATCGCCCTGCCCTGTCTGGCGGCCTGGGCCCTGCTCGGCGCCGGTGCGGCCCGGCTGCTGCGCTCGGCGACGCATCTACGCCGCTTCAACCAGGCGATGGCGTTGCTGCTGGTGGTGTCGGCGCTGGCGAGCCTGTAGGCCCGCGAGCGTTACGGCGACTGTGGACAGAATTGCCGTTTGCACGACCGGCACAGCTGCATGGCGAAAGCGGATTACAACTTGCTCGGCTCTGGCTCGCGCACCATACGGATTTCAACCAAACGGCCATCGATGAAGCGAAGATGATGTTCCGCGCCGTTTCGCGGACCGTAGACCCAGCGGTCGACCCTAACAGCTCCCGGCTGTACGACACCATCGCTACGCAGCGACGGCGCTTCGACGCTTTGGCGATCGGCAGGACCGCACTTGGCCTCGACCTGCTCATCTGTGTCGCCCAGACCAACCAGGCGGGTGCCACACCTCATGGACGCCTCTGCCGATACGCTGAACAGCACGCCGACCAGCAGGATCACCGACGTCGTTTTGCTACCCATGCTCAGGTTTCCTCGCATCATACGTTCCAGCCTGACCCGAAGAGCTAGTGTTCTAAGACTCTTAGCGCTTCTTAGCCGGTTTGCCGCCGCCCAGGCTCGGCACCTTGCGAATCGGCCGGGCGTTGGGCTTTTCGTTCTCCTCGAACCAGTTGCCGAGATGGATCTTGCCCTTGCCGGCAGCTTCCTTGGGCTTCTTGGGTTTCTTCGGTTTCTTGATGATCTGCCCGCCCAGCGCCGTGGCCGGCACGCGGTGATCCGGTACGAAGCCCGGCTCGTCATGCCGCGGCAGCACCTGATTGATCAGGGTCTCGATGGCGGCCAGCTGGTCCACCTCGTCGGCGGCGACCAGGGAGATCGCCTCGCCACTGGCTCCGGCGCGGCCGGTACGACCGATGCGATGCACGTAATCCTCGGCGACGATGGGCAGGTCGAAGTTGACCACCTGCGGCAGGTCGTGAATGTCCAGTCCGCGCGCCGCCACGTCGGTCGCCACCAGCACCTGCACCTCGCCCGCCTTGAAGCGCTCCAGCGCGCGCAGACGCGAGGCCTGCGGCTTGTCGCCGTGGATCGCGTCGCTGGCGATGCCCTGCGCCTGCAGCTCGTCCACCAGCTGATCGACGCCCTTGCGCGTCTTGACGAATACCAGCACCTGACCCCAGCGCCGCTCCGCCAGCAGATGCAGGAACAGCTCGCTCTTGCGCTTCTTGTCCACCGGCACCAGCCACTGCTTGACCGTCTTCGCCGCCGCATTGCGCGGGCTGACCTCGACCGACAACGGGTCGCGCAGCAGCTCGCGGGCCATCTGCCGGATCGGCTCGGAGAAGGTCGCGGAAAACAGCAGGGTCTGGCGCTTTCTCGGCAAAGCGGAGAACAGCGCATCCAGCTCTTCAGCGAAACCGAGGTCGAGCATGCGGTCCGCCTCGTCGAGCACCAGCGCCTGCAACTGGGCGAAACCGACGGCGTTCTGCCGGTAGAGGTCGAGCAGGCGCCCCGGTGTGGCCACCAGCACATCGATGCCCTTGCGCAGCGCCATCATCTGCGGATTGATGCTCACGCCGCCGTACACCGCGTAGGTGCGCAGCGGCAGGTTCTGCCCGTACACGCGAAAGCTCTCGTGAACCTGCTCGGCCAGTTCACGGGTTGGCACCAGTACCAGCGCGCGCACCGAATTGCTCGCCACCTTGGCGCCTTCCATGGTCAGGCGCTGCAGCAATGGCAGGGCGAAACCGGCGGTCTTGCCGGTACCGGTCTGCGCCGCTGCCATCAGGTCGCGGCCTTTGAGCACGGCGGGAATGGCCTCGGCCTGCACCGGCGTCGGCTTGCGATAGTCGAGGGTTTCCAGGGTCCGCAGCAGCGGATCGATCAGGCCCAGGGAGGCGAAGGTCATGGCAGGCTCGCGGCGCCGATTCGGCGCGGTGAAAAAGGGCGGATTCTAGCAGCAGCCCGCCCTGCTCGGCGCCACCGGCCCAACATGGCACGGCGGTTTTTCCCATCGCGATGGTGGCATGCAGCGACGCGCTGTCGCAGGATAAGGCGGTCCCGCTGCCCGATGCCCCCACGGAGCCCACATGGAAGCGCTGCTCGCCCATGGCCCTTTCGCCGAATTCGCCCTGCTGCTGATCATCTCGGCAGTGGTCGGCGCCATCGCCGTGAGCCTGCGCCAGCCGCTGCTGATCTCCTACATCGTGGTCGGCATCCTGCTCGGGCCGGCGGTGTTCGGGCCGGTCAACGCCGCTGACCAGATCCATCTGCTGGCCGAGATCGGCGTCGCCGTGCTGCTGTTCGTGGTCGGTCTCAAGCTCGATCTCGCGCATATCCGCAATATCGGCCCGGTGGCGCTGGCCACGGGGCTGGGGCAGCTGACCTTCACCATCATCTTCGGCTTCGCGCTCACCCTGCTGATGGGCAAGAGCGCCATGGATGCGATCTACATCGCCGTGGCGCTGACCTTCTCCAGCACCATCATCATCGTCAAGCTGCTCTCGGACAAACAGGAGCTGGACTCGCTGCACGGGCGCATCGCAGTGGGCTTTCTGATCGTTCAGGATCTGGCCGTGGTGCTGGCGATGATGACCATGAGCGCCCTGCGCGGTGCTGGCGATGCCGGCTGGGCGGAGGTGTCCGGCTCGCTGCTGCTGCGCCTGGGCGGTGCGGCGGTGCTGCTCTACCTGCTGATGCGCTACGTGCTGCCGGATCTGGTCAGCCGCATGGCGCGCTCGCAGGAGCTGCTGCTGATCTTCGCCATCGCCTGGGGCACCGGGCTGGCCGCGCTGGGCGATTATGTCGGCTTCAGCAAGGAGGCCGGCGCCTTCGTCGCCGGCTTCTCGCTGGCCTCCACGGCGTACCGCGAGGCAATGAACGCCCGGCTGACCGGCATTCGCGATTTCATGCTGCTGTTCTTCTTCATCGACCTGGGCGGCAAGCTGGACTTCTCCACCCTCGGCAACGAGCTGCTGCCAGCCCTCGTGCTGGCGCTGTTCGTGCTGATCGGCAACCCGCTGATCGTCATGGCGATCATGGGCTACATGGGCTATCGCAAGCGCACCGGCTTTCTCGCCGGGCTGACGGTGGCGCAGATCAGCGAGTTCTCCATCGTCTTCGTCGCCATGGGCATCAGTCTCGGCCATGTCGGGCCGCAGGCGCTGGGCCTGACTACGCTGGTGGGCCTGGTGACCATCATGCTCTCGACCTACATGATTCTGTTCTCGCAACCGCTCTACGAACGGCTGGCGCCGTGGCTGGGGCTGTTCGAGCGCAAGCGTCCCTACCGTGAGCTGGAGGTGGAAGCGCAGGGTCGTCCCCAGGGGCAGCCGCGCATCATCATCTTCGGCCTGGGCCGCTATGGCTCGCGCCTGCTGCAACAGCTGGCCGCCGGGCGCATGCCGGTGCTGGGCGTGGACTTCGATCCGGAAGCGGTGCGCGCGCTGCGCCGTGCCAGGCTGCCGGTACGCTTCGGCGATGGCGAGGACCCGAGCTTTCTCGAGTCGCTGCCCTTGCAGCATGCCGAATGGGTGGTCACCAGCTTTCCGCAATGGGAATCCAATCGCGCCTTCCTTCACGCGCTCAAGCATGCCGGCTTCACCGGCAAGATCGCCGGCGTGGTGCGCGACGACCAGCACCGCAAGGCGCTGGACGCGGCCGGCGTCGCGCGGGTGCTCAATCCGTTCACCGATGCGGCAGACTACGCCGCACGCAGCCTGCTCGAAGAGCTGGGCGGCGAACGGACCGGCGGACTGCAGTGATCGCCGATGCGGCCGTTAACCTGACCGTCAGCCCGCCACCGAGTGTCTTCATGAATCCAGGAAACACCGCTCACAACCCCGCGCCAGATGCCTACCCGTGCCATGGTGCCACCGAGCACGGCGCCTGCCCCAGTTGCGCCAGTGGCGAGCGACTGGGCTTCGGCTTCAGCTACGCCTTTCAGCCCATTGTCGACCTGCGCAGCCGGCAGATCTTCGCTCACGAAGCGCTGGTGCGTGGCACAGCAGGCGAGCCGGCGCCCACGGTGCTGGCCCAGGTGAACGAGGACAACCGCTTTCGCTTCGACCAGGCAGGCCGGGTCAAGGCCATCAAGACCGCTGCAAGACTGGGCATGCAGAGCAGGCTGTCGATCAACTTCATGCCCAACGCCATCTACCGCCCCGAGCTGTGCATCCGCTCGACGCTGGAGGCGGCCCGTGCCCATGATTTCCCGGTGGAGCGGATCATTTTCGAGACCGTTGAAGGCGAGCGCATCAGCGACGGCAAATGGCTCACCGAGGTGTTCCGCGAGTACCAGCGCATCGGCTTTCTCACCGCCATCGACGACTTCGGTGCGGGCTTTGCCGGGCTCAACCTGCTGGCCGACTTCCAGCCGGACATCATCAAGCTGGACATGGACCTGATCCGCGGCATCGACCAGAGCCGCCCACGCCAGGCCATCGTCCGCGGCACCGTTGCGATGTGCGAGGAACTGGGCATCCAGGTCATCGGCGAAGGCGTCGAGACCGCCGACGAATGCAGCGCCCTGCATGATCTGGGCATCCATCTGATGCAGGGCTACCTGTTCAGCCGGCCGCTGTTCGAAAGTTGCGGCCAGGCGGAACGGCTCGCCTGGCCGCGCTGACGTCTAACCCGCGCGCAGCAGCTGGAGCAGCTCCTGCGCCGCCGCTTCCGATGAGGCCGGGTTCTGCCCGGTCACCAGCAGCCCGTCGACCTGCACATAGGGCGTCCAGTCCGCACCCTTGCTGTACTGGCCGCCGCGTTCGCGCAGCCGGTCCTCGAGCAGGAACGGCACCACCTCGGTGAGTTCCACCGCCGCTTCCTCGCCATTGGTAAAGCCGGTGACGCGCTTGCCCTTGACCAGATACTCGCCATCCTTGCCGCGCACCTCGGTCAACGCCGCCGGCGCATGGCAGACCGCCCCTACCGGCTTGTCGGCCTTGACGAAGGACTCGATCAGCGCGATGGAGGTCGGGTTGTTCACCAGGTCCCATAGCGGGCCATGGCCACCGGGGTAGAACACCGCGTCGAAATCCTCGGCTGAGACCTGATCCAGCCGGTAGGTGTTGGCCAGCAACGTCTGCGCCTCGCCGTCGCCGTTGAAGCGCTCGGTGGCCTCGGTCTGGGCGTCAGGCTGGTCGCTTTTCGGATCGAGGGGCGGCTCGCCGCCTTTGGGCGAAGCCAGTACCACCTCGGCGCCGGCATCCTTGAACGCGTAGTAGGGGGCGGCGAACTCCTCCAGCCAGAAGCCGGTCTGTTCGCCGGTGTCACCCAGCTGGTCGTGGGACGTGAGCACGATGAGAATTTTCATGGAAGCCTCCTGATGGATGCGCGGCGGGATAAGTTCAGACTGCCATTAGCGGCACATTGCTCCGCGGCCCGCCCGCCGCCATGAAAAAAGGGCGCCGAAGCGCCCTCACGACCACCGTTCCGGTTAGATGCGGAAGCTGTCCACCAGCTGCTTCAGCCGGCGCGCCTGCTGGTCCAGGTCGCCACAGGCGCGCAGTGTCGACTGCAGGTTCTCCACGCCTTGCTGGTTCAGCGTGTTGATCTCGATGATATCCATGTTCAGCGACTCGATCACCGCGGTCTGCTCCTCAGTGGCGGTGGCCACCGACTGGTTCATGCCGTCGATCTCGCCGATGCGTTGGGTCACCTCGCCGAGGCGCTCGCCGGCGCGGTCGGCGATGGAGACGCTCGACTCGCTCTGGCGCTGGCTTTCAGTCATGGTCTGCACCGAAGCGCCGGCGCCGACCTGCAGCTGCTCGATCATCTGCTGGATTTCCTGCGCCGAACTCTGGGTACGATGCGCCAGGTTGCGCACCTCGTCGGCGACCACGGCGAAACCGCGACCTGCCTCGCCGGCCCGCGCGGCTTCGATGGCAGCGTTCAGGGCGAGCAGGTTGGTCTGCTCGGAAATGCCCTTGATCACCTCGAGGATCTGGCCGATGTCCACCGTCTTGGCGTTGAGCGCCTCGATCTGCGAACAGGAGGCGCTGATCTTCGCCGACAGCTCGCGCATCGCGCGGATATTCTGCTCCACCACCTGACGGCCGTCCTCGGCCTGATGCCGGGCGCCGCTGGCCTGCTGCGAGGCATCCGCCGCGTTGCGGGCGATCTCCTGGGCCGCCGCCCCTAGCTCGTTGATCGCCGCCGCCACGCTGTTGGTGCGGCTGGCCTGCTCGTCGGAATTGGCCATGGAAGAGTTGGATGCCGCCAGCACACGTGCCGCAACCTCGTTGACCTGCTGCGTTGCCGAGGACACCTCGCGGATGGAGGTGTGGATACGCTCGACGAAACGGTTGAAAGCCGAGGCCAGCTCGCCGAACTCGTCGTGGCTCTGCACCGTCAGGCGGCGGGTCAGATCGCCCTCTCCTTCGGCAATGTTGGCCATGGCGCGGCCCATGTCGGTCAGCGGCCGCATCAGCACACGCATCAGCATGCCGAGCAGCAGCAGAATCACGCCCACGGCGATCAGCGCGGCAACCACCGCCGAGGTGCGGAAGCTGTCCAGCGCGGCATAGGCCTTGGCCTTGTCCAGGGAGATACCGACGTACCAGGTCACCGATGGCAGGCCCGCAACGCGGCTGAAGCTGAGGATGCGCGTCTGCCCGTCCAGTTCGACTTCGCTGTAGTTGGCATCCAGCGACGGCGCATGTCCGGGGAACAGCTCGGCGAGGGATTTCATCACCTTGCTGCCATCCGGATGCACCAGGATCTTGCCGTCGCCGCTGACCAGAAACGCATGGCCCATGCCGTTGAAGTCCAGGGCGTTGATGATGTCCACCAGCACCTTCAGGCTGAGGTCGCCACCCACCACACCGAGGGCCTGTGCCGGGGTGGCGGCGGTGATGATCAGTTCGTTGGTGGCGGCGTCCTGATAGGGCTCGGTCAGGGTGGTGCGGCCGGCGGCCACGGCATCCTTGTACCAGGGACGCTGGCGCGGGTCGTAGCCGGCCGGCAGTTCGAAGCGCGGGTACACGATGAACTCGCCATCGGCGCGGCCCAGGTAGCTGAAGGCGAAGGTCGAGCTCAGCGCCGGCTGCTTGACCAGCGCCTCGACCTGGTCGGTGGCGCTGTCGCGGGCAATGGTCTGTGCCACGCTTTCCAGCAGAACCAGACGGCCTGACAGCCAGTTCTGGATGTTGTGCGCGGTGACGTCACCCATCTCGTTCAGGTAGCTGTCGAGGTTCTCCCGAATGGCGTTGCGCTGCAGGTAGTCGTTGAACAGGGTGAACAACGAAAAGGTCGCGATCACAATCAGCGATGCGGCCAGGAGAATCTTGTGGCTGAACTTCAGGTGTTTGGGCATGGCAGCATGGTCCGCGACGGTTCGGGCAATCGAGCGTCCCTGTTCCGTGCGCCATATCCCTGGCTGTCACCCAGAAATGTCGGCTACGTCCAGCTGAACTTTACGAGCAGATGACGCAGATCAACGGATGGACCAGCCCCTCCGACGAGCGGTCGGCGCGACGCCGGTGGAGGCGCCGCGCCAAGCCCTCAGCGCCCGGCCAGCGCCGGCATCACCCGCGGGCGCAACATCTCACCCAGCACCGCCAGCGCACCGATCGCTCCGGCGATCCAGTACCAGCGCTGCAGCGGGTCGAAGCCCAGCCAGCCAAGGGCATGGAGGAAGACCATGAGGATCAGCACCGGGCAGACGTAGCGCACCATGAACAGCCACAGCGCGTAGCCCAGCGGCGGCAGGTTCAGCTCGTCGCGCATGATCTCGCTGCGCAGCGCGTAGCCGGCCAGCAGCACGATGAAGATTCCGCCCAGCGGCATCATCCAGCGCGAGGTCAGGTAATCCAGCCAGTCGAAGAAGTTCTTGCCCATCGGCGTCCAGCCCGACAGCAGGTTGAACGAGAGCATCGCCAGCATGCTGATCACCAGCAGCACCGCGCCGGAACCGATGGCCGCCTTCATCCGCGAGATGCCGTGCTTCTCGTTGAGGTAGGCGACGGTGGCCTCGATCATGGAGATCGCCGAAGTCAGCGCGGCGATCGAGACCATGGCGAAGAACAGCACGCCGAAGGCGGTACCGAACGGCATCTGCTGGAAGGCCAGCGGCAGGCTCATGAAAATCAGGCCAGGGCCGGCGGTCGGGTCCATGCCGTTGGCGAAGATGATCGGGAAGATCGCCAGGCCCGCCAGCAGCGCCACACATGTATCGGCGATGGCGACCATGAAGGTGGTGCGGGCGATGGACTGGTCATCCGGAATGTACGAGCCGTAGGTGAGGATCGCGCCGGACGCCAGGCTGAGGGTGAAGAACGCGTGGCCGAGCGCGGCCAGCAGCGCCTCGCCGGTGATCTTCGAGGTATCGAAGCTGAACAGGAAAGCGAAGCCCTGATCGAATCCGCCGCTGGTCACCGCGTAGCCCACGAGGATCAGCAGCAGCACGGCCAGGCCCGGCATCATCCAGCGCACGGCGTTCTCGATACCCTTTTGCACGCCCTTGGCGACGATCCACAGGGTCAGCAGCGCAACCAGCAGGCTCCAGCCACCGAGTTCCCACGGGTTGGCATTGTGCGCCTCGAACACCCCACCGAGCGCCTCGACGCTGGTGGCGGCCAACGAGCCGTCGAGCATCTTCACCGTGTAGGCGAAGGCCCAGCCGGCGACCACGACGTAGAAGCAGAGGATCAGGAAGCCGGCCGTCATGGCCATGCCACCCACTGCCTTCCACAACAGATTGCCGTTGTTCTCGCGGACCACCCGGCCGATGGCGTCGATCGGGCTGCCACGGCCGCGGCGGCCAATGGCGATCTCGCACATCATCACCGGCACGCCGATGGCGAGGATGCACAGCAGGTACATCAATACGAAGGCACCACCGCCGAATTCACCGGTGATGTAGGGGAATTTCCAGATGTTGCCCAGGCCCACGGCCGAGCCGGTTGCCGCGAGGATGAAACCCCAGCGCGAGAGCCAGAGGTTCTTCGGTTTTTCACGAGTCATACGTCACCTGTTTGTTGTTATCTGTGACGGGATCGGGACCGTCGCGCAGGGCGCGGCGGCGTGCAAGGCGGATTCAGTCTTTCATTGAGCGTCGGGCTGCACCTCCGGCGCGGCCTGCTTGAAGGCCGGAAGGGTCTCGCAGCGTGCGACGATCTCGAGAATGCGTGGATACGCCGCGAGGTCACAGGCAAAACGGCGCGCATTGTATACCTGCGGAACCAGGCACGCCTCCAGGTAACCTGGCCGGTTGGTCAGTGAAAGCTTGTCACCAAAGGTTTCCAGCCCTTGCTCCACCGCCGCCAGTCCCTGCGCGACCCAGTGCCGGTACCAGGCGTTCTTCGCCTCGTCGTCGACGCCCAGTTCGGCACTGAGGTACTGCAGCACGCGCAGGTTGTTCAGCGGATGAATCTCGCAGGCGATGTGCATCGCCAGCGAGCGCACCTGGGCGCGCTCGACCGGATCGGCCGGCAACAGGGCCGGCACCGGAAACACCTCGTCGAGGTACTCCAGGATCGCCAGCGACTGGCTGATGCGCGCGCCACCGTTGGCTTCATCGACCAGCAACGGCACCAGCTGCTGCGGGTTGAGGGCGCGGTAATCGGCCGCACGCTGCTGGCCGCCATCCTTGACCAGATGCACCGGCACCTGCCGATAGGCCAGGCCCTTCAGATTCAGCGCGATGCGCACCCGGTAGGCGGCACTGGAGCGCCAGTAGCCGTAGAGCGTCAGCTCAGTGCTCATAGCGCTCGACCTGCTGATCGATGGCGCCGAAGATGCTCTGCCCGGCGGCATCGAACATCTCGAGGCGCACCCGGTCGCCGAACTTGAGGAACGGCGTCTTCGCCTCGCCGTGCTCGATGACCTCGAGCATGCGCTTCTCGGCCAGGCAGGACGAGCCGGCACTGCGATCGTAGTTCGACACCGTGCCCGAGCCGATGATGGTCCCGGCGCCCAGCGGACGGGTGCGCGCGGCGTGGGCTACCAGGGTCGGGAAGTTGAAGGTCATGTCGGTGCCAGCATCCGGCTGGCCGAACAGCTCACCGTTGATATGCGAGACCAGAGGCCGGTGTACCTTGCCGTCGCGCCAGGTTTCGCCCAGCTCGTCCGGCGTCACCGCCACCGGCGAGAAGCTCGACGACGGCTTGCTCTGGTAGAAACCGAAGCCCTTAGCCAGCTCGCCGGGGATCAGGTTGCGCAGCGACACGTCGTTGACCAGCATCAGCAGCTGGATGTGCGCGGCCGCCTCGGCCGGCGTCGCACCCATGGGCACGTCGTCGGTGATCACCGCCAGTTCGCCTTCCAGATCGATGCCCCAGGCCTCGTCGGCCAGGCGGATCGGGCTGTGCGGCGGGATAAAGGCATCGGCGCCGCCCTGGTACATCAGCGGATCGTGCCAGAAGGACTCCGGCATCTCGGCGCCACGCGCCTTGCGCACCAGCTCGACGTGATTGACGTAGGCGCTGCCGTCCGCCCAGTGATAGGCACGCGGCAGCGGGCTGTGGCAGGCGGTCTGGTCGAAGGCGAATGCGCCCTCCTCCAGCCCGTCGTTGAGGCGCTGGTAGACCGCTTCCAGCTTCGGCTTGCAGTAGTTCCAGTCATCCAGCGCGGCCTGCAGCGTGGCGGCGATCTGCGGCACTTTCACCGCCTGGGCGAGATCACGGGAGACCACGACGAGCACGCCGTCGCGGCCCTGGTTGAGGGTTGCGAGTTTCATCAGGATTCCTTGCCCGGCGCACGCCAGGAGTTGACGTATTCGGGGACATCGACGGCGGCGGCAGCCTCGCCGACTTCCAGCGCGCGGCGGGTGTCGATCATCACCGCCACCTCGTCGGCAAAGGTCGCCGGGTCGGTGCTGGCCTTTTTCAGTGCCTTCGGGTGCGGCCCGTGGGGGAAGCCGCAGGGGTGGAAGGTCACCATGCCCTGCTCGATGTTGTCGCGGCTGAAGAAGTTGCCGCGGTGGTAGAACAGCACTTCGTCGTAGTCGTCGTTGTTGTGGAAGAACGGCACCTTCAGCGCACCCGGATCGGATTCCACCGGCCGCGGCGTGAAGGTGCAGACCACGAAACCGTTGGCGACGAAGGTGGTGTGCGCCGACGGCGGCAGGTGGTAGCGATGGCTCATCAGCGGGCGGATGTCACGCCAGTTGAGCCGTACCACGGTGTTGTCGCCGTGCCAGCCGACCACGTCCAGCGGGTTGTACGGGTAGGTCACGGTGGTGATCTGGTCGCGCCGCTTGATGCGGATCTGCCAGGGGTTCTCGTCCTGCTGCGCGCGGAAGGCGTCGTCCAGCCGCGGATGGTCGAGCACCGCGGCGTCGAAGATGGCATGCGGGCCGACCAGGCCTTTTTCCGGCAGCTGGTAGGCGCCGTCGGTGTTCTCGATCAGCAGCATGAACACCGGCTGCGTCGCCTCGATGCGCCAGGCGGTGCCGCGCGGGATCATCAGGTAGTCGCCGTCGCGGAATTCCAGGTGGCCGAAGTCGCAGTAAAAATGCCCGGCGCCCTCGTGGATGAACAGCAGTTCGTCACCGTCACCGTTGCGCACCAGGTGGCGCATGGCGCCGTTGGTCTTCCACAGGCGCAGCTTGACGTCGGCATTGTGCAGCGCCAGCGGCGCCTGCAGCGGGCAGTCGCCTTCGCTGGGGATGTGATTGAAGTTGAAGGCGTGCGGGCGCAGCGGGCCTTCCCAATCGATCCAGCCGGTCGGCGGATGCTTGTGATGCAGGTGCGAAGCCGGGCCGAAGAAGCCTTCGCGGCCCATTTCGCGCTCGTAGGTGCCCTGCGGAAAATCGCAGTGCGCCTGACGCGAACTCTCTCCCTCGCGGATGGGGAAACTGATCCATTTGCGGCTCATGTGCCTCTCCTTCGTGATACCGCGTGATCTGAATGGCGCTGCGGTGGTTGCCGATGCGTAGGGTGGAAGACTGCGAAGCATCTTCCACGCGTCTGAACCGGGTCAGCCCCATGCGGGCCCGTTGCCCCCGCCGAACGCGTGGATGTGCTTCGCGACATCCACCCTACGCAACCCCACCTCGACGCCGGACTTACTCGCCCGCCTTGATCACGCCACGACGCACCTGGTCTTCCTCGATGGATTCGAACAGCGCCTTGAAGTTGCCTTCGCCGAAGCCCTGGTTGCCCTTGCGCTGGATGATCTCGAAGAAGATCGGGCCGATCACCGTGTTGGTGAAGATCTGCAGGAGGATGCCGTCATCGCCCGGAGCACCGTCGATCAGCAGGTTCAGCTCGCGTAGCTGGTCGAGCGGCTCGCCGTGGCCGGCGACGCGGGTGTCGACCTTCTCGTAGTAGGTGCCCGGGGTGGTCATGAAGTCCACGCCGTTGGCACGCAGGCGGCGCACGGTCTCGTAGATGTCGTCGGTGGACAGCGCGATGTGCTGGATGCCCTCGCCGTGGTACTCGCGGATGAATTCCTCGATCTGCGACTTGTCGTCGGCCGACTCGTTGATCGGGATGCGGATCTTGCCGCAGGGCGCGGTCATGGCACGGGAGAACAGGCCGGTCAGCTTGCCCTCGATGTCGAAGTAGCGAATCTCGCGGAAATTGGCGATGCGCTCGTAGAAACCGGACCAGACGTCCATCTGCCCGCGACGCACGTTGTGGGTCAGGTGATCGATACACATCAGGCCGACGGCATTGTCGTTCGGCGTGCGCCCTTCGATGTACTCGAAGTCGACGTCGTAGATGCTCTTGTCGCCGTAGCGGTCGACGAGATACAGCAGCGAGCCGCCGATGCCTTCGACGCAGGGGATGTTCAGCTCGCCGAAGTTGGCGTGGCTGCCGACCAGCTTGGCGCCCTGCGATTCGACGTAGGCAGCGGCCTGCGCGGCGTTCTTCACCCGGAAGGCCATGGCGCAGGCGCTCGGGCCGTGCTTCTCGCCGAACTCGCGCACATGCCCGGTGGGGCTGCCGTTGAGCACGATATTGATGTCGTGCTGCTGGAACAGCCAGACCTCCTTGGAGCGGTGCTTGGCGGTTTCGGTAAAGCCCATCTGGGTGAACAGCGTGCGCAGCTGCTCGATGCCCTCGGCATTCGGCGCGGTGAATTCGACGAACTCGAAGCCGTCGGTGCCGATGGGGTTGTGCTGTTCGATCTTGTTCACGGCGTTCATATCGCCTCCTGATTATTGTTGTGAGGACTGCCGTTGCACGGCTTGGCTGGCCCCATCACACCCCAGGCCAAGGCGGCGAACAATGCTGTTTACGGGCACGGAAAGCGGCTGGAGCCATCCCCGCTGTCAGGTTTTCCTTACAGCGCGTTTTTCGCTGAAAAGCCTGGCTCGGCGGCTTGCCAGGCGTAACGAAAAGCTGACAGCCTGGTGCGACAAGCTGCCGCACATGTCATCTGGCGCAATGGCGTCGCGCATAAAAAAAGGTGGGCTGAAGCCCACCCACAAAGGCCGGCGTCGGCCTCGATGGATGGACCTGAGCCCACCAAAAGGGCTTCCTGAGAAGCCCGCAGCATGCTTGCGGGATGGGCTTCAGCCCACCGGCGCGTTCTGCACGGACGACCGAGGTCGCGCTAGATCAGCCCGAGCAGGTTGAGGAATACCAGCACGATGGCCACCGGCGTGCCGTAGCGCAGCAGCTTCCACCAGGCCTGGAACAGCCCGGCGTTGCGAATGCCGATGGCCTCGCTGACCACGTGACGCTGCAGCACCCAGCCGGTGAACAGCACCGTGCCCAGCCCGCCCAGCGGCATCAACCAATTGGTGGTGAGGTAGTCCAGGGTGTCGAAGAAGGTCTTGCCGAACAGCTGGTAGTCCGCCCAGTGGTTGAACGAGAACACGCTGCCCAGGCTCAGCAGCCAGAGCACCAGGCCGCTGCCCAGCACGGCTTTGGTCCGGCTGATGCGAAAGCGCTCGGTGAGCCAGGCGATGCTCGGCTCCGAGAGCGAAATGGCCGAGGTCAGCGCGGCGATCACCAGCATCACGAAGAAAAACCCGCCGACGAACTGCCCCAGCGGCATCTGGCCGAAAGCGATCGGCAGGGTGACGAAGATCAGCCCCGGCCCGGCCCCCGGCTCCAGCGCGTTGCCGAACACCAGCGGGAAGATCGCCAGGCCGGCCAGCAGCGCCACCGCGGTATCGGCCAGCGCCACCAGAATCGAGGTCTTGGCGATTGAGGTGCCTTCCGGCAAATAGGAGCCGTAAACCATCATCGCGCCGCAGCCCAGGCTCAGGGTGAAGAAGGCATGGCCGAGGGCGACCAGCACGCTCTGCGCGGTCAGCTCTGAAAAGTCCGGCACGAAAAGAAACTGCAGCGCCTGGGCGAACTCGCCTTCGATGGCGGCGTAGACCACCAGCACCAGCATCAGCACGAACAGCCCGGGCATCAGAAAGCGCAGCGATCGCTCCAGCCCGCCGCGTACGCCGAAGCCGACGATCAGCATGGTCGCCGCCAGCACCAGCGTGGCACAGACCACCAGGCGCAGCGGATCTGCCAATAACGCGCCGAACAGCTCACCACTGGCCTCCCCGCTGACCCCGGTGAAGCCGCCGCTAAACGTCGCCGGCACATAGGCCAGCGCCCAGCCGGCCACCACCAGATAGAAACTCAGGATGAGAAAGCCGGTCAGCCCTCCGAGCCAGCCCACCACCCGCCAGCGCGAACTGGCCCCGGCCTCGCGCGCCAACCGCGCCACGGCGCCATCAGGGTTCGCCCGGCCACGGCGGCCGATCATCACCTCGGCCATCAGCAGCGGAATGCCGATCAACAGGATGCAGGCGAGATAGACCAGCACGAAGGCGCCGCCGCCGTTCTGCCCGGTCACGTAGGGGAATTTCCAGATATTGCCCAGGCCCACCGCGGAGCCGGTGGCGGCGAGGAAGAACACCCAGCGGGAGGACCACAGGCCTCGGCTGGCATTGTCTTGGATGCGTGCGCGTGCGCCGGCGAAGGTGCCGGCCGCGAGGCTGGTTTTATCGGTCATTGCGGATTCCTGCTTGTTGTTTTTGTCAGGGATGGTGCGAACGAACGGAGCGGGCACGGCGCTGGCGATCAGAGCCCGCCGCCCCGCTCAGCGAAGGCCGGCGCGCTCGGGCGACCGGCCATGTGCCGTCATGAAGCCTGCCGCTGCAGCGTCGCGACCTGAGGCGCGCCGCCGGCCTGCAAACGCTCGAGTGCCAGGCGGTCAGCGATCACCGAGGTGCATTCGCCGCTGGCGGCGGCCCGCTCGAAAATCTCGCGCAGCGTGCCGGCGATGGCGTTCACATGGGCATCGATCTGCGCGGCGCTGCCGCCGTTGCGCTGGTAGTAGACGTCGATGATGCCGCCGGCGTTGATTGCGTAGTCCGGCGCGTAGAGCTGGTTGCGCCGCTGCAGCTCGACGCCGATCTCGGCGCTGGCCAGCTGGTTGTTGGCCGCACCGGCGATCACCGGGGCGCGCAGTACTTCCAGGGTCTGCTCGTTGAGGATGCCGCCCATGGCGCAGGGCGCGAAGACGTCTACATCGAGACCGTAGATGTCCTGCGGGCGCACCACGTTGGCTCCCAACTCGTCCATTGCCTGCTTGACGTTGGCATCGAAGATGTCCGCCACCCACAGTTCGGCGCCCGCCGCTTTCAGGTGCCGCGCCAGCCCCAGCCCGACATGGCCGACGCCCTGGATCGCCACCTTCAGCCCGGTCAGCTCGTCGCGACCGAGGCGCTGGCGCACCGCTTCCTTGAGGCCGACGAAGACGCCGTAGGCGGTAGACGGCGACGGGTCGCCGCTGGCGACGCTGCCGTCGAGCAGGGTGCGCGGCGTGGCGCCGACCACATGGCGGGTGCGCTGGGCAAAGGCCTGCATTTCGGCATCGCCAGTGCCGGAGTCGGCGGCAGTGATGTAGCGCCCGCCAAGGCTGTCGACGAAGTCGCCCATGGCGTGCAGCAGCGCCTGGCTCTTGCCGGTATGCGGGTCGCCGATGATCACCGCCTTGCCGCCGCCGAGCTTGAGCCCGGCCAGCGAGGATTTCAGCGTCATCCCGCGCGACAGCCGCAGCACATCGCGCAGGGCCTCGTCGTCACTGGCATAGGGGAACATCCGGCAGCCCCCCAGCGCCGGCCCGAGGCGCGTGTCGTGGATGGCGATGATGGCTTTCAGACCCGACGCCTGGTCATGGCAGAAGACCACCTGCTCGTGGCGGTCGAAGTCAGGATGAGCGAAGACGGACATTGGGTTACCTCGTTCTTGTTTGTCTGGTGGCCTGTCACGGACAGGGCCTCGTTAGCGGGTATCGCCTGCGGCGGTGTGCTCACTCGGGGCGACCGATTTCACCCCGCTAGCACACTGCGAGCTACGCCGCCGGCTGGAACAGCCGTACGCTCTGCACCTCGTCGCCTTTGGCCAGCTGCTCGCGGAGCAACTTTTCCTGCTGGCGGGCTTTGGCGATGGAACGCTCCTTCACCGGGCCGTAGCCGCGGATCTGCTCCGGCAGCGCGGCGATCGCCACGGCGGTGCGGTAGTTGGTCGGCTTGAGCTGGGCCAGCAGCTCGTCCACGGTCTTCTCGTACTCGCTGATCAACTGGCGTTCGACGCGGCGGTCGTGGCCATAGCCGAACGGGTCCAGAGGCGTGCCACGCAGGAAGCGGAACTTGGCCAGCACACCGAACACATTGAGCATCCACGGTCCCAGCTCGCGCTTGCGCGGCTCACCGGTAACCGTGTCACGCTTGGCCAGCCAGGCCGGGGCGAGGTGGAACTGCAGCTTGTAGTCGCCCTCGAACTGCGCCTCGAGCTGCTGGCGGAATTCCGGCTCGCTGTAGAGCCGCGCCACCTCGTACTCGTCCTTGTAGGCCAGGAGCTTGAAGTAGTAGCGGGCGACGGCCTTGGACAGCGCCAGATCGTCCGCCGTATCGGCATCGCGCACGCGCTCGACCAGCTGGCGATAGCGGCGCGCCAGCCCGGCGTTCTGGTAGCGAGTAAGGAAGTCCACGCGCCACTCGACGATCTCTTCCAGGGTTTTACAGAGTGGTTCGGCGACCTCGACTGGGCGCGCCAGCCCCTCCACCGCTTCGCGTTCGAGCACCGCACGACGGCCCCAGCGGAAGGCCTGCAGATTCAGCTTGGCGGCAACGCCATTGAGTTCGATGGCCTTCTCGATGGCCTCGGCGCTGATCGGCAGCAGCCCCTGCTGATAGGCAAAGCCGAGCAGGAACAGGTTGGTGGCGATGCTGTCGCCCAAGAGCCGCGTGGCCAGGCGGGTAGCATCGACGAAGTGAGTCTTGTCGGCGCCGACCGCGTCGCTGATCGCCTGGCGCATGGCCGCGCCGGGCACCTGGGCGTCCGGGTTGCGAGTGAACTCGGCGGTGGCGGACTCGTGGCTGTTCACCACGGCATTACTGATCTGCTCGTTGAGGCGGGTCAGCGATTCATCGCCCGCCGCGACGATCAGGTCGCAGCCCAGCAGCAGATCGGCCTCACCGGCGGCGATGCGCACCGCGTAGATATCGCTCTGCTTGGCGGCGATGCGCACGTGGGTGGTCACCGGGCCGAATTTCTGCGCCAGACCGGCCTGGTCGAGCACGGTGCAGCCCTTGCCTTCCAGGTGCGCGGCCATGCCGAGCAGCGCGCCAAGGGTGGTCACGCCGCTGCCGCCAACGCCGGGGATCAGCACATTCCACGGCCGCTCCAGCGACGGATGCTGCGGCTCGGGCAAGGTCGCCGCCTCGATACCGCCTGCTACGGCTTCGGGCTTGCGCAACCCGCCGCCATGCACGGTGACGAAGCTCGGGCAGAAACCCTCGACGCAGGAGAAGTCCTTGTTGCAGGCGTTCTGGTCGATCTCGCGCTTGCGGCCCAGTTCGGTTTCCAGCGGCAGCACAGCGAGGCAGTTGGACTTCTCGCCGCAGTCGCCGCAGCCCTCGCAGACCGCCGGGTTGATGAAGGCGCGCTTGGCCGGGTCTTCCAGCTTGCCGCGCTTGCGCCGACGACGCTTCTCGGTGGCACAGGTCTGGTCATAGATGATCACCGAGACGCCCTTGAATTCGCGCAGCTCGCGCTGCACCGCATCCAGTTCGCGGCGGTGATGGAAGCTGGTGATCGGCGCGAAGCTGTCGCGGGTCGGGTACTTGTCCGGCTCGTCGCTGACCAGGGCGATGCGCTTGACGCCCTCGTGGAAGATCTGCCGGCTGAGCTGGTCGACGCGCAGCTCGCCGTCGATGGGCTGGCCGCCGGTCATGGCCACGGCATCGTTGTAGAGAATCTTGTAGGTGACGTTTACGCCCGCCGCGACGGCGGCGCGCACCGCCAGGCTGCCGGAGTGGAAATAGGTGCCGTCACCGAGGTTCTGGAACATGTGCGGGGTGTCGGTGAACGGCGCCTGGCCGATCCAGTTGACGCCCTCGCCGCCCATCTGGGTGAAGGTCTCGGTGCGCCGGTCCATCCACTGCACCATGTAGTGACAGCCGATACCGGCCGAGGCGCGGCTGCCCTCGGGCACCTTGGTGGAGGTGTTGTGCGGGCAGCCGGAGCAGTAGTGCGGCGTGCGCACGGTGCTGTAGCTGCGCGCGGCCAGGGCCTTTTCCTTGGCAGCCAGGAAGGCCAGGCGTGCCTGGATGCTGTCGCTGGTGTAGATCGGCGCGAGGCGCTTGGCAATCACCCGGGCGATCATCGCCGGGGTCAGTTCGGAGAGGTTCGGCAGCAGCGAGTTGCCCTGCTCGTCGAACTCGCCGACCACCCGCGGACGCTTGCTGACGGGCCAGTTGTAGAGCTGTCCGGTGAGCTGGTCCTCGATGATGCTGCGCTTCTCCTCGACCACCAGAATCTCGTCCAGCCCCTGGGCGAACTCGTGCACCGAGACCGGTTCCAGCGGCCAGCTCATGCCAACCTTGAGCACGCGCAGGCCGACCGAGGCGCACAGCGCTTCGTCCAGGCCCAGGTCGTCCAGCGCCTGACGCACGTCGAGATAGGACTTGCCGGTGGTGATGATGCCAAGCCGCGGATTCGGCGAATCGAGCATCACCCGGTTCAGGTTGTTGGCCCGGGCGAAGGCACGTGCGGCGTAGATCTTGTACAGGTTGAGGCGCTTTTCCTGAGCCAGCGGCGGGTCCGGCCAGCGGATGTGCACGCCGTCCTCGGGCAGCTCGAAGTCTTCCGGGATGCGCGTCTGCACGCGCAGCGGATCGACTTCCACCACGGCGGAGGAGTCGACGTTCTCGGCGATGGTCTTCAGCGCCACCCAGCAGCCGGAGTAGCGCGACAGCTCCCAGCCGATGATGCCGTAGTCGAGGATTTCCTGAACGTTGGCCGGATTCAGCACCGGAATCGAGGCGGCGATAAAGGCATGCTCGCTCTGGTGCGGCAGCGTCGAGGATTTGCAGCCGTGGTCGTCACCCGCCAGCAACAGCACGCCGCCGTTGGGCGACACACCCGCCGCATTCGCATGCTTGAACACGTCGCCGGCACGGTCGACGCCCGGCCCCTTGCCGTACCACATGGCGAACACGCCGTCGTACTTGGCGCCGGGGAACAGGTTGGTCTGCTGGCTGCCCCACACCGCGGTGGCGGCCAACTCTTCGTTGACGCCCGGCTGGAAGTGGATGGCGTGTTGCTTGAGGTAGTCGCGGGCTTCCCAGAGGCTCTTGTCCAGCCCGCCCAATGGCGAGCCGCGATAGCCGGAGATGAAGCCACCAGTATTCAAACCACGGGCCTGATCACGCTGATGCTGCAGCATCGGCAAGCGGGTCAGCGCCTGGGTGCCGGTGAGGTACAGATGACCGGTAGCAAGCCGGTACTTGTCGTCCAGACGGATCTCGGCCAGAGACATGGGGCGCTCCTAATTTGTTGTTATCGGAGTCAGGGCAGCGTTGTTCGCTACCCGCCTGACGCAGTCATGGAGAAACCGCACGGTTGTTTCTCCACGCCGGCAATCGGCAGGGGATCACCCCACCGTCGCGTGTCGATTAACAGTCTGGCCGTGACGAAGAGAGATTTTCTTTCTACTTTTGCGGTAGAACAGCGGTTCTGTGCATGACCCATTCGCAAACAACAACAAAACAGGAACGACCATGCAGACTTCGCCACTGAGCAGTATCGATCGCAAGATCCTCCTGCTGCTGCAACACAACGCCGACCTCTCCGCCGCGGAAATTGCCGAGAAGGTCGAGCTGTCGCAATCGCCCTGCTGGCGACGCATCCATCGCATGCAGGAGGAAGGGCTGATCGAGCGCAAGGTCGCCCTGCTCAACCCGAAGAAACTCGGGCTGAACATGACGGTGTTCGTCAACATCAAGCTCTCGGCCCATGGGCGCAGCAACCTCGACGAGTTCGAGCGGGCGGTGGTGGGTTACCCCGAGGTGCTGGAGTGCCACACCATGGCCGGTGAGTCGGATTACCTGATCAAGGTGGTGGCGCGCGATATCGACAGTTACGAGCGCTTCCTGCGTGACCAGCTCCTGCAGCGCCCCCACGTGCAGGAGGCGCACTCGCATATCGCCATGAGCGAAGTGAAGCGGACCACGGAGTTACCGCTGGATTGAGGCGGGACGCGGGTCGCTGGGCAGGGTTGGCCTACTCCACCGGAATCCCTGCCAGCCGCGCGCCCCGTTCGAGTCCACGCTCGGCGAACCAGCCCTGGTTCATCTCCAGGGCATAACGCGCGGGCCGCTTCGAACAGCGTATCTCCGTATTGAACGGCTCCAGGTCGATCACATCGACCAGAAGCCCGTCCTCATCGAAGAACGCCGCCGACAAGGGCAGCGGCGTGCCCTTCATCCACAGGCAGTGGCGGCGCACTTCATCAAAGCGGAACAGCATGCCGCTGTCGGCGGCCAGCTCGCGGCGCCCCATCAGCCCGCGCTCGCGCTGGGCGACGGTCTGCGCGTACTCGGCGTGCAGCTCATGCCCCTGGATGCGCAGCCGCAGCGGCTCTTGTGCCTGAGCGGAAGCCACAAACAGCAGCAGCGACAGTGAAAGCGCAACACGCATCGACCAACCTCCTCAGGCGCAGCGCAGCGGGAACAGCCGGCCGCCGCCGCACTCATAAGCGAAGCGCCGCACCTGCGCGGCGACATAACGACAACAAGGGAGAACCCCATCGTGCTCAACAGAATAACCGCCGCCAGCGTCTACCTGGTGCAACGCTTCCTTCCCTCGCCCTTCGTCTTCGCCATCCTGCTCACGCTGATCGTGCTGATCGCCGCCATGCTCAGCACCGGTCAGGGCCTGCCGGCCATGGCGCAGCACTGGGGCAACGGTTTCTGGAACCTGCTGGCCTTCACCATGCAGATGTCGCTGATCCTGGTCACCGGCCATGCCCTGGCACGGGCCCCGGCAATCAATCGCCTGCTCGACCGCATGGCCCGCATCCCGCAGTCCCCGGGCCAGGCCATCGTGCTGGTGACTCTGGTGGCGCTGGCGGGTTCCTGGATCAACTGGGGCTTCGGCCTGGTGATCGGCGCCGTGTTCGCCCGCGCGCTGGCGCGCCAGGTGCGCGGCGTCGACTACCCGCTGCTGGTGGCCTCGGCCTACTCCGGCTTCCTGATCTGGCACGGCGGCTTTTCCGGCTCGATTCCGCTGTCGCTGGCCAGCGGCGGGGCCGATCTGGAGAAGATGACCGGCGGCGCGCTGACCGAAGCCATTGGTGTCGGCCAGACGCTGTTCGCTTCCTACAACCTGATCATCATCGCCGTGCTGGTGGTGGGCCTGCCGCTGCTGAACTGGGCCATGCAGCCGAAGACGCCGAAAGTGGTCGATCCGGCGCTGCTGGAAGAGCCCCAGCCGAGCGATATCCCGCGGGAAACCGCCACCCAGCGCCTGGACGACAGCCGCATTCTCGGCCTGATCATGGTCGCGCTGGCGGTGCTGTTCTTCTACCGGCACTTCAGCGAGAACGGTCTGGCGCTGAGCCTGAACATCGTGATCTCGATCTTCCTCTTCGCCGGCCTGCTGATGCACGGCACGCCGGAGCGCTACATGCGCGCCATCGAGGAGAGCATCCGCGGCATCGCCGGCATCGTCGTGCAGTTCCCCTTCTACGCCGGGATCATGGGGATGATGGTCGGCGCCAACGCCGCTGGCCTGTCCCTCGGCCGGCAGGTCACCGACACCTTCATCGCCTGGTCGTCGACCGAGAGCTTCCCGGTGCTGGCCTTTCTCAGCGCCGGGCTGGTCAACGTCTTCGTGCCCTCCGGCGGCGGCCAGTGGGCGGTGCAGGGGCCGATCATGCTGCCGGCCGGCGCGGCGCTGGGCGTGGCGCCGGAAGTCACAGCCATGGCGATCGCCTGGGGCGATGCCTGGACCAACATGATCCAGCCGTTCTGGGCCCTGCCGCTGCTGGGCATCGCCGGGCTCGGTGCCCGAGACATCATGGGCTATTGCCTGCTCTGCCTGGTGTTCTCCGGTGTGGTGATCGCCGGCGGGCTCTATTTCCTGACTTGAGGCCGGAGTATTCCGGACGGCGACGCTGTCCGGAATGCTGGACCGCGCTGTCCAGCAGGCAAGACATAATCACCGTCCAACGATCTGGACACTCAAGATAAACACAATACAAATCAGCGAGTTGCGTATCTGGCACGGAACTCGCTAAATCACCGTGCGGCCTGTCCGCAGCCGAAACAAGAAAAACAATGCGCCTGCCGTGCAGCAGCGAGTCCCCGAATGCCCTCGGCAGCGTTCGGTCGTGCCGCACGGGGCCAGGAGATCGTCCCCGATGAGCGTCGTCATCGCCCTTGCTGCATTGGCCCTGCTGATGCTCGCCGCCTACCGCGGCTACAGCGTCATTCTGTTCGCCCCCATCGCCGCCATGGGGGCGGTGCTGCTCACCGACCCGTCCGCCGTGGCGCCGGCCTTCACCGGCATTTTCATGGAGAAGATGGTCGGCTTCATCAAGCTGTACTTCCCGGTGTTCCTGCTCGGTGCGGTGTTCGGCAAGCTGATCGAGATGTCGGGTTTTTCGCGCTCCATCGTCGCCGCGGCGATCCGCCTGCTCGGCACCAGCCAGGCAATGCTGGTGATCGTGCTGGTCTGCGCGCTGCTGACCTACGGCGGTGTGTCGCTGTTCGTCGTGGTGTTCGCGGTGTACCCGTTCGCTGCCGAGATGTTCCGCCAGAGCAACATGCCCAAGCGCCTGATCCCGGCGACCATCGCCCTTGGCGCGTTCACCTTCACCATGACGGCCATTCCCGGCACGCCGCAGATCCAGAACATCATCCCCACCACCTTCTTCAATACCAACACCTGGGCCGCACCCTGGCTCGGCCTGATAGGCACGGTCTTCGTGTTCGGCCTGGGCATGCTCTATCTCAAGTGGCAGCTCGGCAAGGCCATTGCCGCCGGCGAAGGCTATGGCACCAACCTGCGCAACGAGCCGGAGACGCCCGCCGACATCGCCCTGCCCAACCCCTGGCTGGCGCTGTCGCCGCTGCTGCTGGTGCTGGTCGCCAACCTCCTGTTCACCCGCTGGATTCCAGAGTTCTACGGCACCAGCCACACGCTGCAGCTGCCCGGCATGAGCGCACCGCTGGTCACCGAGGTCGGCAAGCTCACCGCGATCTGGGCGGTGGAGGCCGCGCTGCTGCTGGGCATCGCCCTGGTACTGGCGACCAGCTTCGGCACCCTGCGCGGCAAGCTCGCCGAGGGCAGCCGCACGGCGGTCGGTGGTTCGCTGCTGGCGGCGATGAACACCGCGTCGGAATTCGGCTTCGGCGCGGTGATCGCCTCGCTGCCGGGCTTCATCGTGGTGGCCGATGCGCTGTCGGCGATTCCCAATCCGCTGATCAACGAAGCCATCACCGTCAACCTGCTGGCCGGCATTACCGGCTCGGCCTCCGGCGGCATGAGCATTGCCCTGGCCGCGATGGCCGACAATTTCGTCGCCGCCGCCAACGCCGCACAGATACCGCTGGAAGTGCTGCACCGGGTAGCCTCGATGGCCTCCGGCGGGCTCGACACCCTGCCGCACAACGGCGCGGTGATCACGTTGCTGGCAGTCACCGGACTGACCCACCGCGAATCCTACAAGGACATCTTCGCCATCACCCTGATCGCCACCGCCGCGGCCTTCTTCGTGATCGGCGTGTACTACGCTACCGGCATCGTCTGATGGGGCGCGCCCGGCTCGCCGGGCGTTGTGCGCCGCTGTTGCGGGCCGGGCGCTTCCGGCCGGCGGCACGACGAGCGCCGCGCGATCAGCTGTGCCTTCCGACAACAACAAGCAAAGGGCGCCGCGCACGACGGCCGCCACACGGGAGAATCGCATGAACCTCACAGGCAAGACCGCCCTGGTCACCGGCTCCACCAGCGGGATCGGCCTCGGCATCGCGCTGAAGCTGGCCGAAGCCGGCGCCGACCTGATCCTCAACGGTTTCGGCGATGCCTCGGCAGCACTGGTCGAAGTCGGCCGCCATGGCCACAAGGTCGGCCACCACGGCGCGGACGTGTCGGACCCGGCACAGATCGCCGAGCTGTTCGCCTATGCCGAGCGCGACTTCGGCGGCATCGACATTCTGGTCAACAACGCCGGCATTCAGCATGTCGCGCCGGTGGAGCAGTTCCCGGTGGAGCGCTGGGACGCCATCATCGCCATCAACCTGTCCTCGGCGTTCCACACCACACGCCTGGCCCTGCCCGGCATGCGCGAGCGCAACTGGGGACGGATCATCAACGTCGCCTCGGCCCACGGGCTGGTCGGTTCGGCGCAGAAGTCCGCCTACGTCGCCGCCAAGCACGGCCTGGTCGGGCTGACCAAGGTGGTGGCGCTGGAAACCGCCACCACGCCGATCACCTGCAACGCCATCTGCCCCGGCTGGGTGCTGACCCCACTGGTGCAACAGCAGATCGACGAGCGCGCCCGTCAGGACGGCGATGAACAACGCGCCCGCCACGATCTGCTGGCCGAGAAGCAACCCTCGCTGGATTTCGTCACCCCGGCGCAGCTGGGCGCCCTGGCGCTGTTTCTCTGCAGCGAGGCCGGCGACCAGGTGCGCGGCGCGGCATGGAACATGGATGGCGGCTGGGTGGCGCAATGATCGGGTTTACTGACCTGCGGCAACGCGACCGGGCATAACCGGCGCGCCTGCTTGGCAAGCGGCCGCGGGCTGAGGCTAGATAGCCATCACCTCCCCAGCGAAACCGCCCGCATGACCAGCATTTCCAGCGACACGCCGCTCAACGGCAAAGCCCCGGTGCACCTGGCGCTGCGCCGGGTCGCCATCGACACCTACCGCGAGAATGTCGCCTATCTGCACCGCGACTGCGCCGCCTGCCGCGCCGAAGGCTTCCAGGCGCTGGCCAAGGTGGAGATACGCGTCAACGGCCGGCGCATCCTCGCCAGCCTCAATCTGGTGGACGATCCGGCCATCGTCGGCTGTGACGAGCTGGGGCTGTCCGAGGACGCCTTCGCCCAGCTCGGCGCCGAAGCCGGCGTACCCGCGGCGATCGCCCAGGCCGAGCCGGCCGCATCGATCCCGGCGCTGCATCGCAAGATCGCCGGCGAGCGCCTGAACCGGGATGACTTCCTGGCGATCATGCGCGACATCGCCGAACACCGTTACTCGAAGATCGAGCTGACCGCCTTCGTGGTCGCCTGCAACCAGGGCGAGCTGGATCGCGAGGAGGTCTTCTTTCTCACCGACGCGATGATCCGCGTCGGCCGCCGGCTCGACTGGCGCGAGCACCCGGTGGTGGACAAGCACTGCATCGGCGGCATCCCGGGCAACCGCACCTCGATGCTGGTGGTGCCGATCGTCGCCGCCCACGGCATGCTCTGCCCGAAGACCAGCTCGCGGGCCATCACCTCGCCGGCCGGCACCGCCGACACCATGGAAGTGCTGGCCAACGTCGAATTGCCGTTCGAGCGCCTCTGCGAAATGGTCCGCGAGGAACGCGGCTGCCTGGCCTGGGGCGGCAGCAGCGACCTCTCCCCGGCCGATGACGTGCTGATCGCCGTCGAGCGGCCGCTGTCGATCGACTCGCCGGGGCAGATGGTCGCCTCCATCCTGTCGAAGAAGATCGCCGCCGGTTCCACCCATCTGCTGCTGGACATTCCCATCGGCCCGACGGCCAAGGTGCGCTCGATGGCCGAGGCGCAGCGCCTGCGCAAGCTGTTCGAGTTCGTGGCCACGCGCCTGGGCCTGACCCTGGACGTGGTCATCACCGACGGTCGCCAGCCGATCGGCAACGGCATCGGCCCGGTACTGGAGGCGCGCGACGTGATGCAGGTGCTGCAGAACGACCCGGCGGCGCCGATCGACCTGCGTCAGAAGGCCCTGCGCCTGGCCGGGCGCATGCTCGAGTTCGATCCCGATGTGCGCGGCGGCGACGGTTATGCCATCGCCCGTGACATCCTCGACTCCGGGCGGGCGCTGAAGAAGATGCGCTCGATCATCGCCGCCCAGGGCGGCAAGCCGTTCGATCACAACCATCCGCCGCTGGCACGGCTCAGCTTCGATGTACTGGCCGACTGCGACGCGGTGGTCACCGGCATCGACAACCTGCAGCTGGCACGCATCGCCCGGCTGGCCGGCGCACCCAAGGTGCAGGGCGCCGGCGTGGACATCCTGCGCAAGCTCGGCGAACCGGTGCGGGCCGGCGACTGTCTGTATCGCGTTTACGCGGACTTTCCCGCCGACCTCGCCTTCGCCCGCCAGGCCACCGAACGCGCCAGCGGCGTCAGCCTCGGCAGCCCCGAGCAGGTCCCAACCGTATTCGTGGAGTTCTGATGCAAAGCCAGCTGCTGTATTTCGATGACGAGCGCGCCGCCGCCCTGCGCCTGGCCGAAACCTCCGGCCTGCCCGCCGCCTCAGTCGAGCGCCACCGTTTTCCCGATGACGAGCTGCGCCTGCGCCTGCCGCTGGCCGAAGGCGAAGCCATCGCCGAGCAATTGGTGCTCTACCGCGGCCTCGACCACCCCAACGAAAAGCTGGTCGAGCTGCTGCTGGTGGCCGGCGAAGCGCGACGCCTGGGCGCCAAGCGACTGATCCTGGTCACGCCCTATCTGGCCTACATGCGCCAGGACATCGCCTTCAACCCGGGCGAGGTGGTCAGCCAGCGAGTGATCGGCCAGCTGCTGGCCGGCCAGTTCGACGCACTGATCACCGTCGACCCGCACCTGCACCGCGTCGCCACCTTGCAGGAGGCGGTGCCGCTGGCCGATGCGGTCACCCTTTGCGCGGCCCCGGCGCTGGCGCGACTGATCGCCGAACGGCATCCCGATGCGCTGCTGATCGGCCCGGATGCCGAGGCGCTGCAATGGATCGAGGCGGCCGCCGCCGAGCATGGTTTCGAGCATGGCGTGTGCAACAAGCTGCGCCATGGCGACCATCAGGTGGAGATCGCCTTGCCGGACCTGCAGTTCGCCGGGCGCCATGTGGTACTGCTCGATGACGTCGCCAGCTCCGGGCGCACCCTTGCCGAGGCCGCGCAGAAACTGCTGGCCGCTGGCGCCGCCTCGGTGGACGTGGCCGTGACCCACGCGCTGTTCGCCGGTGATGCCCTGCAGGTGATCCGCGCGGCCGGTGCCGGGCACGTCTGGAGCACCGACTGCATCGCCCATGAAAGCAACGCCGTGAGCATGGCGCCGCAGCTGGCAGAGGCGCTCAGGCCGCTACTGCATTGAGGCGATAGGAGCCCGACCGCCGCGCGGACAAGGCTGCGCCGTCGTCCGCCTATCCTTCATCCACCGCGCTCGGCTGGTCGGGGCTGATCTGCGTGGCATCGCCGTAGCGCTTCTGGCAGCGCTCGCAGAAGAACGCCCGGCGCCGGCTGCGCCCCAGTTCTTTCGCCTTCATCAGCGGAATTCGGCAGCGCACCCAGGTGGTCTTGCCGTGCGCCAGCCAGTTGGCCTTGAGCACGCCGGCCCGCTTCCACTCGAGAAACTGGAAGCTGTAGGTGCGCGCCTCGCGCACCAGCTCGCGTAGCTTGGCTGGCGGCAGTTCGCCGATCAGCGACAGCGGGTGCACGCGGATGCGATAGAGCACCTCGTTCTTGATGATGTTGCCGGAGCCGGCGAACAGCGTCTGGTCCAGCAGCGCATCACAGGCCAATAGCCGCGGGCGTTCGCGCAGGCGTTTGAGCGTGCCGCGCGGACTCCAGGCGTCGCTCATCAGGTCCATGCTCCAGTCGTACGTCGCATCCAGCGGCCCTTCGATCAACTGCACGGAACAGGCATAGAAATTCAGCTCGCCATTGGCAAACCCCAGGCTCAGCCGTGCGGTGGCGTCCTTGCGTTCGTTGATGCGGTAGCTGCCGAACAGCAGCAGGTGGATGCGCACGGAGACATCCTCCAGCTCGATCAGCAGATGCTTGCCCCAGCTGCGGAATTCACGCACCACCTGGCCGGTCAGCCGTGCCATGTCGACCTTGGCACTGCCTTCGGCGCGCTCGATGCGCTGACCGGTGAACGCCGCGACTTCCTCGCGGAGAATGACGATGGATGGACCTTCGGGCATGGATGCACCAGCTGATCTGCCTTTCTCGATCAGACTCGCCCGTGCGGCGAAGGTGCGTAGCGCGCTACCAGGCCAGCTGCAGCCTGCTCTCGAACTCGCGCGGTTCACCACTCAGCGGATCGCGGAAGCGCAAGCCGCGCGCCAGGAGCTTGAGCGGGCGGCTGTAATCGTCCTGGTCGCGCTCCTGGCGCGGTAGCAGCTGCGGGTAGAAGGGATCGTTGCAGATACCGGCGCCGAGGGTCGCCATATGCAGACGCAGCTGGTGCTTGCGCCCGGTGATCGGCGTCAGGGCGTAGCGCCAGAGGTGGTCGCGGCGCTCGAGCACCTCGATCAGCGTTTCGCTGTTCGGCTCGCCGTCGCCTTCGCGCATCAGGAAGAACGGCTCGCCCGGCACCATGCACAGCTGCCGGCGCAGGGGAAACTCGAGCCCGGGCAGTGCCGGGCAGATCGCCTCGTAGCGCTTGGCGATCCGCCGCTCGCGGAACAACGCCTGGTAGGCGTCGCGGCTCTCGCGGTTGGCCGAGAACAGCACCAGCCCGGCGGTGAGGCGATCGATACGGTGAATCGGCACCAGATCGGCGTTACCCAGCCGTTTGCTGAGCCGCGCCAGCAGGGTTTCGTTGACGTATTCGCCAGCCGGCATCACCGAGAGAAAGTGCGGCTTGTCCGCCACCACCAGATGCTCGTCGACGTGCAGGATGCGCTCTTCGAACGGCACCGGCGTCTCGTTGGGCACCTCGCGGAAATAATGCACGCGCATGCCGACCCGGTACGGCCGGGCCGCGTCGATCGGCTGCATGTCGGCATCCAGCACCCGGCCGCGGGCCATGCGATCGAGCCAGGTGGCGCGGTCGATTGCCGGAAAGCGCTCGCACAGGCAGTCGAGCACCGTAGGCCAGTCGCCTTGGGGCAGGTGCAGGGTGCTGGGACGGGAATTGGAGGGGGGCATCGGATCGGGTGCACAACGACAGGAGCGTCGATGATACCCGCTCTGCCGGCGGCTGCCTCCTGCGGGAAGCGCCGCGGCAGACGAGAGACGAGTCCACGACCCGGACGGCCGATGAACCCGGCGCGGCGTTTCGGCCGCGCGGCAGACGTATCAGTCTTCCTTGTCCTTGGTCACCTCGCCGGTGCGGCCGTCGATCTTGAACTCGTACTTCTTGCCGTCCTGCTTCATGCCCTCGCCTTCCCAGCCGTCGCCATCGGCTTCGATGCCGTGCAGCTCGGTGTAGCCGGCGGCCTTGGCCTTTTCCACGGCCTGCTCGAGGGTGATCCAGTCGGCGCCGGGCTTGTCGGCGGCGAAGGCGGCACCGGAACCCAGGATGGCAACAGCGAACGCGGCGGTCAGTGTCTTGTTGTACATCTCGTTTTTCCTTCTGCGAACGGGATCGTATCGGGCCTTTGGTGCTGGCCCCTGCCTGAAATACGAGCCCAACGGCGGCCGCTAAGTTCAACCGCCGCGGTGTGCATTCGCCGGCTCGTTGTCGATTCCGGCAGGTGCCAGACGACTCCTTCACAGGGGCATCGCTGCGCGACGCGGGCCCTGCCACGGATCCATGCACGGAGGTTTTTGCCATGACAACGCACAAGGTCGTATCCGACCAGGACTGGCTCGCCGCCCACAGCGCTCATCTGCGCGAGGAGAAGCAGCTCACCCGCCAACGCGACGCACTCTTCGAGAAGCGCCGACAATTGCCCTGGCGGCGCATCGGCCAGGATTACCGCTTTCACGACGCTGGCGGCACGGTTCGCCTGAGCGAGCTGTTCGAGGGCCGCAGCCAGCTGGTGATCAAGCACTTCATGTTCGGCCCGGACTGGAGCGAGGGTTGCGTGGGCTGCTCCTTCGAGGCCGATCACATCGGCGGCGCGCTGCTGCACCTGCTGCATCATGACGTCAGCTTCGCCGCCATCTCCCGCGCGCCATTCGAGCGGCTGGAGGCGTTCCGCCGTCGTATGGGCTGGCAGTTCCGCTGGCTGTCGTCGGCCGGCAACTCGTTCAACCGCGACTTTCACGTCTCCTTCGATGACGAGGACATCGTCGAGGGCAAGGTTTTCTACAACTATGCCTGGCAGCCCTTCGTCTGCGAGGAGCTGTCGGGTTTCAGCGTCTTCTACCGGGACACACAGGGCGAGATCTTCCACACCTTTTCGGCCTTTGGTCGCGGCGCGGAAGAGCTGCTCGGTACCTACGTGCTGCTGGACATGACGCCGAACGGCCGCAACGAGACCGGCCCGCGACAAGACCTTACCGACTGGGTCCGTCTGCATGACCGCTACGACAGCGATGATCGCGTCGCCGCTGACGGGCGAACGGAGCCGGCCGCCGGTTGCTGCCACGAGCAGACGCGGCGCTGAGCTAACGCCGCCGGATGCTGACGATCTGCGGGTCCATCTCGCCGTCGGTGAAGCGAAACTCCACCGCATCGCCCACGCCTAGCCCCTGCAGCTGAGCGGCGCTGGCCTTGAACGGCATCACCATCGCCGGCCACTTCAGCTCCGGTATCGCCTCGTGGGCGATGGTGACGCTGCCCTGGTGCCGGTCCAGCTCGCGGATCACGCCGTGGGCCAGGTGAGTGGTGGCGGCTTCCAGACCGTCACCGGGCAGAACATCGTCCACCGCTGGCGCAGCCGTGGAGGGCTTGAGCAGGTCTTCTGCCAAGGCGTGGCCGCTGCTCAGCCAGAGCGCCGCCAACAGCGAGAACGACAGAGGTTTCATGGCGCTACCCGTCATCTGATGAACCACTGCAAGCGTAGTCGCCGGGGCGCTCGGCGCCCTCGCTCGAATGGTGCATTCGTAGCCGGCGGGCGACATTCAGTTTCGTGTAAGCCAGCCCTCGTAACCTGTGAATCGTCGAAACCAACCACAGGAATCAACACCATGAAAACACTGACTACCCTGCTGACCGCCGCCACCCTCGCCCTTGGTGCCAACCTGGCGCTGGCCAAGGACATCGGCCCGGATGAAGCCCTGCGCCTGCGTGACGCCGGCACCATCCAGTCGTTCGAGAAACTCAACGAAGCGGCCCTGGCCAAGCACCCCGGCGCCACCATCGAGGAGTCCGAACTGGAAGAAGAGTACGGCCGCTACGTCTATCAGCTTGAACTGCGCGACGACAAAGGTGTGCAATGGGATCTGGAGCTCGACGCCAAGACCGGCGAAGTGCTGAAGGATCAACAGGACGACTAAAGGCCACCCATGCGTGCCCCTCTTCTTGTAACGCTGCCACTGGTTCTGCTGCTCGCCGCCACCCCGGCGGTGAGCCGCGACCTGGACCAGGACGAGGCCCTGCGGCTGCGCCGCGAAGGGCTGATCCTGCCGCTGGAGACGCTGATCCAGCGGGCAATGGAACGCTACCCCGGGGCGCGTCTGCTGGAAGCGGAGCTGGAAGAGGAAGATGACCTCTACGTCTATGAAATCGAATTGCTGACCACCCAGGGCGTTGCCCGCGAGCTGGAGTTCGATGCTCGCGATGGCCGCCTGATCAAGGACGAGGAAGACTGATGCGTCTGCTATTGGTCGAAGACAACGTTCCGCTGGCTGACGAACTGGTCGCCAGTCTCAGCCGCCAGGGCTACGCCACCGACTGGCTCACCGATGGCCGCGACGCCGAATACCAGGGCGCGACCGAGCCCTATGACCTGATCATTCTCGACCTCGGATTGCGCGGCAAGCCGGGGCTGGAGGTGCTGCACGCCTGGCGCGCCGCCGGCGTCACCACACCGGTACTGATCCTCACCGCACGCGGCTCCTGGGCCGAGCGCATCGATGGTCTCAAGGCCGGCGCCGACGACTACCTGACCAAACCCTTCCATCCCGAGGAGCTGCTGTTGCGCATCCAGGCGCTGCTGCGCCGTGCCCACGGTCTGGCCAACCAGCCGATGTTGCAGGCCGGAGGCCTGGAGCTGGACGAGTCGCGCCAGTGCTGCCGCAAGGACGGCCAGGACATCGAGCTGACCGCTGGCGAGTTCCGCCTGCTGCGCTATTTCATGTTGCATCCGGGCCAGCTGCTGTCGAAAACCCAGCTCACCGAACACCTGTACGACGGCGAAACCGAGCGCGATTCCAACGTCATCGAAGTACATGTCAACCGGCTGCGCGGCAAGCTCGGCCGCGAGCTGATCGAAACGCGCCGCGGCCAGGGCTATCGCTTCGGCGGCGCGGCGTGAAGTCGATCCAGCGCAGCCTCGGCCTGGCCCTCATCGCCACCCTGCTGCTGGTGGCGCTGGTGCTCGTGCAGACCAGCCTCTGGCTGTTCGAATCCGGCCTCAGGCGCAGCCTGGAAACCGATCTGCGCGAAGAGACCGAGGGCCTGTTGGTAGCGCTGGTCAAAGGGCCGAACGGCGACCAGCTGGATCTGCAGCGCCTGAACCCGCGCTATCAACGACCGTTTTCCGGACACTACTTCCAGATCGAGCTCCCCGGCCGCACCTGGCGTTCACGCTCGCTGTGGGACGCCACGCCGCAATGGCCGGAGCGCCCGGGCCTGACCGAGGACCTGCTGGATGGCCCGCAGGAGCAACGCCTGCTGGGCTACCGCGCGGAATACCGCCGCGACGGCCAACCGATCATCATCAGCGTGGCGCAGGACTACACACCGGTTCTCGACAGCTTCGCCCGCGTGCGGCTGAGCGGCCTGGGGCTGGTGGGCTTCGCGCTGCTCGCCCTGCTGCTGTTGCAGCGCTACGCCATGGGCCTGGCGCTGCGCCCGCTGGAGCGCGCCCGACAGCAGATCGCCCAGTTGCAGCAGGGGCAGCGCCAGCAGCTGGACCAGCAGGCGCCGGTGGAACTGCAACCGCTGGTGGAGCAGATCAACCACCTGCTCAGCCATACCGAGGAAACCCTGCAACGCTCACGGCATGCACTGGGCAACCTTGGTCATGCGCTGAAGACGCCGCTGGCGGTACTCGGCAGCCTGGTACAACGCGAAGAACTGGCCGCCCACCCCGAGTTGCGGGCCAGCCTGCTGGAACAGCTGGAGCAGATCCAGCAGCGCGTGAGCCGCGAGCTGGGTCGCGCACGGCTGTCGGTGGATGTGCTGCCCGGTGCCCATTTCGATTGCGATGCCGAACTGCCGGCGCTGTTCGACACCCTGGCGATGATTCACCGCTCCGACCTCGAGCTGCGCTGGCATGCCCCGGCTGGCTGCCGTGTGCCGCGTGATCGCGAAGACATGCTCGAGCTGCTGGGAAACCTGCTGGACAACGCCTGCAAATGGGCGCGCAGCCGCGTCGAGCTGACCATCGAGCAGACGCGCGACGGCTTCGTGCTGCTGGTGGACGACGACGGGCCGGGAATTCCCGCGGCACAGCGCGAGCAGGTCATCAACCGCGGCGTGCGGCTGGACGAACGCGCAGAAGGGCACGGCCTGGGGCTGGGAATCGTCAGCGACATCCTGACGGCGTGGCGTGGAGCGTGGAGCCTGAAGGAAAGTCCGCTGGGTGGGCTGCGCGTGCGTATCGCACTGCCCGCGGTGCGCTGAGCGGGGGTTACTGCGGGCGGGCCAGTTCGTTACGCATGTCTTCGAGAATGGTCTCCACCAACAGCGTGTTCTGTACCTGGTGCCCAGCGACGATACGCGTGGCGTGGGTGCCATTTATCGGGTAACCGACGTGAACCTCCAGACGGCCGTCCGCCTTTGGTTCGACACGGGTGCGGTATTGCGAAGTGAAGGTTTCGGCCAGATGACGGGACAAAGTCTTCATGGAGCATCTCTACAGTGAGCCTGACACAAAGACCATGTTCAGGGGTCGGAGATTCCAGCCGTCCATCGGGAAGCGCTCAGCCTTCACCAAACGGTAACCCGTTCACCCTTTTCGCTCGCCGTCGGCGTACACCAGCCAGGCCAGTACCGCCATCGCGACAAAGGCCACGCCGGACCACGTGAGTGCAGCGATCAGCAGATTCATGTCGGTCACCTCGCCGAGTTGAAACACGCCCTGAATATATGTAGCGTTGCACGACACGTCGACCTGCTCGACATAGGCATGTAAACCTTTGGTACAGGTGCAACAGCGATGAAAAGGAAGCAATCGATCAGTCAGATACGCTGGGATCTGGCACTGCGCTACCGGCTGATCGAGACCATCGCCTGGTGGGAAGGCCGCCTGACCACGGGCCACCTGATGCAGAGCTTCGGCATCAGCCGCCAGCAGGCCTCGAAGGACATCAACACCTACCTCAACGAACATGCGCCCAAAAACCTGACATATGACCGTCACCTGAAAGGCTACAAGCCAAGCAAGGCCTTCCAGCCGCTGTTCATCGACGGCAGCGCCAGCGCCTACCTGCACCTGCTCGACCAGAACCGCGTGCGCGCTCCGCACATCGAAGGCCTGGCGCTGGCCTATGCACATACGGAAGTGCTGCAGGTGCCGGACCGCAGCATCCGCCCCGAGGTGCTGCGCCCGATCCTGCAGGCCTGCCGCGAGGGGCTGCGCCTGGAGAGCGAGTACGTCTCGCTGGCCAACCCGGAGGTGGAGATCCGCGTGATGGCGCCGCACACGCTGGTCTTCACCGGCATGCGCTGGCATGTGCGGGCCTACTGCGAGAAGAACCGCGCGTACCGCGACTTCGTGCTCAGCCGCTTCCGTGGCGAGCCGGACCTGATGGACGAAAGCGAACATACCCGCGAGCAGGACGAGGCGTGGAACACGCCAGTGACGGTTCTGATCGAGCCGGATGCACGGCTGAGCCCGGCGCAGAAGGCGATCATCGAGGTGGACTACGGCATGCTCGACGGCCAACTGCCGGTGGAGACCCGTGGCGCACTGGTGCAGTACGTGCTGCAGCGCTTCGGCATCGACCCGAACACCGTGCAGGCCAATGCGGCGGCGCAGCAGCTGCAGGTGGGGAATCTGCAGGCGTTGAAGGGGTGGTTGTACTCGTGAGGGCTTGTGGGAGTGGTCTTGAGCGCGAAGGGCGTCGGCACGGAGTTCAGTATGTGAACGCCGCGCTTTTCGCGGCCGGGACTACAGGTTGCGCCTTGCACGGCGCCTCGCTGGCTTTCGCTCCGCGCTCACACTCGACTGGCCCGTCTGGCGGAAGCATTGGTTTCGCCCTGCTGGGCGACTCACTTTTTCCAAACGCGGAAAAAGTAAGCAAAAACGCTTGCCCCTGCATCCGGGTCTCGCTGCGCGAGACTTCCCTCACACCATCCGCGCTCCGGGGGCCGGCGTACAAGGGCCATCCATGGCCCTTTATCGCGGGGACGCCTAGTCCTCTCGCGGCATCCATGCCGCTCGCTCCCCTCCGCACGGATTCCGTTCGGCCTCCTGAAAGGGGCATTCGGCGGGGCCTGATAGCTTCTTCGTCAACAAACAAGCAACGCGTGCTTGTTCCGCTGTTTGCGAATTTTCAGGCGGTTCGGACTCGACTCCCCTTCAGGAGGCCGAGCGTAGGTGCTGCGCAGGGGGACGCGAGGCATGGACGCCGAGCGAGGAGCGAAGGGACAGGGACGTCCCTTCGCGACGGCCCCCGGAGCAGCGCTGGAGGGAGGGAAGTTTTGCGAAGCAAAACCCGGATGTCGGGGTGGCCTTCTTTTTGGTTACTTTTTCTTGGCCCGGGCGGCGCTCCGCAAGCAAGAAAAAGTGACGCGCCGTGCGAGGCGCAACCTGTAGTCCGGGCCGAGGAAAGCGCGGCGCGCCCGAACCGTCCGCCGAAGCCCACGACAGTCACGAGTGCCACACGCCTTACATCCGACGCAACTTCCCGCCGCACAAACCAAGCCAGCGGTTCGCCGCGGCGCCCGCACACAATGAGCCTGAGCCCATGCGCCTGATCCACACCTCCGACTGGCACCTCGGCCAGACCCTCCACGGCCAGGACCGCGACCACGAACACGTGCAGTTCCTCGCCTGGCTGCTCGACCAGCTGATCACCCACCGCGCCGACGCCCTGCTGATCGCCGGCGACGTGTTCGACACGGTCAACCCGCCACTCAAGGCCCAGGAACGCCTCTACGACTTCATCGTCCGCGCCCACGAAAAACTCCCGCAGCTGGACATCGTGATGATCGCCGGCAACCACGACTCGGGCGGGCGCATCGAGCTGCCGGCGCCGCTGATGAAGCGCCTCAATGCCCATGCCGTCGGCCGCATCAGCTGGATCGCCGAGGGCCAGCTGGACCACCAGCGGCTGCTGGTGCCGCTGCACGACGCCGCTGGCAACACCGCCGCCTGGTGCCTCACCCTGCCCTTCCTGCGCCCGGCCGAGGTCACCGGAATGACGCTGGGCGACGACTACATGGCCGGCATTCGTCAGGTGCATGAACGCCTCATCGCCGCCGCCGAGGCCGTGCGCCAGCCCGGCCAGGCGCTAGTTGCCATGAGCCATGCGCACTTGGCCGGCGGCGCGGTGTCGGAGGAGTCCGAGCGCAATATCGTCATCGGCAATGCCGAGGCCCTGCCGGCCAGCCTGTTTCCCGAGTCCGTCGCCTACGTCGCCCTCGGCCACCTGCACAAGCCGCAGCAGGTCGCCGGGCAGGCGCGCATCCGCTACAGCGGCTCGCCACTGCCGCTGTCCTTCGCCGAGGTCAATTACCCGCATCAGGTGCTGCTGGTCGAACTCGACGGCGAGCAGCTGGCGCAGGTCGAAAGCCTGCCGGTGCCGCGTGCGGTGGAGATGATCCGCATCGGCCGCGCTCCGCTGGCCGAGGTGATCGCCGCGCTGGAGGCGCTGCCGCCCACCGGCCTGTTCGACGAACACCTGCCCTGGCTGGAGGTACGCGTGCTGCTCGACGAACCGCTGCCGGACCTGCGCCAGCGCATCGAAACCGCGATAACCGGCAAGGCCTGCCGACTGGTGCGCATCGCCAGCGAGTACGCGGGCCGGCGCGGCGAGACGGAATCGGACGTGCTGCTCGGCCTCGACCAGATCACCCCGCAGGAACTGTTCGCCCGCGCCTGGGAAGAACAGTACGGCAACCCGGCGGATGAACAGGCGCTGGACGATTTCGCCACGCTGCTGCAACGGGTCGAGTTCGCTCATACGGAGGATGACCGATGAAAATCCTCGCCATCCGCCTGAAGAACCTGGCGTCGCTGGCCGGTGAGCAGGTCATCGATTTCACCGCCGAACCCCTGGCCAGCGCCGGGCTGTTCGCCATCACCGGGCCCACCGGTGCCGGCAAGAGCACCATTCTCGACGCCCTGTGCCTGGCGCTGTTTGGCAGCACGCCGCGGCTCGACAGCGTTTCGCCGCTGAACAAGGTGCCCGAGGTAGATGCCGAGATCGGCGGTGGCGACGAGCGCAACCTGCTGCGCCGCGGCTGCGGCAGCGGCTACGCCGAGGTCGATTTCGTCGGCGTCGACGGTCACCGCTACCGCGCACGCTGGGAGGTCAAGCGCGCCCGCGAAAAGATCGACGGCCGCCTGCAGGCCAGCAGCCAGAGCCTTACGGATCTCGACAGCGGCACGCTCCTGGCCAGCGGCAAGAAGCGCGAGTTTGAAGGGTTAATTCAACTCAAGCTCGGTCTCAATCTATCCCAGTTCACCAGGGCCGTTCTCCTCGCGCAAAGTGAATTCAGCGCTTTCTTAAAAGCAAAGGATGACGAGCGCGGCCAACTGCTGGAAAAGCTCACCGATACCGGCCTCTACAGCCGCCTCGGCCAGGCCGCCTTCGAGGCCGCCAAGGAGGCGAAGGAAGGCCTCGCCCGTCTGGAGCAGCAGGCCGGCGGCCTGCAGCCACTGGAGCCGGAGCAGCGTGACGAATTGGAGCGCGAACATCAGGCTCAGCTCGACGAACTGAAAGCGCTGCAGCAGCAGCTCAAGGCGCTGGAAGCGCAGCGGCAATGGCTCAGCGAACTGCAGCGCCTGGAAAACGAGCGCGAAGCGGCATGCCAGCAACTGCAGGATGCCGAAGACGAGCGCGAAAAACTCGCCGAGGCCCGGCGCATCCTCGACCTGTTCGAGCAACTGGCGCCGCAACGCCATCGTTTCCTGCGCCTGCAGGATGTCGGCCCGCTGCTGGACAAGGCCGCCGACAGCCTGGCGCGCCTGCAGCATGAGGAACAGGCCGTGCAGCAGCGCCTGGCCGAGCTGCAGAGCCAATGCAGCGCCGCCAGCGAGCAACTGCATTCGGCCGAACAGACGCGCCAGGACGCCGAGCCGCGGCTCGTCCAGGCGCGCCGTGAAGAAGAACGCCTGCAGCATTTGAACGCCGACCTTGCCGCGATCCGCGAAGAAAGCGTCCAGGCCGATGCCGCGGCCAGCGCCGGCGAGGCAACGCTCAAACAGCTCGAGCAGCAGCAACAGCGCACCGCCGAACAGCTCGCGGCGCTGGCACAGCCACTCGAAACGAGTGCAGCCGTGCAACCACTCTGTGCGGCATGGGACGGTTACCGTCCGCGTCTGCAACAGGCCGTCCAGCTGGCGGCACGTCTGCAGCAAGGCCAGCGCGAGCTCCCCGCGCTGGAAGCGCAGGCCCAGGCCGCCGAAACCCAGCAGAATGTGGCCCGCGAGGCACTGGACAACCTGCAACGCGAGCGCGACAGCGACGTCGGGCTGGCCGAACAGCTGGCCCGACTGCATCGACAGCTCGACGACTGGCGCCAGGCCGAGCGCGAAACCGAGGCACTGCGCGAGCTCTGGTCGCAGCAGCGTGCGCTCGAAGCCAGCCGGCGCGAACTGTTGGACGGCGCCACCGAACAGCAGGCCGAACTGGACAGCCTGGTACCGCTGGGCAAACAGGCTCGCATCGATCGAGATGCGGCCGAGCAGGCGCTCACGGTCACCCTTGCCGTGCTCGAGCGCCAGCGTCTGGCGCGTAGCGAGAATGTCGAGGCGTTGCGCGCGGCACTGGTGCCCGGCGAGCCCTGCCCGGTCTGCGGCAGCCACGAGCATCCCTGGCAACAGACCGATGCACTGGTCGCCAGCCTTGCTCGGCACGATGACAGCGAGGCCGAGCGCGTGCGTCAGGCATTACAGCAACAGGACCAGCGCCTGCAGGAGCTGCGCGATCGCCATATCGCGCTCAGCACACAGTTGCGCCAGACCCAGCAGCGCCAGAGCGAAGTCGACGCGCAGCTGCAGGCCCTGGCGCCGCGCCTGCTCGCTCTGCCCGCGCACGCACGATTGCTTGAGCAGCCTGAAGCCGAGCGTTCGCAATGGTTGGAAACGCAGCTGACGACTCTCAAAGGCCAGATCGCCAGCGCCAGCCAGCTTCAGCAGCAACTGCTCGCCCTGCAACAGCGCAGCGAAACCCTGCAGCAGGCCTGGCAGGCCGCGCGCGAGGCCTGTGTCGAGGCGACTCAACGGCTCGCGCGCCAGCGCGATGCCTTGGCCCGCGACAGCCAACAACTCGACGAGGAGCTGGCGGCCTTCGCCGAACTGCTGCCCGTCGAGCAACTGCAGCGCTGGCGCGAAGACCCGGCGCAGACCTTTATGCAGCTGGACGCCAGCATCGCCACGCGGCTTCAGCAGCTGCAGGCGCAGTCCGAACTGAGCGAGGAGCTGCGCCAGGGCGAACAGCGCCGCAACGACGAACAGTTGCAACAGCGCCATCGCCAGGAGAAACAGGCAGGCTGCAGCGTGCGACTGGCTGAGCGCGAAAAGCTTCTGCTCGCCTGCCAGCAGGCGCTGCGGACCAGCCTTGGCGAGCAAAGCAGCGCCAGCGCCTGGCAACATCAGCTGGATGCGGCCATCCAGACTGCGCGGCAAACCCAGGCCGGGATTGATCAGCAGCTCAACGAGAGAAAACTTGGCCTGACGCGCCTGCACAGCGAGCAACAGAACTGCCGCCAGCGCCACGCCGAGTTGCAGCAGGAACGCGACGCGCTGAACGCGGAACTGGGCGCCTGGCGCGCCGCCCATCCGGCGCTGGACGACACCACCCTCGCCCAGCTGCTGCAGATGGACGACACGTTGCTGGCCGAGGCGCGCCAGCGCCTGCAGCAGAACGCCGAAACCCTGACCCGCTGCCGCGAACGGCTGGATGGCTGCCTTAATCGTCTGAACATGCACAAACAGCAGCAGGCCGAAACGCCGGACATCGAACGGCTGCAGCAGCGCCATGCCGAGCAACTGCAGCAATGCGAGCAGGCCGAGCAGCGCTGCGCGGAAACCCGTGCTCAGCTGCTCGACGACGACAAGCGCCGCCGCCAGAGCCAGGCGTTGCTGGCACAGATCGGCGAGGCGCGCGCCGAAATGCAGCGCTGGGGGCGCATCGCCGCGCTGATCGGCTCAAGCGACGGCGGCGCCTTCCGCAAGATCGCCCAGGCCTACAACCTGGATCTTCTGGTGCAGCACGCCAACGTGCAGCTACGCCAACTGGCCCGCCGTTATCGGCTCAAGCGCGGCGGAAGTCCGCTGGGCCTGCTGGTGATGGATACCGAGATGGGCGACGAGCTGCGCTCGGTGCATTCGCTGTCCGGCGGCGAGACCTTCCTCGTCTCGCTGGCCCTGGCACTGGGCCTGGCCTCGATGGCGTCGAGCAAGCTCAGGATCGAATCGCTGTTCATCGACGAGGGCTTCGGCAGCCTCGATCCCGAGTCGCTGCAGATCGCCATGGACGCGCTGGATTCGCTACAGGCCCAGGGCCGCAAGGTGGCAGTGATCAGCCACGTGGCCGAGATGCACGAACGCATCCCGGTGCAGATTCAGGTGCAGCGCCAGGGCAACGGACAGAGCGGGCTGAAGATCGTCGGCGGGCTGTCCTAGCGGTCGCGCTTTCAGGCGCGACCTTGCCGCCGTCGCAGACCCGGCGCTGACAGGCTTGCGGCCATCGGTCCGCTTGTGTTTCGCCAGCATCGGCCGTAAGGTTCGCGCGTTTTCTTATCCGCCCAGGTGTGCACGACCGCAAGGTCCGCATTAAACGGGAAGCCGGTGCGCTCGAAGAGCAAGGCCGGCGCTGCCCCCGCAACGGTAATCGACCGCGATCCTGAGGAATCGCCGTCCGCTCGACAACCACTGTGTTCCGACATGGGAAGGTGAGCGTGATGCGTGTCGAAAGCCCGGAGACCGGCCTGACGGATTCGACTGGTGTTGCGGAGGGCAGCACCGTCAAGCGCTGCTGCCCGTCATCCCCGCGCTTGTTCCTGCCCTCCTCAAAAGTCTGCGATCTTTTGAGGAATTCCAAGAATGAAACTGTCCCGACTTGCCCTCGCCGTGGCGCTGCTGCCTGGCGTGCAGGTGTTTGCTGCCGAGCAGGAGCTGCCAAGCATGCTCATCACCTCCGCCCGCCAGGCTGAACCCCGCGCCCAGGCGACGGCAGCCAATACCGTATTCACTCGCGCCGATATCGAACGCCTGCAGGCACGCAGCGTGCCCGAGCTGTTGCGTCGGGTCCCGGGCGTGCAGGTGAGTAGCGCCGGTGGCTTGCCGTCGCTGTCGCTGCGTGGCACCGGCACCGCGCAAACACTGGTACTGGTCGATGGCCAACGTATTGCCTCAGCCACCAGCGGTTTCGCCCGCCTCGACTACCTGGCTATCGACAACATCGAGCGCGTCGAAGTGATCCGTGGCCCGCGCTCCTCGCTTTACGGCGCGGATGCCATTGGTGGCGTCATCCAGATCTTTACCCGTGGCGGCAAACCCGGAATAAACCCGGAAGTCCGCTTGGCCGCCGGCAGCGACCAGACCTTCCAGCGCAGCCTGAGCCTCGCAGCCGGAACGGAGCAGACTCGCGTCCACCTCGGTGCCAGTCTCGAAGAGCGCGATGGCTTCGATATCACCCGCGACAATCGTGGTGCGGATCGAGACAACGATGGCCAGCGCAACAAGGCCTTGCACCTGAAGCTGGATCACCAGTTCGATGCAGGCTGGAAGGCCGGCCTGAGCCTCAACGATCAGCGCGGCAAGAACGAGTACGACGATGCCTACGAGTTTGAACCGGGCACACCTCAGGACGAATTTCGCGTCAGCAGCTATAGCGGTTACCTGGACGGCCAGCTAAGCGGCATCTGGAACAGCCGTCTGGAGCTGGGCCGCAGTTTCGATCGCAACCGCGCCGTTGGTTCCAACTACAACGACGGACTGCTGGAAACCACGCGGCACTCGGCCGCCTGGATCAATCGCTTGCAGCTGAGCGAGCACCAGCAACTAAGTCTTGGCAGTGACTGGTACGAAGACCGACTCGACGCCACCACGGCCTATCAGGAAGACAGTCGCGACAATCTCGCCTTCTTTGCCCAGCACAGCTTCCAGGGCGAAAGCTTCAGCACCGAGCTGGGTTTGCGCCACGACGACAACCAGCAGTTCGGCAGCCACAACAGCTGGAACGCAGCGTTCAGCCTGCCGGTAGGTCAGTCACAGCGCTGGATTTTGAGCTATGGCGAAGGCTTCCGCGCTCCGACGTTCACCGACCTCTACGCACCGCCCGCCTGGGGGCCGAACCCCGACCTGAAGCCGGAGACTTCGAAGACCTACGAATTGCAATGGCGCGGTGAATTCGACGAGACCCAGCTGGAAGCCGCGCTTTATCGTACCGACCTCGAAGACATGATTGCCTGGGGTGGAACCCGGATGGAAAACGTTAGCCAGGCACGGATCAACGGTTTCGAAGCCAGTGCGGCGCGTGAACTGCTGGGCTGGCAGGCGAGCCTCGGAGTTAGCATCATCGATCCGCGCGACCGAGATAGCGGCCATACTCTGGCGCGCCGGGCAAAGCGCACACTCAGCATCGATCTGGATCGCACGTTCGGCGCGCTTTCGGCTGGCGCCGGTTGGCACGTTTCCAGCGCCCGTTACGACACGATCGCAAACACCCGCGAGCTGTCTGGCTATGGGATCTTCGACCTAAGAGCGGCCTGGCAGAGCCATCCCGAACTGCGCTGGGAGGCGAAGGTCAACAATCTGTTCGATCGCGACTATGCACTGGCGACATATGCCCGTTCTCAGGGGCCTAACTGGTTCGACCCTTCGCAGAACTACGGATACCGGGAAGCTGGAAGAATTATGCTGTTCGCCGTCACTTGGACTCCCGCTCTGTAGCAGCCTCTAGCGGCGCGCCCGCTCGGGGCGCTGCCGCCATCACCTCGCAGAGCTTCCGGATCGCTCCCAGCATCTGGAAGCTCGGTCGCTCCAGACCCTTGTCCGGCACTTCCAGTAACCTCCCATCGCGCACGGCGCTGAGCTGCGGCCAGGCCTGCCACTCGTCCAGCTGCGCCCCGCTGCCGGCCAGAATGACTTCGGGATCGCGGGCAAGCACCGCTTCGATGCTCACCTGCGGGGCGGCCAGGGTCAGGTCGGCGAAAATGTTCTGCCCACCACACACCTCGATGGCTTCGCTGATGATCTGTTGCCCGCCGAGGGTATACAGCGGGCGGTTCCAGATCTGGTAGAACACCCGCAGCGGCCGTTCACGGGCGTAGGCTGTGCGCAGCTCGGCGAGGCCGGCGCGAAACGCCTCGGCCAGGCGCTCGCCCTGCTCCGTGCGGCCGACCGCCTGGCCGATCACCCTGAATTGCTCGGCCAGCCCGTCGAGGCGAGTCTGCGCCACCACCAGCACGGGAATACCGAACTGCTGCAGCTGCTCGCGCTGGCTGCGCGGCACGCTGTCCGGCCAGAGCAGGACCAGATCGGGGCGCAGGCTGAGTAAGGTCTCCATCTCCACCTGTCCATAACGCCCCACCGACGGTACCTGAGCCAGGGCAGCGGGACGTTCGCCGCCGTCCAGCACACCGGCCAGGCGGTCCACGGCATCGAGCTCCAGCATGATTTCGCTGAGCGAGGGCGCCAGGCTTACGACCCGCTGCGCGGCAACCGCAGGCAACGTGGCCAGCAGAGCCAGGACGGCCAGCAGGAGACGCATCAGTGCAGCTGCCGCGGAATACGGTAGAGCACCAGCAGCACCAGGCTGCCGAATACCAGCAACAGGCGGGCGACCGGCTCCATGCCCAGCAGAGCCCCGGCGGCCGCGAACCAGGCCGGCAGCGACGCGATCAACAGGCCGCGTCGGCGAACGCGGCGCAAACGTGCCCAGGCTTCCGCCTCGGCAGGGCTGTCCAGCGCCTGTTCGGTAGCAATCAGTGCATGTTTGAAGGCGGTGAAGGCCCGCAGGCTGAAGAACAGCGAAACCATGCCAGCAGCGAAGAGCGGTAGCCCCCAATCGGCAAACACCACCGAAGCGCGCCCGAGCACCAACACAGGCACCACCATCAGCAGCGTATGCAGCCAGCCGTCACGCGCAAGCTGGCGGCGGGCGGCGACGCGGCTCACGACTGCTCGGCTTCGCCCTGGTGGATCTCGCCGAGCATATGACCGAGCTTGCCGGCCTTGGTCGCGAGGTACTTGCGGTTGTGCGGGTTGTGCGCGATCTGCAGCGGTTTGCGCTCGGCCACGCGGATGCCGAAGCCCTGCAGTGCCTTGACCTTGCGCGGGTTGTTGGTCATCAGCTTGATTTCGCCGATGCCCAGATGCTCGAGCATCGGCAGGCAGATACCGTAGTCGCGCATGTCCGGGGCGAAGCCCAGGCGCTCGTTGGCCTCGACGGTATCGGCGCCGGCATCCTGCAGCTCGTAGGCGCGGATCTTGTTCAGCAGGCCGATACCACGGCCTTCCTGGCGCAGATAAAGCAGTACGCCGCGTCCTTCGTCGGCTATCGCGCGCAGCGCCGCTTCCAGCTGAAAGCCGCAGTCACAGCGCAGGCTGAACAGCGCATCGCCGGTCAGGCATTCGGAATGCAGACGCCCCAGCACCGGCTTGCCATCGGCCACATCGCCGAGGGTCAGCGCGACATGTTCCTTGCCAGTGTCCTGGTCGAGAAAACCATGCATGGTGAACACGCCGAACGGCGTCGGCAGTTGGGAAGCGGCGACGAACACGACAGACACGGGCGGAAATCCCAGGCGGCAGAAAAGCGGACATTGTAACACTAACTGCGGGCGAATCAGGCGCGAGAGTTTCGCCGACGAGCGCGCCGATACTGCCGTCCAGACCGGCAACCCGGTCGGCGCTCAGGACGTCTTCGACTCCAGCACCAGCACGCCCTGCTCCTCGCGCCAGCTGACGCGCCCGAGAAAGCTCATGCCGAGCAGCGCGTCGGTGGGCGAACCGCCCTCGACGACGACAGCCTCGACGCCGAGCACTTCGATCGCCCCGACCTTGACGCTGTTCAAGTGCACGCGCCAGGCCTTGGCCGTGCCGCTGGCAGTGCTCACTACCATCGCCCGACCGTTGACGCGGTAGTCGATGCCCAGCCGGCGGGCCTGGTGCTCGTTGATCGCCACCGAGGTGGCGCCGGTGTCGACGAGAAACTGGATCGGCTGGCCATTGATCGCACCGGCGATCCAGTAATGGCCGCCGGTACCCTTGGCCACGCTCAGCTGGGTCTTGCTCGGCGCCGCGTAGGCGCCGCTGTATTCGCGGCTCAGGTTGTAGTGACGTTCGACGCCGTCGACCCTCAGCACCGCGCCGCTGGCATCGGCACTGACCACCTGAACGCCGCCCGGCCCGGTCTGCCCGACCTTGACCAGCTTGCGCTGGCCGTCGACGTTGACCACCGCCGCGCCGGGAAACAGCCCGACCACCTGCACCATTGAGGCGGCCTGTGTCAGCGCGGGCAGCAGCAACAGGCCGGCGAACAGAACGGGGATGCTACGCATGGCTATTCCTTCCTCGAAATCTGGCCGCCCGGACCGGAGCCGCCGATCATCCACCAACCGTCAGCGACCTGCAGCGACCGGACGCACAATCAAACCAACAGCGCCACCAGCCCCTGCATGACCGCCCAGGCGGCGACCCCGGCAAGGATATCGTCGAGCATGATGCCCACCCCGCCATGGATATGCCGATCCACCCAGCTGATCGGCCACGGCTTGGCGATATCCATCACGCGAAACACCACGAAGCCGAGCAGCAGCCAGTACCAGCCCTCCGGCACCAGCCAGAAGGTGATCCAGATACCCACGAATTCGTCCCAGACGATGCCTTCGTGGTCGTGCACGCCGAGCTCGCGCGCCACCTTGCCGCACAGCCAGACGCCGAACAGCATGGTCAGGCCGAGCATCAGCAGATAGCCCCAGCCTGGCAGCAACTGCCACAGCGGCACGAACGGCAGCGCGACCAGCGAACCCCAGGTGCCCGGCGCCTTGGGCATCAACCCGGACCCGAAGCCGAACGCCAGGTTGTGCCAGGGGTTGGACCAGACCAGGGTTTGCGGCTTGGCCGCGACCGGTGAGGTATCAGTCAAAACAGCGTTCCTTATCGGGTCGGAGGCAAGCGGCTGCTCTCGCAGCGGCGCTTACGCATTGAAATGGTTGTAGCCGCGCTCGGAGACGGGCACTTCGTTGCCCGCTGCATCGATCAGCTGAACACCCTCCCCTGCCATCACCCGGCCGATGACCTGCACCGGCCAGCCGGCAGCCTGCAGCGGCGCCAGCTCGGCAGGCGGCAGGGTGAAGGCCAGCAGGTAGTCGTCGCCGCCAGCCAGCGCGCAACGCAGCGCTTCGGCGTCGCCGGCGAAACGGCGCAGCGGCTCGGACAACGGCAGCCGATCACGCTCGATCTGCAGCGCGACGCCTGATGCCTTGGCAATATGCCCGCAGTCAGCCAGCAGGCCGTCGGAGATATCCAGCGCCGCGGTGGCCTTGCCTCGTAGCACCTCGCCCAGGGCCAGCTGCGGTTGCGGCGACCAGTAGCGCGCCAGCAGGTGTTCGGCGACATGCGCATCGGCTTCGGCCTGCCGCAACACCAGCGGCAACGCGCCGGCTGCCTCGCCCAGCACGCCGCCGACGCAGAGCAGATCGCCGACCTGCGCGCCGGACCGAACCAGTGCCTGCCCGGACGGCACGCGGCCGAACACGGTGACGGTCAGGCTCAGCGGGCCACGGGTGGTATCGCCGCCAATCAGACGCAGGCTGCAGTCGAGCGCCATGGCATCCAGTCCGCGGGCGAACTCGGCGAGCCAGAGCGGATCGCCGCTCGGCAGGCTCAGGGCAAGGGTGAAGCCGATGGGTGTGGCAGCCATGCCGGCCAGGTCGCTGGCGGCGACGGCCAGGGCGCGTTGGCCGAGCAGGAAAGGATTGCAGGGATCGGGGAAATGCACCCCGGCGACCAGGGTGTCGGTGGACACGGCCAGCTGTTCACCGGAGGGAATCTGCAGCAGGGCGCAATCATCGCCGATGCCGAGAACGACTTCGCCGCCGGCCCTGGCGCAAGCGGCGGCGGCGAAGTAGTGACGGATCAGCTCGAACTCACCCAGCAAGGCGAGCGGCCCTCAGCGCTTGTGGTTGCGCACTTCGGCGCTGCGCAGCGAGGGGGCCAGCTTGTCCAGCACACCGTTGACGAACTTGTGTCCGTCGGTGGCGCCGTAGACCTTGGCCAGCTCGATGCCTTCGTTGATGACCACGCGGTACGGCACGTCGATGCGCTGCATCAGCTCGTAGGTCGACAGGCGCAGGATGGCCAGCTCTACCGGATCGAGCTCGTCCAGCGGACGGTCGAGATTCGGCGCAATGGCCTGGTCGACCTCGGTCTTCTTGCGCGCCACGCCGTTGAGCAGTTCGTGGAAGTAGGCACCGTCGACACCGCTGAAATCGTTGTCGACGCGGAACTGCGCCTCGATCTCGTTGAGGCTCTGACCGGCCATGTGCCACTGATACAACGCCTGCATCGCCAGGCTGCGAGCGACCCGGCGCGTGGCGATCTTGCCCTTGGCCTTGGGCTGCGGTGCGTCCTGGCTATCGTCGTGATTCAGGCTCACTTCGCCTCCAGCTGCGACAGCAGGCTCACCATTTCCAGTGCGGAGAGTGCGGCTTCGGCGCCCTTGTTACCGGCCTTGGTGCCGGAGCGCTCGATGGCCTGTTCGATGGAATCGACGGTCAGCACGCCAAAGGCGACCGGCACACCGAACTCCATGGAAACCTGAGCCAGGCCCTTGGTGCACTCACCGGCGACGTATTCGAAGTGCGGCGTGCCACCGCGGATGACCGCGCCAAGGGCGATGATGGCGTCGTATTCACCCTGCTGCGCGACCTTCTGCGCGACCAGCGGAATCTCGAAGGCACCCGGTGCGCGGATGATGGTGATGTCGTTTTCGCTGACGCCGTGGCGAACCAGCGCGTCGACCGCGCCGCTGACCAGGCTCTCGACGACGAAGCTGTTGAAGCGGCCTACGACCAGGGCGTATTTGCCCTGCGGGGCTATGAAGGTTCCTTCGATGGTCTTCAGGGGCATGGGTGCTTTCTCATCTCTTTAAAGAACGAAGGCGCCGCGGACTGCGCGGCGCCTCTGATTTATTCGGCCGGGAGGTATTCTACAACTTCCAGATCGAAGCCGGATATCGCGTTGAACTTCATCGGCGCGCTCATCAGGCGCATCTTGCGCACGCCCAGGTCACGCAGGATCTGCGAACCGGCGCCGACGGTGCTGTAGGTGGCCGGGGTCGGCGGCTGCTGACGGGTCAGCTGCGCCAGCAGCTGCGGGCCGGTGAGCGGATTGCCGAGCAGCAGCACCACGCCCTTGCCGGCCTTGGCCACCTCGCTCATCGCAGCGCGCAGGCTCCAGCGCCCCGGCACGGTGACCAGCAGCAGATCACGCAGCGGCTCCATGTTGTGCACGCGCACCAGGGTCGGCTCTTCCGGGGAAATCTCACCGCGGGTCAGTGCCAAGTGCACGGTGTCCTCGACGCCGTCGCGGTAGGTGACCAGGTTGAACTGGCCCAGCTCGGTTTCCAGCGGCTGCTCGGAAACCCGCTGCACGGTGCGCTCGTGGATCATGCGGTAGTGGATCAGGTCGGCGATGGTGCCGATCTTCAGCCCGTGCTGCTCGGCGAAGACTTCCAGCTCAGGACGGCGCGCCATGGTGCCGTCGTCGTTCATGATCTCGCAGATCACGCCGCTGGCCTCGAACCCGGCCATGCGCGCCAGGTCACAGGCAGCCTCGGTGTGGCCGGCACGCGCCAGCACGCCGCCCGGTTGCGCCATCAGCGGAAAGATGTGGCCGGGGCTGACGATGTCCTCTGCCTTGGCATTCTTCGCCACCGCGGCCTGCACGGTACGCGCGCGGTCGGCCGCGGAAATGCCGGTGGTCACGCCTTCGGCGGCCTCGATGGAAACGGTGAACTTGGTGCCGAAGCCCGAGCCGTTGCGCGGCGCCATCAGCGGCAGCTTGAGCAGCTCGCAGCGTTCGCGGGTCATGGGCATGCAGATCAGGCCGCGGGCGAAGCGCGCCATGAAATTGATGTGCTCGGCGGTCACGCACTCGGAGGCGACAATGATGTCGCCCTCGTTCTCGCGGTCCTCGTCATCCATGAGGATGACCATCTTGCCGGCGCGGATGTCTTCGATCAGTTCTTCAGCGGTATTGAGCGCCATCGGGCGTCTCCTCAATTCTTCAGGTAGCCGTGCTCGGCGAGAAAACCTTCGGTGAGCCCCGAGGCCTTGGGTTCGGCGGCCTTGTCGCCCATCATCAGGCGCTCCAGGTAACGCGCCAGCAGGTCGACCTCCAGGTTCACCTGCCGCCCGGGGCGGTAGTCGGCCATGATGGTTTCGCCGAGGGTGTGCGGCACGATGGTCAGCTCGAATTCGGCGCCGTTGACCGCATTGACCGTGAGGCTGGTGCCGTCCACTGTGATCGACCCCTTGAGCGCAATGTACTTGGCCAGCTCGCGCGGCGCGCGGATGCGGAACTGCACGGCGCGGGCATTATCTTCCCGCGCCACGACCTCGCCGACACCATCGACATGGCCGCTGACCAGATGACCGCCGAGGCGGCTGGTGGGGGTCAGGGCCTTTTCCAGGTTGACCAGGCTGCCGGCCTTGAGATCGATGAAGGCGGTGCGCGCCAGAGTTTCGCGGCTGACGTCGGCCCAGAAGCCGTTACCCGGCAGCTCCACCGCCGTCAGGCAGACGCCGTTGACGGCGATGCTGTCGCCCAGCTTGACGTCGCCCAGATCCAGCTTGCCGGTTTCGACCAGCACGCGGACGTCGCCGCCCTTGGGTGTGAGCGCACGGATGGTGCCGATGGCTTCGATTATTCCGGTGAACATGTGGCCTCCCGTGGAAGGCGGATAAAACGCTGCATACGACGAACTCCTGTTTTTGAAAAACAGGGCGCTACGGATCGATAGGGATGCATGACGGGTGCACGGACGGCGCCCATCGGAATATCCCGCTCTCTCTCATCCGGACTATACCGTCGGCCCCGGAATCACACCGGGTCTGCTGACCTTGCCGAAGCAAGCGCTCGCGGGCTAGACGCGATTGAAAGCTACTGCGCGCAGAGCATGCTGCGTTGTGCTCCTCCTCGAAGTGCTCATTTACCAAGGCCTCGCTGCCCCCAGTAAAGCCCGCCTTCTCGTCGAATCACGCCTTGCCTGCTCAGCGCTCGCTACGCTTTCATCCTTGTAACTGCGCCATTACCGCCGGTGGGGAATCGCACCCCGCCCTGAGAACGTTGGGCCGTTTGCGGCCCGGCAGCGTTTTTAACACAAATAGCGACGCGGGGCAGCCCGTTATCGCCCGGTAGCAGCTATCTGAATGCAAGACGCAGGCTATCGGCGGACACCGCCGACACGGGTTGCCGATCAGTTGGCCGGGCGCGCCACGATCTTCCAGTCGTCGCCCACCGCACGGATGTCGACGATCTTCAACTCGCGCGCCTCGCTCATGCGCTCGAGCGGAAGCTCCAGCAGCGGCCGCGCCGAGGAGCCGAGAAACTTGGCCGCCATGAACAGCTGGTACTCGTCGATCAGGCCGAGGCTGGCGAACGCACCGACCAGCCGCGGTCCGGCCTCGACCAGCACCTCGTTGGCACCACGGGCAGCCAGCTCGCGCAGCAGCGCGGCCAGGTCGACCCGCTCCTGCCCCAGCACCAGCGCCTCGTGACCGGCGCGACGATAGGTCTCCTCGCAGCCGGCGACCACCGTGACGACCAGCGCCGGACCGGCCTGAAAGAACGGCGCATCCAGCGGCACTCGCAGCCGACCATCGACCAGCACCCGCAGCGGCGGGCGCTGCAGCGCCAGCGCAGTGGTTTCCGCATCCAGCCCCAGTTCGGCGCCGCGTACGGTCAGCCGCGCGACATCCATCAGCACGGTGTCAGCGCCGGTCAGCACCACGCTGGAGCGGGCGCGCAGGCGCTGCACCTCGGCACGCGCCGCCGGGCCGGTGATCCACTGGCTCTCGCCGCTGGCCATCGCGGTGCGCCCGTCCAGGCTCATGGCCAGCTTGGCGCGCACGTATGGCAGGCCGCTTTCCATGCGCTTGATAAAGCCCGCATTGAGTTCCCGCGCCTCGCCTTCCAGCAAGCCGCTGGCAACTTCGATACCGGCGCTGCGCAGCCGCTCCAGACCGTTCCCGGCGACCTGCGGATTGGGGTCCTGCATGGCCGCCACCACGCGCCCGACACCGGCCTTGACCAGCGCTTCGGCACAGGGCGGCGTGCGCCCGTAATGGCTGCAGGGTTCGAGGGTGACGTAGGCGGTGGCACCGCGGGCGCGCTCGCCGGCCTGACGCAGCGCATGGACTTCGGCATGTGGCTCGCCGGCGCGTACGTGCCAGCCTTCGCCGACCAACTCACCATCGGCGACGATGACGCAACCGACCCGCGGGTTCGGATGGGTCGAATAAAGCCCCTTGCGCGCCAACTGCAGCGCCCGGGCCATCCAGGCGTGATCGGCCGTCATTCGGGCTTGGCCGGCTCGCGGGACAGCCGCTCGATTTCCTCGCGGAACTCGTTGAGGTCCTGGAAGCGGCGGTAGACCGAGGCGAAGCGGATATAGGCGACCTCGTCGAGCTTCTGCAGCTCGGCCATCACCAGCTCGCCGAGCACGCGCGACTTGATCTCGCGCTCGCCGGTGGCGCGCAGCTGATGCTTGATATGGGCGATCGCAGCTTCCAGGCGCTCGACACTGACCGGGCGTTTTTCCAGCGCACGCTGCATGCCGGCGCGCAGTTTCTGCTCGTCGAACGGCTGGCGACTGCCGTCGGATTTGATCAGTCGCGGCATCACCAGCTCGGCGGTTTCGAAGGTGGTGAAGCGCTCGCCACAGGCCAGGCACTCGCGGCGGCGGCGCACCTGATCGCCCTCGGCGACCAGGCGGGAATCGATGACCTTGGTGTCGTGGGCACCGCAGAAGGGACAATGCATGGGGCTGGAATCGGTCGTACGTCGGGACGGCCATGGTAACGCATCCGACCGGCAAGACAAGGCGACGGCTTTGCTGCTATACAAGCCCGCAATCGCCGTTCAGGAGGCCGTCCGTGCCATCACGTTTTCTCGCTCTGCCCGCCCTGTTGACGCTGCTCGCCGGCTGCGGCAGCCAACCCAGCGAACCACCGACGGCTCCCGTCGAGCTGAGCACCGCACCCCACTCCAAACTGCTCAACGAACTGAGCGGCAGCCTGATCGGCGCACCGGCCGGCAGCGACGTGGAGCTGGCGCTCTTGGAGGTCGATCGGCGCGACCAGCCCGACCGCCTGCTCAGCAATGTGCAGCTCAAGGGCCGCGACGGTGAGCTGCCGTTCATCCTCCAGTTCAACCCCGACGCCTTCCCGGCCGGCCAGCGCGTCGAGCTACGCGGCCGCGTCACGCGCGCCGGCCAGCTGATCATGCGCCTGCCGCCGCGCACCATATCGAGTGCCGCCAGCCAGGCGCTCGGACCGCTGCAACTGGTTCCGGCACCGTGAGCGCACCGGCACAGCTGCAGGCCGCGCTGCACGAACTGCTGGGCGATGCCCGCCTGGTCGCCGAGACGCTGCCGGACACCGAGCTGCGCCTCTGGCTGATCGATGCGGCCAACATGGATCGCGCCTTCAGCCCCGAGGAAACCCGGCGCATTCTCGACGAGCCACCCTATTGGTGTTTCTGCTGGGCCAGCGGGCTGGTCCTGGCCCGCTGGCTGGCCGAGCGCCCGGACTGGGTGCGCGGCAAGCGCGTGCTGGATTTCGGCGCGGGTTCCGGCGTAGCCGCCATCGCCGCGGCCAAGGCAGGAGCCACCGAGGTGGTGGCCTGCGACCTGGACCCGCTGGCACTCGCCGCCTGCCGGGCGAACGCCGCGCTCAACGGTGTCGAGCTACGCTATTCGCAGGACTTCTTCGGCGAAGCGGATCGCTTCGATCTGATCCTCGTCGCCGATGTGCTCTACGACCGCGCCAACCTGCCGCTGCTGGACCAGTTTCTCAGCCGAGGCCGGGAAGCGCTGGTGGCCGACTCCCGCGTGCGGGACTTCGCCCATCCGCTGTACCGGCGCCTGGCCGTACTCGATGCGTGCACCTGGCCGGATCTGGCAGAGCCGGCGGAGTTTCGCCAGGTGAGCCTCTACCACGCGACGCGCTAGCCATACGGAGACACCATGAGCGAGCAAAGTCTGCGCCTGTTCTTCGCCCTGCCCTGCCCGCCCGAGCAGGCGACGGCCATCTGCGCCTGGCGTGACGGCGAGGCATTCGACGGGCGCCCGGTGGCCGAAGCCAATCTGCACATGACCCTGGCCTTTCTCGGTGCCCAGCCGAAGGAGCGGCTGGATGCGCTGCTGACCATGGCATCAGGCATCGAGGGGACGGCATTCGACCTCCGGCTGGACCGGCTCACCACCATCGGCAAGGGCTTCATCTGCCTGCAACCGAGCACGACGCCGCAGGCCCTGTCGAGGCTGGTCGCTACCCTTGCCGAGCATCTGGCCGCGCTAGGCGTGGTGCTCGACAGCCGGCCCTTCCTCCCGCACCTGACGCTGGTCCGCCAAGCCCGCAGCCGACCAAGCGGCGCCGCGCCGGGCTTCGCCTGGCACGCCGACCACTTCGGCCTCTATCTGTCGACGGCAACGCCGGGCGGCGTGCGCTACGACTCTCTGGGACGTTGGCCGCTGGCAGCGCCATAGCGACCGTCACATGGCCCGCTCAGCGCGGCACTTCGATGAGAAAGCGGAACAGCGGACCGTGCTGCTCCACCGCCAGGCAGTTGTAACCCTTGGCCGTGGCGTCCTCGGGAATGCCGTGCACCGACTGCGAACAGTCCGTCACCACTTCCAGCAACTGCCCTGGCTGCATGGTCGCCAGGGTTTCCAGCGTGGCGATGGCGTTGTACGGGCAGTGCTCGCCCCGCAGATCAAGCGAGAGATTCGGTTTGGCCTGGCTCACGGGCAGGACTCCTTTTCGGTTGGAAACGACGTGCGTTGAGGTGCACCAGCAGCATGGCGACGGCCAGGCCGGCAAAGGTCAGCAGCAATCCGCTGGCCGGGCCGAAGCTCTCCAGCAGATTGATCTTCGGATAGGGCAGCGCCAGCGACGTGCCGAGCTGGTCCCAGTACACCGCCACCAGCGTGCCGCCGATGACGTTGCCGACGCCCACCACCCAGAAGTGCACCTGCCCTTCCATGGCGCGATACATCCAGCCGGTTTCGCAGCCGCCGGCGACGACGATGCCGATGCCGAACAGCACGCCGCCGAGAATCGCGTTCGGCCCCATCCAGAAAATCTTCGGGCTTGCCCCCAGCGCGATGGCGCCGAACGTACCGACGCAGGCCACCGCCATGCCGAGCAGAATGCCGTAGGCAGCGCGGGTTCGGCCGGTGGTCCAGAGGTCGCGGGCGGCACTGGTGAAGCAGATCTGCGCCCGCTCGATCAGCCCGCCGAACAACAAGCCGAACAGCACCGCCATGCCCAGCACCAGCGAGGTATCGAAGCGCCAGGCGGCGAATGCGATGGCCAGCACCGCCACCCCGGTGCCGAGGCGCGCCTGCAACGAGGCCCGCCGCCGCGTGCCTTCCACGTCACCGAACAGCGAACTGGCTTGGCTACCGACCTTCAGCGGCGTGCGCAGCCAGGGCAGCAGGCAGATCTTCACGCCGATCCAGGCGCCGCCCACGGTGGCCAGCATGAAGGCCCACGCATGCAGCGAGAACATTGGAATGCCGGTGAAGAAGGCCGCCAGGTTGCAGCCCATGGCCAGGCGCGCACCGAAGCCGGCGATGATGCCGCCGATCAGGCCCTGCAGCAGGCGACGTCTGCTGGTCGGCCAGCGCAGGCTGACGTTGTTTGCCCACAGCGCCGCACAGAGCGCGCCAAGCAGCATGCCGATGATCATCACGCCGTCGATGCGATCGAGCGGCGTACCGGCCAGGCCGATCAGCTTGAAATAGCTCCACTCCTGCGGGGTGTAGCCGAACCAGGAAATGATGTGCCCACCCCAGCGGGTGAATTCGCCGGTGACGGCCCAGAAGGTTCCGGTGATGGCGAAGTAGTAGGCGGAGGCGACGCCCAGCGCGACGAGCGCCGGCAGGGGCGACCAGAAGCGCACGAGATAGCGCTCCCGGAAATCGGAGAGAACGGACATGTGAAGCTCCTTATGACGCGCGACTGCAAACGCCGCACCGGTCTAGGAAAAGGGTTTCGCCTCGGCGGCAGGATCGCTGCCGTAACGCCGAAGGCGGCGCAACCTTAGTCCAATGACATCCGTCGCGCGAGCCCTTGCTTCCTGCATGCCGCGCCCCCACTTACCATGCACAGCTTCCCAGTCACCCGTCGCCGACGAGAATTCCGATGAGCCAGACGCCCTATATCTTCGATGTCACCACCGCCAGTTTCGAACAGCTGGTGCTCGAGAACTCGTTCCACAAGCCGGTGCTGGTGGATTTCTGGGCCGAATGGTGCGCGCCATGCAAGGCGCTGATGCCCTTGCTGGCGAAGATCACCGAGGAGTACCAGGGCGAGTTGCTGCTGGCCAAGGTCAACTGCGACATCGAGCAGGAGGTCGTTGCCCGCTTCGGTATCCGCAGCCTGCCGACCGTGGTGCTGTTCAAGGACGGCCAGCCGGTGGACGGTTTCGCCGGTGCGCAGCCGGAATCCGCGATTCGCGCCATGCTCGAGCCCCATGTACAGGCCCCGGCATCGCCGCAGGGCAATCTGCTGGAAAGCGCTGAGGCGGCCTTCGCCGAAGGCCGTTTTGCCGAGGCAGAGGCGCAGCTGCAGCAGCTGCTCAGCGAGGACAACGAGAACGCCGCCGGCCTGATTCTGTACGCGCGCTGCCTGGCCGAACGGGGCGAGCTGGGCGAGGCGGAAACCGTGCTCAATGCCGTGAAGGGCGATGAGCACAAGCAGGCGCTGGCCGGCGCGCGCGCGCAACTGACGTTCCTGCGTCAGGCCAATGACCTGCCCGATGCCGCCACGCTGAAGAGCCGCCTGGCGCAGAACGGCGAGGATGACGAGGCGGCATACCAGCTGGCCGTCCAGCAGCTGGCGCGGCAGCAGTATGAAGCGGCGCTGGACGGGCTGCTCAGACTGTTCGTGCGCAACCGAAGCTATGCCGACGGGCTGCCGCACAAGACCCTGCTGCAGGTCTTCGACCTGCTCGGCAACGACCATCCGCTGGTGACGCTGTATCGCCGCAAGCTCTATCAGGCGATCTACTGATCCCGGCCGCCGCTGGTGGCGAGTCCGTCAGCGGGCTCGCCGATCCAGTGATAGCAGGCCGAATCGGCACCATGCTCGACCCGTACCTCATCGCAATGACGCAGCCGCACCAGCAACCGCTTGGCCAGCTGCGCGCTCCCGGTGATCGCCTCCAGCTCGGCGAACAACTGCGGCCCTTCCAGCGTCCCGGCACTGCGCAGGCATTCCCGGGCGCTGTGCCAGAGCGCATCGGCCGGCGGCGATGCCGCCGTTGCAGGCCGCCCGGCCGAGCTGATCTCGACGGCGCCCAGCCCACGCGCCAGGCCCGACCAGTCCTCTTCGCCCAGTTCGATTTCCAGATCGACCGGCCAGTCCCCTATGCGCCCACGGATTCGGATCATGCTGTCCCTCCTGAAATATGCGTTCATGCTCACATGCACGGACCGCGCTGGCCAGCCAAGCGGCAAAGTTGTTATAACGTAACGTACCTTGCCAACGGAGCTGACCATGCGCCACTTACTGCTCGCCGTACCCGTGCTTCTGTTGCCCCTGAGCTACAGCCAAGCACATGAAGATCATCATCACGAACATGAAGAAGCTGCCAGCCTCGGCGCCCACGAACATGGTGCGGCTCGCCTGAATGCCGCGTTGGATGGCAAGCGTCTAGAACTTGAGTTCATCAGCCCGGCCATGAACCTGGTCGGCTTCGAACACGCACCTGCCACGCCAGCGGACGAAGCGAAGATCGCCGAGGCGCGGAGCCAGCTGGAGCAACCGGCAGCGTTGTTCGGCCTGCCGACGGCCGCCGGCTGCTCGGTCAGCGAGCAGCACCTGCATGGCGAACTGCTCGGTTCGGCCCACGCCGGTTACCAGCGCCGCGACCAGGACGATGACCACCAGCACGAACACAGCCATGCCGCCGCAGACGAACACGGCGGCCACAGTGATATCGAGGCAAGCTACCAGTTCGATTGCAGCAATCCGGGGTCGCTCCAGGCGCTGGATCTCAAGGGCCTGTTCGAACGATTCCCCGGCACGGAGAAGATTCAGGTACAACTGATCGGCCCCAACGGCCAACAGGGCGCGGAACTGACCCCGGCGCGCACGCAGCTGCCTTTCTGAACCGGCACTGGACATCGATGACCGCTCCACTTCTCGCAATCGACAACCTCGGCTTCGCCTGGCCACGCCAGGCCGAGCTGCTGGACATCCCCTGCTTTCGCCTCGAGCGCGGCGAGAGCCTGTTTCTCAAAGGCCCCTCGGGCAGCGGCAAGACCACCCTGCTCGGTCTGATCGGCGGCGTGCAGAAGGCCGCGCGCGGCAGCGTGCGCCTGCTCGACCGTGACCTCGGCAGCCTGTCGGCGGGCGCCCGTGATCGCTTCCGGGTCGATCACACCGGCTACATCTTTCAGCAGTTCAACCTGCTGCCCTTTCTCTCGGTGCGTGAAAACGTCGGTCTGCCCTGCCATTTTTCGCGGCTACGTGCCGAACGTGCGCGCAAGCGGCACGGCAGCACGGACGCCGCCGCGGCCAGCCTGCTGGAGCACCTGGGGCTGGCACCGGAGCTGTTCGAGCGGCGGGCCGATGCGCTCTCCATCGGCCAGCAGCAGCGCGTGGCTGCCGCCCGAGCGCTGATCGGCCAGCCCGAGCTGGTCATCGCCGACGAGCCGACCTCGGCACTGGATGCGGACAGCCGCGAAGCCTTCCTGCAACTGCTGTTTTCCGAGTGCCGGGCGGCGGGTGCCAGCCTGCTGTTCGTCAGCCATGATCAAAGCCTCGCACCGCTGTTCGACCGCAGCCTGTCGCTGGCCGATCTCAATCGCGCCGCACGCGCGCCGGAGTGCTGAGCGATGTATCTACTGCGCCTGGCCCTGGCGAGCCTGAACAATCGCCGCTTTACCGCCCTGCTGACTGTATTCGCCATCGCGCTGTCAGTGTGCCTGCTGCTCGCCGTCGAACGGGTACGCAGCGAAACCCGCGCCAGCTTCGCCAGCACCATCAGCGGCACCGATCTGGTGGTCGGCGCCCGCTCCGGCTCGGTGAATCTGCTGCTCTATTCGGTGTTTCGCATCGGTAACGCGACGAACAACATCCGCTGGGAAAGCTACCAGCACTTCGCCGAACACCCGCGTGTCGACTGGGCAATCCCGATTTCCCTCGGCGATTCCCATCGCGGTTATCGAGTGATGGGCACCAGCAGCGCTTATTTCGAGCATTACCGCTACGGCCGCAAGCAGCCGCTGCAGCTGGCCGAAGGCCGCGCCTTCGAAAGCGACCCGTTCGAGGTGGTGCTGGGCGCCGAAGTGGCCAGCGCGCTGGGCTACCGGCTCGACGACAGTATCGTGCTGGCCCATGGCATCGCCCGGGTCAGCCTGGTGCAGCACGACGACAAGCCGTTCCGCGTGGTTGGCGTGCTGCAGCGCACCGGCACTCCTGTCGACCGCACCCTGCACATCAGCCTGGCCGGCATGGAAGCGCTGCACATCGACTGGCAGAACGGCATGCCGGCGCGCGGCGCCGCACGCATCGACGCCGAGCAAGCGCGTGGCCTAGATCTTCAGCCACAGCAGATCACGGCGTTCCTGCTCGGCTTGAACAGCAAGGTCGCCACGTTCACCCTGCAACGGGAAATCAACCAGTACCGCGGCGAACCGCTGCTGGCGATCCTGCCCGGCGTTGCCCTGCAGGAACTCTGGAGCCTGATGGGCACAGCCGAGAAGGCGCTGTTCGTGGTCTCGCTATTCGTCGTGCTGACCGGGCTGATCGGCATGCTGACGGCGATCCTCACCAGCCTCAACGAACGTCGCCGGGAGATGGCGATCCTGCGCTCAGTGGGTGCTCGCCCCTGGCATATCGCCGCGCTGTTGATCATCGAGGCCTTCGGTCTGGCGCTGGCGGGCACGCTGCTGGGGCTGGCCCTGTTGTATGCAGGGATCGCCATCGCACAGGCGCCGCTGCAGAGCCTGTATGGCCTGTATCTGCCGCTGGCCTGGCCGAGCGCCTATGAGTGGAGCCTGCTTGGCGCTATTCTGCTGGCCGCGCTGCTGATGGGCAGCGTGCCGGCCTGGCGGGCGTATCGCCAATCGCTTGCCGATGGCCTGTCGATCCGACTATGAGGAAGCCCATGCCACGCCTGCTGTTCGCCCTGCTCCTGGCCTGCGCGCTGCCCCTGCACGCGGCTGAAGTCCGTCTGCTGCAATGGTCGGAGCTGATTCCGGAAGGAGCCCCTCCGCCGCCACCGCCGCTGGCGATACATGACATGTCGCAGCTGGCCGATGCGCTCGCCGCCGAGGCCGGCCCGGCCGCGGCACAGCAGTCGCCGGCCGCGCCGGTGGTCGAGGCGCTCGATGGGCAGATGGTGAAGTTGCCAGGCTATATCGTGCCGCTGGACATGACCGACGAAGGGCGCGTCATTGAGTTCCTGCTGGTGCCCTATTTCGGCGCCTGCATCCATGTGCCACCACCGCCGTCCAACCAGATCGTGCATGCCACCAGCGAACTGGGCGTGCGGGTAGAAGCGCTGTACGAGCCGTTCTGGATCGAAGGGCCCATGCGCGTCGAGCATGCCAGCAGCGAGCTGGCAGAGGCCGGCTACCGCATGCAGGCGCAGAAGATCTATCCCTACGAGTTGCAGTGACCAGCAGGCGCAGGACGACGGCGATAGTGATCGCCGTGGTCGCCACGCCAATCAGCGGACGCTGGCGACCTGCCGTTCGCGCTCGAAGCTGAGCTCGCCTTCAGCCCACTCCCGCCATTCGCGCACCCGGCGACGCTCCGCTCCGGCTCGCTCCGCCTGTTTCAGCGCTTCGAGCCCGGCCTGCCAGCGGGCCTGTTCCAGTTCGAGCTGTGCGACATTCATCCAGAACTTGGCGCTGCCGGTCTGGGTCGCCAACTGCCGATAGATCTTGGCGGCTTCGGTACGCTCACGTGCCTGCCACCAGAGCATGCCCATGCGTTCCTGACGTTGCGCATTGCTCGGCAGCAAGCGCGAGGCAAGCATGCCTTCCAACAGCTTGGCGCCCTGCCAGGGCTGGCCGGCGGCACTGGCCAGTGCGACCAGGTTGTCCAGCTCGGCCTCAGTGAAGCGCAGCCCCTTGGTGTGCGCCGCCCGTAGGGTAGCCAGCGCGCGATCCTCGGCACCGGCCAGCTGCTGAAGGCCGGCGAGCTGCCGCCAGGCCTTGACCTGATCGGGATGGCGCAGCAAGAGTTTCTGTTGCCAGCGTTCGGCGGCCTGATAGCGTTTGAGTTCGGCATTGCCGGCGACCAGGAACTGCAGCCAAGTGTCGCCGGCTTTCGGATTGGCCTGCACGTAACGCTCGGCCAGCGGCAGGGCCTTGGCATGCTGACCGAGCCCCTGATAGGCCTGCACCAGCATCTGCAGGATCTCCTCGTCGGCCTGATTGGCCGAGCCCAGCAGGCTGACGACCTTGGCATAGCGCCCCTCGACCAGGTTCAGGCGTGCCAGATTGAGGCGCTCGCCGGCCAGCAGTTGCTCGTCCAGCTTGCCGCTGGCCACGGCCTTGTCCAGCCACTCCAGCGCCTGCCGGTTGTTGCCTTCGGCCCAGGCCAGATAGCCTCGGCTGCGCCAGAGCAAAGCCTCTTCGTTGCTCCCCGGCTTGGCGCTCGCGCCGTCCAGCGCCTTGCGTGCAGCCGCATAGTCGCCCTTGCTCTGCGCGGTCTGCGCTCGCTCGAGCGCCATGAACACGGCCGGGTCGATGGCCTGGGCAGCCTGGACCGAAGCAGCGAGGGAAAGGGTCAGCACAAGCAGCAGACGAAGCATTTCAGCGTTCTCCTTGCAGGCGGAAGTGCAGGGTTTTAACGGCTTCTCGGGATACCGGCGCACCGTTCTCGGTGCGCGGGGCGAAACGCCAGCGGGCCGCGGCACGCCGGGCCTCGCGATCGAACACGTTGCGTGGTGACGCCTCCAGTACGCGGATGTTCTCCACCCGCCCCTGGGGATTGATGGTGAAGGCAAGCTTGATATGGCCCTCGATGCCCTGCTGCCGGGCGCGATAGGGATATTCCGGGCGCACGTCGTTGAGCGGCATGACTTCCTGCTCGGGCCCACCCGGCTTGCCAGCCGCCTCGACCGCCGCGCTAGCCGGTGCCGGAGCGGCCGCAGGCGTGCTCTGCGCAGCGGTCAGGCCGGACAGGCTGGGCGCCGGCGCGGTCGCGACCGAAATGCCCGCATCGATGCTCGGCAGATCGAGGTCGAGCTTCGGCAGGTTGGCATCCGGCGTGGCCATGTTCGGCGTCGGAGGCGTCGGCGGTTGCGGCGTCTTCGGCTGTGGCGGTTGCGGTGCCTGCTGGCGAGTGCGCGTGGCGCTGTCTTCGTTGCGCCCATCCATACGCACGAAATTGGCGATGGCCAGCGGGTCTTCCTGAATCTTGCTGCGCGGTGGATTGACCATGCTCAGCATCAGGGCGAACAGCAGCAGCGCCACCACGCAGGCGGCGACGAAAGCCAGACTGAAACGGACCAGCCGCGGTTGCATCAGCGCGACCCCGTGCTGGCAGCCAGCGCCACGTCCTGCACGCCGGCCTGGCGCGCCTGGTCCATCACCTGCACCACAAGGCCGGTGCGGGCATCCTGGTCTGCCTGGACAACCACCGCGCCCTCGGGCTGATCCACCCGCATCCGCTCGACATGGGCGCGGACGCTGCGCACGTCCACCGCCTGCTTGTCGATCCAGACCTGCCCATCGGCGGTGACGGCGATGAGGATGTTGCCCTTGTCCTGCGCGCTCGCGGTATCGGCCTGCGGGCGCTGGACCTCGACACCCGACTCCTTGATGAAGGAGCTGGTGACGATGAAGAAGATCAGCATGATGAAGACCACGTCGAGCATCGGCGTGAGATCGATACCGGTGTCTTCTTCCTGCTGGTAATGGTGACGACGCATACGCATCCCGCTAATCCTCAATCGTGACGCAGCTGGTCGGCCAGCCGGTCGAGAGACTGGCGCGCGATTCGCTCGAGGCGCGCCAGACTGAACAATCCCGTGATGGCCAGCACCATGCCGGCCATGGTCGGCAGGGTCGCCTGCCAGACGCCCGCAGCCATGCCGCGAGGGTTGCCGGTGCCGCTGAGCGCCAGCACATCGAAAACCGCGATCATGCCGCTCACCGTGCCCAGCAGGCCGAGCAGCGGATACATCGCAACCAGCGTCTTGCTCAACCGCAGCGGGCCGGACAGCTGCTGCTGCGCCTGCGCCAGCCAGGCCAGGCGCACGGCGCGCTGCCAGCTGCCGGGCTCATCGGCCAGCTGCGCCCAGGCCTGCCGGCGCGACTCGACCCAATGCGGGAAGACCCGACGCATGAACCACAGGCGCTCGAACACCAGCGTCCAATAAAGCACGCAGAGGCCGGCCAATGCCCACATCACCACCCCACCCGCGGTCATGAAGTCGAGCAGCGCGTGACCGCTGTCGACGACACTCAGCCAGTGAGCGCGCAGATCAGTCACGGCGTGGTGCTCCGGACAGATGCAGCGCGATCAGCCCCGCACTCTGCTGCTCCAGCAGCTGGATCAGCGCCTTGCTGCGGCTGGCCAACAGGCTGTGCAGGAACAGCAGCGGGATCGCCACCACCAGGCCCAGCACCGTGGTCACCAGCGCCTGGGAAATGCCGTCGGCCATCAGCCGCGAATCGCCGCCACCACTCTGGGTGATGGCCTGGAAGGTGATGATCATGCCGGTCACGGTACCCAGCAGGCCTAGCAGCGGCGCCACGGCGGCGAGCAGCTTGAGCAGCGGTTGGCCGCGCTCCAGCGGCGGGGTTTCCTGCAGGATGGCTTCGTCCAGCTTGAGCTCCAGCGTCTCCAGGTCCGACAGCTGCGGCTTGGGCCCCAGCACGCCGATGATGCGGCCGAGCGGGTTGTCGTCGCGCGGATGATTGAGCTCGCGCATCTGGCTTCCAACCTTGCGGCCAATGCCACCGAGATAGACCATGCGCCAGATCGCCAGCAGCAGGCCAATGGCGCCGAGCACCAGGATCACGCCGCCGACCAGACCGCCCTGCTTGACGCGATCCCACAGGTCCGGCTGGCGCTGCAACTGCGCCAGCAGAGTACCCCGGCTCGGGTCGACAGGCAGCGTGGCCAGGGCATCGGAGCTATTCAGGTAATCCTCGATCAGGCCCTTGCCGGACGGCTGGCGCGGCGGCACCAGCAGCTCGCCGGCATCGGCGTCGTAACGCAGGAAGGCGTTGCTGGTGAAAGCCGAGAAGCTGCCAACGCGCAGTACCGGCTGCTCGCTACGCGCACCATCGGTGCCCACCACCGGCAGCTGCACGCGCTCGACTCGGCCGCTGGCCGCCAGGTCTTCGAGCAAGGTCATCCAGAACGCATCGAGATCGTCGGCCGATGGCAGGGCGCGACTTTCAGCCAAGCTGCGTAGCTGCTCGAGACGCTCGGGATATTGGGCATTGAGCAGGCTGTCCTGCCACTGACCGGCGATATCACCGGCGCTCTGCCGCACCACGCCGAACAGCTCACCGAGATGACCGACGCGCTGGGCCAGGAGCTTTTCCTGCTCGGCCAGCTCCGCTTCCTGGCGGTCGAATTCGGCCTTCAGTCGCTCGGCCTCGGCCTTCTGCTCAGCCAGTGCGGCACGGGCACGGGAAAGCAGTTGCTGCTGCTCGCCACGGTCACGCACGAAGGCCTGCTCGCGAGCCTGCATGGCACTGACCTCAGCGGCGCGGTCGCTGCGGATGCGTTCGAGCAACTGGTCAGGGCTGAGCGGCTCCGCCGCATGCGAGGTGAGCGGCAGCAGCGCGACAAGGAACAGGGAAAACAGACGGCTCATTGCGCGGCCTCCTCGGCCAGGGTCTTCACGGGCAGTTGCAGATAGGCGGGCGCCTGCTGCTGGCGGGCAATGGCGATGGCCTGGGTCAGCGGCCGCCGGGCGCTGCCATCGAGCACTTCCCAGCTGCGCGTCTGCGGGTTCCACCAGCCGCTCTCGTGGGCATCGAGGGTCTGGTAATAGAGCATCACCCGGCCCAGGCGGAGGAACTCGACGCTACGCGAATCACCATTGCCCGGTAGTTCGCCGCGCCAAGCTTCCAGCGTGCGGCCATAGTCGCTTTCGATCTGATAGGCCTCGAGGATGCGCCGGTACTTCTCCGCCAGGCTGACGTCGGCACGCGGCAGCAGGTCCTGCAGGCCGGCCAGGCGATCAGCGCGCTCCTCGGGCAGGAACGGCAAGTCGGCTGCGATGAACTCGCCGAGCACCTCGACCATGCGACTCATCTGCGGCGTTACCGCTTCCTGGGTGCGCTCAATGCTGTCCAGCTGGCGCTGGAAGCCCACCAGTTCCTTGCGCTGCGCAGCGGTCAATTCCTGCAGCTGCTTGTTGTAGGCCTTCAGGGCTTCGGTCTGCTGCAGCGCGTTGCGGTACTCGGTGAGCATCTCGCGCGTGGCGTCGTCGAGCTGATCGATCCGCGCTTGCGAAGCCTTGGCTTCGGCAGACAGGCGCTCGCTCTCATCGAGCGCAGCGTCCAGCGGGGCCGCGGAGATCGACCCGGCATACAGGTGCAGGCAGCACGGCAGCACGGCAACCGCCAACAGGCGGGGGATGAAGGAAGGCATGGAGGGGTCCTTGCAGACGGTCGCTAACTCAAAAGAGAAACATTATCATCTGTGAATTGACGCAAAGCAACCCGGGCATTACGTCGCAGCTGACGACGCGGCTTTCATTGAGCTGGATCAAAAAGCCCAAGCGCCCACTCCCTACCATGGCCCCCAATCGCATTCCAACAAACGGAGCATCATCATGCGCAAGACCCTGTTCACCGCTTCCGCGCTGGCCCTGGCGCTGGCCGCCCCCTTCGCCCAGGCTTTCGAAGCCGGGGACATCATCGTTCGCGCTGGTGCGGTTACCGTTGATCCGCGTGAAGACAGCAGTGACATCTATGTCGGCGCGCTTGGTACCAGCGTAGCCGGCACCAAGGCCACTCTGGACAGCAATACTCAACTGGGCTTGAACTTTGCCTACATGCTTACCGACAAGGTGGGCATCGAGCTTCTGGCAGCCACCCCTTTCAGTCACGATGTTGGCGTGAAAGGCATGCCCGGGGGCTTTGACTATCTGAACGGAAAACTGGGCAGCCTCAAGCATCTGCCGCCAACTCTTAGCGTGATCTACTACCCGCTGGACAAAAAGTCCGCGTTCCAGCCCTACGTTGGCGCCGGCATTAACTACACTTGGTTCTTTGACACCGAGCTGAGCAGCAGCGCCGAAGGAAAAGGCTTCAGCGGTCTGGATGTAAAAGATTCTTGGGGCCTGGCTGCTCAAGTTGGTATGGACTACATGCTGACCGACAACATCATGCTCAACGCCCAAGTCCGCTATATCGATATCGACACCACCGGCACGACCAACTTCGGCGGCGCGAAAGTGAAGGTAGACTTGGATGTCGACCCCTTCGTCTATATGGTCGGCCTCGGCTACAAGTTCTGACGAATCGGCCTGACCGAGTCGCAGACAGACAAAAGGCGCCATTGGCGCCTTTTGTCTTTTCCGGTTTCGCTTACTTGCCCAATAAACGGGCCAGCCCTTCGCGCATGCTGGTCGGCGGTTCTGGCACGCGGTAGCGCTGAACCAGTCGCGCATTGTTCGCCCGCGAATGACGGATGTCTCCCGAGCGCGCCGCCTGATAGCTCACCTCGGGCAGATCACCCAGCACATCGCCAATCGCGTCGAGCAACTGGTTCAACGATGTAGCTTTGTTGAGCCCCACGTTCACCGCCCCTTCCGGCGCATCCGGAGCTTCGAGTGCCTGCACCAGCACCTCGACCAGATCCCCTACATAGATGAAATCCCGCGTCTGCTCCCCATCGCCGAACACCGCAATCGGTAGTCCCTTCTGCGCCCGCTCGGTAAAGATGCTGATCACCCCGGAATAGGGCGACGACGGGTCCTGCCGAGGGCCATACACATTGAAGAAGCGGAAGATCACCGGCTCCAGCCCATGCTGGCGCCGATAGAAATCCAGATAGTGCTCACTGGCCAGCTTGTCCGCGGCGTAGGGGGTAAGCGGCGCCTTCGCGGTGCCCTCGTCGATGGCCTGGCCTTCGCCGTTGTTGCCATAGACCGCCGCGCTCGAGGCAAACACCACTCGCTGCACGCCTGCCTCACGCATCGCTTCACACAGATTGAGCGTGCCGATCAGGTTGCTCTGATGCGTACCGAGCGGATCGTCCACCGACGCTTGCACCGAGGCCACCGCAGCCAGATGCACCACAGCGCGACAACCCTGCACCGAGCGACGCACGCATTCGACGTTGGCGACATCACCGACGATGAGCTCGACGCGCTCATCCTGTGGCAGGTTCTCACGCTTGCCGGTGGACAGATTGTCCAGCACCCGAACGGCGTAACCGCGTGCCAGAAGTGCATCGACCAGGTTGGAGCCGATGAAGCCGGCGCCACCAGTGATCAGGATAGGGGCATCAGCCATGGCGGTAATAACGCTCCAGCAGGCTCGGCAGGCCGGTGCGCCAGGCACGCGGCTTGATACCGAAGGTGGTGAATATCTTCTTGCAGGCCAGCACGCCGTGCTGCGGCTCAGCCGCAGCATCTGAACAGTCGGCGTGCGCGACCGGCGTCAGCTTGGCGGTCGTCACATCGCGATACTTGGCGGCCTCGCCAAGCAGCGCCTGCGCGACCAGCAGCGGCGTCGAAGCTTCGTGGCCGCCGTAATGGTAGGTGCCCCACAACGGGGCCTGGCAATCGAGCTGCTTGAGCACTGCAAGAATGACTCTCGCGGCGTCATCCACCGGCGTCGGATTGCCACGGCGATCGTCCGCCAGCAGTATCGCCTCGCTCTGCTCCAGTCGTTGCAGGACACGCCCCAGCACACCGTCACGACTGTCGTCGAGCAGCCAGCCGAAACGCAACAGCACATGACGCGGGCACAGCGCCCGCACGCTCTGCTCGATGCGCCAGAGCGCCTGCCCCCGGGCATCCAGCGGCGCGACTTCGTCCTTTTCGCTGTAGGCAGTGGTGCGCGCACCATCGAACACGCGGTAGCTCGAAGGCTGCAGGAGAACGAAATCGTGGTGCTGGCACAGCTCGGCAAGCCGCTCCACAGCGCGCTCCTGAGCCGCGAGCGCCGGTTCGTTGGGCTGCCCGCTCTGGAACCAGTCGTAGTAGTAGGCGAGGTTGATGACGACATCCGGACGGTTGTCGTCGAGCAACTGGGTAAGACTGGCGGCATCCCAGCCCTGGGCGGGCGGGCGCGGCGCGAGAAAACCGATGTCTTCCTCGGCGCCGAGGCGGATGAGCGCCTGGCCCAGGGCATTGCCGCCGCCCAACAGCATCAGGCGCATTCGCATTCAGGAAACTCTAAAAGGGGATGTCGTCATCGAAGCTGTCATAGTCCGGCGCTGGCTGCTGCCGTGCGGCCGGCTGCTGCGGCTGAGCCTGCTGACGCGGAGCCTGTTGCGGCTCGCGCTGCGGGCGCGGCTGACGTGGCGCGTCATCGGAACTGCCGCCACGGCCGCCGAGCAGCTGCATGGTGCCATTCATGTCGACGACGATTTCGGTGGTGTAGCGCTTGACGCCATCCTTCTCCCACTCGCGAGTCTGCAGGCGGCCTTCGATGTAGCACTGCGAACCCTTGCGCAGGTACTCGCCGGCGATCTCGGCGACCTTGCCGAACAGCACCACACGGTGCCACTCGGTGCGCTCCTGAAGCTGACCGGTCTGCTTGTCCTTCCAGCTGTCGGTGGTTGCCAGCGTGATGTTGGTCACCGCATTGCCATTGGGCATGTAGCGGGTTTCCGGGTCGCCGCCGACATTGCCGATCAAGATGACTTTGTTCACCCCTCTGGCCATGGGTAACTCCTCTTGGAACATTGAATTTAAGTGGGCTCACCGATGGCGATCCTGCTACCAGGAGACCCGATGACCGCGAATCTTACCTCAGCCACCCCTGACAACCAACCAACGCGCCAGCAAGTTGCGTCGCCGTGCGCAGCACCACGGCCACGACGAGCGTCGTGTTGGTCAGGCGACCAAACGATCCAGCGCGTCGCGATCCAGCACCAGGGTATCGACCTTCACATAGGCCGCCGCCTCGTCGAGCACGATCAGCACATCGCTCACGCCGGGCACGTGCAGCAGGTCGGCCTCGAGCCGGGTGTTGCTCAGCGCGCCGGCCGAAAGCGGCAGGCGCAGGCTGGTGACATAGGGAGGCTCGCGCATGCTAAAGGCGATCACGAACCACAGTGCGCAGAGTGCCGCGCAGCCAGCGAACACCAGGGCCAGCCCGCCCTGCTGATAGAGCATGCCGCCCAGGACGCCGCCCAACCCGGCACCGAGGAACTGACTGGTGGAGTAGACCCCCATGGCGGTGCCCTTGCCACCTGCCGGCGCCACCTTGCTGATCAGCGACGGCAACGAGGCCTCAAGCAGATTGAAAGCGACGAAGAAGGCAACCATGCCCACCACCAGCATCCACAGGCCGTTGCCGAACCACCAGAAGAACAGCTCGCACAGCAGCAGCGCACAGACGGCACCAAGCAGCACGCGGCGCATCTGGCGCTTCTTCTCGCCATAGATGATGAACGGAATCATGCCGAAGAAGCCGATCAGCAGCGCGGTCAGGTAGACCCACCAATGCTCGTCCTTGGGCAATGCGCCCTGCTCCACCAGCGCCAGCGGCAGCGCGACGAAGCTCGCCATGAGAATCGCGTGTAACGCCAGGATGCTGAAATCCAGGCGCAGCAGGTCTGGATGACGCAGCGTCAGACCCAGCGCCTGCCGGGCGACCCCGGATTCCCGATGGCGGACATGGGCCTGGGCCTTGGGCAGCAGCGCAACGATGAGCCCGCCAACCACTGCCATCGCCGCCGTCACCCAGAACAACCCGGAAAGACCGAAGGCACGCGTCAACAGGGGGCCGATGATCATGGCCACGGCAAAGGAGAAGCCGATGCTCACCCCGATCAGCGCCATCGCCTTGGTCCGGTGTTGCTCGCGGGTCAGGTCGGACAGCAACGCCATCACCGCGGCAGAGATCGCGCCGGCGCCCTGCAGCACCCGCCCCGCGACCACGCCCCAGATGCTGTCGGACATCGCCGCCAGAACGGCGCCGGCGGCGAAGATCGCCAGACCGAAATAGATGATCGGCAGGCGCCCGATGCGGTCAGAGAGAATACCGAAGGGAATTTGCAGCAGCGCCTGGGTCAAACCATAGGCACCGATGGCAAGGCCGATCAGGGTCGGCGTAGCGCCTTCCAGGTCCATGCCGTAGGTTGCCAGCACGGGCAAAACCATGAACATGCCGAGCATGCGAAAAGCGAACACCAGCGCCAGCCCGGAAGCTGCGCGTTTTTCGCTGGCGCTCATGCGCTCGCTGTAGGGGTCCTGCATGGAGGGTCTCGCTTGTATGAACCGGCGGCGATTCTAGCAGCCCTCCCCCGCTCGGCACAGGCGCGCGGTTTTGCCGCGACTATCACCCCGGCCGTATACTTTCGGGTTTCCGCCCGCCACGCGAGGCTGTTTTGGACAAGATTCTGATTCGTGGGGCTCGCACCCACAACCTGAAGAACATCGACCTCACCCTGCCACGCGACAAGCTGATCGTCATCACCGGCCTCTCCGGCTCCGGCAAGTCTTCGCTGGCGTTCGACACGCTTTATGCCGAAGGCCAGCGCCGCTATGTCGAATCGCTCTCGGCCTACGCCCGGCAGTTCCTTTCGATGATGGAAAAGCCCGACGTGGACACCATCGAAGGGCTTTCCCCGGCCATTTCGATCGAACAAAAGTCGACATCGCACAACCCGCGCTCCACCGTCGGCACCATCACCGAGATCTACGATTACCTGCGCCTGCTCTACGCGCGGGTCGGCACACCACGCTGCCCGGACCATGACGCGCCGCTGGAAGCGCAAACCGTCAGTCAGATGGTCGACCAAGTCCTGGCGCTGCCAGAAGGGCGCAAGCTGATGCTGCTGGCACCCGTCATTCGCGAGCGAAAGGGCGAGCACCTGGCCGTGTTCGACGAGCTCCGGGCCCAGGGCTTCGTTCGCGCCCGCGTCAACGGCCGCCTCTACGAGCTGGACGAACTGCCCAAGCTGGACAAACAGAAGAAGCACTCCATCGATGTCGTGGTGGATCGCTTCAAGGTTCGCGGCGACCTGCAGCAGCGTCTGGCCGAATCCTTCGAGACGGCGCTGAAACTGGCGGACGGCATCGCGCTGGTCGCGCCCATGGACGAGGACGAAGAAAGCGAGGAGATGATCTTCTCCGCACGCTTCGCCTGCCCGATCTGCGGTCACTCCATCAGCGAGCTGGAACCCAAGCTGTTCTCCTTCAACAACCCGGCAGGTGCCTGCCCGACCTGCGATGGCTTGGGCGTGAAGCAGTTCTTCGATGCCAAGCGCCTGGTCAACGGCGAGCTCACCCTGGCCGAAGGCGCGATCCGCGGCTGGGACCGGCGCAACGTCTATTACTTCCAGATGCTCGGCTCGCTGTCCTCGCATTACGGGTTCAGTCTGGACGAGCCCTTCGACTCGCTGGCCGCCGAGCATCAGAAGTTCATCCTGCGCGGAAGCGGCCGGGAGAATGTCGAGTTCCGTTACCTCAATGACCGCGGGGACATCGTCAGGCGCTCGCATCCGTTCGAAGGCATCATCCCCAACCTCGAACGCCGCTACCGCGAGACCGAGTCCACTTCGGTGCGCGAAGAGTTGGCGAAGTACCTCAGCACTCAGCCCTGCCCGGAATGCCGCGGCACCCGCCTGCGCCGCGAGGCTCGCCACGTGTGGGTTGGCGACAAGACACTGCCGGCGGTCACGGCACTGCCCATCGGCGACGCCACCGATTATTTCGGCGGACTCTCGCTCAGCGGTCGTCGCGGCGAAATCGCCGACAAGATCCTCAAGGAGATCCGCGAGCGTCTGCAATTCCTGGTCAATGTCGGCCTCGACTACCTGACCCTCGACCGCAGTGCGGACACGCTGTCCGGCGGCGAGGCCCAGCGCATCCGACTGGCGAGCCAGATCGGCGCCGGCCTGGTCGGTGTGATGTACATCCTCGATGAGCCCTCGATCGGCCTGCACCAGCGCGACAATGAGCGCCTGCTGGGCACCCTTCGTCACCTGCGCGACATCGGCAACACGGTGATCGTGGTCGAGCATGACGAGGACGCCATCCGCCTTGCCGACTACGTGGTGGACATCGGCCCGGGGGCCGGGGTGCACGGTGGCCGCATCGTCGCCGAGGGCACCCCCGACGAGGTGATGGCGCACCCGGACTCCTTGACCGGCAAGTACCTCTCCGGCCGGGTGACGATCAATTACCCACCGGAACGCACCCGTCGCGACCCGAAAAAGCTGCTCAAGCTCAAGGGCGCCCGCGGCAACAACCTGCGTAACGTCGATCTGGAGATCCCGGTGGGGCTGCTGACCTGCATCACCGGCGTATCCGGCTCGGGCAAGTCGACGCTGATCAACAACACGCTGTTCCCGATCACCGCCACGGCGCTCAATGGCGCGTCCACCCTGGAGGTGGCGCCCTACGACAGCTTCGACGGCCTGCAGCACCTCGACAAGGTCGTCGACATCGACCAGAGCCCCATCGGCCGCACCCCACGCTCCAACCCGGCGACCTACACCGGCCTGTTCACGCCCATCCGCGAACTCTTTGCCGGGGTACCGGAGGCCCGCTCGCGCGGTTACGGGCCGGGACGCTTCTCCTTCAATGTAAAGGGCGGCCGCTGCGAAGCCTGCCAGGGCGACGGTGTGATCAAGGTGGAAATGCATTTTCTACCGGACATCTACGTCCCCTGCGACGTGTGCAAGGGCAAGCGCTACAACCGCGAGACACTGGAGGTGAAGTACAAGGGCAAGAGCATCACCGAGGTACTGGACATGACCATCGAGGAGGCTCGCGAATTCTTCGATCCGGTGCCGGCAGTTGCACGCAAGCTGCAAACCCTGATGGACGTCGGGCTGTCCTACATCAAGCTGGGGCAGAGCGCGACCACGCTGTCCGGGGGCGAAGCGCAACGGGTGAAGCTGTCCCGCGAGCTGTCCAAACGCGACACCGGCAAGACCCTGTACATCCTCGACGAGCCCACCACCGGTCTGCACTTCGCCGACATCCAGCAGCTACTCGACGTGCTGCATCGCCTGCGCGACCACGGCAACACGGTGGTGGTTATCGAGCACAACCTGGACGTGATCAAAACCGCTGACTGGCTGGTTGACCTCGGCCCGGAAGGCGGCTCCAAGGGCGGTCAGATCATCGCCAGCGGCACACCGGAAGAGGTCGCGGAAATGTCACAGTCGCACACCGGGCATTTCCTCAAACCGCTGCTGGAGCGCGACCGCCACTGACGACCAGCGGCAAAAAAGCCGGGCTCTTCCGGGGCCCGGCTTCTGCGCTCTACGGCTCGATACAGCTTAGGCGACTTCGTTCGGATCGATACCCAGTCCCCGGGCGATACCCGCCCCGTATGCCGGGTCGGCCTTGAAGAAGTGCCCCAGCTGACGCAACTGCACGTCTCGCGAAACGCCTGCCATCGCACCGACGATATTGCCGATCAGCAGATTCTGCTGCTCAGCTGTCATCAGACGGAACAGAGCTCCCGCCTGACTGAAATAGTCGTCATCGGCCCTGTGGTCATATCGGTCAGCCGTACCGGAGAGCGCAAGCGCCGGTTCGGCGTACTGCGCTGCCTGCTTAGGGGCGTCGCTGTAGCTGTTCGGCTCGTAGTTGGGCGCCGAACCACCGTTGCCATCAAAACGCATCGCGCCATCACGCTGATAGTTGTGGACCGGGCAACGCGGCGCATTGACCGGAAGCTGCTGATGGTTGGTGCCGACGCGGTAGCGATGGGCATCGGCGTAAGCGAATACCCGCCCCTGAAGCATGCGATCCGGCGACAGGCCGATACCCGGGACGACGTTGCTCGGGGCAAAGGCAGCCTGTTCGACCTCGGCGAAATAGTTCTGCGGATTGCGATTCAGCTCGACTACCCCCACTTCGATCAGCGGAAACTCCTTCTGCGACCAGACCTTGGTGACGTCGAAAGGATTTTCGGCACGGCTGGCCGCCTCCGCCTCGCTCATCGCCTGGATGCAGAGCTTCCACCTGGGAAACTCGCCCCGCTCGATCGCATGGAAAAGATCACGCTGCGCATAATCGGGATCGCTGCCGGCAAGGCGTGCTGCCTCGCTCGGATGCAGGTTTCTGATCCCTTGCATGCTCTTGAAGTGGAACTTCACCCAGTGCCGCTCGCCTTCACTATTAACCAGGCTGAAGGTGTGACTGCCGAAGCCGTGCATGAACCGATAACCATCGGGGATGCCACGATCGGAAAACAGGATGGTGACCTGATGCAACGCCTCGGGCGAGTGCGACCAGAAATCCCACATCATCTGCGGGCTCTTCAGATTGTTCCATGGGTCACGCTTTTGCGTATGGATGAAATCCGGAAATTTCAGCGGATCGCGGATGAAGAAGACCGGCGTGTTGTTACCCACGACGTCCCAATTGCCTTCCTCGGTATAGAACTTTACCGCGAAGCCGCGAGGATCACGCTCGGTATCCGCCGAGCCGCGCTCACCCCCTACCGTGGAAAAGCGCAGGAACAGGGGCGTTTGCTTGCCAACGGACTCGAACAGCTTGGCACGGGTGAGGTGAGTTATGTCTGCGGTCACGGTAAACGTGCCATAGGCGCCGGAGCCCTTGGCGTGCACACGACGCTCCGGAATGACTTCGCGGTTGAAATGGGCGAGCTTTTCGACTAGGTGGAAGTCATCCAGCAACAAAGGGCCACGAGGCCCGGCTGAACGAGAATTCTGATTGTCGGCAACGGGGGCGCCAGCAGCGGTGGTGAGGGTCTTGCCTTGGCTCATGCCTGTATCTCCTTGTACATACCGGTTAAGTCGGCTTGAGGAGAATTCTAACGAGACGCCAACAAAGAACTAATTTATTAAACGAACCAAGCTGATAGAGCAGCACCATCGTTCAGACAATAAAAAACCGGGCTTAGGCCCGGTTCTTCATACAGCGGCCGATTACTCGGCTGCGGCTTCAACCTCACCAGCGACCGGACGGTCAACCAGCTCGACGTAAGCCATAGGTGCGTTGTCCCCTGCGCGGAAACCGCACTTGAGGATGCGCAGATAGCCGCCCTGACGGGTGGCGTAGCGCTTGCCCAGATCGTTGAACAGCTTGCCTACAGCAGCTTTCGAACGGGTACGGTCGAAAGCCAGGCGGCGGTTGGCAACGCTGTCTTCCTTGGCCAGGGTGATCAGCGGCTCGGCAACGCGACGCAGTTCTTTGGCCTTGGGCAGGGTGGTCTTGATCAGTTCGTGCTCGAACAGCGACACCGCCATGTTCTGGAACATGGCCTTGCGGTGGGCGCTGGTGCGGCTCAGATGACGGCCACTTTTACGATGACGCATGATTGAAATTCCTTACCAAACGTTCAGTTCGGTTACTGGGGGCGATCAGGCAGTGGCCTTATCGTCCTTCTTGAGACTTGCCGGCGGCCAGTTATCCAGGCGCATACCGAGGGACAAACCACGCGAAGCCAGAACGTCCTTGATCTCGGTCAGGGACTTCTTGCCCAGGTTCGGCGTTTTCAACAGCTCTACTTCGGTGCGCTGAATCAGATCACCAATGTAGTAGATGTTCTCTGCCTTGAGGCAGTTGGCCGAACGTACGGTCAGTTCCAGGTCATCCACCGGACGCAACAGGATCGGATCGATCTCGTCTTCCTGCTCGACAACCACCGGCTCGCTGTCGCCCTTCAGGTCGACGAACGCAGCCAGCTGCTGTTGCAGGATGGTCGCTGCACGACGGATCGCCTCTTCGGGATCCAGGGTGCCGTTGGTTTCCAGGTCAATGACCAGCTTGTCCAGGTTGGTGCGCTGCTCGACACGAGCATTCTCGACCACATAAGCCACGCGACGAACCGGGCTGAAGGTGGCGTCGAGCTGAAGACGACCGATGCTACGGCTTTCATCTTCGTCGCTCTGACGCGCATCAGCAGGCTCGTAACCACGGCCGCGAGCGACCTTGAGCTTCATGTTGAGCGAGCCGTTGGCCGCCAGATTGGCGATCAGGTGATCGCCATTGACGATTTCAACATCGTGATCCAGCTGGATATCGGCAGCGGTAACAGCGCCCGCGCCCTTCTTCACCAGGCTCAAGGTCACTTCATCACGGCCGTGCAGCTTGATGGCGATACCTTTGAGGTTGAGCAGGATTTCGATTACATCTTCCTGCACGCCCTCGATGGCGCTGTACTCGTGGAGCACACCGTCGATCTCAGCCTCGACCACAGCGCAGCCGGGCATGGAGGACAACAGAATACGACGCAGCGCGTTGCCCAGGGTGTGGCCAAAACCACGCTCGAGGGGCTCGAGAGTGATCTTGGCACGGGTCGGACTGACCACCTGCACATCGATATGGCGGGGGGTCAGGAACTCATTTACCGAACTCTGCATGGATACACCTATTTTCTAGCCCTTACTTGGAGTAGAGCTCGACAATCAGGTTTTCGTTGATGTCGGCGGACAGATCGCTGCGAGCCGGAACATTCTTGAAAACACCGGATTTCTTGTCGGCGTCTACTTCGACCCATTCAACGCGACCGCGCTGAGCGCACAGTTCGAGGGCCTGGGCGATACGCAGCTGGTTACGGCACTTCTCGCGAACAGCAACCACGTCACCGGCCTTGACCTGGTACGACGGGATGTTCACGGTCTGACCGTTGACGGTGATCGACTTGTGCGAGACCAGCTGGCGCGATTCGGCACGAGTGGAGCCGAAGCCCATGCGATACACGACGTTGTCCAGACGGCACTCGAGCAGCTGCAGCAGGTTCTCGCCGGTAGCGCCCTTGCGGCTGGCAGCTTCCTTGTAGTAACCGCTGAACTGACGCTCCAGCACACCGTAGATACGGCGCACTTTCTGCTTCTCGCGCAGCTGGGTGCCGTAGTCGGACAGGCGGCCACGACGCTGGCCGTGCACACCTGGCGGAGTTTCAATGTTGCACTTGGATTCGAGCGCGCGCGCACCACTCTTCAGGAAGAGATCAGTGCCTTCACGACGAGACAGTTTGCACTTGGGACCAATATAACGAGCCATTCTTTACTGTCTCCTGATTACACGCGGCGCTTCTTCGGCGGACGGCACCCGTTGTGCGGGATCGGCGTCACGTCGGTGATGCTGGCGATTTTATAACCACATGCGTTCAAAGCACGCACGGCGGACTCACGACCCGGGCCCGGGCCCTTGACGTTGACGTCGAGGTTCTTCAGGCCGTACTCCAGAGCAGCCTGGCCAGCGCGCTCTGCAGCGATCTGGGCAGCGAACGGAGTGCTCTTACGCGAGCCGCGGAAACCGGAACCACCCGAGGTAGCCCAGGACAGCGCATTGCCCTGACGATCGGTGATGGTCACGATGGTGTTGTTGAAAGAAGCGTGGATGTGGGCGATGCCATCAACCACTGTCTTTTTGACTTTTTTACGAGGACGAGCAGCAGGTTTTGCCATGACTAGATTCCTGTCGATTCGCTAACGCGATTACTTGCGGATCGGCTTGCGCGGGCCCTTACGGGTACGTGCGTTGGTCTTGGTGCGCTGACCGCGAACCGGCAGACCACGACGATGGCGCAGGCCGCGATAGCAACCCAGGTCCATCAAGCGCTTGATTTTCATGTTGACGTCGCGACGCAGGTCGCCCTCAACGATGAACTTGCCGACTTCGCCACGCAGCAGTTCGACCTGCTCGTCGGAAAGATCCTTGATCTTTGCTGCCGGATTCACACCGGTAGCGGCACAGATTTCCTGCGCACGGGTGCGACCAACACCGTAGATGTAGGTCAGCGAGATAACAGTGTGCTTGTTATCCGGAATGTTGACGCCTGCAATACGGGCCATTCAGTGAAACTCCAATTGACAGCTACCTACGCCCCGGAAGCCAAGAAAAGGGCGCGAGATATTAACGCTGTAATAACAAATATTCAACCCGGCAGCGCACTAGCTGCCGGGTTATAACGCCTTACACAATCAGCCTTGGCGCTGCTTGTGACGCGGTTCTGCGCTGCAGATCACGCGCACGACACCGTCGCGACGGATGATCTTGCAGTTACGGCACAGCTTTTTAACCGATGCACGAACTTTCATCACCAACTCCTAGAACCTTACGAACCACTTCAGCGGAGCATTCCGCTGCCGTAGCCCTTCAGGTTGGCTTTCTTCATCAGGGAATCGTACTGGTGCGACATGAGGTGCGATTGCACTTGGGACATGAAGTCCATGACAACCACAACCACGATCAGCAACGAGGTCCCACCAAGGTAGAACGGCACGTTGGCTGCGACCACAAGAAACTGCGGCAGCAGGCAGACAGCCGTCATGTACAGGGCGCCGAACATGGTCAAGCGGGTCAACACGCCATCGATATAGCGAGCCGACTGCTCACCAGGACGAATCCCGGGAATAAACGCACCGGACTTCTTCAGGTTCTCTGCCACGTCCTTCGGATTGAACATCAATGCCGTATAGAAGAAGCAGAAGAAAATGATCCCAGCACTGAACAGCAGGATGTTCAACGGCTGCCCGGGCGCGATCGCCTGAGAGATATCAGCCAACCAACCCATGTTTTCGGACTGGCCGAACCACTGCCCCAGCGAAGCCGGGAACAGCAGGATGCTGCTGGCGAAGATGGCCGGGATAACGCCCGCCATGTTGACTTTCAACGGCAGGTGGCTGGTCTGCGCAGCGAAGACCTTACGACCTTGCTGACGCTTGGCGTAGTGCACCGCAATGCGACGCTGCCCACGCTCGATGAACACCACGAAACCGATGATCGCAACCGCCAGCAGCCCCACGGCCAGCAAGGCGATGATGTTGATATCGCCTTGGCGAGCGGACTCGAACGACTGCCCGAGCGCGCCCGGCAATCCGGCGACGATCCCAGCGAAGATCAGCATCGAGATACCGTTGCCAACCCCACGCTCGGTGATCTGCTCGCCCAGCCACATCATGAACATCGCACCAGACACGAAGGTCGTGATGGCCACGAAGTAGAAGCCGAAGTCGTTACTGAACGCGACACCCTGCCCCGCCAGTCCGACCGACATGCCGACGGCCTGCACGATTGCCAGAACCAGCGTTCCGTAACGCGTGTACTGGCTGATCTTGCGACGACCGGCTTCGCCTTCTTTCTTCAACTGCTCCAGCTGCGGACTGACAGCGGTCATGAGCTGCATGATGATCGATGCCGAGATGTACGGCATGATCCCCAGCGCAAAGATGCTCATGCGCTCCAGCGCACCGCCGGAAAACATGTTGAACAAGCTAAGGATGGTCCCCTCGTTCTGACGGAACAGCTCGGCCAGCCGATCGGGATTGATCCCGGGTACTGGAATGTGTGCGCCAATCCGGTAGACGATGATCGCCATGAACAGAAAGCGCAGACGAGCCCAGAGTTCGGACAGACCACCATTACTCAGCGCGGAGAGAGCACCTTGCTTAGCCATTTATTCCTCGAACTTGCCGCCAGCTGCTTCGATAGCCGCACGCGCACCCTTGGTGGCTGCGATGCCCTTTAGAGTGACCGCACGCCCAACCTCGCCGGACAGCATGACTTTCACACGCTGCACGTTCTGGTTGATGACGTTGGCGTCTTTCAGGCTCTGTACGGTAACAACGTCGCCTTCCACCTTGGCCAGTTCGGAAGTGCGCACTTCTGCGCGATCCATGGCCTTCAGCGAAACGAAGCCGAACTTCGGCAGACGGCGGTGCAGCGGCTGCTGACCACCCTCGAAGCCCGGAGCGATCTTGCCGCCGGAGCGGGAAGTCTGACCTTTGTGGCCACGGCCACCGGTCTTGCCGAGACCGCTGCCGATACCACGACCCGGACGCAGCTTTTCGCGACGGGCACCCGGCGCAGAACGCAGATCGTTCAGTTGCATGGCTTAGCCCTCCACACGGAGCATGTAGTAAGCCTTGTTGATCATGCCGCGGTTCTCAGGAGTATCCTGAACTTCTACGGTGTGACCAATGCGACGCAGGCCCAGGCCCTTGACGCACAGCTTGTGATTGGGGATACGACCGCTGACGCTCTTGATCAGCGTAACCTTGACGGTGTTAGCCATGATCAGGAAATCTCCTCGACGCTCTTGCCGCGCTTGGCAGCAATCGACTCAGGCGACTGCATCGCCTTCAGACCCTTGAAGGTGGCATGCACCACGTTGACCGGGTTGGTAGAGCCGTAGCACTTGGCCAGGACGTTGTGCACACCGGCCACTTCAAGGATGGCGCGCATGGCACCACCAGCGATAACACCGGTACCTTCGGAGGCAGGCTGCATGTAGATCTTGGATGCGCCGTGAGCCGCCTTGGTGGCGTACTGAAGCGTAGTGCCGTTCAGGTCGACCTGGATCATGTTGCGGCGCGCCGCTTCCATGGCCTTCTGAATGGCAGCCGGCACTTCGCGGGACTTGCCGCGACCGAAACCAACACGACCCTTACCATCACCAACTACAGTCAGCGCGGTGAAGGTGAAGATACGACCACCCTTCACGGTTTTTGCGACGCGGTTAACTTGAACCAGCTTCTCGATGTAGCCTTCGTCGCGCTTTTGCTCGTTATTTGCCATAACTTAGAACTCCAGCCCGCCTTCACGAGCAGCATCAGCCAGTGCCTTCACACGACCGTGGTACTTGAAGCCAGAACGGTCGAACGCCACCTGAGTGACGCCTGCGGCTTTCGCGCGCTCAGCGACCAGTTGACCGACTTTCTTGGCAGCGTCAACGTTGCCGGTGGCACCGTCACGCAGTTCTTTGTCCAGAGTCGAGGCGCTTGCCAGGACCTTGCCGCCGTCGGCCGAAAGGACCTGGGCGTAGATGTGCTGGGAAGAGCGGTGCACGCAGAGGCGTACGGCTTCCAGCTCGCGCATCTTCAGGCGCGCTTTGCGAGCGCGACGCAGACGAGTTTCTTTCTTTACGCTCATTTGCTATGCCCTACTTCTTCTTAGCTTCTTTGCGACGGACTACTTCATCCGAGTACCGCACGCCTTTGCCCTTGTAAGGCTCCGGACGACGGAAATCACGAATTTCAGCAGCCACCTGACCGACCAGTTGCTTGTCGACACCCTTGATCAGGATATCGGTCTGGCTGGGGGTCTCGGCGGTGACGCCTTGCGGCAGCTCATAATCCACCGGATGCGAGAAACCGAGAGCCAGGGACAGCACTTGACCTTTGGCTTGCGCCTTGTAACCGACGCCGACCAGCTGGAGCTTGCGCTCGAAGCCCTGACTGACACCGATCACCATGTTGTTGACCAGAGCGCGGGTAGTACCGGCCATGGCGCGAGTCTGCTGATCACCGTTACGACCGGCGAAACGCAGCTCACCACCTTCCTGGATAACCTCAACGGAAGGATGAACGTTCAGCTCCAGAGCGCCTTTTGCACCCTTCACCGAAAGCTGCTGGCCGGACATCTTGATTTCAACGCCAGCGGGCAGCTTGACGGGGTTCTTAGCAACGCGAGACATGCTTATCCCCCCTTAGAACACAGTGCAAAGCACTTCGCCGCCGACACCAGCAGCGCGAGCAGCACGATCAGTCATCACACCCTTGTTGGTGGAGACGATCGAGACACCCAGGCCACCGCGAACTTTCGGCAACTGGTCAACGGATTTGTACTGGCGCAGGCCAGGACGACTTACGCGCTTCAGTTCCTCGATGACCGGACGGCCTTCGAAATACTTAAGCTCGATGGACAGCTGCGGCTTGACGTCGCCACTGACCTGGTATCCCGCGATATAGCCTTCACCTTGAAGAACGTTGGCTACAGCCACCTTCAGCGTGGAAGACGGCATGCTTACGACGGACTTTTCGGCCATCTGGGCATTACGGATACGAGTTAGCATGTCCGCTAACGGGTCCTGCATACTCATGGGCTCTTAGCTCCTAAAACAAAAAAATAAGCCTTGGACGGCTCGTGTCGCCAACGGGCGAACCCTACAAAAATGCGAGGCTCAGGCGAGCCGGGCATTCTAGGCGCTCACCAGAAACGAATCAAGCCCCGAAAGGGGCTCGACCGAAAACAAACAGGGCCCGAAGGCCCTGTTTGATTCTTACCAGCTGGCTTTGACCAGGCCCGGTACGTCACCGCGCATGGCGGCCTGGCGCAGCATGTTGCGCGCGAGGCCGAACTTGCGATAGACGCCGTGCGGACGGCCAGTCAGACGGCAGCGGTTACGCAGGCGCGAAGCGCTTGCATCACGCGGCTGCTTCTGCAGGGCCACCTGAGCTTCCCAACGCGCCTCCGGAGTGGACTCCGGGCTAGCGATGATCGCTTTGAGTGCCGCACGCTTCTGGGCGAACTTGGCAACCGTGCGCTGACGCTTCAGCTCACGGTTCTTCATGCTTTGCTTAGCCATGTGCCTACTCCAATCAGTTACGGAACGGGAAGTTGAAAGCGCGCAGCAACGCACGACCTTCATCATCCGTCCGAGCAGTAGTGGTCAGAGTGATATCCAGACCACGCAGGGCATCGATCTTGTCGTAATCGATTTCCGGGAAGATGATCTGCTCTTTGACACCCATGCTGTAGTTGCCGCGACCGTCGAAGGACTTGGCATTCAGGCCGCGAAAGTCACGCACGCGCGGCAGGGAGATCGAAAGCAGACGATCCAGGAACTCGTACATGCGATCGCTGCGCAGGGTTACCTTGACACCGATCGGCCAGCCTTCGCGGACCTTGAAGCCTGCGATGGACTTGCGAGCGTGGGTCACAACAACCTTCTGACCGGTGATCTTTTCCAGATCGGCAACCGCGTTGTCGATGATCTTCTTGTCACCGATCGCTTCGCCGATACCCATGTTGAGGGTGATCTTGGTAATGCGCGGAACTTCCATCACGTTCTTGAGCTGAAGTTCTTCCTTCAGCTTGGGCGCGATTTCCTTCCGATAAACTTCTTTTAGTCGTGCCATGGTTATCTACCTAGCAGTCTCAAGCGTCAACCGGCTTCTGGGTCGACTTGAAGACACGAATTTTCTTGCCTTCTTCAACCTTGAAGCCAACGCGGTCTGCCTTGTTGGTTTCACCGTTGAAAATGGCGACGTTAGAGACGTGCAAAGGCGCCTCTTTCTCGACGATACCGCCCTGAACACCGGACATCGGGTTCGGCTTGGTGTGGCGCTTGACCAGGTTGATCCCGCCAACGACCAGACGGTCGTCAGCGAGCACCTTCAGCACCTTACCGCGCTTGCCCTTGTCTTTGCCGGCGATGACGATGATCTCGTCGTTGCGACGAATCTTTTGCATGCGGCTACTCCTTACAGCACTTCAGGTGCGAGCGAAACGATCTTCATGAACTTCTCGGTACGAAGCTCACGAGTCACCGGCCCGAAGATGCGGGTGCCGATAGGCTCTTGCTTGTTGTTCAGCAGAACAGCAGCGTTGCCATCGAAGCGGATGATGGAGCCGTCGGGACGGCGAACACCGTGACGGGTGCGGACCACTACAGCGGTCATCACCTGGCCTTTCTTGACCTTGCCACGCGGAATCGCTTCCTTGACGGTGACCTTGATAATGTCGCCGATGCCGGCGTAACGGCGGTGGGAACCGCCGAGCACCTTGATACACATGACGCGACGAGCGCCACTGTTATCAGCCACATCGAGCATGGATTGAGTCTGAATCATATAATTTCTCCGACCCCTAGCCCTTAGACTTCGACGGCGCGTTCAACGACTTCAACCAGCGCCCAGGACTTGGTCTTGGACTGCGGACGGGTTTCACGAATGGAAACCTTGTCGCCGATCTTGCACTGGTTGGTTTCGTCGTGGGCGTGCAGTTTGGTCGAACGCTTAACGTATTTGCCGTAGATCGGGTGCTTGACGCGACGCTCGATCAGTACGGTGATGGTCTTGTCCATCTTGTCGCTGACGACACGGCCGGTCAGCGTGCGGACGGTTTTCTGAGCTTCAGCCATGATCACTTACCTGCCTGCTGGTTGAGCACAGTCTTGACACGAGCGATGTCGCGCTTGACTTGCGAGAGCAGGTGAGACTGCCCCAACTGGCCAGTCGCTTTCTGCATACGCAGATTGAACTGGTCCCGCAGCAGCTCGAGCAGTTGCTCGTTCAGCTGCTCAACGGATTTTTCACGAAGTTCATTCGCTTTCATCACATCACCGTCCGCTTAACAAAGGAGGTGGCGAGCGGCAGCTTTGCAGCGGCCAGGGCGAAAGCCTCACGCGCCAGCTCTTCGGAAACACCCTCGATCTCGTAGAGCACCTTGCCCGGCTGAATCTGGGCTACCCAGTACTCGACGCTACCCTTACCTTTACCCATACGAACTTCCAGGGGCTTCTTGGTAACGGGCTTGTCGGGGAACACGCGGATCCAGATCTTGCCGCCACGCTTGACGTGACGAGTCAGCGCACGACGTGCAGCCTCGATCTGACGCGCGGTCAGACGACCACGGGAAACAGACTTCAGCGCGAATTCGCCGAAGCTGACCTTGCTACCGCGCTGAGCCAAACCACGATTGTGGCCGGTCATCTGCTTGCGGAATTTTGTACGCTTGGGTTGCAACATTTGGCGTACCCCTTACTTAGCAGCTTTTTTACGAGGAGCAGGCGCTTGAGGCTTGAGCTCTTCATGGCGACCACCAATCACTTCGCCTTTGAAGATCCACACCTTCACGCCGATCACACCGTAAGTGGTGTGCGCTTCGTAAGTGTTGTAATCGATATCGGCACGCAGGGTGTGCAGCGGCACACGACCTTCGCGATACCACTCGGTACGGGCGATTTCAGCCCCACCCAGACGACCACTGACCTGGATCTTGATGCCCTTGGCACCAATACGCATGGCGTTCTGTACGGCGCGCTTCATGGCGCGACGGAACATCACGCGACGCTCCAGCTGCTGAGCTACGCTCTGTGCAACCAGCATGGCGTCGAGCTCCGGCTTGCGGATCTCTTCGATATTGATGTGCACCGGCACACCCATTTGCTTGGTCAGGTCCTGACGCAGCTTCTCAACATCCTCACCCTTCTTGCCGATCACGATGCCGGGACGAGCGGTGTGGATGGTGATGCGTGCGGTTTGAGCCGGGCGATGGATATCGATACGGCTTACGGACGCGCTTTTTAGTTTGTCTTGGAGGTACTCACGCACGTTCAGATCTGCAAGCAGATAGTCTGCATACGTACGGCCGTCTGCGTACCAGACGGAGGTGTGCTCCTTGACGATTCCCAGGCGAATGCCAGTGGGATGTACTTTCTGACCCATCTGATCGACTCCGTTACTTGTCCGCAACCTTGACAGTGATATGGCAAGACCGCTTGACGATGCGATCAGCGCGGCCTTTGGCACGCGGCATGATGCGCTTAAGCGAACGCCCTTCGTTGACGAAGACGGTGGAGACTTTCAGGTCATCCACATCAGCGCCTTCGTTGTGCTCGGCGTTGGCAACGGCCGACTCCAGCACCTTCTTCATGATCTCGGCGGCTTTCTTACTGCTGAAAGCCAGGAGGTTGAGCGCGTCGCCCACCTTCTTCCCGCGGATCTGGTCGGCGACCAGGCGGGCTTTCTGGGCGGAGATGCGAGCGCCCGACAACTTAGCGGCTACTTCCATCTTTCCTTACCCCTTAGCGCTTGCCTTTCTTGTCCGCCACGTGCCCGCGATAAGTGCGGGTAGCAGCGAACTCGCCGAGTTTGTGGCCGACCATGTCTTCGGACACGAGGACCGGAACATGCTGGCGACCGTTGTGTACAGCGATGGTCAGACCGACCATCTGCGGCAGGATCATCGAACGACGCGACCAGGTTTTCACCGGCTTGCGATCATTCTTTTCCACCGCCGCTTCGACCTTCTTCAGTAGGTGAAGATCGATAAAAGGACCTTTTTTCAGAGAACGCGGCACTGTCGTATCCCTCTAGTTACTTGCGACGACGGACGATCATGTTATCGGTGCGCTTGTTAGTGCGGGTCTTCGCGCCCTTAGTCGGGAAGCCCCATGGCGACACCGGATGACGACCACCGGAGGTACGACCTTCACCACCACCGTGCGGGTGATCGACCGGGTTCATCGCGACACCACGAACGGTCGGACGAATGCCCTTCCAGCGCTTGGCACCGGCCTTACCCAGCGAACGCAGGCTGTGCTCGGAGTTCGAGACTTCGCCCAGGGTCGCGCGGCATTCAGCCAACACCTTGCGCATCTCGCCGGAGCGCAGACGCAGCGTCACATAGGAGCCCTCACGAGCGACCAGCTGAGCCGAAGCACCAGCGGAGCGAACGAGCTGAGCGCCCTTGCCCGGCTTGAGCTCGATACCGTGAACGGTAGAACCCAGCGGGATGTTACGCAGCGGCAGGCTGTTACCAGCCTTGATCGGAGCATTGATGCCCGAGACCAGCTGATCGCCAGCGCTCACGCCCTTCGGCGCGATGATGTAGCGACGCTCACCGTCGGCATACTTCAGCAGCGCGATGTGCGCAGTACGGTTCGGATCGTATTCGATACGCTCGACGATGGCCGGAATGCCATCCTTGTTGCGACGAAAATCGACCAGACGGTAATGCTGCTTGTGACCACCGCCGATGTGGCGAGTGGTGATACGACCGTTGTTGTTACGGCCGCCAGTCTTCGACTTCTTCTCGAGCAGCGGTGCGTAAGGAGCGCCTTTGTGCAGCTCCTGATTGACCACCTTGACCACAAAACGGCGGCCCGCGGAAGTCGGTTTGCATTTAACGATTGCCATGATGCACCCCTTCCTTACTCAGCACTGCCGGAGAAATCGAGATCCTGGCCTGGCTGAAGAGCGATATAAGCCTTCTTCCAGTCGTTGCGCTTGCCCAGACCGCGAGCGGTGCGCTTGGTCTTGCCCTGAACGTTCAGGGTGTTGACGGCGGCGACCTTCACGTCGAACAGGCTTTCAACAGCCTTCTTGATTTCCAGCTTGGTTGCGTCAGTCGCAACCTTGAAAACGAATTGCTTCTTGCTGTCAGCCAGCACGGTAGCCTTCTCGGAGACGTGCGGACCAAGCAGGACTTTGAATACGCGTTCCTGGTTCATCCCAGCAGCTCCTCGAATTTCTTCACAGCCGACACGGTGATCAACACCTTGTCATAGGCGATCAGGCTGACCGGATCGGAACCCTGGACGTCACGTACATCGACATGCGGCAGATTGCGCGCAGCCAGGTACAGGTTCTGATCGACAGCATCGGAAACGATCAGCACGTCGCTCAGACCCATACCATTGAGCTTGCTGGCAAGCGCCTTGGTCTTCGGGGCATCGACGGCGAAATCTTCTACGACTACCAGACGCTCGGAGCGAACCAGCTCAGCAAGGATGGAACGCAGCGCAGCGCGATACATCTTCTTGTTCAGCTTCTGCTCGTGATTCTGCGGGCGGGCAGCGAAGGTCACACCACCGCCACGCCAGATCGGACCACGAGTGGTACCGGCACGAGCGCGACCGGTGCCCTTCTGGCGCCACGGACGCTTGCCACCACCGGACACATCGGAGCGGGTCTTCTGCTGCTTGCTACCCTGACGACCGCCAGCCATGTAGGCGACGACTGCCTGGTGCACCAGCGTCTCGTTGAACTCACCACCAAAGGTGCGATCGGAGACTTCGATGGCCTGTGCGCCATTTACATTCAATTGCATGTGAACTCCCCCTTAACCGCGAGCCTTGACGGCCGGACGCACGAACACGTCACCACCGGTGGCACCAGGGACTGCACCCTTGACCAGCAGCAGGTTACGCTCGGCATCGACACGCACGATTTCCAGAGACTGCACGGTTACGCGCTCGGCGCCCATGTGCCCGGACATCTTCTTGCCCTTGAATACACGACCTGGAGTCTGGCACTGGCCAATAGAGCCCGGGACGCGGTGGGATACGGAGTTACCGTGGGTATTGTCCTGACCACGGAAATTCCAGCGCTTGATGGTACCGGCAAAGCCTTTACCCTTGGACTGACCGGTGACATCCACCAGCTGCCCCGCCTGGAAAATTTCGGCATTGATCTGGTCACCAACCTGGAACTCCTCGCCTTCGAGGCGGAATTCCCAGACGCCACGACCTGCTGCCACGTTCGCCTTGGCGAAGTGACCGGCCTGAGCCTTGGTAACACGGGACGCACGACGCTCACCGACAGTGACCTGCACTGCACGATAGCCATCGCTCTCTTCATTCTTGAACTGAGTGACGCGATTCGGCTCGATCTCGATGACCGTAACCGGAATAGAGACACCATCCTCGGTGAAAACGCGGGTCATGCCGCATTTACGACCGACTACACCAATAGTCATTTTTAAACCTCTTGAGTGTACGGGGCTTTCACCCGCTATGGCCGCCCATTTCAGAGCGTTACACGACTAAAACTCTCAGGTTTTAGCCGAGGCTGATCTGCACTTCCACACCAGCCGCAAGATCGAGCTTCATCAGCGCATCGACGGTTTTGTCGGTCGGCTGAACGATGTCCAGCACACGCTTGTGGGTTCGAATTTCATACTGATCGCGCGCGTCTTTGTTGACGTGCGGAGAAACCAGCACAGTGAACCGCTCTTTGCGGGTTGGCAGCGGAATCGGACCACGCACCTGAGCACCAGTACGTTTCGCGGTTTCCACGATTTCCTGGGTTGATTGATCGATCAGGCGATGGTCAAAAGCCTTCAACCGAATACGGATTTGTTGGTTTTGCATTTTGACCTCAGACTCCAAGTAGCCACCCTACCAGGCGCAATACCCCCGGTAAAAGGAGGCGCAATTGTACGGATGCACCTATAGGGTGTCAATAAATGATCAACAATAGAAAAAGGCCCCGAAGGGGCCTCTTTCATCATCGTCAAATATTACTCGACGATCTTGGCAACCACGCCAGCACCAACGGTACGACCACCTTCGCGAATCGCGAAGCGCAGGCCGTCTTCCATGGCGATCGGCTTGATCAGGGTGACAACCATCTTCACGTTGTCGCCCGGCATTACCATCTCGACGCCTTCCGGCA
>Ga0209173_100060_pt1 | contig 159623 bp, 139 predicted proteins | sample SynthPrep_16_END_FD_187206 | JGI IMG/M metagenome (GOLD analysis project Ga0209173, IMG submission 187206) | Synthetic microbial communities from Ohio, USA - SynthPrep_16_END_DS12_MetaG (SPAdes) (version 2) | ecosystem: Engineered > Bioreactor > Aerobic > Activated sludge | place: USA: Ohio...
AGACCGGCCAGGCCATCGAAGTCATTGCCATCACCATGAGCGTGTACCTGGCGATCAGCATCAGCATTTCCCTGCTGATGAACTGGTACAACAAGCGCATTGCGCTGATCGAGCGGTGAGGAAACGCGCATGAGCACTCATACTTTCAAACCCGACATGCCACCACCGAGCAGCAGCATCGGGATCGTGGCGTGGATGCGGGCACACATGTTCTCCAGCTGGATCAACACCCTGCTGACCCTGTTTGCCTTCTACCTGATCTACCTGGTGGTGCCGCCGATCCTCAGCTGGGCGATTTTCGACGCCAACTGGGTGGGCACCACCCGCGCCGACTGCACCAAGGAGGGCGCCTGCTGGGTGTTCATCCAGCAGCGCTTCGGCCAGTTCATGTACGGCTACTACCCGGCGGACCTGCGCTGGCGCGTGGACCTGACCGTGTGGCTGGCGGTGATTGGCGTGGCGCCCTTGTTCATCGCCCGGGTTCCGCACAAGGCCATTTATGGCCTGAGCTTCCTGGTGCTGTACCCGATCATTGCCTACTTCCTGCTGCATGGCGGCCTGTTTGGCATGGCCAACGTCGCCACCAGCCAGTGGGGCGGCCTGATGCTGACCCTGGTGATCGCCACCGTCGGCATCGCCGGCGCCTTGCCCCTGGGCATCGTGCTGGCCTTGGGGCGACGCTCGAACATGCCGGCGATTCGTGTGGTCTGCGTGACCTTCATCGAGTTCTGGCGTGGCGTGCCGTTGATCACCGTGCTGTTCATGTCCTCGGTGATGCTGCCGCTGTTCCTGCCCGAAGGCATGAACTTCGACAAGCTGCTGCGGGCGCTGATCGGGGTGATCCTGTTCCAGTCGGCGTATATCGCCGAAGTGGTGCGCGGCGGCCTGCAGGCGATTCCCAAGGGGCAGTACGAAGCGGCTGCGGCCATGGGCCTGGGCTACTGGCGCAGCATGGGCCTGGTGATCCTGCCGCAAGCCCTGAAGCTGGTGATCCCCGGCATCGTCAACACCTTCATCGCCCTGTTCAAGGACACCAGCCTGGTGATCATCATCGGCCTGTTCGACCTGCTCAACAGCGTGAAGCAAGCTGCCGCCGACCCGAAATGGCTGGGCATGGCCACCGAAGGCTATGTCTTCGCGGCCCTGGTGTTCTGGATTTTCTGTTTTGGTATGTCCCGCTACTCCATGCATCTGGAGCGTAAGTTGGACACAGGCCACAAGCGTTAGGAGTATCTCCATGAGTGAAGTGATCAAAAAGCCTGTGAGCCCTGAAGGCATTATTCAGATGCAGGGCGTGAACAAGTGGTACGGCCAGTTCCACGTGCTCAAGGACATCAACCTCAACGTCAAGCAGGGCGAGCGCATCGTCCTGTGCGGGCCTTCGGGCTCGGGCAAATCCACCACCATCCGTTGCCTGAACCGCCTGGAAGAACACCAGCAGGGCCGCATCGTGGTCGATGGCGTGGAGCTGACCAACGACCTCAAGCAGATCGAGGCGATCCGTCGTGAAGTCGGCATGGTGTTCCAGCACTTCAACCTGTTCCCGCACCTGACCATCCTGCAGAACTGCACCCTGGCGCCGATGTGGGTACGCAAGATGCCCAAGCGCAAGGCCGAGGAAATCGCCATGCATTACCTGGAGCGCGTACGCATTCCGGAGCAGGCGAACAAGTACCCGGGCCAGCTCTCCGGCGGTCAGCAGCAGCGCGTGGCAATTGCCCGGGCGCTGTGCATGAAGCCGAAGATCATGCTGTTCGACGAGCCGACGTCAGCCCTAGACCCGGAAATGGTGAAAGAGGTTCTGGACACCATGATCGGCCTGGCCGAAGACGGCATGACCATGCTCTGCGTGACTCACGAAATGGGCTTTGCGCGCACCGTGGCCAACCGGGTGATCTTCATGGACAAGGGTGAAATCGTCGAACAGGCCGCGCCTAACGACTTCTTCGACAACCCGCAGAACGAGCGGACCAAGCTGTTCCTGAGCCAGATCCTGCACTGATCCAGGTACCGTCTTGAAAATGAACCCGGCCTGGCGCCGGGTTTATTTTTGCCTGGGATTTCACGACGTCGCGACGCGTGCCTGGTGCGGATCGTTGTCGGCCGCGGGCGCTTGTTGTTCGCTGAGTGCCTGCACGTCGGCCATCAGCTGCGGATGACGATCGAGCAGGCGCATCAACATGAACAGCGGCTGGGGCGGGGCGACCTCGCCGCGTTCGTAGCGGGAGAAGGCGTTGTGCCCGCCGCCGGAGAGCAGCTTTACCGCATCCTTCTGCGAGAGGTGCAGCTTGCGGCGGATGCGTTTCATCTCGCTGGCCATGAACTGCCGGCAATCTTCCAGCAATTGGTCGCCGGCGCTGGCGTAGCGTTCGGCGCTGGCCGGGTCGAATTCGACTTCCCCACAGGCCTGGCACTCCCAGCCATCCAGGCCGTCGATTTGCCGCAGCAGGTGCTTGTAATCGATCAGCTCGCTGCGATTGTTGAACGGCTGCATGCCGGCCGGGGCACCGCAGCTGACGCATTGTCTTTGTTTCATGGATGTTTCTCCTTGAAGGAGATCACTGGGGGACCGCCGCCGGGGCGGTAAGTGACGTTGATGTACAGCTCCACGGAGTCGATGTGCGTGTAATACACGTCCTGCCAGATTCGATGATCGAGATAGCTGGTCATCGACTTGTAGAGCATTTTCCCCTGCAGCCCGGCAATCACCTGCTGCATGTCCCGGCAGGTCAGGCCGAGGTGCCGGCCGCTGACCAGGGCGGTTCGGGTAAAGGCGGCTGCCCCCAGCCGGGCGACATCTGCCTTGATCACCGACAGGTCGTAATGAGGTGTGTGCTTTTCCATAAGACACCTGGAGTCGAGATGAAATTACCCTTAAAGGGTTTTTTAGCAATCGGATTTCCTTTCCGCTTGCTACATGCATGCATCGGCTTTGTTGTTCACCCACGCGAAGCTGACTAATATGCCAAAAAAATTCATCCGATGATTGGATGAAAAGGCGACAGCACATGACAGAAAATTCTCCTTTGATTAAACGTTCCCTGGTCGATCAGGCCCTGGAACAGCTGCGCCAGCGCATCAATGACGGTGTATGGAGCATCGGCCAGCGCCTGCCGACCGAGCCGGAGCTGGCGGCGGAGCTGGGCATCAGCCGCAATACCGTGCGCGAAGCCATGCGAGTCCTGGCGTTTTCCGGCCTGGTGGAGATTCGCCAGGGCGACGGTAGTTACCTGCGTGCGGTGGTCGATCCGCTGGATACCCTCAAGGCCCTGTCCCAGTGCTCCCTGGAGCAGGCGCGCGAAACCCGGCAGATCATCGAGACGGAGGCCATCGGCCTGGCGGCCCTGCGGCGTACCGACCAGGACCTGCTGGCGTTGCGCGAAGTCCTGGCTCTCAGTGGCGATCACTATCATGGCGATCTGGAGAGCTATATCGCCTGCGACCTGGTGTTTCACGGGCGCCTGGTGGACGCCGCGCATAATCCCACCCTCAGCGAGCTGTACCGCTATTTCTCCAGTGTGGTCGGCGCGCAACTGCGCCAGACCCTGAACATCCATCCCCGGCGCCAGGCGGTGTTCGATCTGCACATCGACCTGCTGGACGCCGTCGAGCAGCGCGACCCGGAGCGGGCCAAGGCCATTTCCAGGCAGCTGATCAATGAACCTTGAGACCGAGAGCACCATGTCCAGCCACCAGGCCAATAACCCACCACCTATTGCTGTCCCTCGACGCGAGGCCGAGCTCGAAGAGTTGTTGATCGACGCCGAAGCCGACGATGCCGAGGTCCAGCAGAGCCACCCGGCGCCGAGTCGCCCGTGGCTGTTGCTGCTGGGGCTGATCCTGGTGGCGCTGAACCTGCGCCCGGCGCTGTCGAGCATGGCACCGCTGCTCAGCGAGGTGTCGCACAGCCTCGGGCTGTCGGCGGCCCAGGCCGGCCTGCTGACCACCTTGCCGGTGCTGTGCCTGGGCCTCTTCGCCCCCCTGGCCCCGGTGCTGGCGCGGCGCTTCGGCGCCGAGCGCGTGGTGCTTGGCATCCTGCTGACGCTGGCAGGCGGGATCATCCTGCGCAGTTCCCTGGGAGACGTCGGACTGTTCGCCGGCAGCATCCTCGGTGGCGCCAGCATCGGCGTGATCGGGGTGTTGCTGCCGGGCATCGTCAAGCGCGATTTCGCCAAACACGCGGGCACCATGACCGGCGTCTACACCATGGCCCTGTGCCTGGGCGCGGCGATGGCCGCGGGGGCGACCGTGCCCTTGAGCCAGCACTTCGATAACAGCTGGGCGCTGGGCCTCGGCTTCTGGGTGCTGCCGGCGCTGGTAGCGGCGCTGTTCTGGCTGCCCCAGGTCGGCAAGCGGCAGGGCGCGCACCATGTGGCCTATCGGGTGCGCGGTTTGCTGCGCGACCCGCTGGCCTGGCAAGTGACGCTGTACATGGGCCTGCAATCCTCGTTGGCCTACATCGTATTCGGCTGGCTGCCGTCGATCCTTATCGGTCGCGGCCTGAGCCCGACCCAGGCGGGGCTGGTGCTGTCCGGCTCGGTGATCGTCCAGCTCGCCAGTTCGCTGGCCGCGCCCTGGCTGGCAACGCGGGGCAAGGATCAGCGCCTGGCGATCGTAGTCGTGATGCTGCTTACCCTCGGCGGCCTGTTCGGCTGCCTGTATGCCCCGCTCGATGGCCTGTGGGGCTGGGCGATCCTGCTGGGCGTGGGGCAGGGCGGCACCTTCAGCCTGGCGCTGACCCTGATCGTTTTGCGTTCGAAGGACGCCCATGTGGCGGCCAATCTGTCGAGCATGGCCCAGGGCTTTGGCTACACCCTGGCCTCCATGGGGCCGTTCGCGGTCGGCCTGGTGCACGACTGGACCGGTGGCTGGACGGCCCTGGGCTGGATTTTCGCGGTGATCGGCCTGGGGGCCATAGTCGCCGGCCTGGGGGCCGGGCGCTCGCTCTATGTGCAGGTTGAAAGCGAAAAAATCTGAGCCAACCCACTGTCGGTATTTGCGCGGCGAATGCCGATAGTGTTTCCCGGGTTTGCAGACTATCGTGCAGGCATCTTTCCCCGAGTCGGAGCCTGTTCATGAGTGATGCCCACCGCGCCTTGATCACTGAGTTCTATAGCGCCTTCCAGCGCCTGGATGCCGAGGCCATGGCCGCCTGCTACACCGAGGATGTGCTGTTCAGTGATCCGGCGTTCGGCGAACTGCGCGGCCGCGATGCCGCTGACATGTGGCGCATGCTCACCACCCGGGCCAAGGACTTCTCCCTGGTCTTCGACAAGGTCCGCGCCGACGAGCGCAGCGGCGAAGCCCACTGGGTGGCGACTTACCTGTTCAGCCAGACCGGCAATACTGTGGTCAACGATATCCAGGCGCGTTTCGTGTTCCGTGACGGCAAGATCTGCGAGCACCACGATCATTTCAATATGTGGCGCTGGGCCCGCCAGGCCCTGGGGACCAAGGGCCTGATCCTCGGCTGGACCCCGCTGCTGAAAAACGCCGTACGCGCCCAGGCCCGCAAAGGCCTGAAAGCCTTCCAGGCCGGCCGCTGAATCTTCGCCTCTGGTAAGATCGCGGCTTGTTATCCACACGCCGCGATCACCGTGACCCGCCCCAGCCCATCCCCCGCCAGCGATTCCGAGCCTGTCTCTGCGGTGAGCAAACCCTGGTTTGTCTACCTGGTGCGCGCCGCCAACGGCGCCCTGTACTGCGGCATCAGCGACGACCCGGTCAAGCGTTTCGCCAAGCATCAGAGCGGCAAGGGCGCACGCTTCTTCCTCTCCAGCCCGGCCATCGCGCTGGTCTATACCGAAGCCTGCCGCGACAAGAGCGAAGCCCTGCGCCAGGAACGGCTGATCAAGAAGCTTAGGAAAAGCGCCAAGGAGTGCCTGGTGGCCAGTTCGGGCCTGGCCATCTGATCCTGCCGGAGCCGGGTTCTCACCCCTGAAGCCAGCGCAGCAGGGCTTTCAGATTGTTCAATACTGGATTGTTGCTTTGCAGCGCCTGGCTCCAGTCGATGACGATAGCGGCCAGGAAAACCTGAAGAAAGGCCAGGCCGCCGACTATCCAGGAGTAGAAACGATTGAACTTGAGGTTCTCGAATTGCACCTGATCGTTGCTGAGGGACTTTCGTTGGGCGATGCGTTTTTTCAGTAACTCGATTTTCTCCACCAGCCTTTTCAGTTCGTCTTCTGCCTCGGTTCGAAAGCTCGGGCAATAGGACTGATCGCTGAACTGTGTCAGGGCCTCTATCTTTTCCTCGATACGTTCAATCCCTATGTTTGTTTCCAACAGGGTTTGCAGGCTCTCGGAAGTGTTCTGGCTTATGGTCGAGAGCACCGGATTCACGTCGTCCCGGCATTGGTTGTACTGATGCCAGAGTTCCTTGATCAACGACAGGTTGAGGTAGTTGGCCAAGCAGTCGTTTATGTCGTGAGGGTCATTGAGGTTATCGATGAAGAATGCATCCAGGTTCAATGAGCTCGATTCGAAGTTGTATAGGTAGCTGAAGTTGCCCGATTCGTTGTGGTAATAGTCGTAATGTCTGCCGGGGTAGCGGCTGATCAGGGAGTAATGGTTATGGTCACTGCTGGCGTAGAGGTTGATGTATGGGGCGCTCAGTTCGCTTTTGAGGCGTCCGGTGGTGATACGGGAGTGGGCTTGTGCACGGATACCCCAAAGTTTGAACAGCTTTTCCGCGACCTGGTGAGCGTCGCCGACAATCCTGTTGACGCCCTGAGTCAATAGTTCCTCTACGTAGTAACTGGAATGAACGATGCGAAAGTTCTTCGAGAAGGGATTTATCGTCTTGAAGGCATGGTAATCGTGGATATGGGAAGTATTCAGGTTGAACAGTTCTGTCTGCGAGCTGTCTTGCAGGGAGAAATCGAGCGCCAGGTAAGTGACACTGTTGGTCAACTCGATGGTGGTGATAGTGCAGGTCCTGAAGGCGTCGGTTTTTACCGATACCCGGCTTGGGTCATAAGGGTTGGTGTCATTGAATGGGATATGGCCAAGCCCCTTGACTGGAAAGATCGCCGCCTCAGTGTGCGGGGTCGAACTTTCAGGGCCGTCTTCGTGGTACGGAGGTTCTTTTCTATGAAACCATCCGCGAAGAGACATCAACTCGGTGGGCGTGATGGGGGTGATGATACTGACCGATCGCCATTGTCCCGGCCCTTCCAGAAGACTTGCCTGCTGATAGACAGCTGTACTTTCCTTTGGGTTATACAGCTGCGCCGAGTAAAAGAAGAAATGGTTCTTGAACTTATAGGTAAAGAGTTTCGGGAACTTGTAAACGCAAAAATATAAAAAACGGGTGTAATAGGCCCGTACGGGGTTCAGGTGCTTAATGGCCAAAGGCTGGATTCCCTATCATGCTCAGGCGGCTGGTCTGGTGAAGCGCGGTGCCCGATCAGTGTCGGTGATGGATGGTGATCGGACAGGGTATATAGGCTGCCCGGTCTTTGCACGCTAAGCTGGTTCTTCCTACTTATCCGGTGGACCCCAGCATGTCAGAGTTGATTCTGCATCATTACCCGACCTCGCCTTTCGCGGAAAAAGCCCGCCTGTTGCTAGGCTTCAAGGGCTTGTCCTGGCGCTCGGTGAAGATCTCGCCGGTGATGCCCAAACCCGATCTCACGGCCCTCACTGGTGGTTATCGCAAGACCCCGGTGTTGCAGGTCGGTGCCGATATCTATTGCGACACGGCGCTGATCGCCCGGCGGCTGGAGCAGGAAAAGGCCTCGCCGGCACTGTTTCCCGAAGGCCGGGAAATGGTCAGCGCGACCTTCGCGGCCTGGGCCGATGCGGTGGTGTTCCAGCATACGGTGAGCCTGGTGTTCCAGCCGGAGTCGGCGGCCGTGCGTTTCGGCCATTTGCCGCCGGAAGCGGTCAAGGCCTTCATGACCGATCGCGCCGGGCTGTTCAGCGGCGGCAGTTCTACCCGTGTACCGCTGGAGTTGGCCAAGCATCAATGGCCGACGCTCATGGCGCGCCTGGAGCTGCAGTTGCAGCGTGAGGAGGGCGACTTCCTGTTCGGTGAGCCGTCGATTGCCGACTTCGCCATGGCCCACCCCCTGTGGTTCCTCAAGGGCACGCCTGTGACTGCGCCGCTGGTGGACGCCTATCCGGCGGTGTCGGCGTGGCTGGCCCGGGTACTGGGGTTTGGTCATGGTGCTTCGAGTGCCATGACTTCCGAAGAGGCACTCGAAGTGGCGCGCAGGGCTACACCGGCAGCCTTGCCGGATGAAGCCTTCATTGACCCGAACGGCTTCCAGGCTGGCCAGCAGGTGCGGATTGCGGCGACCGACTATGGCGTCGATCCGGTGGAGGGGGAGTTACTGTTTGCCGGGCGCGAGGAGTTGATCCTGCGCCGCGAAGACCCACGTGGCGGATTGGTGCATGTGCACTTCCCGCGTTTCGGGTTCCGTATCGAGGCGCTATAAGGCGGCAGGTCTATCGCAAGCAAGCTCGTTCCGACAGAGGTTGTTCGGCCCTTGTAGGAGCGAGCTTGCTCGCGATGCGTTTAGCGTTGCAACGCCGCCATGATCCCGTCGGGGTCATAGGTACGGATCAAGGTGCCATTGACGTCCAGGATCGGAATTCCGGCGCCGCCCAGCTCGGTATAGGCCTTGCGCGCCTCGGCATCCTTCTCGATATCGAACTCGCGAAAGGCAATGCCCTTCTGATCGAGAAAGCGCCGGGTGGCCTTGCAGTAGCCACACCAGTCGGTGGCGTAGAGCACCACCCGGGCATTGGCCCGGACCTGCTCGGAGGCGGCCTGCGAGGGGTTGAACAGGTGCTCGAGCTTGCCCCAGTTCTGGTACGCCACGACCACCAGCAGGATCAGCAGGAATTTCTTCAGCACGCCCTGCAGCATCAGTTGCGGCGCTTGAGCTGATCGGTCAGTTGGGTCGGCAGGCCCTTGATGATCAGGGTCCCGGCTTCTTCGTCATACTCGATCTTCGAGCCCAGCAGGTGCGCCTCGAAGCTGATGGACAGGCCTTCGGCGCGGCCGGTGAAGCGGCGGAACTGGTTGAGGGTGCGCTTGTCCGCCGGGATTTCCGGCGACAGGCCGTAGTCCTTGTTGCGGATGTGATCGTAGAACGCCTTGGGGCGGTCCTCGTCGATCAGCTCCGAGAGTTCTTCCAGGCCCACGGGTTCGCCGAGCTTGGCCTGGCTGCTGGCGTAGTCCACCAGGGCCTTGGTCTTTTCCCGGGCGGACTCTTCCGGCAGGTCTTCGCTTTCGACGAAGTCGCTGAACGCCTTGAGCAGGGTACGGGTCTCGCCCGGGCCATCGACGCCTTCCTGGCAGCCGATGAAGTCGCGGAAGTACTCCGAGACTTTCTTGCCGTTCTTGCCCTTGATGAACGAGATGTATTGTTTCGACTGTTTGTTGTTCTGCCATTCGGAGACGTTGATCCGCGCAGCCAGGTGCAGCTGGCCCAGGTCCAGGTGGCGCGACGGGGTCACGTCCAGCTCGTCGGTCACCGCCACGCCTTCGCTGTGGTGCAGCAGGGCGATGGCCAGGTAGTCGGTCATGCCTTGCTGGTAGTGGGCGAACAGCACGTGGCCGCCGACCGACAGATTGGATTCTTCCATCAGCTTTTGCAGGTGCTCGACCGCGACGCGGCTGAAGGCGGTGAAGTCCTGGCCGCCATCGAGGTATTCCTTCAGCCAGCCGCTGAAGGGAAACGCGCCGGACTCCGGGTGGAACAGACCCCAGGCTTTGCCCTGTTTGGCGTTATAGCTTTCGTTGAGATCGGCGAGCATGTTCTCGATGGCCGCGGATTCAGCCAGTTCGGAATCGCGGGCGTGCAGAACTGCGGGTGTGCCGTCGGGTTTTTTGTCGATCAGGTGGACGATGCAATGGCGGATCGGCATGGGCTTCTCGGCTGGTTGGCGGGAGAGGGCGTGACTCCCCGAAAAAGTGCCCAGTGTACCGCACCCGCTGGTTTTGGCGCTGTTTGAAGGGGGCGGAAGGCGGCCTGGGTCAAGCTTATGCATTTTTTTACGGATTTAGAGCAATAAAGCTGACCAAATGGCTAGGTAGAGGCGGATATTTCCCCGTCTCTGTGCTAGTTTTGCCCCGTCTTACGCGATGTCTCGGCGTTAAGCGTGCATTCAGCATTTGTCAGGTCGAACCAAACCCTGATTTCGGTATCTATAACCCCGATCTTTCGTGGTTGTGACCGGGGTGCCAGATCCACAAGATCTGGCTCGATGGCTGACACTGCACTCTGCAATCCAAATGAATTTGATAGGGAAGGAACACCACAATGGCTATTACTAAAGACCAACTGATCGCTGATATCGCTGAAGCTATCGACGCGCCGAAAACCACCGCGCGTAACGCTCTGGACCAACTGGCCCAGATCGTTGCTGATCAATTGGAAAATGGCGGCGAAATCACTCTGCCAGGTATCGGCAAACTGAAAGTGACCGAGCGTCCTGCCCGTACTGGCCGTAACCCATCGACTGGTGCTGCCATCGAAATCGCTGCCAAGAAAGTTATCAAGCTGGTTGTGGCTAAAGGCCTGACTGACTCGATCAACAAGTAAGACTGCAGTAAGACCGTGCCTCGGAACGCTTCCGGGCACGGTTTTCAGGCTCTAAGGCCGCAACGATTTACGCAAGGTAAATCGCCGTTTTGCCCCTCGTATCTATCCCATCCGAACCCAGCGCTCCTGGCGCCAGGCCTGTTGCTGTGCCTTGTCCTTGAAGGTCCAGGCGACGAAGCGGCTCTGTTTCTGTCCCTGTGACATCTCCACCACCTGGCTCTCCAGGGCTCCGGCCTTTTTCAGCGCGGCCTGAATCGCCGGCAGGTTCGAGGCTTTCGACACCAGGGTGCTGAACCACAACACCTGTTGCGCCACCTGGGCGCTTTCGCCGATCAGCTGGGTCACGAAGCGCGCTTCGCCACCTTCGCACCACAACTCCGCCGCCTGGCCGCCAAAGTTCAGCACCGGCAGCTTGCGCTTGGGATCGGCCTTGCCCAGCGCTCGCCATTTGCGCTGGCTACCGCGCGTGGCTTCCTCCAGGGAGGCATGGAAGGGCGGGTTGCACAGGGTCAGGTCGAAGCGTTCGTCGCTTTCCAGCAGCCCCAGCAGGATCTGCTTGCGGTTGCTCTGCTGGCGCAGGCCGATGGCCTTGTTCAGGCCGTTGGCCTGGACGATCGCCTTGGCGGCGGCGAGAGCGGTGGTGTCGATGTCGGAACCGAGGAACTGCCAGCGGTAATCGCAGTGGCCGATCAGCGGGTAGATGCAGTTGGCGCCGACCCCGATGTCCAGCACCCGCACCGCCGCGCCGCGGGGAATTACGCCTTCGTTACGCTCGGCCAGCAGGTCGGCCAGGAAATGCACATAGTCGGCACGACCGGGGACCGGAGGGCAGAGGAAGTCGGCCGGAATATCCCAATGGGCGATGCCGTAGAACGCCTTGAGCAATGCCCGGTTGAACACCCGCACCGCCGCCGGGTTGGCGAAGTCGATGCTCTCCTTGCCATAGGGATTGATGATCACGAAAGCCCCCAGCTCCGGGGTGCTCTTGATCAACTGGGGAAAGTCATAGCGGCCTTGATGGCGATTGCGCGGGTGCAGGCTGGCCTTTTCCCGTGGCGCGACGGCCTTGGCCGGAGCTGCAGGTTGAGGCTTGGTGCGCGAAGCTTTGGGAGGGCGGGGGGCAGTCATGGGCGAAATCGGTTCGGGTATGGCTCAAAGTGGCGCGCATTGTCCCATATCTGCCCGGGCGACGTAGCCTCTGTAGGAGCCGCCGAGGATAACGCGGTGTGCCAGGAATAACGCTTCGCGGGCAAGCCTCGCTCCTACAGAGGCATAAGCTTTTCGGTCGGGCACAAAAAAGGGAGCCCTTTGCAGGGCTCCCTTTTTTACCGCTCGGGTCGCCGTTACAGGCTGGAAATCCGTGCGTGCTGCTCGGCCAGCTTGCCCAGGGCCTGTTCGGCCTCGGCCAGTTTGGCGCGTTCCTTGTCGATGACTTCGGCCGGGGCCTTGTCGACGAAGGCGGCGTTGGACAGCTTGCCGCCGACCCGCTGGACTTCGCCCTGCAGACGCTGGATTTCCTTGTCCAGGCGCGCCAGTTCGGCACCCTTGTCGATCAGCCCGGCCATCGGCACCAGCACTTCCATCTCGCCGACCAGGGCGGTGGCGGACAGCGGTGCTTCGTCGCCGGCCTTCAGCACGGTGATCGATTCGAGTTTGGCCAGCTTCTTCAGCAGGGTCTCGTTTTCGCTCAGGCGACGCTGGTCTTCGGCGTTGACGTTCTTCAGGAACAACGCCAGTGGCTTGCCCGGGCCGATGTTCATTTCGGCACGGATGTTACGGGTGCCGAGCATCAGGCCCTTGAGCCATTCGATGTCGTCTTCGGCGGCCTGGTCGATGCGTGCTTCATTGGCCACCGGCCAAGGCTGCAGCATGATGGTCTTGCCTTCGGCCCCGGCCAGCGGCGCCAGGCGCTGCCAGATTTCTTCGGTGATGAACGGCATGAACGGGTGGGCCAGGCGCAGCGCCACTTCCAGTACGCGCACCAGGGTGCGGCGGGTGCCGCGCTGGCGCTCGACCGGCGCGTTTTCGTCCCACAGTACCGGCTTGGACAATTCCAGGTACCAGTCGCAGTATTGGTTCCAGATGAACTCGTACAGCGCCTGGGCCGCCAGGTCGAAGCGGAACTGGTCCAGCTGGCGGGTCACTTCGGCTTCGGTGCGCTGCAACTGGGAGATGATCCAGCGGTCGGCCAGCGACAGCTCGTAGGCTTCGCCGTTCTGACCGCAGTCTTCGCCCTTGTCCAGCACGTAGCGCGCGGCGTTCCAGATCTTGTTGCAGAAGTTGCGATAGCCTTCGACGCGGCCCATGTCGAACTTGATGTCGCGGCCGGTGGACGCCAGCGAACAGAAGGTGAAGCGCAGGGCGTCGGTGCCGTAGCTGGCGATGCCGTCGGCGAACTCCTGGCGGGTCTGCTTCTCGATCTTCTTCGCCAGTTGCGGCTGCATCATGCCGGTGGTGCGTTTCTGCACCAGGGCTTCGAGCTCGATGCCGTCGATGATGTCCAGCGGGTCAAGGACGTTGCCCTTGGACTTGGACATCTTCTGGCCCTGGCCGTCGCGTACCAGGCCGTGTACGTACACGGTCTTGAACGGAACCTGCGGCGTGCCGTCTTCGTTCTTCACCAGGTGCATGGTGAGCATGATCATCCGGGCGACCCAGAAGAAAATGATGTCGAAACCGGTCACCAGCACGTCGGTCGGGTGGAAGGTCTTGAGGAACTCGGTCTGCTCCGGCCAGCCCAGGGTGGAGAAGGTCCACAGGCCCGAACTGAACCAGGTGTCGAGGACGTCGTTATCCTGTTGCAGTGCAACCTCAGGCCCGAGGTTGTGCTTGGCGCGCACCTCGGCTTCGTCGCGGCCTACATAGACCTTGCCCGACTCGTCGTACCAGGCCGGGATGCGGTGGCCCCACCACAGCTGGCGGCTGATGCACCAGTCCTGGATGTCGCGCATCCAGGAGAAGTACATGTTTTCGTATTGTTTTGGCACGAAGGCGATGCGGCCGTCTTCCACGGCGGCAATGGCCGGCTCGGCCAGCGGCTTGGTGGAGACGTACCACTGGTCGGTCAGCCACGGCTCGATGATGGTGCCGGAGCGGTCGCCTTTCGGCACTTTCAGGGCGTGGTCGTCGACGCTGACCAGCAGGCCGGCGGCGTCGAACGCAGCGACGATTTCCTTGCGCGCCTGGAAGCGGTTGAGGCCGGCGAACTCGGCCGGGATCTTGCCGTCGATGCTTTCGTTCAGCGTGCCGTCCAGGTTGAACACCTGGGCGGCTGGCAGTACTTCGGCGTTCTTGTCGAAGATGTTCAGCAGCGGCAGGTTGTGGCGCTTGCCGACTTCATAGTCGTTGAAATCGTGGGCCGGGGTGATCTTCACGCAGCCGGTGCCGAATTCAGGGTCGCAGTAATCGTCGCCGATGATCGGGATGCGACGACCCACCAGCGGCAGCTCGACGAACTTGCCGATCAGCGCCTTGTAGCGTTCATCGTTCGGGTTAACGGCCACGGCGGAGTCGCCGAGCATGGTTTCCGGACGGGTGGTGGCAACGATCAGGTAGTCCAGGCCTTCAGCGGTCTTGGCGCCGTCGGCCAGCGGGTAGCGCAGGTTCCACAGCGAGCCTTTCTCGTCGTGGTTTTCCACTTCGAGGTCGGAGATCGCGGTGTGCAGCTTGGTGTCCCAGTTGACCAGACGCTTGCCGCGGTAGATCAGGCCGTCTTCGTGCAGGCGCACGAAGGCTTCCTTGACAGCTTCGGAAAGACCGTCGTCCATGGTGAAGCGCTCGCGGCTCCAGTCGACGGACGAGCCCAGGCGGCGGATCTGACGGCTGATGTTGCCGCCGGACTGATCCTTCCACTCCCAGACTTTCTCGAGGAATTTTTCCCGACCCAGATCGTGACGATTCTGGCCCTGGGCTTCGATCTGACGCTCCACCAGCATCTGGGTGGCGATACCGGCGTGGTCGGTACCCGGCTGCCACAGGGTGTTGCGGCCCTGCATGCGGCGGAAGCGGATCAAGGCATCCATGATCGCGTTGTTGAAGCCATGGCCCATGTGCAGGCTGCCAGTGACGTTCGGTGGCGGAATCATGATGGTGTACGAGTCGCCCGCGCCTTGCGGGGCGAAGTAATTCTCTGACTCCCAGGTCTGGTACCAGGAAGTTTCAATGGCGTGCGGCTGGTAGGTCTTATCCATGCGCGGCGGGACCCTATTGGCATTTATTCAGGAAAAGCCGGGAAGTATAGCGGAGGGGGGCAGTTGCAAGCTACAAGCCGCAAGCTGCAAGAGGTGGGCGTCCTTCCTGGCTTTTACTTGCTGCTTATAGCTTGCCGCTTGAAGCTGCGGCGAGCAGCCGTTCCATCCGCGCATCGAGGCGGCGCTTGATCTCGGTTTCGATGTGCGGGGCGAAGTCGTCGATCACGTCTTGCATGATCAGTTGCGCGGCGGCGCGCAGTTCGCTGTCCAGGTGCAGCAGGGCATCCTGGCTCTTGGGTGCTGGTGCTGGTGCGGGTTTTGGTGTCGGTGCCAGTGTAGGGGCTGGCGCGGCAACTACGGGGGCAGGTTGCGGTTCGATCACTGGAGCGGAAGCCGGTTGTGGTTCTGCCGGCGCCTGTTCGTGGGTTTCGACGGCAGGCTTGCCGCCGACCATGTCGAACAGCAGCGGAATCTGCACTTCGCCGTCGACGGTCTCGGTCAGCAGCGGAGGTTGCAGGTCGTCATCGCCGAGCAGTTGGCGGATGGACTCGAGGTCATCCAGCAGGTGCGCGGACTTTTGCAGCGGTTTGGGAGTGTCCATCGATGGCTCAGAGTCGCTGTAAACGGTGATCTTGCAGAGGATAGCCCTGTTCGCGGTAGAAACGGAAACTCTCGCGAGCGGCCTGGCGGATAGTCGGGTCTTCCACCACCACTTCGGCGATGCGGGCGAAACGCTGGGCAAATGCCGGGACTTTCAGGTCCAGGTTGACCAGCAGGTCATGGTGCTCGCCGGGGTCATCGCCCAGGCCGAGAACGATCAGGCCATCCGGTTCGCTTTCGGCGGGGCCGTGGGGCACGAAGGTTTCGCCCTTGAAGCGCCACAATCGGGCATCGAGCTCATCGCGCTGGGCCGCGTCGCTGCAATGCAGGTAGATGCGGTGCCCCATGCGCCAGGCTTTGTCGGTGAGCTTGCAGGCGAAATCCAGGCGCGCCGAAGGGTCCGCGCTGGGAAGGATATAGAAGTCGACTTTGGTCATTGCGGTTCCTGAACCCGGGAGTGCGCCGCGTGTGGGCGCACCCCGAGGTCATAGGTTTCAGGCTTTGGCGCGGTCCAGCAGGTACTGGGTCAGCAGGGGAACCGGACGGCCAGTGGCGCCCTTGTCCTTGCCGCCGCTGGTCCAGGCGGTACCGGCGATATCCAGGTGCGCCCAGTTGTACTGCTTGGTGAAACGCGACAGGAAGCAGGCAGCGGTAATGGTGCCGGCTTTCGGCCCGCCGATGTTGGCGATGTCGGCGAACGGGCTGTCCAGCTGTTCCTGGTACTCGTCGAACAGCGGCAGTTGCCAGGCACGGTCGTCAGCCTGGACGCCGGCGCTCAGCAACTGGCCGATCAGTTCGTCGTTGTTGCCCAGGAGACCCGAGGTGTGGGAACCGAGGGCGACCACGCAGGCGCCGGTCAGGGTGGCGATATCGATCACCGCCTGTGGCTTGAAGCGCTCGGCGTAGGTCAGGGCATCGCACAGCACCAGGCGGCCTTCGGCGTCGGTGTTGAGGATTTCCACGGTCTGGCCGCTCATGGTGGTGACGATGTCGCCCGGACGCGAAGCGGTGCCGCTCGGCATGTTCTCGGCGCAGGCCAGGATGCACACCAGGTTGATCGGCAGCTTGAGCTCCAGTACGGCGCGCAGGGTGCCGAACACGCTGGCGGCGCCACCCATGTCGTACTTCATTTCATCCATGCCGGCGCCAGGCTTGAGGCTGATGCCGCCGGTGTCGAAGGTGATGCCCTTGCCGACCAGGGTGTACGGCTTCTCGGATTTCTTGCCGCCGTTGTATTGCATGACGATCAGGCGCGGTGGCTGGGCGCTGCCCTGGCCCACGGCATAGAACGAGCCCATGCCCAGTTCCTTGATCTTCTTCTCGTCGAGGACTTCGACTTTCAGGGCCTTGAATTCCTTGCCCAGGGCCTTGGCCTGTTCGCCGAGGAAGGTCGGGTGGCAGATATTCGGCGGCAGGTTGCCCAGGTTGCGGGTGAATGCCATGCCGTTGGCGATCGCCTTGGCGTGGGCCACGGCGCGCTCGACTTCGGCCTGCGCGGCCTTGATGGTCAGCAGGGTGATTTTCTTCAGGGCGCGCGGTTCGGCTTTCTGGCTCTTGAACTGGTCGAAGCTGTATTCGCCGTCCACCAGGGTTTCCGCCAGCAGGCGGGTCTTGCCGTAGCTGTCGCGGCCCTTGACCACCACTTCGTCCAGCGCCAGTACGGCATCGCTGCCACCCAGGCCTTTGAGGGTATTGAGGATGCCACTGACGATCTTGCGGAACGGGCGGTCGCCCAGTTCGGCGTCCTTGCCGGTGCCGACCAGCAGGACGCGTTCGGCCTTCAGGTTCGGCAGGGCGTGCAGCAGCAGGCTCTGGCCGATCTTGCCGTCCAGGTCGCCGCGCTTGAGTACCGCGCCGATGGCGCCGCCACTGAGCTCGTCGAGTTGTTTGGCAACGCTGCCGAGCTTGCGGCCTTCGCCGACGGCGACCACCAGGGTGGCGGTCTTCAACGTTTCCGGGCTAACGCTTTTTACAACCAGTTCCATGTCCGGGTCCCTGAATTAATGGTCAAAGAGCGCAGGGCCAATGCCGTGCGCCAGGCTTGTCATGTCTGTAGCTTTTATTAAGGAGAGGCGTCGGCAGCGGCCAACGACAGGGCCGCCAGTTTGAACCCGGGCGGTCGAGGCTGACAACCCTCCCATGAGTGAACTTCGCCGCTTTAGAGGCCGGCGTGAGCGTGCGCAGTGACAGGCGCATGCAATCACAGGATAATGCGCCATCTTTTTCGGCGGCTCGGCTTCACGGGCCGTGTTTGCTTGTTTGGCCGCCTTAGCCTGACAACCCTGGAGTGTCTGGTTTGATCGTCTTCCGTTATCTATCCCGCGAAGTGTTGCTGACCCTGAGCGCCGTGAGCGCTGTACTGCTGGTCATCATCATGAGCGGACGTTTCGTCAAATACCTCGCGCAAGCGGCCTCGGGCGCACTGGACCCGGGCTCGCTGTTCCTGATCATGGGGGTCCGCATGCCGGGCTTCCTGCAATTGATCCTGCCCCTGGGGCTGTTCCTCGGCATTCTGCTGGCCTATGGCCGGCTGTACCTCGAAAGCGAAATGACTGTGCTTTCGGCCACCGGCATGAGCCAGCAGCGCCTGCTGGGCATGACCATGATTCCGGCGACCCTGGTTGCCTTGATCGTGGCCTGGTTGAGCCTGAGCCTGGCGCCTCAGGGCGCCAACCAGTTCCAGCTGATCCTCAACAAGCAGGATGCGCTGACCGAGTTCGATACCCTGGTGCCAGGCCGTTTCCAGGCCCTCAACGACGGCACGCGGGTGACCTACACCGAGCAGTTGTCCGATGACCGGACCAACCTCGGTGGCGTGTTCATTTCGGAAAAACGCCTGAGCCAGGACAAGAAGGACCAGGGCATCTCGGTGCTGGTGGCGGAGAAGGGGCACCAGGACGTTCGTCCGGACGGCAACCGCTATCTGATTCTGGAAAACGGTTATCGCTACGACGGTAATCCGGGCCAGGCCGATTACCGGATCATCAAGTACGACACCTACGGCGTGTTGCTGGCCAAGCCGGATGTCAGTGAAGAAGTTACCGACCGTGACGCCATGCCGACCCGCGATCTGATCGGCAACCCGGACCTGCGCGCCCATGCCGAGCTGCAATGGCGTATTTCCCTGCCGCTTCTGGTGTTTGTCGTGACCCTGATGGCGGTGCCGCTGTCCCGGGTCAACCCGCGCCAGGGGCGTTTCCTCAAGCTGTTGCCGGCGATTCTTCTTTATATGGCTTACCTGACCATCCTGATCGCGGCCCGTGGCTCGCTGGAAAAAGGCAAGCTGCCGCAGGCGCTGGGCCTGTGGTGGGTGCACGGACTGTTTCTATTGATTGGCCTCGGGTTGCTGTACTGGGAACCCTTGCGCCTGAAACTGGCGAGCCGCCGCAGCATGAAGGAGGTGGCTCGTGGTTAAGCTCGATCGCTACATCGGTAACAGTGTCCTGCTGGCCATCCTGGCGGTACTGGGGATCATTCTCGGCCTGGCGTCGCTGTTCGCCTTCATCGACGAGATGGGCAGCGTCAGCGATAGCTACACCGTGATGGATGTGCTGAGTTTTGTCGCGTTGACGGCGCCTCGCCGGCTTTATGAAATGCTGCCGATGGCGGCCCTGATCGGCTGCCTGATCGGCCTGGGCAGCCTGGCCAGCAATAGCGAGCTGACCATCATGCGGGCCGCTGGCGTGTCCATCGGGCGGATCGTCTGGGCGGTGATGAAGCCGATGCTGTTCCTGATGGTGGCGGGTGTGCTGATCGGCGAGTACGTCGCTCCTGCCACGGAAAGCCAGGCACAGGCCAGTCGTGCGCTGGCCCAGGGGTCGGGCGACGCGCAAAGTTCCAAGCATGGCCTGTGGCACCGCCAGGGTGAGGAGTTCATCCACATCAACGCCGTGCAGCCCAACGGCCTGCTGTATGGCGTGACCCGTTATCACTTCGACGATCAGCGGCACATGCTGTCCTCGAGCTTCGCTCGCCAGGCCCGTTTCGAAGAAAACTACTGGCAGCTGAGCGACGTCACCACCACCTATTTCCGCGAGGGCAGCACCGAAGTCATCAGCGTCCCGCAGGAACGTTGGGACGTGGCCTTGAGCCCGCAATTGCTGAGTACTGTGGTGATGGCGCCGGAGTCGCTGTCGATCAGCGGTCTGTGGGGGTATATCCATTACCTGGCCGACCAGGGCCTGAACAACGGTCGCTACTGGCTGGCGTTCTGGGTCAAGGTGCTGCAACCGCTGGTCACCGCGGCCCTGGTATTGATGGCGATCTCGTTCATTTTCGGTCCGTTGCGTTCCGTGACGCTCGGCCAGCGGGTGTTCACCGGCGTGCTGGTGGGGTTCACCTTCCGCATCGCCCAGGACCTGCTGGGGCCGTCGAGCCTGGTATTCGGTTTCTCGCCGCTGTTCGCGGTGCTGGTTCCCGCCGGGATCTGTGCCCTGGCCGGGGTCTGGCTGTTGCGCCGGGCCGGCTGACCGGCGCCAATGCCGCCAGTCTTACGCAAAACGCCCCTGTCGAAAGACCGGGGCGTTTTGCGTTTGCGCGCCCCTGACAGGCGAACGTGACGCTTGCGTCGTCTATCAGGTACAATTCCCGGCTATTTTTCGGCGGGCTATGCCTGCAGCCTTTTTGAGTGTTGATCCGTGAGTGATTTGAGTCATATCCGCAATTTCTCCATCATCGCCCACATTGACCATGGCAAGTCGACTCTGGCCGATCGCTTCATCCAGATGTGCGGCGGCCTGGCCGAGCGTGAAATGGAAGCCCAGGTCCTGGACTCCATGGACCTTGAGCGGGAACGCGGGATCACCATCAAGGCCCACAGCGTTACCCTCTATTACAAAGCCCGCGACGGCATCACCTACCAGCTGAACTTCATCGACACCCCTGGCCACGTGGACTTCACCTATGAAGTCAGCCGGTCGCTGGCCGCCTGTGAAGGCGCCTTGCTGGTGGTCGACGCCGGCCAGGGCGTGGAAGCGCAGTCGGTCGCCAACTGCTACACCGCCATCGAGCAGGGCCTGGAGGTCATGCCGGTGCTGAACAAGATCGACCTGCCACAGGCCGATCCGGACCGGGTCAAGGAAGAGATCGAGAAGATCATCGGTATCGATGCCACCGACGCCGTGACCTGCAGCGCCAAGACCGGCCTGGGTGTCGACGAGGTGCTGGAGCGCCTGGTCACCACGATTCCCGCGCCGACCGGCAACATCGAGGACCCGCTGCAAGCGTTGATCATCGACTCCTGGTTCGACAACTACCTGGGCGTCGTGTCCCTGGTTCGCGTGCGCCATGGCCGCGTGAAGAAGGGCGACAAGATCCTGGTGAAATCCACCGGCAAGATCCACCTGGTGGACAGCGTCGGTGTATTCAACCCGAAACACACCGCCACCACCGACCTGAAGGCTGGTGAAGTAGGCTTCATCATCGCCGGTATCAAGGACATTCACGGTGCGCCGGTAGGTGACACCCTGACCCTGAGCTCGACCCCCGACGTTGAAGTGCTGCCTGGCTTCAAGCGCATTCAGCCGCAGGTCTACGCCGGCCTGTTCCCGGTCAGCTCCGACGACTTCGAAGACTTCCGCGAAGCCCTGCAAAAGCTCACGCTGAACGACTCGTCGCTGCAATACACCCCGGAAAGCTCCGACGCACTGGGCTTCGGCTTCCGTTGCGGCTTCCTCGGCATGCTGCACATGGAAATCATCCAGGAGCGCCTGGAGCGCGAATACGACCTGGACCTGATCACCACGGCGCCGACGGTGATTTTCGAACTGCAACTGAAGAATGGTGAGACGATCTACGTCGATAACCCATCGAAGTTGCCGGATCTATCGTCCATCGAAGACATGCGCGAGCCGATCGTGCGGGCCAATATCCTGGTGCCGCAAGAGCACCTGGGTAACGTCATTACCCTGTGTATCGAGAAGCGCGGCATACAGCACGACATGCTGTTCCTCGGCAGCCAGGTCCAGGTGACCTACGACCTGCCGATGAACGAAGTGGTCCTGGACTTCTTCGACCGCCTCAAATCCACCAGTCGTGGCTATGCTTCGCTGGATTATCATTTCGATCGCTACCAATCGGCTAATCTGGTCAAGCTGGATGTGCTGATCAACGGTGAGAAAGTCGACGCCCTGGCATTGATCGTGCACCGTGACAACGCGCACTACAAAGGGCGTGCGTTGACCGAAAAGATGAAGGAACTGATTCCTCGGCAGATGTTCGACGTGGCAATCCAGGCCGCCATTGGTGGGCAGATTGTGGCGCGGACAACCGTCAAGGCGCTCAGAAAGAACGTGCTGGCCAAATGCTACGGTGGTGACGTTAGCCGTAAGCGCAAGCTGTTGGAAAAGCAGAAGGCCGGTAAGAAACGCATGAAGCAAGTGGGTAACGTGGAGATTCCACAAGAAGCCTTCCTTGCTGTGCTCAGGTTGGATAGTTAGGTCCTATGTCGCTAAATTTCCCGCTGTTGCTGGTCATCGCCGTCGCCGTCTGCGGTCTGTTGGCGTTGCTCGATCTGGTCTTTCTGGCGCCGCGTCGGCGTGCCGCCATTACCAACTATCAGGGCAGCGTCAGCCAGCCGGATGGACTGGTCATCGAGAAACTGAACAAGGAGCCGATGCTGGTCGAGTACGGTAAATCGTTCTTTCCGGTGCTGTTCATCGTGCTGGTGCTGCGTTCGTTCCTGGTGGAACCGTTTCAGATTCCTTCGGGATCGATGAAACCGACCCTGGATGTGGGCGACTTCATCCTGGTGAACAAGTTTTCTTACGGGATCCGCCTGCCGGTGATCGACAAGAAAATCATCGAGGTCGGTGATCCGCAGCGCGGCGATGTGATGGTGTTCCGCTACCCGAGCGATCCGAACGTCAACTACATCAAGCGTGTGGTCGGCCTGCCGGGCGACGAAGTGCGCTACACCAGCGACAAGCGCCTGCTGGTCAACGGCCAGTCGGTCGCCGAGCAACTGGTCGGCTCCGAGCCGGGTACCCTGGGCAGCGCGGAGCTCTACAAGGAAAAACTCGGCGCCGCCGAGCACCTGATCCGCAAGGAAATGAGCCGCTACCGGGCCACCCCGGATCGTCAATGGACCGTGCCTGCCGGGCACTACTTCATGATGGGCGACAACCGCGACAACTCGAACGACAGCCGCTACTGGGATGACCCAAGCATTCCCAAGGACCTGCTGGGCATGGTTCCCGACAAGAATATCGTCGGTAAGGCCTTCGCAGTCTGGATGAGCTGGCCCGAACCGAAACTCAGCCACCTGCCGAATTTCTCGCGGGTTGGCCTGATCAAGTAATCAAACACGGCGCTGTTGAACACAGCGCCGAATGCTTTTCTGGATCTTGTAGAACACCGGCCCGCCAGGTTCGGCAGCCTCCCAGGCGTCACCAGAAGCAGCAGTCAACGATATTCAGGATGTGGATTTGAACACAGCGTTAATTGCCACAGGCACCTCGTGCCTTGTCTCCAAGGTGGTGAAATTCAACCACGAACTCAGCGTGGGTAAACCGTGAGCGTTTCTTTGAGCCGTCTCGAGCGTCAGCTCGGTTACACCTTCAAGGACCAGGAACTGATGGTCCTGGCCCTCACTCACCGCAGTTTTGCCGGGCGCAACAACGAACGCCTGGAATTCCTCGGTGATGCCATTCTCAACTTCGTCGCCGGCGAAGCGCTGTTCGAGCGTTTTCCCCAGGCTCGTGAAGGCCAGCTGTCGCGTCTGCGCGCGCGCCTGGTGAAGGGTGAAACCCTGGCCGTACTGGCCCGTGGTTTCGATCTGGGCGAATACCTGCGCCTGGGCTCCGGTGAGTTGAAAAGCGGCGGCTTCCGTCGTGAGTCGATCCTCGCCGATGCCCTGGAAGCGCTGATTGGTGCGATCTACCTGGATGCCGGCATGGAGGTCGCGCGCGAGCGCGTGCTGTCCTGGCTGACGTCCGAGTTCGACAGCCTGACGCTGGTCGACACCAACAAGGACCCCAAGACCCGCCTGCAGGAATTCCTGCAGTCGCGTGCCTGTGAACTGCCCCGCTACGAAGTGGTGGATATCCAGGGTGAGCCCCATTGCCGGACGTTCTTCGTCGAATGTGAAATCACCCTACTGAACGAAAAAAGCCGAGGTCAGGGTGTGAGCCGTCGCATTGCCGAACAGGTAGCGGCCGCCGCAGCACTGATTGCCCTGGGCGTGGAGAATGGCCATGACTGATACAACCGCAACACGCTGTGGCTATGTCGCCATCGTCGGCCGTCCGAACGTGGGCAAGTCCACGCTGCTGAACCATATCCTGGGGCAGAAGCTGGCCATCACCTCGCGCAAGCCGCAGACCACTCGGCACAACATGCTCGGCATCAAGACCGAAGGCGCCATCCAGGCGATCTACGTCGACACCCCGGGCATGCACAAGAGCAACGAGAAGGCGCTGAACCGCTACATGAACAAGACCGCCTCGGCGGCCTTGAAAGACGTCGATGTGGTGATTTTCGTCGTTGACCGCACCAAGTGGACCGATGAAGACCAGTTGGTGCTGGAGCGTGTGCAGTACGTGCAGGGCCCGGTGATCCTGGCGATCAACAAGACTGACCGCATCGAGGACAAGGCCGAGCTGATGCCGCACCTGACCTGGTTGCAGGAGCAGTTGCCGAATGCCGAGATCGTCCCGGTGTCGGCCCAGCAAGGCCATAACCTGGAAGCCCTGGAAGGCCTGATCGCCAAGCACCTGCCGGAAAACGATCACTTCTTCCCGGAAGACCAGATCACCGACCGCAGCAGCCGTTTCCTCGCCGCCGAACTGGTGCGCGAGAAGATCATGCGCCAGCTGGGTGCCGAGCTGCCGTACCAGATCACCGTGGAAATCGAAGAGTTCAAGCAGCAGGGCAAGACCCTGCACATTCATGCCTTGATCCTCGTCGAACGCGACGGCCAGAAGAAAATCATCATTGGCGACAAGGGTGAGCGCATCAAGCGCATCGGCATGGAAGCGCGCAAGGACATGGAGCTGCTGTTCGACTCCAAGGTCATGCTCAACCTGTGGGTCAAGGTCAAAGGCGGTTGGTCCGACGACGAGCGTGCCCTGCGTTCGCTGGGCTACGGCGACCTGTAATCCTGCCCCGTCGCCGGCGCCTCGTTTCTGCAACGTGCAGGGGGCGAGCCGCTGGCGATAAAGGTTCAACGAACCTCCCCGTGGACCTGTCACTTTCTCAAGCCTTGAGATCCCCTCGACACCTATGTCCAGTAACGCTCCCATTGGCCAGTCCGCTTATGTCCTGCACAGTCGCGCCTATCGCGAGAGCAGTGCATTGGTGGACTTCCTCACGCCCCAGGGGCGGCTGCGCGCGGTGTTGCGTGGCGCGCGGGGCAAGGCCGGGACCCTGGCGCGGCCGTTCGTGCCGCTGGAAGTCGAATTTCGTGGGCGCGGCGAGCTGAAAAACGTCGGGCGCATGGAAAGCGCGGGAACCTCCACCTGGCTCAACGGCGAGGCACTGTTCAGCGGCCTCTACCTCAATGAGCTGCTGATCCGCCTGCTGCCCGCCGAAGACCCGCATCCGGCGATCTTCGAGCACTATGCGGCAACCTTGCTGGCTTTGGCCGAGGGCAGGGCCCTCGAACCCTTGCTGCGTGCGTTCGAATGGCGCCTGCTGGACGACCTGGGCTATGGCTTCGCCCTGGACATGGATATCCACGGCGCGCCGATTGAGGCACAGGGCATGTACCGCCTGCAGGTGGATGCCGGTCTGGAGCAGGTTCACCTGTTGCAACCAGGCCTGTTCAACGGCACCGAGCTGCTGGCCATGGCGCAAGCCGACTGGAGCGCCCCTGGCGCGCTGGCGGCGGCCAAGCGCCTGATGCGCCAGGCACTGGCGGTGCACCTGGGCGGTCGGCCCTTGGTCAGTCGCGAATTGTTTCGCAAGCCCTAGTCGTCCCATTACGCCAATACGCTCGAATCCTGCCTGGCTTGCTCGTGCGACCGAAAGCCGGCAGTTATTTTCGCCAGCGGACACTATATGCTGTGCACCGAATCTCTAACTCCTCAGGAGCGCTTCCGTGACCACCAGCAATCGCATTCTTCTTGGCGTGAACATCGACCACGTAGCCACCCTGCGTCAGGCCCGGGGCACCCGTTACCCTGACCCGGTCAAGGCGGCGCTGGACGCGGAAGAGGCGGGGGCCGACGGCATCACCGTGCACCTGCGCGAGGACCGCCGGCATATCCAGGAGCGCGACGTGCTGCTGCTCAAGGACGTGCTGCAAACCCGCATGAACTTCGAGATGGGCGTCACCGAGGAAATGATGGCGTTCGCCGAGCGCATCCGTCCGGCGCACATCTGCCTGGTTCCGGAAACCCGCCAGGAGCTGACCACCGAGGGCGGCCTGGATGTCGCCGGGCAGGAAGCGCGGATCAAGGCGGCGGTAGAGCGGCTGTCGAAGATCGGCGCCGAAGTGTCGCTGTTCATCGACGCCGATGAGCGGCAGATCGCTGCCTCCCGCCGCGTGGGCGCGCCAGCCATCGAGCTGCACACCGGGCGTTATGCCGATGCCGAAACGCCGAGCGAGGTGGCTGAGGAACTGCGGCGCGTGGCCGACGGCGTGGCTTTCGGCCTGGGCCAGGGCCTGATCGTCAATGCCGGCCACGGCCTGCATTACCACAATGTCGAGGCGGTCGCGGCGATCAAGGGCATCAACGAGTTGAACATTGGCCATGCGCTGGTGGCCCATGCGCTGTTCGTCGGTTTCAAAGGTGCAGTGGCGGAGATGAAGGCGCTGATCCTGGCGGCGGCCAAGGCCTGACGGAAACTCTGTAGCCGCTGCCGCAGGCTGCGATCGACCGGAACGGTCGTGGCGATTTTACGGTTGTCCAGGCCCTGTGGGCCTATCGCAGCCTTCGGTAGCGGTTACGACAGAGGGTTTAAAGCGGCGGGGTTTCCTGGGTCGGCTTGGTCTTGTCCACGCCCGGTACGTGCAGGTTGCCCTCGGCCACCTGGTCGCCTTCCAGCTGCGGCTGCGTGACCCAGGTCAGGATGTCGTAGTAGCGACGGATGTTGGCGACGAAATGCACCGGCTCGCCGCCCCGGGCGTAGCCATAGCGGGTCTTGCTGTACCACTGCTTCTGCGAGAGACGCGGCAGCATCTTCTTCACGTCCAGCCACTTGTTCGGGTTCAGCCCTTCCTTTTGCGCCAGCTTGCGGGCGTCGTCCAGGTGGCCGCTGCCGACGTTATAGGCGGCGAGGGCGAACCAGGTGCGGTCCGGCTCTTCGATCTTGTCGTCCAGCTGATCCTTCATGTACGCCAGGTACTTGGCGCCGCCCTGGATGCTTTGCTTGGCGTCCAGGCGGTTGGACACGCCCATGGCCTGGGCGGTGTTCTGGGTCAGCATCATCAGGCCGCGCACGCCGGTCTTGGAGGTGACGCTCGGTTGCCACAAGGATTCCTGGTAACCGATGGCCGCCAGCAGGCGCCAGTCGACCTTTTCTTCCTTGGCCGAGGCCTTGAAGTGCTTCTCGTATTTGGGCAGGCGCTGTTGCAGGTGCTGGGCAAAGGTGTAAGCGCCGACATAACCCAGGACGTCCACATGCCCGTAATAACGATCCTTCAGGCGCTGCAGGGTGCCGTTCTTCTGCACCTTGTCGAGGAAGGCGTTGATTTCGTTGAGCAGGCTGTTGTCTTCGCCGGCGGCCACGGCCCAGCTCTGGTTGCTGGCATCGCCAAGGTCGAAGGCCACGCGGATATTGGCGAAATACACCTGGTTCATCGCCACTTCGTTGGAATCCACCAGGGTCAGGTCGATCTGCCCCTCGTCGACCATGCGCAGCAGGTCGACCACTTCGACCTCGTCGGACTCTTCGTATTGAATGCCGGGGTATTTCAGCTTGAGTGCGGCCAGTTGCTCGGCGTGGGTGCTGCCCTTGAGCACCATGATCTTCTTGCCGACCAGATCGCCCGCGTCAGTAGGGCGGGACTGGCCGTTGCGGTAGATGATCTGCGGGGTGACTTCCAGATAGGTGTGGGAAAACCGGACTTGCTGCTTGCGTTTCTCGCTGCTGACCAGACCGGCAGCAGCCAGCACCGGGCCGTTAGGTTTACCCAACTGGTCGAAGAGGTCGTCGAGGTTGTCCGCGGTTTCGATCTTCAGCGTCACCCCCAGGTCGTCGGCGAAACGTTTCACCAGCTCGTATTCGAAGCCGGTTTCACCGTTGCGATCCTGAAAGTAGGTGGCCGGGCTGTTACGGGTGACCACCCGCAGCACGCCATCCTCCTTTACTCGCTCGAGCGTGCTGGGTTTCTCAACGCAGGCACTGAGCATCAGGAAGAGTCCGGTTGCGATGAGCCATCGGGCACAGCGCGGACGTAAAGCCATAGGGGAAAACATCTGCGCAGTATACGCAAAGGACAACAACCGCCATATCTCGACAGCGAAGGGCTTGTCTGCTAGAGGTTCCAGCCCCCGGCCAGAGCCCTCGGGAATGGGCCTTCGGGGCCCGTGGAGAGGGGTGAAATTGGTCCTGACGAGCCTTTGTCACAGGGTGCTGCGCGCAGGCCGACGTCTGGCCGCGCTCGGGCGTGCCGTTTCGGGTGCCGTCGCGGGCGGTTTAGGCTAGAATGCACGGCCTCAAAGCACACCCCCTTCCCGAGGCTGTCCCGAAGATGTTGATCCTGCGCGGCGCTCCTGCCCTTTCTGCCTTTCGCCACAGCAAACTCCTTGAGCAACTGAGCCAGAAGGTTCCAGCTGTCAGTGGCCTGTATGCTGAATTCGCTCACTTCGCCGAAGTTACCGGCGTCCTGACCGGCGACGAACAGCAGGTGCTTGCGCGCCTTCTGAAGTACGGCCCAAGCGTACCGGTGCAAGAACCTACCGGTCGTCTGTTCCTGGTGCTGCCGCGTTTCGGCACCATCTCGCCCTGGTCGAGCAAGGCCAGCGATATCGCCCGCAACTGTGGCCTGAGCAAGATCCAGCGCCTGGAGCGCGGCATTGCCTTCTACGTGGCCGGTGAATTCAGCGACGTGCAAGCGCAGTTGATCGCCGACACCCTGCACGACCGCATGACCCAGATTGTGCTGGGCAACCTGGAGCAGGCTGCCGGCCTGTTCAGCCATGCCACGCCGAAGCCGCTGACCGCCATCGATATCCTCGGTGGTGGCCGCGCCGCGCTGGAACAGGCCAACACCGAACTGGGCCTGGCCCTGGCCGAAGACGAAATCGATTACCTGGTCAACGCCTTCCAGGGCCTCAAGCGCAACCCGCATGACATCGAACTGATGATGTTCGCCCAGGCCAACTCCGAGCACTGCCGTCACAAGATCTTCAACGCCAGTTGGGACATCGACGGCCAGAGCCAGGAAAAAAGCCTGTTCGGCATGATCAAGAACACCTATCAGATGCACAACGAAGGTGTGCTGTCGGCTTACAAGGACAACGCCTCGGTGATCGTCGGCAATGTCGCCGGCCGTTTCTTCCCGAACCCTGAAACCCGCCAGTACGGCGCGGTGCAGGAGCCGGTGCACATCCTGATGAAGGTCGAGACTCACAACCACCCGACCGCCATCGCCCCGTTCCCGGGCGCATCCACCGGTTCCGGTGGCGAGATCCGCGATGAAGGTGCAACCGGGCGTGGCGCCAAGCCAAAGGCCGGCCTGACCGGTTTCACCGTATCCAACCTGCAGATCCCGGGCTTCGAACAGCCGTGGGAAGTGCCGTACGGCAAGCCTGAGCGCATTGTCACCGCGCTGGACATCATGATCGAAGGCCCGCTGGGCGGCGCCGCGTTCAACAACGAATTCGGTCGTCCGGCCCTGACCGGCTACTTCCGTACCTTCGAACAGTCGATCGCCACCCCGCACGGTGATGAAGTGCGTGGTTACCACAAGCCGATCATGCTGGCCGGCGGCATGGGCAACATTCGCGAAGAGCACATCAAGAAAGGCGAGATCGTCGTCGGCTCCAAGCTGATCGTCCTCGGCGGCCCGGCGATGCTCATCGGCCTGGGTGGCGGCGCCGCTTCCTCCATGGCCACCGGCACCAGCTCGGCGGATCTGGACTTCGCTTCCGTTCAGCGTGAAAACCCGGAAATGGAGCGCCGTTGCCAGGAAGTCATCGACCGTTGCTGGCAGCTGGGCGACAAGAACCCGATCAGCTTCATCCACGACGTCGGCGCGGGCGGTCTGTCCAACGCCTTCCCGGAACTGGTCAACGACGGCGACCGCGGTGGCCGTTTCGAACTGCGCAACATTCCAAACGACGAGCCGGGCATGGCCCCGCACGAAATCTGGAGCAACGAATCCCAGGAACGCTACGTTCTGGCCGTCGGCCCGGCCGACTTCGAGCGCTTCCAGGCCATCTGCGAACGTGAGCGTTGCCCGTTTGCCGTCGTCGGTGAAGCCACCGCCGAACCGCATCTGACGGTCACGGACAGCCACTTCGGCAACAGCCCGGTGGACATGCCACTGGAAGTGCTGCTGGGCAAGGCGCCGCGCATGCACCGTTCGGTGGTTCGTGAAGCCGAGCTGGGCGACAATTTCGACCCGTCGAACCTCGACATCGGCGAAAGCATCGAGCGCGTCCTGCATCACCCGGCCGTCGCGAGCAAAAGCTTCCTGATCACCATCGGCGACCGCACCATCACCGGCCTGGTGGCCCGTGACCAAATGGTCGGCCCATGGCAGGTTCCGGTGGCCGACGTGGCCGTCACCGCCACCAGTTTCGACGTCTACACCGGTGAAGCCATGGCCATGGGCGAGCGTACTCCGCTGGCGCTGCTGGACGCCCCGGCGTCGGGCCGCATGGCCATCGGCGAAACCCTGACCAACATTGCCGCGTCGCGCATCAACAAGATCTCCGACATCAAGCTGTCGGCGAACTGGATGTCCGCCGCCGGCCACCCGGGCGAAGACGCACGGCTGTACGACACCGTGAAAGCGGTCGGCATGGAACTGTGCCCTGAGCTGGGCATCACCATTCCAGTGGGCAAGGACTCGATGTCCATGGCCACGCGCTGGAACGACAACGGTGAAGAAAAAACCGTGACCTCGCCGATGTCGCTGATCGTGACTGGTTTCGCGCCTGTGGCGGACATCCGCCAGACCCTGACCCCGCAACTGCGCATGGACAAGGGCACCACCGATCTGGTCCTGATCGACCTCGGTCGTGGCCAGAACCGCATGGGCGCCTCGATCCTCGCCCAGGTGCACGGCAAGCTCGGCAAGCAGGCCCCGGACGTCGATGACGCCGAAGACCTGAAAGCCTTCTTCGCGGTGATCCAGGGCCTCAACGCCGACGGTCACCTGCTGGCTTACCACGACCGTTCCGACGGTGGCCTGCTGACCAGCGTGGTGGAAATGGCCTTCGCCGGTCACTGCGGCCTGAACCTGAACCTCGACGCCCTGGCCGAGAGCTCGGCCGAGATCGCCGCCATCCTGTTCAATGAAGAACTGGGTGCGGTGATCCAGGTGCGCCAGGACGCAACCCCGGATGTGCTGGCGCAGTTCAGCGCCGCCGGCCTGGGCGACTGCGTGGCGGTGATCGGCCAGCCGGTCAACAACGGCCATATCAACATCACCTTCAACGGCGAGAATATCTTCGCCGGCGAGCGTCGCCTGTTGCAGCGCCAGTGGGCTGAAACCAGCTACCAGATCCAGCGCCTGCGGGACAACGCCGACTGCGCCGAGCAGGAATTCGACGTCCTGCTGGAAGAAGACAACCCGGGCCTGAGCGTCAAGCTGAGCTTCGACGTCAACCAGGACATCGCCGCGCCTTACATCAAGAAAGGTGTGCGTCCCCAGGTTGCCGTGCTGCGCGAGCAGGGCGTCAACGGCCAGGTGGAAATGGCCGCGGCGTTCGACCGTGCCGGCTTCAACGCGATCGACGTGCACATGAGCGACATCCTCGCCGGTCGCGTCGACCTGAACGACTTCAAGGGCATGGTCGCCTGCGGCGGCTTCTCCTACGGCGACGTACTCGGCGCCGGCGAAGGCTGGGCCAAGTCGGCACTGTTCAACAGCCGTGCCCGCGACGCCTTCCAGGGCTTCTTCGAGCGCAGCGACACCTTCACCCTCGGCGTGTGCAACGGTTGCCAGATGATGTCCAACCTGCACGAGCTGATCCCGGGCAGCGAGTTCTGGCCGCACTTCGTGCGCAACCGGTCCGAGCAGTTCGAGGCCCGTGTGGCGATGGTCCAGGTCCAGGAGTCGAACTCGATCTTCCTGCAGGGCATGGCCGGTTCGCGTATGCCGATCGCCATCGCCCACGGCGAAGGCCATGCGGAATTCGAAAGCGCAGAAGCGCTGCTTGAAGCCGACCTGTCCGGTTGCGTGGCCCTGCGTTTCGTCGACAACCACGGCAAGGTCACCGAAAGCTACCCGGCCAACCCGAACGGCTCGCCGCGCGGGATTACCGGCCTGACCAGCCGCGACGGTCGCGTCACCATCATGATGCCGCACCCTGAGCGGGTATTCCGCGCCGTGCAGAACTCCTGGCATCCGGAAGAGTGGAACGAAGATGCGGCGTGGATGCGCATGTTCCGTAACGCTCGCGTGTGGGTGAACTAAGGCCCGTGTACAAGCTCAGCTTTTTCGTCCCGCCCAGCCACGTGGAAGTGGTCAAGAACGCCGTATTCGCCGCCGGTGGTGGACGGATCGGCGCTTACGACCAGTGCGCGTGGCAGGTGCTGGGCCAGGGCCAGTTTCGCCCGTTGGACGGCAGCCAGCCGTTTCTCGGGCAGACCGGCCTGGTCGAGCAGGTGCAGGAATGGAAAGTCGAGCTGGTGGTGGCCGACGAGTTGATCCGTAGCGTGGTGATGGCCCTCAAGCAGAGCCATCCCTACGAGACACCGGCTTATGAAGTCTGGCGTCTGGAAGACTTCTAAGGCCCCGCCCATGAAAAAGCCCGCTGAACCGGTAACGGTCAGCGGGCTTTTTTGTGCCTGCTCTCCGGCAGGAGAGGGTCAGACCTTGGCGCTGACCTCGCTGCGGTTGATCAGGCTATCCAGGGCTTGGCTCAGGCTCGCGGCCTTTTCCCCGATCAGCAGGTGCCAGACACCATCGTCGAGCTGGCTGGAACCCTGGCAGCCGAGGTTCTTCAGCTGGCATTCCGACAGCGCCTTGTTGTCGCCCAGTTGCACCCGCAGGCGGGTCATGGCCACGCAGTCCAGTTGCAGCACATTGTCGCTGCCACCGAAGGCGTCCAGCCATTTCACGGCTTCCTGGGGCGCAATGCTCACCGCTGGCGGTGTTTCGAAGGCCGCGGCGGCAGGGCCAGGCTGTTCCAGTGGCTTGCCGCCGCTGGGCATGGCCAGGCGGATTTCATCGGCGATGCTGTCGGCCAGCGGGCCGACCACCACCTGCAGGCTGCCGCCCTTGCCGGGACGCACCACGGCCATGGCGCCCAGGGCCTTGAGGTCGTTGTCCGATGCCTTGCTGCGGTCGGCCAGTTCCAGGCGCAGGCGGGTGGTGCAGGCGCCGACGGTTATCAGGTTGTCCGCGCCGCCCAGGGCCTGGATATAGGCACCGGCGCGCTGATTGTTGGTCATGGCGGCTTTTTCGCTGCCTGGAGTGTCTTCGCGGCCCGGGGTTTTCAGGTTGAAGCGTTTGATGCAGAAGTCGAACACCAGGTAGTAGATCACCGCGTACAGCAGGCCCACCGGGAACACCAGCCAGCCGTTGGTGGAGCGGCCCCAGCCGAGGGCCATGTCGATGGCGCCGCCGGAAAAGGTGAAGCCCAGGTGGATGTTCAACAGGTTGGTCAGGGCCATGGACAGGCCGGTCAGCAGGGCATGCACCAGGTACAGCATGGGGGCGAGGAACATGAAGGCGAATTCGATCGGCTCGGTGACGCCGGTCAGGAACGAGGTCAGGGCCATCGACAGGAAAATCCCGCCCATCACCTTGCGCCGCTCCGGCAGTGCATTGCGGTACATGGCCAGGCACGCCGCCGGCAGGCCGAACAGCATCATCGGGAACATGCCGGTCATGAACTGGCCGCCCTTGGGGTCTCCGGCGAAGTAGCGGGTCAGGTCGCCGGTGACCACGGCGCCGGTGGCCGGGTCGGTGAAGCTGCCGAAAATGAACCACGCCATGTTGTTCAGGATGTGGTGCAGGCCGGTGATGATCAGCAGGCGGTTGAACACACCGAACACGAAGGCGCCGAGGCTGCCGCTTTCCATCAGCAACTGGCCGAAGCTGTTGATGCCGTGCTGGATCGGCGGCCAGATCAGGCCGAACACCACCCCCAGGCCGACGGCGCTGAAACCGGTGACGATCGGCACGAAGCGCCGCCCGCCGAAGAACGCCAGGTATTCCGGCAGCTTGATGTCCTTGAAGTGGTTGTACAGGGCACCGGCCAGCAGGCCGCTGATGATCCCGGCGAGCATGCCCATGTTGATGCTGGCATCGAGCACCTTGAGGGTCGCCACCATCACCAGGTAGCCGATGGCCCCGGCCAGGCCGGCGGTGCCGTTGTTGTCCTTGGCGAAGCCCACGGCGATGCCAATGGCGAAGATCAGCGCCAGGTTGGCGAAGATGGTCTGGCCGGCATCGTGGATGATCGCGATGTTCAGCAGGTCGGTGTCGCCCAGGCGCAGCAGCAGGCCGGCGATCGGCAGGATCGCGATCGGCAGCATCAGGGCACGGCCCAGGCGCTGCAGGCCTTCGATGAATAATTGGTACATGGCGTGTCTCCCGGTGTTCTTGTTATTCAGCTCAGGGGCCAGTGTTGGTGGCAGGCATGACGCACCGCCGAGGCACTGCTCAGGTTCAGCAGCTCATGGCTGAGGCGTCGGCATTGCGCAGCGTCCAGTTGGCGGACCCGCTCCTTGATTTCGCCCACTTGCGGTGGGCTCACCGACAGCTCGCTGACCCCCAGGCCGATCAGCACCGGCGTCGCCAGCGGGTCGGAGGCCAGTGCACCGCACACGCCGACCCAGCGCCCATACCTGGCCGCGCCGGTGCAGGTCTGGGCGATCAGCCGCAGCAGCGCCGGGTGCAACGCATCGACCCGGGCGGCCAGGCCGGCATGGTCACGGTCCATGGCCAGGGTGTATTGCGACAGATCGTTGGTGCCGATGGAGAGGAAGTCGGCGTATTCGGCCAGTTGCTCGGCGAGCAGGGCGGCGGCCGGGACTTCGATCATCACCCCCAGCTCCGGGCGCTGGCTGATCCCCAGCTCGGCGCACAGGCAATCGATGCGTTCGCGGATATGCAGCAGTTCGTCGAGCTCGCTGACCATCGGCAGCAGGATGCGGCAGCGTTGCAGCGGGCTGACCTGCAGCAGGGCCCGCAGTTGCTGGTCGAGCAGTTCCGGGCGGGCCTGGGCCAGGCGAATGCCGCGCAGGCCCAGCACCGGGTTGGCTTCCACCGGCAGCGGCAGGTAGTCCAGTTGCTTGTCGCCGCCGACGTCTATGGTGCGGATGATCACCGACTTGTCGCCCATGGCGTCGAGCACGGCCTGATAAGCCAGACGCTGCTCCTGTTCGTCGGGGGCGGTATGCCGGTCGACAAACAGAAACTCGGTACGCAGCAGGCCGACGCCATCGGCACCGTTGGCATGGGCGGCCTGGGCTTCCTGGCTGGAGGCGACATTGGCGGCGACCTCGATCGCCTGGCCGTCGAGGGTCCTGGCCGGCAGCTGGGCCTGTTGCTGTTGTTGCTCGCGCCGCTGCTGACGGAGCAGATGGCTCTGCCGGACCTGTTCGATACGCGTGCTGTCCGGCGTCAGTTCCAGGCGACCGTGGTCGGCATTGAGCACCACTTGCTGGCCTTGCGGCACATCGAGAAGCTCCGAGCCCAGGGCCACCAGGCAGGGCAGGCCCTTGCCGCGTGCCAGGATCGCCACGTGGGAGGTGGCGCCGCCGGCCGCCATGCACAGGCCGGCAGCGCCTTGCTCGCTCAGTTGCAGCAGGTCGGACGGGGTCAGTTCGTGGGCCGCGACTATGGCGCCGGCCGGCAACTGGTAATGCCAGGCCTCGCCGAGCAGGGCGCGCAGGACCCGCTGTTGCAGGTCGCGCAGGTCGTTGGCGCGTTCGGCGAGCAGGGCATTGCCCAGTTGCAGCAGGATCTCGCACTGTTCGCCGATGGCGTCGCTCCAGGCGTGGGTGGCGGCGCGTCCCTGGCTGATGCTCTGGCGGGCGGCGTCCAGCAGCGCCGGGTCTTCGAGCAGGGCCAGATGGGCGGCGAAGATCGCTTCTTCCTGGTTGTCCTTGCGTTGCCGGGCGTGCTCCAGGGTGCCGCGAATGTCGCTGCGAACCTTGTCCAGGGCCAGGCCCAGCGCCTGCAGTTGCTCCTGTGGCGGGTGACCGCCGCTGTCTTCGGGCAGGGTCATGGCGGTCAGGTGAAACAGCGGCCCGCAGACCAGCCCGGGGGCGGCGCAGACGCCCTGGATCACCCCGGCTTCGGCGGGGCGCTGGGGCGCGACGGCCTTCACCGCTGGCGCCGCGGCATGGGCGTCTTCGGCCAGCGGGGTGGCGAGGGCGTCCAGCAGCGCCAGCAGGGCGGCCTTGCAGTCCTTGCCCTGGCAACTGACCCGCACCTCGTCCTGCTCGCCGACCCCCAGCCCCATCAGGCTGACCAGGCTGTCGCAGGACGCCGACTTGCCGTTGAAATGCAGGTGCGCCTTGCTGCTGAAGCCCTGGGCGGTCTGGCGGATCAGCGCGGCCGGCCGGGCATGCAGGCCGCCACGATGATTGACCCGGGTCTGGCCTTCCACCTCGTCGGTCGAGGTGTCACCCGCTTCCGCCTGAGCCGTGTTGGCCGCGCGTGGAACGATGTGCAGCAGCGGTTCGCCGACTTTCACCGATTTCAGGGTGATGGGCAGGGTCTGGAAGTGTTCGCCGTTGGTCAGGATCATCAGGCTGATCAGGCTTTTGCTGTTGCGCGCGACCTGGTCGAGATCGAAGCGCAGTAGGGCCTGGCCGCTGCTGACCCGGGCGCCTTCCTGCACCAGCATGGAGAAACCCTCGCCTTGCAGCTGGACCGTGTCCAGGCCCAGGTGCAGCAGCAGTTCCGCGCCATTGTCGGCGCGCAGGGTCACCGCGTGGCCGGTGCGGGCGGCATGCACCACCACGCCGGCGCAGGGGGCGTGCAGGGTGTTGTTCAGCGGGTCAATGGCGATCCCGTCGCCCATGGCGCCGCTGGAAAACACCAGGTCGGGCACTCTGGCGAGGGTGAGCACCGGGCCGCTCAAGGGGGCGCCGAGCGTCAGGTCTTTATTGTTGTTGTGCATGGCGCAGTACTCATCCGTTGAAGGAAAGGCTCAGTGGGTGCGGGTCACTTTGCTCAGGTGCCGTGGCTGGTCCGGGTCCATGCCCCGGGCCTCGGCAAGGCTTGCGGCCATGCCGTAGAAACTCTGGATCGCCAGGATCGGATCGAGGGCCGGGTGTTCGGCCCGGCCCAGGGTCAGGTCGCGTTCGACGATGTCGTCCGGCGCCGCCAGCAGCACCCGGGCGCCACGCTGGCGCATGTCGGCGGCAAGGCTGATCAGGCCGGCCTGCTCCGCTCCCCGTGGGGCGAACACCAGCAGCGGGTAGTTGTCGCCGATCAGCGCCATCGGGCCGTGGCGAACTTCCGCGCTGCTGAAGGCTTCGGCCTGGATCGCCGAGGTTTCCTTGAGTTTCAGCGCCGCTTCCTGGGCGATGGCGAAACCGGCGCCACGGCCGATCACCATCAACCGTTGGCTATCGCGCAAGGCCTCGACGGCCGGGCTCCAGTCCTGGGTCGCGGCTTCGCGCAGCCCCTGGGGCAGGGCGAGGCCGGCTTCCAGCAGCTGCGCGTCCTGTTTCCAGTGAGCGATCAGGCGGGCGCTGGCGCTGAGGGTGGCGATAAAGCTCTTGGTTGCCGCCACGCTGCGTTCGGCACCGGCGTGCAGCGGCAGGCAGAACTCGCTGGCGGCTTCCAGCGGGGTGTCCTGGGCGTTGACCATGGCCACGCTCAAGGCCCCGCGCTTGCGCAGCAGGCGCATGCTGTTGACCAGGTCGGGGCTCTGCCCGGACTGGGAAAAAGCGAATGCCGCCTGGCCGCTGACCCGCAGCGGCGCCTGTTGCATGGTCACCACCGACATCGGCAGGGACGCGACCGGGAAGCCCAGCTGCTGCATGGTCAGGTAGGCGAAGTAGCTGGCGGCATGGTCGGAGCTGCCGCGGGCGACGGTCATCACCACTTGCGGCGGCTGGCGGTTCAGGCGCCCGGCTACCTCGATCAGTTGCGGGTCCAGGTGCTGCAACTGGCCTTCGACGGCCGCGGCGGCGGACAGCGCCTCTTCAAGCATTTTTGAAGTCAATGTCTTCTCCTTCGACCATCACGGCGGTCAGTGTGAGTGAGCGGTCCAGGCACACGCAGTCGGCCCAGCTGCCGACCTGCAAGCGCCCGCGTTCGGCCAGGCCGAGATAATCGGCGGGAAACTGTGACAAGCGTTGCGAAGCCTCGGCCAGGGGCAGGCCGATCTTCACCAGGTTGCGCAAGGCCTGGTCCATGGTCAGGGTGCTGCCGGCCAGGGTGCCGTCCGGCAGGCGCACGCCACCCAGGCATTTGGTCACGGTGTGGCTGCCGAGCTTGTATTCGCCGTCCGGCATGCCGGCTGCCGCGGTGGAGTCGGTGACGCAGTACAGGCAGGGGATCGAGCGCAAGGCCACGCGCATGGCGCCGGGGTGCACGTGCAGCAGGTCGGGGATCAGTTCCGCGTACTGGGCGTGGGCCAGGGCGGCGCCGACTATGCCGGGCTCGCGGTGATGCAGTGGGCTCATGGCGTTGTACAGGTGGGTGAAGCTGGTGGCCCCGGCGTCGAGTGCGGCCACGCCTTCCTCATAGCTGCCCAGGGTGTGGCCGATCTGCATGCGGATACCGCGGGCGCTGAGGGCGCGGATCAAGGCGTCATGGCCGGCGATTTCCGGGGCGATGGTGATCACCCGGATCGGCGCCAGGCGCAGGTATGCCTCGACTTCGGCCATCAGTGCGGTGTGGGCGAAATTGGGCTGGGCACCGAGCTTGCCCGGGTTGATGTACGGGCCTTCCAGGTGCACACCGAGTACCCGGGCGCTGCCGCTGGGGCGCTGTTCGCAGTATTCGCCCATGGCGCCCAGGACCCGGGTGATCTCCTCGGTCGGCGCGGTCATGGTGGTGGCCAGCAGCGAGGTGGTGCCAAAACGCACGTGGGTGCGGGTGATGGTCTCGAACGCCGGGGCGCCTTCCATGATGTCCTTGCCGCCGCCGCCGTGCACATGCAGGTCGATGAAGCCCGGCAGCAGGTAGGGCAGGTCGTTGTCCGCCGGGTCGCAGGGGCTGCCTTCGATGCCGGTGACCTTGCCGTCCCGGTGGTTCAGGCGGCCGCGAATCCAGCCTTGTGGGGTGAGGATGTTGTGTTCGGACATGGGCAGCTCTCTGGGACGGATTCTTGGCGACTCGGTGGCCAGGCTCAGCGACGCAGCTCGGCGACAAAGTCGTAATAGTCGTTGCGGCAATAGGTGTCGGTGACTTCGATCGGGGTGTTGTCCTCGAGGTAGCCGACACGGGTCATCAGCAGCATCGCGGTGCCGGGGGCGATGCCCACCAGGGCGGCGAACTCGGCGCTGGCGTTGATCGCCTGGATGTGCTGCAGGGCACGGACCACCGGGCGGCCGATGCCATCGAGGTAGGCGTAGAGCGAGTCGCCCACGGCATCCGGCTGAGCAATGATCGTGGCCGGCAGGGTGCTCATTTCGATCGCCATCACCGTGTCGTCGGCTTTGCGCAGGCGCTTGAGGCGCGCCACCTTGTCGTTCGGCGACAGGCCGAGGCGGATCAGTTCTTCGTGGGTCGGCGTGGTGATTTCCCGCTCCAGCCATTGGGAGCCGGGCACGAAGCCCTTGAGGCGGAGCATTTCGCTGAAGCCCGACAGACGCGACAGCGGTTGTTCCAGGCGCGGGGTAATGAAGGTGCCGGAGCCCTGGCTGCGGCGGATCAGGCCTTGTTCGAACAGCACTTCCAGGGCCTTGCGCGCGGTGACGCGGGAGATATTGAGCATCTCGCTCAGGTTGCGTTCCGAGGGCAAGGCCTGTTCGGCTTTCCACTGTCCGGCATGGATCGCGGCTTCAAGGTTGCGCGCCAGTTGCAGGTACAGCGGGGTCGGCTGGGTATCGTCAGGGCGCAGGGCCAGGATGTGGTTCATCTGTCGAGATTCCGATGCGTTATTGGTTTGTTGTCGCCCGGTAATGTGGCAAAAACTAATACCACTTAAATACCATGTCAACGCCAGTAGTGTGACGATGACGCACGAAAACAGGCGCTTTATGGGCGTTGGCGGGGATGGTTTGGGGAAGTGGTATTAGGGCGGTCTGGCCACGAATGCGAAAATCGCAGGGGCGGCGGTTTTTCGAACGGGAATTGGTATTCACCTTTCGAAGCCGGCGCGGCCTGCGATTTTTTTTGTAACGGAGGTGTTTTAGCGGCGTTTCAGCGAGAAGTCAGGGGCGGATTTCGATCATCGTGCCGTCAGGGACCAGGCCCCAGACTTCGCGCATGTCGACGTTACGCATGGCGATGCAGCCGTCGGTCCAGTCCAGGGTATGGAAGTACTGCTCCGGGTAGTCTTCGCTGTCCGGGGTACCGTGGATCATGATCATGCCGCCGGGCTCCACGCCCTCGCGGCGCGAGCGGGCGGAATCGCTGATGTTCGGGTAGGAGATATGCATGGCCAGGTTGAAGCGGTCGCTGGTCTTGCGCCAGTCCAGCCAGTAGAAGCCTTCCGGAGTGCGCTTGTCGCCTTCCATGAGCTTCGGCCCCTTGGGTCGTTTACCCAGGGAAATGCGGTAGGTCTTGATGGGTTTGCCGTCGTTGATCAGTTGCAACTGATGGGCCGACTTGAGGACCAGGACTTTTTCGATGACCTTGCCGTTCAGGGTATCCGTCGCGGAGGCGTGGGAGACCGCGATAACCGAGTAGCAGAAAAGAGCGAGCAACCAGCGCATGAAACGATATCCCTAAGAGTACACAGGTGCCGCGTACGTTTTGTTGTTTAAGTGAGGGCAGGCTGAGCCAGGGGCGGAATGGACTCGGAACGCACGGGGTAGTCCTCGTTCCGCCGGTCAGCGAAGAAACATTCTAAGGTACGCCCGACCGTGCGAAAAGCCAGCTCGGACCAGGGAATGTCGGCTTCTTCGAAAAGCCGAACTTCCAGGCTCTCTGCGCCAGCGGCGAAATCCAGGTCCGCCAGCTCGGCGCGGAAGAAGACATGCACCTGGCTGATGTGCGGGACGTCGATCAGGGTATAGATGCTCAGGTTGCGGACCCGGGCGCAGGCCTCCTCGAACGTCTCGCGAATCGCCGCCTGTTCGACGGTCTCGCCGTTCTCCATGAAACCGGCCGGCAGCGTCCAGTAGCCACGACGCGGCTCGATCGCGCGTCGGCACAGCAGCACCTGGGTACCCCAGGTAGGCAGGCAGCCGGCGACTATGTTCGGGTTCTGGTAATGGATGGTCTGGCAGTTGTCGCAGACAAAACGCAGGCGTGAATCGCCTTCGGGAATGCGCTGGGTGACCGGGTGACCGCACTGGCTGCAGAATTTCATGCTGGGTATCCGAAAAGGCTGCGCCTATCTTGGCGTGCACGGGGCTTTGTCGGCAAGTTGTCGTTACGCGACATGGCGTGGATCGGGGCTTGGGCGGTCGGTTTGTTTGGTGCATGATGCAAGGTAGTCGACAGATCGAGAAGACTCATGCTGGACGAGCTACTGCACCGGGTAAGCAACCATACGCCGCGACCGCTGGAGACGGATCGACGTTTCCCCGAGGCCGCCGTACTGGTGCCCATTACCCGCAGTGACGAGCCCGAGCTGGTGCTGACCCTGCGCGCCAAAGGATTGTCCACCCACGGCGGCGAAGTGGCGTTCCCCGGCGGCCGCCGCGACCCGGAAGACCCCGACCTGGTTTTTACCGCCCTGCGCGAAGCCGAAGAGGAAATCGGCCTGCCCCCGGGGCTGGTGGAAGTGATCGGCCCCCTGAGCCCGCTGATTTCCCTGCACGGGATCAAGGTCACGCCCTATGTCGGGGTGATTCCCGATTACGTCGAATACCTGGCCAATGACGCCGAGATCGCCGCGGTGTTCAGCGTGCCGTTGGAGTTTTTCCGCCAGGACCCGCGCGAGCACACCCACCGCATCGATTATCAGGGCCGCAGCTGGTACGTACCGAGCTACCGCTTCGGCGAGTACAAGATCTGGGGCCTGACGGCGATCATGATCGTCGAGCTGATCAACCTGCTGTATGACGCCCAGATCAGCCTGCACCAGCCGCCCAAAAGCTTTATCAATATTTGAAGCCATCGCTCGTATGGCCTGAACCCCACTGTGTATATGAACCTGCCTGGCCTTGAGGACAACAATATGAAATACCGCCTGGGCGACGCCCGTGTCGAAACCCACCCGCAAAGCTGGGTCGCACCCAATGCCACGCTGGTGGGCAAGGTCAAGCTGGAGGAGGGGGCCAACGTCTGGTTCAACGCGGTGCTGCGTGGCGACAACGAGCTGATCCTGATCGGCAGGAACAGCAACGTGCAGGATGGCACGGTGATGCATACCGACATGGGCTTTCCGCTGACCATCGGCACCGGCGTGACCATTGGCCACAACGCCATGCTGCATGGCTGCACCGTCGGCGACTACAGCCTGATCGGCATCAATGCGGTGATTCTCAACGGCGCGAAGATCGGCAAGAACTGCATCATCGGCGCCAACTCGCTGATCGGCGAAGGCAAGGAGATCCCCGACGGTTCGCTGGTGATGGGCTCGCCGGGCAAGGTGGTCCGTGAACTGACCGAGCAGCAGAAGAAGATGCTCGAAGCCAGCGCCGCGCACTATGTGCATAATTCCCAGCGTTACGCCCGCGATCTGGCCGAGCAAGAACAATGACCGAACCCGAAAAACCCGTCCGTTCGCCCTGCGTGAGCATTTGCGCGCTGGACGATGACGATATCTGCACCGGTTGCCAGCGCACGGTGAGTGAGATCACCCGTTGGAGCCGCATGGACAACGCCCAGCGCCGTGAGGTGCTGGCGCTGTGTCATGAGCGCGCCAAGTCCAGCGGGGTGCTGTGGATGATCGGCACCCAGTCCGGCTAGACGGCTATCTCGGGCCAGCCCCCGTCTGGCCCATCCCATCCGCCTGAAGTACCCTGTGCGCCTTACTGACAGGTACTTTTCGCCCCATGCTCTTCCTGATCGCCTATATTGGCAGTGTCGTACTGATCAACTACGCTTTTTCTACCGCTCCGCACTTGGACATCATCTGGTCGGCCTGGGGCGGGCTGGTGTTCGTCCTGCGGGACATGGTGCAAACCCGCTTCGGTCATGGCGCGCTCGTCGCCATGCTGGTGGCGCTGGTACTGTCCTACGTGACCTCCGAGCCGGCCATTGCCCTGGCCAGCGCCACGGCGTTCGCGGTCTCCGAGTGCATCGACTGGCTGGTGTTCAGTATCACCAAGCGCCCACTGCACGACCGCCTGTGGATAAGTTCGGCGTTGAGCATTCCCCTGGACACCTTTATCTTTTTCGGCCTGATCGATGCGTTGACCCCGGGCGTGATCCTCACTGCGCTGGGGTCGAAGTTCGCCGGCGTGACCGTGGTCTGGCTGGCCATGGCCTGGCGTTTGCGCAAGGCGGCGTGCGCCAGCTGAGGCCAAAGCGCGCGGTTCATGTAAAATGCCGCGCTTTCTTCCCCATGGGCCGCCCGCCTGGTGCGCGACCCTCGATGATCCGCTCCTTTTTGAGGACTTTCAGATGACTCGTATCGGAACTCCATTGTCGCCAACCGCGACCCGCGTTTTGCTGTGTGGCTGTGGTGAGTTGGGCAAGGAAGTGGTGATCGAGCTGCAACGCCTGGGCGTTGAGGTGATTGCCGTGGATCGCTACGCCAATGCGCCGGCGATGCAGGTCGCCCATCGCAGCCATGTGATCAACATGCTCGACGGTGCCGCGCTGCGTGCAGTGATCGAGGCGGAGAAGCCGCACTTCATCGTGCCGGAGATCGAAGCCATCGCCACCGCCACCCTGGTGGAGCTGGAGTCCGAAGGGTTCACCGTGATCCCGACCGCCCGGGCCGCCCAGTTGACCATGAACCGTGAAGGCATCCGTCGCCTGGCCGCCGAAGAACTGGACCTGCCGACCTCGCCTTACCACTTCGCCGACACCTTCGAAGACTACCGCAAGGCGGTGGACGACCTGGGCTTCCCTTGCGTGGTCAAGCCGGTGATGAGTTCCTCGGGCAAGGGCCAGAGCCTGCTGCGCAGCGTCGACGACGTGCAGAAAGCCTGGGACTACGCCCAGGAAGGCGGGCGTGCCGGCAAGGGCCGGGTGATCATCGAAGGTTTCATCGATTTCGATTACGAAATCACTCTGCTGACCGTGCGCCACGTTGGCGGCACCACCTTCTGCGCGCCGGTCGGCCACCGTCAGGAGAAGGGCGATTATCAGGAGTCCTGGCAGCCCCAGGCCATGAGCCCGAAAGCCCTGGCCGAGTCCGAGCGCGTGGCCAAGGCCGTGACCGAGGCCCTGGGTGGCCGTGGCCTGTTCGGCGTCGAGCTGTTCATCAAGGGCGACCAGGTCTGGTTCAGCGAAGTGTCGCCGCGTCCCCATGACACCGGCCTGGTGACCCTGATTTCCCAGGACCTGTCGCAGTTCGCCCTGCATGCGCGGGCGATTCTCGGCCTGCCGATCCCGTTGATCCGTCAGTTCGGCCCGTCGGCTTCGGCGGTGATCCTGGTGGAAGGCCAGTCGACCCAGACCGCTTTCGCCAACCTGGGCGCGGCCCTGAGCGAGCCGGATACGGCCCTGCGCCTGTTCGGCAAGCCCGAAGTCAACGGCCAGCGCCGCATGGGCGTGGCCCTGGCGCGCGACGAGTCGATCGAGGCCGCGCGGGCCAAGGCGACCCGCGCTTCCCAGGCGGTCGTTGTAGAGCTGTAAAAGCATCGCGGGCAAGCCTCGCTCCTACCTACAGAAGATCGCGCTCTTCTGTAGGTAGGAGCGAGGCTTGCCCGCGATAACAATCTCTCAGCCGACCTGGTTCAGGTCGTTATTGCGCGTTTCCTTCAGGCACAGCACGGCGATCAGGCTGAGCACCGCTGCCGCCGACACATAGCCGCCAACCCAGCTCAATCCCCCCATTGCTACCAGCTTCTGGGCGAAGAACGGTGCCGCCGAGGCGCCGACAATGCCGCCCAGGTTATAGGCCGCCGATGCGCCGGTATAACGCACGTGGGTCGGGAATAGCTCGGGTAGCAGGGCGCCCATCGGGGCGAAGGTCACGCCCATCAGGAACAGCTCGATGCACAGGAACAGTGCCACGCCCCAGGTCGAGCCCTGGGTCAGCAGCGGTTCCATGGTGAAGCCGGAGAGAATCGCCAGCAGGCCGCCGATGATCAGCACCGGCTTGCGTCCATAGCGGTCGCTGGCCCAGGCCGACAGCGGCGTGGCCGCGGCCATGAACAGCACCGCGAAGCACAGCAGGCCGAGGAAGGTTTCGCGGCTGTAGCCGAGGGTCGCGACGCCGTAGCTCAACGAGAACACCGTCGAGATGTAAAACAGCGCATAGCACACCACCATTGCCGCGGCGCCCAGCAGCACCGGCAGCCAGTACTGGCTGAACAGCTCGACCAGCGGCATCTTGACCCGCTCCTGGCGGGCGATGGCGTTGGCGAATACCGGGGTTTCATGCAGCTTCAGGCGCACATACAGGCCGACCAGCACCAGGGCGGCGCTGAGCAGGAACGGAATCCGCCAGCCCCAGGAGCGGAACTGTTCGTCGCTCAGGCTCATGGCCAGGGTCAGGAACAGGCCGTTGGCCGCGAGAAAGCCGATTGATGGTCCCAACTGCGGGAACATGCCGAACCAGGCGCGTTTGCCTTTGGGCGCGTTTTCCGTGGCGAGCAGCGCGGCGCCGCCCCATTCGCCGCCCAGCCCCAGGCCCTGGCCGAAGCGCAGCAGGCACAGCAGGATCGGGGCCCAGGCGCCAATGCTGTCATAGCCGGGCAGCACGCCGATCAGCGTGGTGCACACGCCCATCAGCAGCAGCGATGCCACCAGGGTCGACTTGCGGCCGATCCGGTCGCCGAAGTGGCCGAACAGCGCCGAGCCCAGGGGGCGGGCGAGGAAGGCAATGCCGAAGGTCAGGAACGCCGAGAGCATCTGGGCGGTGCCGGACGTCTGCGGGAAGAATACCGGGCCGATCACCAGCGCGGCGGCGGTGGCATACACGTAGAAGTCGTAGAACTCGATGGCGGTGCCGATAAAACTGGCGGTGGCCACGCGGCTGGCGGAGTTGGTCGGCTGGGCAGGCACGGAGGCGCTGTAAGTGGTGCTGGTCGTCATGCGGTTATCCCTGACAGTCATGTGCTCCATGGGAGCGAATTATTATGGTCGAACACCCAGGGATGTGGGTTTGGCGCGGGCGCGGCTCGGGGTGGGAGCGAAGCCTGCCAGAAGCGGGCGGAGCAGGGCAGAAGCCGCTGGGTGCGGGTAGCACGCGGGTGCTGCGGGGCTTGGGTAAGCGGATCGATTATAGGAAGGCCCCTAACGATCAAACAAGCGCGACTTGCCGTAGCCCTGTAGCCGCTGGCGCAGCCTGCGTTCGACGGCGTAGCCGGCGTAAGCGGTGCATCAGGCGGAATACGGATACAGGGTTTGCAACCGCGTTGCGGTCGATCGCAGCTTCGCGGGCTCGGCAGCGGCTACAGGGTCACGATTACAGGGCGTGCGCGGTGAGCGGCTTGGTGTGCCAGATCAGCACGCGACTGACCCGGTTGTCCTCGGTTTCGAGGATTTCCAGGCGGTAGCGGCCGATCTTCAGGCAAACGGCGCTGTCGGGGATAGTCTCCAGCGCTTCGGTGACCAGGCCGTTGAGGGTTTTCGGGCCGTCGCAGGGCAGGTGCCAGCCCAGGCTCTTGTTCAGCTCGCGAATCGAGGCCGCGCCTTCGATCACGAAACGTCCGTCGGCCTGGGGATGGATATGCGGGTTGTCGAGGCTGTGCTCGCTTTCGAATTCGCCGACGATTTCTTCGAGGATGTCTTCCAGGGTGACGATGCCCAGCACTTCGCCGTACTCGTCCACCACCATGCCCAGGCGGCGCTGCTGCTTGTGGAAGTTCAGCAGTTGCAACTGCAGCGGGGTGCTTTCCGGCACGAAGTAAGGTTCGTGGCAGGCCGCCAGCAGCGCCTCCTGGGTCAGGCTGGCATCCGGCAGCAGGTGACGGATCTGGCGAGTGTTGAGGACCGCCTCGACCTGGTTGATATCGCTGTGGAACACCGGCAGGCGGGTGCGCTTGGACAGGCGCAGCTGTTCGATGATGTCGGCGATGGGGTCGTCGAGGTTGATCCCGTCGATCTCGCTGCGCGGCACCAGGATGTCATTGACGGTGATGTTGTCCAAGGCATGGATGCCCGACACCGGGTGCGGCCGGCCGTTGGCATGTTCTTCGGCGTCGTCCGGGTCGACAGCCTGCTCGTCTTCGCTCTGCTTGACGGTGCCGGCCTTGCGGGTGAAGGGGCGCAGCAACAGCTGGCTGATGCTGTGGAGCAGCCAGGCCGCCGGGTAGATGATCTTCAGCGGCACGCCCAGCAGGGTATTGCCCAGGCTGAGGATCGCATCCGGATAACGGGTGGCCAGGGTGCGCGGGAGGTAGTCGGCGAGTACCAGCAACACGCTGGTGGCGATCAGGCAGGCCAGCCAGGGGCCGTTTTCCGCCCACTGCAGGAGCGCCAGCAAGGTACTGATGATGACCGCCAGCACCCGGCACAGGGTGTTGCAGAGAATCAGGCTGTCGCGCGGGAAGCTCAGGCGCGCCAGCGGTTTGTCGCCGGAGCGCGAAGCGGTGCGCAGGGTCAGCAGGTGTTGCTGGGCGGCTTCGATGGCGGTGAACAGCCCCGACCACAGCACCAGCAAGGCCAGGACCACGAGCATTGGCTCTATGGGCAGGTTGTCCATTATCGCCGCTCGTCAGATATGCAGGATGTATTCACGGACCAGCTTGCTGCCGAAGTACGCCAGCATCAGCAGGCAGAAGCCGGCCAGGGTCCAGCGAATCGCCTTGTGTCCGCGCCAGCCGAGGCGGTTGCGGCCCCACAGCAGCACGCTGAACACCACCCAGGCCAGGCAGGCCAGCAGGGTCTTGTGCACCAGGTGCTGGGCGAACAGGTTCTCGACGAACAGCCAGCCGGAGATCAGCGACAGCGAAAGCAGGGTCCAGCCGGCCCAGAGGAAGCCGAACAGCAGGCTTTCCATGGTCTGCAGCGGCGGAAAGTTCTTGATCAGCCCGGACGGGTGCTTGTGCTTGAGCTGGTGGTCCTGCACCAGCAGCAACAGGGCCTGGAACACGGCGATGGTGAACATGCCGTAGGCGAGGATCGACAGCAGGATATGGGCGAGGATGCCTGGCTCTTCGTCGATCACCGGCACCGTGCCGGTGGGCACGAACTGCGCCAGCAGCACGGTCAGCGCCCCCAGCGGAAACAGCAGGACCAGCAGGTTCTCCACCGGAATGCGCGAGCAGGCCAGCAGGGTCAGGGCAATCACCGCGGCGGCGATCAGGCTGGCGGCGCTGAAGAAGTCCAGGCCCAGGCCCACGGGCGTCATCAGGTGGGTCAGGAGGCTGGCGCTGTGGGCGAGCAGGGCAAGGATGCCGAGCGAGACCAGCAGGCGCTTGTTCGTCTTGGCGGCTTGAGCCAGACGAGTGCCTTGATAGAGGGTCGCAGCGGCATAGAGGCAGGCGGCGGCGAGGGTGGTTAGCAAGCTGGGTGACAAGGGGAGCATAAATCCTGTTAGGCAAGCCCGAAAGTCGTTGAGTTTGGCATAGAACCGCCATCACACGAAAGACCGTGCAACCAGACGGCGGCTGTGCGTCGCACGCAGTCTTCGCTATAATCCGCGACCTGCCCACGGAGCACCTCTTTATATAGGGGCCCCGAGCCGCCATTACCTCGGTCTACTTAGGGCCTGAAAGGATCGCGCATGTTTGAAAACCTAACCGACCGTCTCTCGCAGACGCTGCGCCATGTCACCGGCAAGGCCAAGCTGACCGAGGACAACATCAAAGACACCCTGCGCGAAGTGCGCATGGCGTTGCTCGAAGCCGACGTCGCCCTGCCGGTGGTCAAGGACTTCGTCAACTCGGTGAAGGAACGTGCGGTCGGCACTGAAGTGTCGCGCAGCCTGACCCCGGGCCAGGCATTCGTGAAGATCGTCCAGGCCGAACTCGAAAGCCTGATGGGCGCGGCCAACGAAGATTTGAACCTGAGCGCCGTGCCGCCTGCCGTCGTGCTGATGGCCGGTTTGCAGGGCGCCGGTAAGACCACCACCGCCGGCAAGCTCGCGCGCTTCCTTAAAGAGCGCAAGAAGAAGAGCGTGATGGTGGTATCCGCCGACGTTTACCGTCCGGCGGCGATCAAGCAGCTCGAGACCCTGGCCAACGACATTGGCGTGACCTTCTTCCCGTCCGACCTGAGCCAGAAGCCGGTCGCGATCGCCGAAGCGGCTATTAAAGAAGCCAAGCTCAAGTTCATTGACGTGGTCATCGTCGACACCGCCGGTCGTCTGCACATCGACGCCGACATGATGGACGAGATCCAGGCGTTGCACGCGGCGGTCAAGCCGGTGGAAACCCTGTTCGTGGTCGACGCCATGACCGGCCAGGACGCTGCCAACACGGCCAAGGCCTTTGGCGACGCACTGCCGCTGACCGGCGTGATCCTGACCAAGGTCGACGGCGATGCCCGTGGCGGTGCCGCGCTGTCGGTGCGTGCGATCACCGGCAAGCCGATCAAGTTCATCGGTATGGGCGAGAAGAGCGAAGCGCTCGAACCGTTCCACCCTGAGCGTATCGCTTCGCGCATCCTCGGCATGGGCGACGTGCTCAGCCTGATCGAGCAGGCCGAACAGACCCTCGACAAGGAAAAAGCCGACAAGCTGGCGAAAAAGCTGAAAAAAGGCAAAGGCTTCGACCTCGAAGACTTCCGCGACCAGCTGCAACAAATGAAGAACATGGGCGGCCTCGGTGGCCTGATGGACAAGTTGCCGAATATCGGTGGCGTGAACCTGGCGCAAATGGGCAATGCCCAGGGCGCGGCCGAGAAGCAGTTCAAGCAGATGGAAGCCATCATCAACTCCATGACCCCGGCCGAGCGCCGCGACCCCGAGCTGATCAGCGGTTCGCGCAAGCGTCGGATCGCCATGGGCTCCGGCACCCAGGTGCAGGACATCGGTCGCTTGATCAAGCAGCACAAGCAGATGCAGAAGATGATGAAGAAATTCTCCGCCAAGGGCGGAATGGCGAAAATGATGCGCGGCATGGGCGGAATGTTGCCCGGCGGCGGCATGCCGAAGATCTGAAGAATCCGCGCCGGCAGCCATGCCGGCGTTTCCCGCGGGGACGCGGGACCTCCAGCAAACCCGCGTTTGGCGGGAGCTGACTCGCCGTTGTTGCCAACGGCCCTATAGCAAATCTGGATGGCAGCCGGTAGGCGCCGGAAAAAGTCATTTGCAAAAGTCCGGATATTCCTTAGAATATGCGGCCTTTCGGGCACCCATGCCCGCTGTGCATTTAGATTTGCAGCACCGACTACAGGAACGATGTTCACATGCTAACAATCCGTCTTGCCCTTGGCGGCTCCAAAAAGCGCCCGTTTTACCACTTGACCGTGACCGACAGCCGCAACCCACGCGACGGTTCGCACAAAGAACAAGTTGGCTTCTTCAACCCGATCGCTCGTGGTCAAGAAGTCCGCCTGTCCGTGAACCAAGAGCGCGTAGCCTACTGGCTGAGCGTTGGTGCACAACCGTCTGAGCGCGTTGCTCAGCTGTTGAAGGAATCGGCTAAGGCTGCAGCCTGAACCCTATGAACGCGACGCCTGCTCCTGCTGATGATTTGATCGTTATCGGCAAAATCTACTCTGTTCACGGCGTTCGCGGCGAAGTGAAGGTTTATTCCTTTACTGATCCGATTAAAAACCTGTTGGATTACAAAACCTGGACGCTCAAGCGCGAAGGTAGCGTGAAACAGGTTGAGCTGGTCAGCGGACGCGGGAATGAAAAATTCCTGGTCGCAAAGCTCAAGGGTCTCGATGATCGTGAAGAAGCGCGTCTTCTGGCCGGTTATGAGATCTGCGTGCCGCGCAACCTGTTCCCTGAACTGACCGACGGCGAGTACTACTGGTACCAGCTGCAAGGTCTCAAGGTCATCGACACTCACGGACAACTGTTCGGGAAGATCGATCACCTGCTGGAGACCGGCTCGAACGATGTAATGGTGGTCAAGCCTTGCGCTGGCAGCCTGGATGATCGCGAACGCCTGTTGCCCTATACCGAGCAATGCGTGTTGGCCGTCGACCTGGCAGCGGGCGAGATGAAGGTGGATTGGGACGCGGACTTCTGAACGTGGCTAGCCTGCGCGTAGAAGTGATCAGTTTGTTTCCCGAGATGTTTTCCGCCATCAGCGACTACGGCATAACCAGCCGCGCGGTGAAACAGGGGCTCTTGCAGCTGACCTGTTGGAATCCGCGAGACTACACCACGGATCGACATCACACTGTGGACGATCGCCCATTTGGCGGTGGCCCGGGCATGGTGATGAAGATCAAGCCCCTGGAAGATGCTCTGGTTCAGGCCAGGCAGGCAGCCGGGGAGGGCGCGAAGGTGATTTACCTGTCGCCCCAAGGCCGCAGACTGACTCAGTCGGCGGTACGCGAGTTGGCGAATGAGGATGCATTGATCCTGATTGCCGGTCGTTATGAAGGCATTGACGAGCGTTTTATTGAAGCTCATGTCGATGAAGAGTGGTCGATTGGCGACTATGTACTCTCCGGTGGCGAGCTGCCGGCGATGGTCCTGATTGATGCGGTTACGCGACTGCTGCCCGGAGCTTTAGGGCATGCGGATTCCGCGGAGGAGGATTCCTTCACGGATGGTCTGCTGGATTGCCCGCACTACACCCGACCGGAGGTGTATGCGGATCAGCGTGTTCCCGACGTGTTGCTAAGTGGCAACCACGCACACATCCGGCGTTGGCGTTTACAGCAGTCCCTTGGTCGGACCTATGAACGACGCGCCGATCTTCTGGAAAGCCGCTCGCTTTCTGGAGAAGAGAAGAAGCTGCTCGAGGAATACATCCGCGAGCGGGACGATAGTTAACAACGTATCGATGGTAGATCCGACGATTTACCTTAGGAGCACAGCATGACCAACAAAATCATCCTTGCACTCGAAGCAGAGCAGATGACCAAAGAGATCCCAGCCTTTGCCCCGGGCGACACCATTGTCGTTCAGGTGAAAGTGAAGGAAGGCGATCGTTCCCGTCTGCAAGCGTTCGAAGGCGTTGTAATCGCCAAGCGTAACCGCGGCGTGAACAGTGCATTCACCGTTCGTAAAATCTCCAACGGTGTTGGCGTAGAGCGTACTTTCCAGACCTACAGCCCGCAAATCGACAGCATGGCTGTCAAGCGTCGCGGTGACGTACGTAAAGCCAAGCTGTACTACCTGCGCGACCTGTCGGGTAAAGCAGCTCGCATCAAGGAAAAACTGGTTTAAGTCCAGCTTCCGATGCAGAAAAAAGCAGCCTACGGGCTGCTTTTTTGTTGCCCGTCATTTATCCCCGAATTGTGTTTCAGGCAGTAGAACCATGAGCCCCCGCGAGCAAGAAATCCAACGCCGGACCGAGCTGTCGGTGACCCGCGTGACCAAGGCGGTATTCCCGTCGACCACCAACCACCACAACACCCTGTTCGGCGGCACGGCGCTGGCCTGGATGGACGAAGTGTCGTTCATCGCCGCGACCCGTTTCTGCCGGCTGCCGCTGGTGACCGTGTCCACCGACCGTATCGACTTCAATCACCCGATTGCCGCCGGATCCATCGTCGAGCTGGTGGGACGGGTGGTGAAGGTCGGCAATACCAGCCTCAAGGTCGAGGTTGAGGTGTTCGTCGAGAGCATGAGCTGCGATGGGCGAGAGAAGGCCATCCACGGCCTGTTCAGCTTTGTCGCCATCGATGACGACAAGCGCCCGGTACCGGTGCTGCCGGGGTTTGTCGACTGATCGCGAGCAAGCCTCGCTCTTGCGGGATTTCACCGTTCTGTAGGAGCGAGGCTTGCCCGCGATGGGCTATCAGGCCGCCGTATCCTTCTGAATCAACGCCACCAGGGTCCAGCCCGCGGAGGGCTTGAGGGCGCTGCCTGGCGTCAGCACATGCACCCAGCCGCTGTTGTCGCGAGCGAACAGCAGGGTCGCCCGCTCACCATGCAGCGCCTGGTAATCCTCCCAGCCAAAACCTTCGGTCAGGTTGGTGCTGTACAGCTCCGCACCCTGTCCCAGCAGACTGGCCAGTTTGCTGTAGGACAGCGTCTCGTTACCCAGCAGGTGCCCGCGATGTTCATGGCTGGCCCGGTGCTTGTCGGTGCGCCGGCTTTCCTGGCTGTTGGCCAGGCCGAACAGGCGCTGATGGCCGAAGTCGTGGCGAAAACGCATGGAGGCCAGGGTGTTCAATTCGCCGGAGGGCGACAGCGCCAGCAGATGGCCAAGCCCCACCAGGTCCAGATGGGCATCGGCGTGTTGCGATGCCGGGTTGCCGAAGTAGGTCGGCAGGCCGTCCATGCGCGCGGCCCGGATGTTCTCCCAGCTCGAATCGGTCAGCAGCACGCGGCTGCCCAGTTGTTGCAGAGCCTTGCCGATGGCTCGCGCCGGGGCGTTCGCACCGACGATCAGGAAGCCGCTCGGTGCCGGTTCCGCGACCTTCAGCAGACGTGCCAGCGGCCGCGCGGTGGCACTTTGCAGCACCACGGTGCCGATGATCACGGCAAAGGTCAGCGGCACCAGCAGCAGCGCCCCTTCGTGACCGGCCTGGTCCAGGCGAATGGCGAAGATCGCCGAGACCGCCGCGGCAACGATGCCTCGGGGCGCGATCCAGGCCAGCAAGGCCCGTTCGCGCCAGCTCAGGTTCGAGCCAGCGGTGGACAGCAGCACGTTCAAGGGCCGGGCGATGAACTGGATCACCAGCAGCAGAATCAACACCAGCGGCCCCAGGGCGATCAGGGCATGCAGGTCCAGGCGCGCCGCCAGCAGGATGAACAGCCCGGAAATCAGCAGCACGCTGAGGTTTTCCTTGAAGTGCAGGATGTGCCGGACGTCGACGTCCTTCATGTTGGCCATCCACATGCCCATCAGGGTCACGGCCAGCAGGCCGGACTCATGCATCACCTGGTTGGCGCCGATGAAGATGCCCAGCACCGCCGCCAGCGTGGCCAGGTTGTGCAGGTATTCCGGCAGCCACTGGCGGCGCATGATGGTCCCCAGCACCCAGCCGCCGACGATGCCGAACAGGCTGCCGCAGAGGATCACCCCGCCGAAGGTCATCAGGCTGTGCTGCAGGCCCTGGCCCTCGGCGCTGGCGATGATGAAGCTGTAGACCACCACCGCCAGCAGGGCACCGATCGGGTCGATGACGATGCCTTCCCAGCGCAGGATGTTGGCGATTGACGCCTTGGGTCGCACCACCCGCAGCATGGGCACGATCACGGTGGGCCCGGTGACCAGGGTCAGGGTGCCGAACAGCAGCGCCAGCAGCCAGTCGAAGCCCAGCAGCCAGTGCGTGGCCAGGGTGATCACCGCCCAGGTCGAAAGGGCGCCGATGGTCACCAGCCGGTGCACCACCTTGCCGATCTCGCGCCACTCCGACAGGTGCAGGGTCAGGCTGCCTTCAAACAGGATCAAGGCCACCGCCAGCGACACCAGTGGCATCAGCAGCGGTCCGAACAGTTCCTGCGGGTCGAGCCAGCCGAGGACCGGGCCGGCGAGAATGCCGCTCAACAGCAGGAACAGAATGGCCGGCAGTTTCAGGCGCCAGGCCAGCCATTGGCAGCCCACTGCCGCCACGCCTATGCCGCCAAAGGCCAACAGAATCTGTTGTTCGTTCATTGAAGCTCCCTGTTCCTTGAAATAGCGGGCTATGAAAGACTAGCGACCCTCTGCACAGTTCACTATTTATTTGCGCCCGGTCTCAAGGCCGCGCCTTTCGAGTATTTATGCCTGCCATCGACCATCCCCTGATAGACCGTTTCCTCGATGCGCTATGGCTGGAAAAGGGTCTTTCGGACAACACCCGCGAGGCTTATCGCAGTGATCTGGCGTTGTTCAACGGCTGGCTACAGGAAAAGGGGCTGGAGCTAGTAAATGCCGGCCGCGAGCTGATTCTCGACCACCTCGCCTGGCGGGTGGAGCAGGCCTACAAGCCACGCTCGACCGCGCGTTTTCTCTCCGGGGTGCGCGGCTTCTATCGTTACCTGCTGCGGGAAAAGCTGATTGCCGTGGATCCCACGCTGCAAGTTGACATGCCGCAGTTGGGGCGGCCGTTGCCCAAGTCTTTGTCGGAGGCCGATGTCGAGGCCCTGCTGGCCGCTCCCGACCTCAGCGAGGCCATCGGCCAGCGCGATCGCGCCATGCTTGAAGTCCTGTATGCCTGCGGCCTGCGGGTCACCGAGCTGATCAGCCTGACCCTGGAGCAGGTCAACCTGCGTCAGGGCGTGTTGCGGGTGATGGGCAAGGGCAGCAAGGAGCGCCTGGTGCCGATGGGCGAGGAAGCGATTGTCTGGGTCGAGCGCTACATGCGCGATGCCCGTGGCGAGCTGCTCGGCGGGCGGCCCAGCGATGTGCTGTTCCCCAGCCAGCGCGGCGAGCAGATGACCCGGCAGACCTTCTGGCACCGGATCAAGCATCAGGCCAAGGTCGCCGGGATCGGCAAGTCGCTGTCGCCGCACACCTTGCGACATGCCTTCGCCACCCATCTGCTCAACCATGGCGCCGACCTGCGGGTGGTGCAGATGCTGCTTGGCCACAGCGACCTGTCGACCACCCAGATCTACACCCATGTCGCTCGGGCCCGTTTGCAGGAGCTGCATGCCAAGCACCATCCCCGCGGTTGAGTGAGGTGTCGGTCGCCGCGAACACCGGCTGCGGCGACCCGGGAGCGGTTCTGCGCCGATCGGCAAATGACCGGCTTGGCTCAGCGGGAGCCCGCCAGGCGGGCCTTATGTGGTAGGCTTTGCCGGTTTACAAAGTGGGCCGTTATGACCCGGTGTTCCAGTACGGGCGTTCTGACCGTCCCATTTGTCCGCCTTCAGGAGTTCCCAATGCGCGTGACCCAGATAATCGCCGCCGCAGCCATTGCGTTGGCCAGTACCTTTGTTATGGCCGATGACGCCGCCGAAAAAGCGATTCGTAAAAGCCTCCAGGGCCTGCAGCTCGAAGTCCCGGTAGAAAGCATCAGCGCCAGCCCGCTGCCCGGTGTCTATGAAGTCAAGCTCAAGGGCAGCCGCGTGCTGTACGCCAGCGCCGACGGCCAGTTCGTGATGCAGGGCTACCTGTTCCAGCTCAAGGACGGCAAGCCGGTCAACCTGACCGAAAAGACCGAGCGCCTGGGCGTGGCCAAGCTGATCAACGCCATTCCGGTCGCTGAAACCGTGGTCTACCCGGCCATCGGCGAAACCAAGACCCACATCACCGTCTTCACCGACACCACCTGCCCGTACTGCCACAAGCTGCACGCCGAAGTGCCTGAGCTGAACAAGATGGGCGTGGAAGTGCGTTACGTTGCCTTCCCGCGCCAGGGCCTGGGTTCGCCGGGCGACGAGCAATTGCAGGCGGTCTGGTGCTCGGCCGACAAGAAAGCGGCCATGGACAAGATGGTCGATGGCAAGGAAATCAAGGCCGCCAAGTGCGCCAACCCGGTTTCCAAGCAATTCGCCCTGGGCCAGTCGATCGGGGTGAACGGCACGCCGGCCATCGTTTTGGCCGACGGCCAAGTGATTCCGGGCTACCAGCCTGCGCCACAAGTCGCCAAACTGGCGCTGGGCGCGAAATAATCCTGCGTCGTCGAGCCTTTGACGATCATGGCGCGGCGGTTGTGGCCGACGCGTCGTTAATAGAGAGCCGTGTGGTTTGCGGCTGTTTTCCACGGCCGACCTAGTGTCGGCCGTTTCATGGGGAGTTCAGAGTGAATCCGGTCAAAGTGGGCATCTGTGGGCTGGGTACCGTCGGTGGCGGTACCTTCAATGTACTTCAGCGTAACGCCGAGGAAATTGCTCGTCGTGCCGGGCGTGGAATCGAAGTGGCACAAATTGCCATGCGCACGCCAAAGCCTCAGTTCCAAACGACCGGTATTGCGATTACCAACGATGTGTTCGAAGTGGCCACGAACCCTGAGATCGACATCGTCATAGAGCTGATGGGCGGCTATACCGTTGCCCGCGAGCTGGTACTCAAGGCCATCGAGCATGGTAAACATGTGGTCACCGCCAACAAGGCGCTTATCGCCGTACACGGTAACGAAATTTTCGCCAAGGCCCGTGAGAAGGGTGTGATCGTGGCGTTCGAGGCCGCCGTGGCGGGTGGTATTCCAGTCATCAAGGCGATCCGCGAAGGCCTGTCGGCCAACCGTATCAACTGGGTGGCCGGGATCATCAACGGCACTGGCAACTTCATTCTCACCGAAATGCGCGAGAAGGGTCGCACCTTCGAAGACGTGCTGGTCGAGGCCCAGGCCCTGGGTTACGCCGAAGCCGACCCGACCTTCGACGTCGAAGGCATCGACGCCGCGCACAAGCTGACCATCCTGGCGTCCATCGCCTTTGGTATCCCGCTGCAGTTCGACAAGGCCTACACCGAAGGCATCACCAAGCTGACCACTGCCGACGTGAACTACGCCGAGGCCCTGGGCTATCGCATCAAGCACCTGGGCGTGGCCCGCCGCACCGATGCCGGTATCGAGCTGCGCGTGCACCCGACGCTGATCCCGGCCGATCGCCTGATCGCCAACGTCAATGGCGTGTTCAACGCGGTGATGGTCAACGGCGACGCCGTCGGCTCCACCCTGTACTACGGCGCCGGCGCCGGCATGGAGCCGACCGCTTCGTCGGTGATCGCCGACCTGGTGGACGTGGTTCGCGCGATGACCAGCGACCCGGAAAACCGTGTGCCGCACCTGGCCTTCCAGCCGGACTCGCTGTCGGCGCACCCGATCCTGCCGATCGAGGCCTGCGAAAGTGCCTACTATCTGCGGATCCAGGCCAAGGATCACCCAGGCGTACTGGCCCAGGTGGCGAGCATCCTGTCCGAGCGCGGCATCAACATCGAGTCGATCATGCAGAAAGAGGTCGAAGAACACGACGGCCTGGTGCCGATGATCCTGCTGACCCACCGTGTGGTGGAGCAGCGCATCAACGATGCGATCACCGCGCTGGAAGCCCTGCAGGGCGTGGTCGGTCCGGTCGTACGGATCCGCGTCGAGCACCTGAACTAATCCGCTTCGTTGCGGGAGCCCCGGCGGCTCCCGCTTGAGAACTCTTTTTAGAGGAGCCAGTCATGCGTTATATCAGCACCCGCGGCCAGGCACCGGCCCTGAATTTCGAAGACGTCCTGCTGGCCGGCCTGGCGAGCGATGGCGGCCTGTACGTACCGGAAAACCTGCCACGTTTCACCCAGGAGGAAATCGCTTCCTGGGCCGGCCTGCCGTATCACGAGCTGGCGTTCCGGGTGATGCGCCCGTTCGTCACCGGCAGCATCCCGGATGCCGACTTCAAGAAAATCCTCGAAGAAACCTACGGTGCGTTTTCCCATAACGCCATCGCCCCACTGCGCCAGCTCAACGGCAACGAGTGGGTTCTGGAGCTGTTCCACGGCCCGACCCTGGCGTTCAAGGACTTCGCCCTGCAGCTGCTGGGTCGCCTGCTGGACTACGTGCTGGAGAAGCGCGGCGAGCGCGTGGTGATCATCGGCGCCACTTCCGGCGATACCGGTTCGGCCGCCATCGAAGGCTGCAAGCGTTGCGACAACGTCGATATCTTCATCCTGCACCCGCACAACCGTGTGTCCGAAGTGCAGCGCCGGCAGATGACCACCATTTTCGGTGAGAACATCCACAACATCGCCATCGAAGGCAACTTCGATGACTGCCAGGAAATGGTCAAGGCCAGCTTCGCCGACCAGGGCTTCCTCAAGGGCACCCGCCTGGTGGCGGTGAACTCGATCAACTGGGCGCGGATCATGGCCCAGATCGTCTACTACTTCCACGCGGCCCTGCAGCTGGGCGGCCCGGCGCGTTCGGTGGCGTTCTCGGTGCCGACCGGCAACTTCGGCGATATCTTCGCCGGTTACCTGGCCCGCAACATGGGCCTGCCGATCAACCAGTTGATCGTCGCCACCAACCGCAACGACATCCTGCACCGCTTCATGAGCGGCAATCAGTACGTCAAGGAAACCCTGCACGCCACCCTGTCGCCGTCGATGGACATCATGGTCTCGTCGAACTTCGAGCGCCTGCTGTTCGACCTGCACGGTCGCAACGGTGCCGCGCTGGCTCAGCTGATGGACTCCTTCAAGCAGGGTGGCGGTTTCAGCGTCGAGCAGGAGCGCTGGACCGAAGCGCGCAAGCTGTTCGACTCCCTGGCCGTGGACGACGCCCAGACCTGCGAGACCATCGCCGAAGTCTTCGCCCAGACTGGCGAAGTGCTCGACCCGCACACCGCGATCGGCGTCAAGGCCGCCCGTGAGTGCCGTCGCAGCCTGGACATCCCGATGGTGGTGCTGGGCACCGCGCACCCGGTGAAATTCCCGGAAGCGGTGGAGCAGGCCGGGGTCGGCAAGGCCCTGGAATTGCCGGCGCACCTGTCCGATCTGTTCGAGCGCGAAGAGCGTTGCACCGTCCTGGCCAACGACCTGAAGGCCGTCCAGGCCTTCGTCAGCCAGCACGGCAATCGCGGCAAACCGCTCTGATCGACTGGCATCGATCGTCAACAAGGCCCGTCTCTGACGGGCTTTGTCTTTTTATACAGGTTGTTTATTGCGGCGCGTCTTCCAAGGACAGAACTTAAGGCCAGAGCTCAAGGACAGAGCATCTAGAATAGGGCGGCGACGCGTCGAGGATCACCCACAGGATGCTTATGTTGCTGCGCCCGGTTTTGTGCACATTGATGGTTTTGGCGACGCTGGCCCTGGCCCCGTGCCTGATGGCGGCGCAGAACCTGCCCTTCAAGCTGGTGCCGGCCTTCGTCGAACTGGAGCCGCTCACCCTGGCCCCGGTCGAACGGCAATGGCTGGCGGGCCGTGGCACCTTGAAGGTGGGCATTTCGATCGATGACTACCAGCCGATCGACATCACGCGCGACCGCAATCGTTACCAGGGCATCAGCGCCGACTACCTGAGCCTGGTCGGCGAACGCCTGGGCATGCCCATGGAGGTGTTGGGGTTCTCCGAGCGCGAGCAAGCGGTCGAGGCGCTGCGCAATGGCACGATCGACATCCTCACCAGCGCCAACGGTTACGAGCGCGGGGTTGCCGGGCTGCACTTTTCCAGCGACTACATGCCCGACCGGGCGGTGGTGGTCGTACGCCGGGACGAGGCCCAGATCCCCGAGGACCTGGCCGGCAAGAAAGTGGTGCTGCTGGAAGGCTATGCGGACGCGAAGGTCGCCCACGCGGCTTATCCCCACAGCCAGATCATTCTCTCGCCCAATCTGTACAGCGGCCTGGAAGCGCTGAATCAGGGGGATGTCGATGCCTTTATCGGCAATGAAGTGATCGTCCGTGCCTACAAGGCGCTGCGTCCTTACCTGGGGTTGCAGGTCCGCACCGGCAGCCGGCTGCCGCCGATCGGCTTTGCCTTCGCCACGCGCCAGAGCGACCCGTTGTTGAGCCGCCTGATCGAGCGAGCGCTGGAGAGCATCGACGATTCCACGGACCGGGAAATCCTGGCCCGCTGGACCACTGGGCTGGGCGCCAGCACCGGCGACGAGCGGATCAAGTTGAGCAAGGCGGAGCGCGCCTGGCTGCTCGAACATCAGCATGTGGTGGTGGCTTCCCAGCAGTACCCACCCTATGTGTTCAAGGACAAGGACGGCCAGTGGACCGGGCTGAACATCGACCTGCTCAACCGCATTTCGAGAATGACCGGCCTGCAGTTCATCCAGGAGGAAAGCTTTTCCACGACCCATACCCTGGACCTGCTGCTCAAGGGCCGGGCCCAGATGAACACCACCTTGTCGGCCAATGACGAGCGCTGCGGCTTCCTCGACTTCACCCACCCCTTTGGCGGTTCGGCCTGGGTGTTCGTGGTCCGCGCCGAGGACATCCAGCTCAACACCTTCAGCCAGTTGGCGGGCCGGGTGCTGGCGCTGCCGGCCAAGCATGCGCTGGAGGGCTACGTTCGGCAGAACTACCCGAAGGTCCGCCTGCGTTCGGTCGCTACCTACCAGGAGGCGCGGGCCCTGGTGGCCAATGGCGAGGCCGACGCGACCATCCAGAATGAAGTCGAGGTGCAGGGGTATCCGGCGAACGGGCTGCGCATCGGCCGCAGCGTCGAAGGCAAGTGGTCGGCCGACGAGTTGTCGGTGCGCCGGGACCAGCCCGAGCTGCTGAGCATTCTGAACAAGGCCCTGGAAGCCTTCCCGGTGGCCGAACTCAGTGCCATCCGCCTGAAGTGGCTGGGGGTGACGCCGGTGCCGGTACCCATGTGGCAGCGGGTGCCGGTGTGGATCTACTGGGTCACCTTCACCGCCATCCTGTTCGGCCTGCTGTCCCTGGCCTGGAACACCCGGCTCAAGGGGCAGATCCGCCAGCGCCTGCAAGCCGAGCAACGCCTCAACGACCAGGTGGCGTTCAAGCGCGCCTTGCTCGACGGTATCCCCAACCCGATCTTCGTCCGCGACCTGGCCGGGCGCCTGATCACCTGCAACAAAAGCTACGAAACCCAGACCGGCATGCGCCTGGAACAGATCAAGGGGCTGTGCCTGACCGAGCTGGATGTCTTGCCCGAGGCCACGGCCCGGCAGTTGCACCGCGAGTTCCTGGAGCAGCTGAAGTCCCAGGAGTCGGTGTTCGTCGACCGTCAGATCGAGTCCAGAAGGGGCCCGGTGCATGTCTATCAATGGACGGTGCCGTTCTACAGCGCCCAGGGTGAGTTGCAGGGGTTGCTGGGGGGCTGGATCGATATCACCGAGCGCAAGCGCCTGGAGGAAGAGCTGCTGCAAGCGCGTCGCGCGGCGGATCAGGCGAACTACGCCAAGAGCGCCTTTCTCTCGACCATGAGCCACGAGATACGCACGCCGATGAACGCGATCATCGGTTTGCTGGAACTGGAAAAGGAACAGGCGCGCCTGCGCGGCATGCCGTTTTCCGATGCGCTGCGCGTGGCCTACCAATCGGCACAGGAGCTGGTCGGCCTGATGGGCGACAACCTCGATCTGGCCAAGATCGAGGCCGGGCACATGCAGCTGGCGCCGCAGACCGTGGCCCTGCGAGGCTTCTTCGAAGACATACAGCAATTGTTCGAGGTCACCGCGCGCAACAAGGGGCTGCACCTGACGCTGGCCTTCGACAAGGCGGCGGACGGCTTCTACTGGCTCGACCCGCTGCGCCTGCGCCAGGTGCTGCACAACCTGCTGAGCAATGCCCTGAAGTTCACCCAGGCCGGTGAGGTGCGGGTGTCCGTGGAGCGCCAGGCCGATGAACATGGCGCCGACCGTTTGTGCATCAGCGTGGCCGACACTGGGTCGGGCATCAGCCCCGAGAAGCAGGCGAGCCTGTTCGATCCGTTCATCCAGGCCCATCTGCAGACGACGCCGGAGCAGGGCGGCACCGGCCTGGGCCTGAGTATCTGCAAGCAATTGGTGGAGCTGATGGGCGGGCGCATTCTGCTGCAAAGCCAACCTGGCGCGGGAACCACCGTGACCCTTGAGCTTTACCCGGAACAGGTGGTCGAGGATTTCAGCCAGTCGCCCCAGGTGACCCGCGAGCGCCCGCAGAGCCGTCGCATGTCGGTGCTGGTGGTCGACGACGTACGCGCCAATCGCATGGTGCTCAGCCAGCAACTGATGTTCCTCGGGCACAAGGTGGTGGCGCTCGACAGCGCCGAGGCGGCGCTGGCGCGCTGGCAGGGCGAGGCGTTCGACCTGGTGATGACCGACTGCCACATGCCGGGCATGAGCGGTTATCAGCTGAGCGAAGCGATACGGCAGATCGAGGCCCGGGAAGGGCGTGACGCCTGCCCGCTGATCGGTTGCACGGCCAATGCCTTCGAGGATGAGCAGCAGCGCTGCGAGCAGGCCGGCATGGATGAACTGCTGGTCAAGCCGGTGACCCTGGACCGGCTGGCGCAGATGCTTGCGCGCTTCTTGCCGCCGCCGTCCTTCGACATCCAGACCCTGCGCACCATGACCCAGGCCGACGAGCCGATCCTGCAACGCATGCTGCGCGAGCTGTGGAGCAACCTGGGGCAGGAGCAGGCGGCCCTGGAATCGGCGGTGCTGGAGCAGGACTGGGCGCGTATCGGCGCGTCCACGCACCGCCTCAAAGGGGTGTGCTGCCTGATCGATGCGCTGCCGCTGGCCCAGGTCTGCATCGACCTGGAGGCCGTTGCCCGGGCCCGCTCGACGGCGGTGCTGGCGGAGCACTGGCTGCGCCTGAAGGAGGCCATCGGCTGCTTGCGCAGCGATATCGAGCCGCATCTGGGTAGCGATTAAGACTTGTCTTATGGGGCGGCCTGCCCGCTGCGATTAACGTACCGGCCCGCTGCGGATTCTCGCCGCTCTCGCCGTATCGGAGGTCGTTCCATGCACAGGTTGAAAGTGCTCGTTCTTGAAGACAATTCGTTCCAGTTGATGGCCCTGCACCAGATGCTCAACGCCAATGGCGTGTTCAACGTGTTGAATGCCGAAAGCGTTGCCGCCGCCCGACAATCCCTGGACAGCAAGGGGCCGGTGGATATCGCCATCTGCGATCTGTACCTGGAGCAGGCCGACGGGCTGGAGCTGATTCGTTACCTGGCAGAGCAGCAACGGGCGAAGGCGCTGATCATTCTCAGCGACGCGCAAGCGGATGTCCGCGAAGGCGCCGCGGCCATGGCACGGCAGCAGGGCCTGAATGTGCTGGGCTGTCTGCCCAAGCCGGCCTCGGTCACCCTGCTCAATGAACTGCTGGGCCTGTACCAGCAATGCTTCGAGCCTGGGCCGCAAGACTTGTCGCTGGCCCAGGTGCGCGAAACCCTGGCCCTGGATGTGTTCCAGCCGGAGGTGCCGACCGCCGAGGAAGGGCTGGCGGCGGTACAGCGTCATGGGGTCGCGCACTTCCAGCCGGTGGTCAGCCAGGACGGCGAGGTCCTGGGCGTCGAGGCGCTGGCGCGCTGGCAGCACCCGGAACACGGCTTGATGCTGCCCGCCGAGTTCCTGCCAGTGATCGAATTCGCCGGCCTGGAGGAAGCCTTCACCTGGCTCATGCTGGAGCAGGCCCTGCAATTGTCGGCCGGGGTGCGCCTGGTCATGGGCCGTTCGCTGGCGATCTCGGTGAATATCCCGGTGGGCATGCTGGAACTGCCGAACTTCGCGCGCCAGCTGGAAACCCTGCTACGGCGTTTTGAAGTGCCGGCACGCCTGCTGACCCTGGAAATCGTCGAGACCACCGAACTGGAAACCGATATCGCCCATGTGGAGGCCCTGCTGCGCCTGCGCATGATCGGCTGCAAGCTGTCGATTGGCGACTTCGGCACCGGCGGCACCAGCCTGCAGCGCCTGTTGGAATTGCCGTTCACCGAGCTGAAGATCCCGCCGGCCTTCGTCTGCGGGCTGGCTGGCGATGAGCGCAAGGCGGCCGTGGTGGCCGGCGCCATGAGCATGGCCCGGCGCATGTCGCTGGGCGTGGTGCTGGCGGGTATCGAGAGCGCCGCCGACTATCAGGCGGCCAAGAAGCTGGGGCAGGCGCGCTTGCAAGGCTGTTTCATCGCCGAGCCCATGAGCGCCGTCGCCGTGCGCCAGTGGATCGCCCGGCGCTTGCATGACGAGCTCGACGAACAGGCCGGCTGAGCCGGGGCTCAGGCGAGCCCGTGTTCCTGCACGTAGATGTACAGCGCCGCGGCGCTGGACAGGCCGAGCTTGCGCATGGCGCTGACCTTCTGGGTGCTGACGGTCTTTTTGCTGCGGCTGAGCTTGGCGGCGATTTCCCCGACCGTCAGCCCGGCCGCCAGCAGGCGGATGACCTCGAGCTCGCGGGGCGACAGCTGTTCCCCGGACAACAAGCGATCCGGCCCGACCTCGCCCGCCAGGCTGAGAAGTTGCTGGATGGCCTGGGCGACAAACACCTTGTCGCGGCGCACATGGCTGATCGCCGCCGGCAGCTCGTCGGCCAGGCTGGCCTTGCTCAGCAGCCCCGAGACGCCCAGGTCGAGAATCGAACGGAACAGCCCGGCATTGTTGAGCATGGTCACCACCACGATCGGCAGCTGGGGATGATGCCGGCGCAGTTGCTCGATCAGGCGCAGGCCATCGTTCTGCTGTTCGCCCGGCATCATGAAGTCGGTGACCAGTACGTCGCAGGGACAGCTTTGCAGCAGTTCGCCGAGGGCGGTCGGGGAGCTGGCTTCGCCGACGATCTCCAGGTTGTCGTCGCGCTCCAGGACGGCCCGCAGACCGATGAGGAAAATCGGGTGATCGTCGGCCAGGACGATCCGCAGTTTTTTATTGGACGTTTGATTCAAGACTCGCTCCGGTGAGAAGGCAGCATTTCGGACAGGCCCTGCAACCGGGCACCGTCATCGCTGCGCCGCCGGGCTTTGCCAACCGCTCGAGGAGAGGGCCCCCATGGCCACACCCCCACCTGCCAGAAAGACCTGCGCCAGGCCTGAAAATCCGACTCGGGAGCAGGTCGCGATGCCGGTTCGGATCGACCCTCGGCGCTATTCCTGCCAACAGGCGGTATTGCGCTACAAGAAGGTCGAGGCGCTGATCGATCAGCCGGCTCCGTCGCGTTCGTTTCTGGTTTGAGTGCCGATTCTAGTCTGATCCGGGCTGTTTTTTATCTGTCATGTTTTGCGGGCATGCTGGATCGACTCAGGTCGGCAACCGCCAGCGGTTGCGAACTTTCTTCTCTGGGCGATGGTCACTTGAATGCCAGAAAGCTACCGGCATTGGTGTATTCGAGCCTTAATTCCAGCTATTGAGTGGTGATCGAGATGGAAAGTATCAGCCTATTGTTGGGTGAAGCTTTGAGCCCGTATCAGGTAACTCTGACCCCGCGCGCGCAGGGGGAATGCCTGGTGACCCTGAAGAATGCCTTGGGGGCCATCGTGGTCGAGCGCGAGTTCAGCCAGGCCCAGTTGACCGACAAGCGCCAGTTGACCGATGTCGTCGACGGTCTGCATCGCGACGTATTGATCGCCGAAGGCCGTCTGGAACCCTGTGTCATCGCGGCCTTGCGCAATGTGGCCCGGGAGAAGACGTTCGACAGCGCACGCTGACTGGAATTTTCGGGAACCTTCGCAGCAAGCCATCAGTCAGACCCTTGGCAACAGGATCGAGCATTGTGCTCCGGTGCTTGTCGCCTGTTGCGCGGGTCTGGTTTCAGGCCACGTTTAACCCCGAGTCGTCTCCCCACTGCTCGGGGTTTCTTTTTGCCCGGATTTTTTATCGCTGCGGCGTGTCGCGGAAAAACGCCAGGGCATCGCTGCGGTATTGCTCGCGCTGCGACGGTTCCAGCCACTGGGCATAAAGCTCCAGCAAGGTGTGCGGGCGCAGTTCGAGCAGCGCCCGGTTGATGTGCTCCACCGCCTGCCGGCCCTGCGCTGTGTTCGAGCAGCCGACGTTCACTGACTGGTATCTGGGCATGCCCTGGATCGGGTAGAACTCCAGCTCATCGGGATCGATCCCTTGCTGTTGCGCCTGGAAACGGATTTCTGTCTGGTAACCGATCAAGGCTTTCAGGCGCCCGTGGCGTTGCATCTGCAGCAGGTTGCCGATGGCGCTGTTGCCGTAGTGGGCCATCAGCGCGCCGAGCGGAGCCTGTTGGAGCAGGCTGTCGATCGGTTCGCCATAACTGCGCTCGGCCACCACGCCCACATTGTGCAGGGGGCTGACCAGCAGTGCGCCCAGGTCGATCTGGCCGTCATGGATAAACGGCAGCAGGTCGGGACGGTCCTGGCGCCGTACCGCCAGGCCGTTGCTGAACATGCGAAAAGTGGTGATGGAAAACGCCAGCCATTGCGCCCGCTGCGGGGTGAACAGCAGCGCCGGATCGCAGACGAAGGGCAGTTCCCGGAGCATCTGCATGGCCCGGGCGCGGTTGACGTGCACGAACTGATGGTCGTACTCCGGCAGGCTGGCGATCAGCGCGGGCAGGGCCTGATCGATCACGCCCAGGCCTTTTTGCGGACCTTCGAAAATCGTCATCGGCGGCAGGTCGCGCAACACCCAGATCAGCGTGTCCCGGGCCTGGCTGGCCGGTGACCAGGCGCCGAGCGCCAGCAGCATCGACAACAGGCGTATGCCACGAATCATTCGCCTGCTACGGCATGGGGTCATCAGGCTGCTGATCCTTGTCGGTAAAAGGCATTGCTTTTCAAACTAGATCGCGCCGTTGTCACGCAGGCTTTTGATCTGCTGCTCGTCGTAGCCCAGGGCGCCCAGTACCTGGGCATTGTGTTCGCCGAGCGCGGGGCCGACCCATTCGGACGAGCCCGGGGTGTCCGAGAGTTTCGGCACGATGCCGGGCATCTTGAATGCCTTGCCGTCCGGCAGCTTGGCCTGGAGGAACATTTCCCGGGCGAGAAACTGCGGATCGCTGAACATGTCCTCGGCGCTGAAGATGCGGCTGGCAGGGACTTGTGCCTGGTTCAGCAATTCGAGCACGCGCTCCAGCGGCAGCGAGTTGACCCAGCGATCGATGACCCCGTACAGCTCGTCGCGCCGGCTGTCGCGGCCGTCGTTGCTGGCCAGGGCCGGGTCGTTGGCCAGGTCGTCGCGGCCGATCACCTGCATGAAGCGCTTGAAGATCGCATCGCCGTTGGCGCCGATCTGCACATGCTTGCCATCGGCGCTGGTATGAATGGAGGAGGGCGTGATGCCGGGCATGATGTTGCCGGTGCGTTCGCGGATGAAGCCGAAGACATCGAACTCCGGGACCATGCTTTCCATCATGGCGAAGATCGCTTCGTACAACGCCACGTCCACCACCTGGCCCTGGCCGCCGTTCACCTCACGGTGCCGCAGGGCCATCAGCGCGCCGATCACGCCCCAGAGGGCGGCAATCGAGTCGCCGATGGAAATGCCGGTGCGCACCGGCGGACGGTCCTCGAAACCGGTGATGTAGCGCAGCCCGCCCATGGATTCGCCGACCGCGCCGAAACCGGGCTGGTCCTTCATCGGCCCGGTCTGGCCGAAGCCGGACAGGCGCACCATCACCAGCTTGGGATTGAGCGCATGCAGGGTGTCCCAGCCCAGGCCGAGCTTTTCCAGGACCCCGGGGCGAAAGTTCTCGATCAGGATGTCGGCCTCGGCCAACAGCTTCTTCAGCACCTCCAGGCCGTCCGGGTGCTTGAGGTTCAGGGTCAGGGACTTTTTGTTGCGCGCCTGGACGAACCACCACAGGGACGTGCCTTCATACAGCTTGCGCCACTTGCGCAGCGGGTCGCCGCCGTCCGGCGATTCGACCTTGATCACCTCGGCGCCGAATTCGGCGCAGATGCGCGAGGCGAACGGGCCGGCGATCAGGGTGCCGAGTTCGACGACTTTCAGGCCGGCAAGGGGTTTGGCGGTAAGCGGCATGGAAGATCCTTGTAGGACAAAGATTGGACGGTAGAGCGTTTTAACATAGCCCGGCGCTCCCTCGCCAAAGGATGATGGTGCGCGATTCGTGGATTGGCGCGTGCATCGGTTAGACTTGCCGCCTTTCCTCGTATCAAGAAGCCCCGTCCATGGCCCAGCCGTCTACCACCTACAAGTTTGAATTGAACCTGACTGACCTCGATCGTGGGGTGTACGAAAGCGTCAAGCAAACCATCGCCCGCCATCCGTCGGAAACCGAAGAGCGCATGACTGTGCGTCTGCTGGCCTACGCCCTTTGGTACAACGAACACCTGTCGTTCGGTCGTGGCCTGTCGGAAGTGGATGAGCCGGCCCTGTGGGAAAAAAGCCTGGACGACCGCGTGCTGCACTGGATCGAAGTCGGCCAGCCGGACGCCGAGCGCCTGACCTGGTGTTCGCGCCGTACCGAGCGCACCAGCCTGCTGGCCTATGGCAGCCTGCGTGTGTGGCAGACCCGCGTAGTGGACGCGGTGAAGAACCTGAAGAACCTCAATATCGCCGGCGTGCCCCAGGACGTCCTGGAAGTCCTGGCCAAGGACATGCCGCGCGTTATCAAGTGGGACGTGATGATCAGCGAAGGCACGATCTTCGTCACCGACGATCGCGGCCAGCACGAAGTCCAGCTGGAATGGCTGTTGGGCGAACGCTGAGTTCGCCACGCCGCGCGCTGTTTCGCCGTATTTCCCGTATCGAAGAGAAGCTTCTGTCACCCCATGCGTATCGAACCTCGTGAGTTGCCCGCCACCCTGCCGTTTCTCGGTGATCTGCCGCCGTTGCTGACCCGCCTGTACGCCGCCCGTGGCGTGCAGTCCGAGGCCGAGCTGGACAAGAGCCTGGCGCGGCTGATCCCGTTCCAGCAGCTCAAGGGCATCGAGGCCGCGGTGGACCTGCTGGTGACCGCGCTGGAGCAGCGCGAACGCATCCTGATCGTCGGCGACTTCGACGCCGACGGCGCCACCGCCAGTACCGTGGGCATGCTCGGCCTGCGCCTGCTGGGCGCGGCCCATGTCGATTACCTGGTGCCGAACCGTTTCGAATATGGCTACGGCCTGACCCCGGAAATCGTCGCGGTGGCCCTGGAGCGCAAGCCCCAGCTGCTGATCACCGTGGACAACGGCATCTCCAGTGTCGAGGGCGTGGCGGCGGCCAAGGCGGCCGGACTGAAAGTGCTGGTCACCGACCACCACTTGCCGGGCCACGAGTTGCCGGCGGCCGACGCCATCGTCAACCCGAACCAGCCCGGCTGCGAGTTCCCGAGCAAGGCGCTGGCCGGGGTCGGGGTGATCTTCTATGTGCTGATGGCGCTGCGCGCCCGCCTGCGCAGCCTTGGCTGGTATGAAACCAAGCCGCAACCGAATATCGGCGAGCTGCTGGATCTGGTGGCGCTGGGCAGCGTGGCCGACGTGGTGCCGCTGGACGCCAACAACCGCATCCTGGTGCACCAGGGGCTGGAGCGGATTCGCGCCGGGCGCGCGCGGCCGGGGATCAAGGCGATTCTCGAAGTGGCCAAGCGCGAGGCGTCGCGCATCACCTCCACCGACCTGGGCTTCATCCTTGGCCCACGGTTGAATGCCGCCGGCCGCCTGGACGATATGAGCCTGGGCATCGAATGCCTGCTCAGCCATGACATGGCCCTGGCGCGGGAAATGGCCAGCCAGCTGGACGAGTTGAACCAGGACCGCAAATCCATCGAGCAGGGCATGCAGCGCGAAGCCCTGGCCCAGCTCAAGGACTTGCCGGTGGAGTCGATGCCGTTCGGCCTGTGCCTGTTCGAGCCCGACTGGCACCAGGGGGTGATCGGGATTCTCGCTTCGCGGCTGAAGGAGCGTTATCACCGGCCGACCATCGCCTTTGCCGACGCCGGCGAAGGCATGCTCAAGGGGTCGGCGCGTTCGGTGCCGGGCTTTCATATCCGCGACGCCCTGGACGCGGTGGCGGCCAAACATCCGGACCTGATCAGCAAGTTCGGCGGTCACGCCATGGCCGCCGGCCTGTCGCTGCCGGAGCAGAATTTCCCGGCCTTCGCCGAGGCCTTCGATGCCGAGGTGCGCCGCCAGCTGCGCGAGGAAGACCTGACCGGGCGCCTGCTGTCGGACGGCACCCTGGCGGTGGAAGAGTTCCACCTCGAACTGGCCCGTGCCCTGCGCCATGCCGGGCCCTGGGGCCAGCACTTTCCCGAGCCGCTGTTCCATGGCGTGTTCCAACTGGTGGAGCAGCGCGTCGTCGGCGAGCGCCACCTCAAGGTGGTGCTGCGCAGCGAATGCGGTTCGGTGAAACTCGACGGCATCGCCTTCGGCGTCGACCGCGATATCTGGCCGAACCCGACCATCCGCTGGGTGGAGCTGGCCTACAAGCTGGACCTCAACGAGTTCCGCGGCCAGGAAACGGTGCAACTGATGATCGCCCATATCGAACCGCGCTGACCCGCGCGGACGCTTTCGCGGGCAAGCCTCGCTCCTACGAACGGTGGGCGCTGCTTCTGTAGGAGCCAGGCTTGCCGGCGAAGAGGACGCTGCGGTGTACCAGGCCGGGCACTGACAAAGTGCATCGGAACCCTGCTGGTCGCGCTGTTGTCGACTAGGCTCTAAACACTGCTTGATTGGCCTTGTGACGTTTTGTCCTTTTTCTCCCGCGGGGGCGGGCGCTGTTCCTTTCCAGTCACTCGTCGACTTTTCAAACAGAACCCTGGAGCCTGACCACTGATCGAGAGGTGCCCCATGAGTCTGCTGCTTGAGCCCTATACCCTTCGTCAATTGACCTTACTCAACCGCATCGCGGTATCGCCCATGTGCCAGTACTCCAGCGTAGATGGACTGGCCAATGACTGGCACCTGGTGCACCTCGGCAGTCGTGCCGTGGGCGGCGCCGGACTGATTTTCACCGAGGCCACGGCGGTCACCGCCGACGGGCGCATCACCGCCCAGGACCTCGGCCTGTGGAACGACGAACAGATTGCACCCTTGCAACGCATCACCCGGTTCATCACCGCCCAGGGCGCGGTTGCCGGCATCCAGCTGGCCCACGCCGGACGCAAGGCCAGCACCCATCGGCCCTGGCTGGGCAAGCACGGCAGCGTCAAGCCCGAGGAGGGCGGCTGGGTCCCGGTTGGCCCTTCGCCGATTGCTTTCGACCCGCAACACACGCCGCCGACCCAGCTCGACGAAGGGCAGATTGCCGCGATCGTCCAGGCCTTCGTCGATTCGGCCAAACGCGCCCTGGTCGCCGGTTTCAAGGTGGTCGAAGTGCATGCTGCCCATGGCTACCTGCTGCATCAATTCCTCTCGCCCCTGAGCAATCAGCGTCGCGACCAGTACGGTGGCTCCTTCGATAACCGCATTCGCCTGGTCCTGCAGGTGTGTGAGGCGGTGCGGGCGGTCTGGCCGGAAGAATTGCCGCTGTTCGTCCGGGTGTCGGCCACCGACTGGGTGGAGGACGGCTGGAATCCGGACGAAACCGTCGAGCTGGCATGCCGCCTGAAAGCATTGGGGGTGGACCTGATCGATGTCTCGTCGGGCGGCACCGCGGTCAATGCCGAAATCCCCACCGGCCCGGGCTACCAGACCCGCTTCGCCGAACGGGTGCGCAAGGAGTCGGGGATCGCCACCGGCACCGTGGGCATGATCACCGAGCCGGCCCAGGCCGAGCATATTCTGCGCACCTGCCAGGCCGACATCATCTTCCTCGCCCGGGAGCTGCTGCGCGACCCGTACTGGCCGCTGCATGCCGACGACGACCTGAGCGGGCACAAGGCGATCTGGCCGGCGCAGTACCAGCGCGCGACCCATCGCGACCAGCCGATTCACGAGTCGGATCTGCGCGAGTGAGCTGCGCGGAGGCATAAAAAAACCGGCCTGTGAGGGCCGGTTTTTTTGTGCTGGCGGGCAACCTGTAGCCGCTGCTGCAGGCTGCGATCGACCGGGAACCGGTCGCAAATCGGGCGACGCGGATCGACTGAAGAGCCTGGGGCCGCTGCGCGGCCCATCGCAGCCTGCGGCAGCGGCTACAGATAGTGCTGCATCAGCTGTACTTGCGCTTGTCCGGTGCCGGCGGGAAGTACTGGTACAGCCAGGTTTCGCTCAGGGTGCGATCGTTGCTGCGGATGAACAGCCGCAGCTCCACCGGATCGACGCTGTCGTTGGTCGGGTACCAGTCGAAGAGCACGCGATAACCCTGGATCTCGTCCAGCTTCAGCACGTGGAAATCCTTGACCTGACCGTTCGACGCAGTGACCACGGGCTCGATGCCGGTGCCCTCCGGCAGCCGCTCCAGCCCGCCGCCGTTGAAGTCCACGGCGAAGCGCCGGGCCCAGACCGGCGGATAATGCTCGCCCGGCGCCCAGCCCTCGACGAAGCCGCCCATGCCCGAACGGGTGGCGTTGACCCGCGCCAGCGGCGTGCCCACCGGTGGCAGGGCGCTCCAGTACAGCTTGTAGCCGTAGTTCAGCGAATCCCCGGCGGCCAGCGGTGTTTTCGGGGTCCAGAAGGCCACGATATTGTCCAGGGTCTCGCCGGTGGTGGGGATCTCCAGCAGGTCGACCGAGCCTTCGCCCCAGGCGGTGGTCGGCTCGACCCACAGGCTCGGGCGCCGGCTGTACCAGTCCACGGTGTCCTGGTAGTTGGCGAACTCATGGTCAGTCTGCACCAGGCCGAAACCCTTCGGGTCCTTGTCGGCGAAGGCGTTGAACTGCAGGGTCGCCGGGTTGTTCAGCGGACGGCAGATCCACTCGCCGTTGCCGCGCCACATGGCCAGGCGGTCTGAGTCGTGGATCTGCGGATGGATGGTGTCGCACATGCGCCGTTCATGGGTGCCGCAGCTGAACATGCTGGTCATCGGCGCGATGCCCAGTTGTTCGATGGCGGTGCGGGCGTTGACGTGCGCATCGACGTCCATCACCACGCGCTCGGCCTGGCAGTCGATGTCGAAGCGGTAGGCGCCGGTGGCGCTGGGCGAATCGAGCAGGGCATAGACCACGAAACGGGTGCTGTCCTTGTCCGGGGTCTCGAACCAGAACTGGGTGAAGTCGGGGAATTCTTCGCGTTTCTTGGCGTAGGTGTCGATCGCCAGGCCGCGGGCCGAGAGGCCGTACTGGCCGGTCTTGTCCACGGCGCGGAAATAACTGGCGCCGAGGAAGGACACCACATCGTGCCTGTCCAGCTCCGGGGCCTTGAACAGCTTGAAGCCGGCAAAACCCAGGTCGCCCTTGAGCTGCGCGGTGTCGACGCCGGTGTTCTGGTAGTTGAACAGCGACGGGCGGAAATGCACTTCCCGCGCCTGCCGGGTCTTGGCGTCGACGCTGTGCATGCGCACCGGCTGCTTGAAGCCCATGCCGACGTGGAAGAACTGCACGTCCAGCTGGCCGTTCAGCTCCTTCCACAGCGAGTGGTTGCCGTCGTACCGGATCGCGTTGAAGTTCTGCGGGGTCATGGTCGCCAGGGTCGGTGGCAGCACCTGCTTGGTGTCCACGTAGGGCTTGCCGGCCAACTGCTTGGCCCGGGCCTTGAGAATCTCGAAATCGAAGGCTTGCGCTTCGCCGTCGGCGGCGCCCGCCCAGGCCCGGGTGGCCAGCAGACCCGTGGCCGACAGGCCGGTGTAGGCGGCCAGCGCCATGGATGCTTTCAGAAGATGCCTGCGATGCATAAGTGAACCTTGTCAGGAGATCCCGAGCCCTTCCTGGCTGCGCTGGATCGGAAATGGAGGTTCGGTCATGCCTTCGGCCAAACACAACGGACTTTTAACAGCGGGCGGATAGAATAATCGGTTCGCCCGAGGCAAAAAATGCCCCGCGTGTATCGATACGTAAAACCACGGATGGCTTCAGGAAAACCCACATGCTCAATGAACGCCTTTTGACCTCGCAAGACATCCCGCTGTTCAAACTGATTGACCGTGCAGAGCTGATCGAGGCGTTCTACCGCCAGCAGGACGGGCAACTGCTGGGTTATCCCCAGCGCGAGGTGGTGACCGGCTGGCCGCCCGGCGAAGCCGAGCATGACGCGCAGGTCTTGCAGGCGTGTGAACAGCGCGGCGGCTGGCTGTACGGGGTGTTCGACGAGCACCGGCTGGTGGCCGCCGCGGTGGTCGATTGCCTGGTGATCCACAACGCCGGCCTGCAGCTGCGGCAGTTGAAGTTCCTGCATGTCAGCCAGGCGTATCGCGGGCGCGGCCTGGGCCAGCGCTTGTTCGGCCTGGCCGCCGAGCAGGCACGGCGCATGGGCGGCGAGGGGCTGTATGTCTCGGCCACGCCGTCGCGCAATACCGTGGATTTCTATCGCCGCCTGGGTTGCGAGCTGTTGGCGGCCCCCGATCCAGAGCTGTATCGCCTGGAACCCGAGGACATCCATCTGTACCTCAGGCTGGCCTGATCTTCAGCGGGCTTTGCGCCAGGCCGGCCAGGCGAGGAGGGTTACGGCCCGCAGCAGCCATTCGCAAGGGCCATATTGATGGCCGCGTATCCACAGGGTGCTGAGCCACAGTTGCAGCGCGTAGAGAGCGATCACGATCAGCAGGATCCAGGCCGAGCCCAGCTGGTTGATCAGGCCCAGGCCGTAGCCGGTGAATATCAGGCTCAGGAGCAAGGATTGCAGTAGGTAGTTGCTCAGCGACATGCGTCCCATGGGGGCCAGCAACCTGCACACTCGTTCGCCCAGGGGCGAGTTGAACGCGCCAAGGAACAGCAGCACGTAGCTGGCGGTGAGCAGGGGCGCGGTCAACTGGCCTATGCCGTATCCCAGGGCTTCCAGGCCAGCGCCGGGGGCATAGGCGGCGGTATAGCCATAGATGAGCGCGCCGCCGAGGCCGATGGGCAGCATCAGGCTCAATAACCTGTCCTTCCAGGCGTCGAAGACGTAGGGCGCCACCAGCCAGCCGCGGCGTCCGGCTACATAGCCGAACAGGAACATTGCCAAGGTACTGGGGCCCTGCAACAGCCATAACGCGAGGATGGTCTCTGGCAGGTGACTGAGGTTGAAGCTCAAGGTGCCCAAGACGCTCGAGCCGAGCAGGAAGGCCTTGTCCACGGGTTCCCATTCCATGCTGCCGACGTAATTGCTTTCGGCTAGTTGCAGCAGGCCCAGCGCCATGAAAATCAGCGCCGAGCACACCAGCAGTCCCACCGCCAGCTTGAGCGCGCGTCGCGGGCAAAGGTTGCGCAGCCCCAGCAATACCAGGCCGAGCACTGCGTAGAGAGACAGAATCTCACCGTAGAACAGCACGGCGCCGTGGATCAGTCCGATCGCCAGCAGCGCCAGTTGCCTGCGTACCATGCGCGGTACGAACGCGCCCTGCGAGCGCTGCGCCGAAGCCAGTTGCAGGGTGAAGCTGTAGCCGAAGAGAAAGGAGAACAGCAGGTAGAACTTGGTTTCGAACAAGGTCGAGATCAGGAAGCGGATGGCGTGATCGATGGCGGCGGGGTAGGCCGGATTGCTCACTGAGGCGCCGTAGTAAGGGTCGGTGAACACCCAGATGTTCACCGCCAGGATGCCCAGCAAGGCGAACCCGCGCAGGGCATCGATGTGCAGCAGGCGAGTGGCGGACGTGATTTTCTCGAGGCCGGGGCGAGCGGGGCTGTTCATCTGGGTCAGCGTCCTTGCAGCAGGTGGGCCACCAGTTGTTGCAGCACCTGGGATTGGTCTTGCGGGTTGAACAGCGGGTCGGCGGCGACCCGGGCGAACAGGCCGTCGACCAGCGCGGCCAGCCAGGTGGCGGCCTGTTCGGGGCTCAGTTTGGTGTGCAATTGCCCGGCTCGGCCTGCGGCGTCCACCAGAGCGGCGAGCCCTTCGCGCAACACCAGATCGTTGGTCTTGACCAGGTGTGCCACGGCTTCGTCGCGGTGGCCGAGGGCGGAAATCTCCAGGGCCAGGCCGGCGTAATGGCGGTCGCTGGCCAGTTGGCAGACGTGCTCGAGGAAGCCTGACAGGGCCGCCATCGGGTCTTCAGCCGCGACCAGTGCAGCCATCGCGGCGGCGGTCTCTTCACCTTCCCGGGCGATCAGCGCCAACAGCAGTTCGTGCTTGCTGCTGAAGTAATGGAACAGATTGCCGGAGCTCATGCCCGCGGTGCTGCAAATGTCAGCGGTGCGGGTGGCGACAAAACCGGCTTCGGCAAAACACTGGGCAGCGGCATCCAGCAGGGCGGTTCGCTTGGCTTCGCGTTGCAGGGGATTGGCGGGGCGCATGTGGGCTCATTAGTTAATTGACTGATCACTCAATTAAAGGGTGAACCTGAATGCTTGGCAAGCCTTGTCTGCAAAAAATCAGTCGACGGGATGACTTCCGCCACGCGCTCCCCGGTCTATCGCTGGCCGAGCAGGAGGATCGACGGGGCACCCGTGAGTCCAGGGATTCATATGCCGCTCTCCGCCAACGGCATGAACCGCGGCACGGCACACAGCACCAGCACGCAGCCCAGCCACAGGCCCAGCCAGCGATAGTGGGCCGGCATGCGGCAGGCGTGCCAGCCTTTGGCGGCGGCATACACCAGGCTGATCTGGATCAGCACCAGGGACAGGCCCCCTGTGGGAATCGCCAGGGCCGAGATAAAAGGCGCGGCGACGGCGCCGGTCAGTACCAGGCCGAGTTGCAGGGCGGCGAACGGTAGCACCAGCCAGACGGCCACTTGCAGCATCAGGCTGACGATTTGCGAGGGCATGGGCGCATCCTGGCTGCCGGAGAGGTTTCAGCGCCGCGGGCTGCGGAGCCAGGCGCTGTGTGGCGGCGGATGGTGCCGCAACTTGATCGGCTTGGCCAGACCTCGTTCAATAGCCGCCTTTCAAGGAGATCGGGCAAATGAATTGCAGTTTTTTGGCGGGCGCACGATGAAGTACAGGAAGACGCTGACGGTGCTGGTTTTACTGCTGTTCGCCTGCGCGCTGGTGTTCGTCTGCGCCTTGAACACTGTGCTCGAGCGCGAGCCCTATTCGAGCACCAGCCCCTCCGGCCGTTACCTGCTGCAGCATGCCTCGGCCGGTGGCCTGCTGGTGCCTTTCGGCGGCCTGGGCTACTTGCAAATCATCGACCTCAAGGAGCCGCAACGGGTCTATCGCACGCCCTTGATCGAAGACTGGTCGCTGGACCTGCGGATGTACGAGGACGACAACAGCATCCGCATCTTTGGCCTGGAGTTCATCAAGGCCAGCAAGACCTACATCATTCAGTGGCCGGACTGGGAGCACCACTGGCTCGATGGGTTCATCAGCAACACGCCCTACGAGTTCTGTGCTGAAACCGACGGTAATTGCTATTAGCCGGGCCGGCGGAGGCGGTGCCGGGTCTGGCCACATCGTTCTTTCATGCGTGTCGTGACCATCGCGGGCAAGCCTCGCTCCTACGGGTTGTACAGGTTCGTAGGAGCGAGGCTTGCCCGCGATGCCGGTCAGTGCTTGAACATCACATGGCGCACGACGCTGTAGTCCTCCAGCCCGTACAGGGACATGTCCTTGCCGTAGCCGGAGAGCTTCTGCCCGCCGTGGGGCATTTCGCTGACCAGCATGAAGTGGGTATTGACCCAGGTGCAGCCGTATTGCAGGCGCGCCGAGAGGCGGTGGGCGCGGCCGACATCGGCGGTCCATACCGAGGACGCCAGGCCGTACTCCGAGTCGTTGGCCCAGCCCAGGACCTGGGCCTCGTCAGCGAAGCGGGTGACCGAGACCACCGGCCCGAACACTTCGCGGCGGACGATTTCGTCGTCCTGCCGGGCGTCGGCCAGCACCGTCGGTTCGAAGAAGAAGCCGTTGCCGTCCACCGCCTTGCCGCCGGTGACCAGGCGGATATGCGGCTGGGCGATGGCGCGCTCGACGAACCCGGCCACGCGGTCGCGGTGCTGGGCGCTGATCAGTGGACCCAGTTCGGTATCCGGGTCGCCCTGCAGGCCGTATTTGATGCTGGCGACCGCCGCGCCGAGCTTCTCAACGAAGCGCTCATAGATACCCTCCTGGGCATAGATGCGGCAGGCAGCGGTGCAATCCTGGCCGGCGTTGTAGAAACCGAAGGTGCGGATGCCTTCCACGGCGGCGTCGATGTCGGCGTCGTCGAAGATGATCACCGGTGCCTTGCCGCCCAGTTCCATGTGCAGGCGTTTGACGCTGTCGGCGGTGCTGGAAATGATGTTTGAGCCGGTGGCGATGGAGCCGGTGAGCGACACCATGCGCACCTTCGGATGGGTCACCAGCGGTTGGCCCACGGTGGCGCCGCGGCCGAAGACCAGGTTCAGCACGCCGGCGGGAAAGATCCCGGCTGCCAGTTCGGCCAGGCGCAGGGCGGTCAGCGGGGTCTGCTCCGAGGGCTTGAGCACCACGGTGTTACCGGCGGCCAGGGCCGGGGCGATTTTCCAGGCGACCATCATCAGCGGGTAGTTCCACGGCGCGATGGAGGCGATCACTCCCACCGGGTCGCGACGGATCATCGAGGTGTGCCCCGGCAGGTATTCGCCGCCGGCCGAACCGCTGAGGCAACGGCTGGCGCCGGCGAAGAAACGGAACACGTCGGCAATCGCCGGGATCTCGTCGTTCAAGGCCGCGCTCAGCGGCTTGCCGCAGTTGTCCGACTCCAGCCGGGCCAGCTCCTCGCCATGGGCTTCGATGCTGTCGGCCAGCTTGAGCAACAGCAGCGAACGTTCTTTCGGCACGGTTTGCGACCAGCTCTCGAAGGCGCTGTCGGCGGCACGCACCGCGGCATCGACCTGGGCTTCGCTGGCCTCGTTGATTTCCACCAGCACCTTGCCCAGTGCAGGGTTGAATACCGCCTGGGCAGGGCCTTCGCCGCTGACCAGTTGGCCGTTGATCAAGAGTTTGGTTTGCATGGTCATGTCCTCTTCGAATCTATTGTTTTTCTATGGAAACGAGCCTCCGTAGGAGCGAGGCTTGCCCGCGAATTCGTGGTGTCTGCCAACGTCAATGTTGAAGGTGACGGCCTCTTCGTGGGCAAGCCTCGCTCCTACAGACCCGGGTTCCAAGCCGGTTTTATTTGCCGCCGCTGCCCGCGACGCTTTCGCCGCCGCGGGTCAGGTAATAGGCGCCGAGGATCGGCAGCATGGTCACCAGCATCACCAGCATGGCGACGACGTTGGTCACCGGTACGTCCCGCGGCCGGCTGAGCTGGTTGAGCAGCCACAGCGGCAGGGTGCGTTCATGGCCGGCGGTGAAGGTGGTGACGATGATTTCGTCGAACGACAGGGCGAACGCCAGCATGCCGCCGGCCAGCAACGCCGAGCCGAGGTTCGGCAAGATGATGTAGCGGAAGGTCTGCCAGCCGTCGGCGCCCAGGTCCATCGAGGCTTCGATCAGACTGTGGGAGGTGCGACGCAGGCGGGCGATCACATTGTTGTAGACAATCACCACGCAGAAGGTCGCGTGGCCAACGATGATGGTGAACATCCCCGGCTCGATCCCCAATGTCTTGAAGGTCGCCAGCAGGGCGATGCCGGTGATGATCCCCGGCAGGGCGATGGGCAGGATCAGCATCAGCGAAATGCCCTGCTTGCCGAAGAACTCCCGCCGGTACAGCGCCGCCGAGGCGAGGGTGCCGAGGACCATGGCGATCAGGGTGGCGATGGCGGCGATCTGCAGCGACAGCTTGATGGCCTCGAGCACGTCGGGGCGGGCGAAGGCCACGCCGAACCATTTCAGGGTGAAGCCCTGGGGCGGAAAGCTGAAGGCCGCGTCTTCGGTATTGAAGGCGTAGAGGAAGATGATCAGGATCGGGAAATGCAGGAACAGCAGCCCGCCCCACGCGGCAAGGCGCAGGCCCAACGAGGCTGGTTCTCCGTGCTTGGCTGAGTCAGAGCGCATCGAAGGCCCCCAGGCGTTTGACGATGGACAGGTAAATGGCGATCAGCACGATCGGCACCAGGGTGAAGGCGGCGGCCATCGGCATGTTGCCGATCGCCCCTTGCTGGGCGTAGACCATGCTGCCGACGAAGTAGCCGGGCGGGCCCACCAGCTGCGGCACGATAAAGTCGCCCAGGGTCAGGGAGAAGGTGAAGATCGAGCCGGCGGCGATGCCCGGCACCGACAGCGGCAGGATTACCTGCATGAAGGTCTGGCGCGGCTTGGCGCCGAGGTCGGCGGAGGCTTGCAGCAAGGACGGCGGCAGGCGTTCCAGGGAGGCCTGGATCGGCAGGATCATGAACGGCAGCCAGATGTAGACGAACACCATGAAGCGCCCCAGGTGTGAGGTCGACAGGGTGCTGCCGCCGACCCCGGGAATCCCCAGGATGAACTGCAACAGCGGCTCCAGCCCCAGGTGCTGGACGAACCACTGGGCCACGCCGCCCTTGGCCAGCAGCAGGGTCCAGGCGTAGGCCTTGACGATGTAGCTGGCCCACATCGGCAGCATCACCGCGATGTAGAAGAACGCCTTGGTCTTGCCGCTGGTGTAGCGCGCCATGTAGTAGGCGATGGGGAAGGCGACCACGGCGCTGGCGAGCGATACGGCGATGGCCATGCTCAGGGTGCGCAGAATGATGTCGAAGTTCGACGGCTGGAACAGCGCGGCGAAGTTGGCCAGGGTCAGGTCCGGGGTGACCGCCATGGTGAAGTCGTCGAAGGTGTAGAAGCCCTGCCAGAGCAGGATCAGCAAGGAGCCCAGGTAAATCGCGCCGAACCAGAGCAGCGGCGGCACCAGCAGCAGCGCCAGGTACAGGTTCGGCCGTCGGTACAGCAGGTTGGAAAAGCGCCGCAGCGGCGAGCCGCCGGGGCTTTGGGAAGTGATCGCCAGGGTGTTCATGTCACACCCCGCTCGCCAGGGTATCGGCCAGCGGGATCATCGCGGCGCGGGCCCAGCGCGCGCTGAGGCGTTGCCCGGTCTGGTGCTGGGCGCCGCTGTCCAGCCATTGGTCGTTGGCCCGGCTGATGCTGAGGGTCTGGCCGTTGTCCAGTTGCAGCTCGTAGCGGGTGGCGCTGCCCTGGTACTGGATATCGTGCAGCAGGCCGCTGACTTCAATCTCGTGGCTGGGCAGCGGGCCTTCGGCGAAACGCACATGTTCCGGGCGGATCGAGAAGGGCCGCTGGCTGCCGCTCAGGCGTTCGGCCAGCTCGCCGCGAATCACGTTGGAGGTGCCGACGAACTCGGCGACGAAGGTGGTGGCCGGTTTCATGTACAGGTTGCGCGGGCTGTCGACCTGCTCGATGCGGCCCTTGTTGAACACCGCCACGCGGTCGGACATCGACAGGGCTTCGGTCTGGTCGTGGGTGACGAAGATGAAGGTGATGCCGAGCTGGCGCTGCAGCTTCTTCAGTTCGCCCTGCATCTGTTCGCGCAGCTTCAGGTCCAGCGCCCCCAGGGGTTCGTCCAGCAGCAGGACCCGCGGCCGATTGACCAGCGCCCGGGCCAGGGCCACGCGCTGGCGCTGGCCGCCGGACAGCTGCACCGGCTTGCGCTCGCCGTAGCCTTGCAGGGCGACCATGGCCAGGGCCTCTTCGGCGCGCTTGAGGCGTTCGGCCTTGGCGACGCCTTTGACTTTCAGGCCGTAGGCCACGTTGTCGCGCACGTTCATATGGGGAAACAGCGCGTAATCCTGGAACACGGTGTTGACGTCGCGCTGATAGGGCGGCAACCCGGTGGCTTCGGCCCCGTGGATGTGGATCGAGCCGGCGCTCGGCTGTTCGAAACCGGCGATCAGGCGCAGGCAGGTGGTCTTGCCCGAGCCGGAAGGGCCGAGCATGGAAAAGAACTCGCCGTCCTGGATATCGATGGACACCCGGTCAACGGCCTTCACCTCGCCAAACTGCCGGGAAACGTTGGTGAACTGGACTGCAAGCGTCATGGTGCGGTGCTCCGGGAAAGCGCGGAATCAGGTTTGGCGAAGAGCGCAGGAACCTGTAGCCGCTGCCGAAGGCTGCGATCGACCCCGAAGGGGGCGCAGGATCTTGAGATCGCTGAAGGCCTTCGGCCTTATCGCAGCCTGCGGCAGCGGCTACAGGGAACTCACCTGCCGCCCATGATTGCGATGTAATCCTGGGTCCAGCGGCTGTACGGCACGAACTTGCCGCCCTCGGCCTGCGGGGTTTTCCAGAAGGCGATCTTGTCGAACTGGTCGAAGCCGTTGGTCTTGCAGCCCTCGGCGCCCAGCAGTTGGCTTTCCTGGCAGGCCGCCGGCACGGCTGGCAGCGAGCCGAACCAGGCAGCGACATCGCCCTGGACCTTCGGCGTGAGCGACCAGTCCATCCACTTGTAGGCACAGTTGGGATGCTTGGCCTCGCTGTGCAGCATGGTGGTGTCGGCCCAGCCGGTGGCCCCTTCCTTGGGAATGGTCGAGGCGATTGGCTGTTTCTCGTTGATCAGGCCGTTGACCTGATACGGCCAGGAGCTGGCGGCGACCACGCCTTCGTTCTTGAAGTCGCTCATCTGTACCGTGGTGTCGTGCCAGTAGCGGTGGATCAGCGGTTGCTGGGCGCGCAGCAGGTCGAGCACCGCCTTGTACTGGGCCTCGGTCAGTTCGTAGGGATTCTGGATCCCCAGTTCCGGTTTTGTGCTCTTGAGGTATAGCGCGGCATCGGCGATGTAGATCGGCCCGTCATAGGCCTGCACGCGGCCCTTGTTGGGCTTGCCGTCCGGCAGGTTCTGCGCATCGAACAGCACGCTCCAGCTGGTCGGTGCCTGCTTGAAGACCTGGGTGTTGTACATCAGCACGTTCGGGCCCCACTGGTAGGGCGTGCCGTAGGTCTGCTTGTCGACCACGTACCAGGGCGCGTCCTTGAGGCGCGGGTCGAGGTTTTTCCAGTTGGGAATCAGCGCGGTGTTGATCGGCTGCACGCGCTTGCCGACGATCAGCCGCAGGGAGGCGTCGCCGGACGCGGTGACCAGGTCGTAGCCGCCCTTGGCCATCAGGCTGACCATCTCGTCGGAGGTGCCCGCGGTCTTGACGTTGACCTTGCAACCGGTCTCCTTCTCGAAGCCGGTGACCCAGTCGTAGTTCTTGTCGCTCTCGCCACGTTCGATGTAGCCGGGCCAGGCCACGATATCCAGCTGGCCTTCGCCGGCACCGACGGCCTTGAGCGGTTCGGCGGCCTGGAGGCTGGCGCTGGCCAGCAGGGCGGTGGTGATTGCACTGAGCAGTGCGGTCTTGTGCACGAACATGGGGAAACCCTCTTCTTCAAATTATGGTCGGGGCAGTTGTGAACGTGGTGGAGCGCGCCCTAAGGGCTTGTTATTAGCTTAGTGCCGTTATTCCAGGTCATTGCCGTGGCGGGCCATGATGTGGCGCACCACGCTGTAGTCCTGCAGCGAATCGCTGGACAGGTCCTTGCCGTAGCCGGAGCGTTTCAAGCCGCCGTGGGGCATTTCGCTGGCCAGCATGAAATGGCTGTTGATCCAGGTGCAGCCGTATTGCAGGCGGGCTGCCACCTGCATGGCCTTGTCCAGGTTCTGGGTCCAGATCGACGAGGCCAGGCCGTATTCCGAGTCGTTGGCCCAGTCCACTGCCTGCGCCAGCTCGTCGAAACGGGTGACGGTGACCACCGGGCCGAACACTTCGCGCTGGACGATTTCATCCTGCTGCCGACAGCCGGCCAGCAGGGTCGGCTGGTAATAGAAGCCGGCGCCCGAATGCACCGCCGCGCCGGTCACCCGTTCGATATGCGGTTGGCCCAGGGCGCGTTCGACGAAGCTGGCCACGCGGTCGCGCTGGCGAGTGCTGATCAGCGGGCCGATCTCGTTGTCGGCATCGCGCTTGCCGGCGAACCGCAGGCTGCTCACGGCGGCGCCCAGTTCGGCCACCAGACGGTCATGGATCCCGCCCTGGGCATAGATCCGGCAGGCCGCGGTGCAGTCCTGCCCGGCGTTGTAATAGCCGTAGTTGCGCACGCCCTCGACCACGGCCTGCAGGTCGGCGTCGTTGCAGACGATCACCGGGGCCTTGCCGCCCAGTTCCAGGTGCGTGCGTTTCAGGGTTTTCGAGGCGGCCTGGAGGATCTTCTGCCCGGTGACGATATCGCCGGTCAGCGACACCATGCGTACCTTGGGGTGGCTGACCAGGTGGCTGCCCACGCCTTCGCCACCGCCGCAGACAATGTTCAGCACGCCGCGCGGCAGCAGTTCGGCCAGGGTCGGCGCCAGGGCCAGGATCGACAGCGGGGTATGCTCCGACGGCTTGAACACCAGGGTATTGCCGGCGGCCAGGGCCGGGGCGATCTTCCAGGCGGCCATCATGATCGGGTAGTTCCACGGCGCGATGGACGCCACCACGCCGATAGGGTCGCGCCGCACCATGCTGGTGTAGCCCGGCAGGTACTCGCCGGCGAGCTGGCCAGTCTGGCAGCGCACGGCGCCGGCGAAAAAACGGAACACGTCGACGGTGGCGCCCAGATCGTCCTGGCGCGCCAGGTGCAGCGGCTTGCCGCAGTTCAGCGATTCCAGGCGAGCCAGGTGGTCGGCCTGCTTTTCCACGGCATCGGCAATCGCCAGGAGGGTGTTCGAGCGTTGCTGGGGCGTGGTGCGCGACCAGTCGGTAAAGGCGCGGTGGGCGGCGAGGATCGCGCCTTCCACCTGTTCGCTGCTGGCCTCGGCGATCCGGGTCAGCACTTCGCCGGTGGCCGGGTTGAGGATAGGTTCGACAAGCCCCTGGCCGGCGACCAATTCGCCATCGATCAACAAAGCGGTGGACAACGGAGTCTGCGCGCCAGCCATTTTCCGGGTTCTCTTTTCTTGTATGGCCATGGTGCTCTCCAGTGACGGAGGCCCGGCCCTCTCTGGACGGATGATCAGAGACTAGTGGCGGGGCCGGTACTCGACAAATACCAAATACTGAATGCAGCGTTCGATTAAATAGATGGCTTGCGCCCGCCGTGGGGCTGTTCACGAGCCACGGTCAGGAACGGGTCGACCAGCGCCGGGCGCGCCGTGCCCCGGCGCCATGCCAGGCCGACATCGAGGGTCTGGCTGAGGTCGGCGATGGGCCGGGCCTCGATGATGTCGCCCTCCAGCGACCAGGGGCGATAGGTCATGTCCGGCTGGATCGACACCCCAAGCCCGGCCGCCACCAGGCTGCGCACCGCTTCCGTGGAGGCGGTGCGCAAGGTGATGCGCGGTTGCAGGCCGGCGCCGGACCACAGGCGCTGGGCATTGCGGTCCATTTCATCGACGTTGAGCTGGATCAGCGGCTCGCGAGCGACATCCGCCAGGCTGATGCTGTCGTGTTCCAGCAGCGGGTGCTGGGCGGGCAGCCACAGGCGGTGGGGGGAGTGGGTCAGCACTTCGGTCTGCAGGGCGTGGCGGTCCTCGAGATTGGAGAGGATCAATACCCCGACGTCGATTTCGCCGCTGACCAGCAAGTGCTCGATGTAGGGGCGCTCATCCTCCATCACGCGGATTTCCACATTGGGGTAGGCGCGCTGGAAACGTGTGAGCAAGTCCGCCAGGTAGTAACCGGCGACCAGGCTGGTCACGCCGACGATCAACTGGCCGGCCACCTGGTCGGTGCTCTGTTGCAGGCTGCGCTTGGCATTGTCGACGGTGGCCAGGATCAGGTGCGCCTGGCGCAGGAACTGGTGGCCCTGGTGAGTCAGGGTCATGCCCTTGGCATGGCGGTTGAACAGGTTGACGCCGATTTCCTGTTCGAGCTGCTGGATCGCCAGGGTCAGGGTCGACTGGGAAATGAACACCGCCTGGGCGGCGGACGAGATCGAGCCGGTCTCGGCCACGGCGATGAAGTGACGGATCTGGCGCAAGGTCATCATGGGCATCACCGGTCAGGCGGTTTTATCGATTTTTTCGAGTGTATATCTTTTTAATCGAAGGGCTGCCCAGGCATGCGAGCGAGCCTGGCGAAGCAACATCTGGAAGCACACTCGAGCCCAGGATCGGGGCACTTCGATCTAGGCTGATGGCCTTATTGATTCGATCAACTCAAGTTGCTGGAGGTTTGGATGAACACCCGTGGATTGCTCGATCAATTGCTCAAGTCTGGCCAGGACCTGTTGCAGAACAAGGCCGGGGCGCAGCAGAACAAGGCATCCGCTGCCGACAAGGGCGCGCTGGGCGGGTTACTCGGTGGCGGTTCCGGCGGGCTCGGCAGCCTGTTGTCCGGTGCTGGCGGCGGGGCGTTGGCGGCCGGCGCCATGGGCCTGCTGCTGGGCAATAAAAAAGCCCGCAAATTCGGCGGTAAGGCGCTGACCTATGGCGGCCTGGCGGCTCTGGGTGTGATCGCCTACAAGGCCTACGGCAGCTGGCAGGCGCAGCAGGCCGGCGCGCCGAAAAGCGAGCCGCAGACCCTCGACCGCCTGCCCGCGCAACAGGTCGAACAACACAGCCAGGCGATCCTCAAGGCGCTGGTGGCCGCGGCCAAGGCCGATGGCCATATCGACGAGCGCGAGCGCGCCCTGATCGAAGGTGAGTTCACCCGGCTGGACAACGATCAGGAGCTGCAGCACTGGCTGCACGCCGAACTCAACAAACCCCTGGACCCGGCGGATGTGGCGCGTGCCGCCGGCAGCCCGGAAATGGCCGCCGAAATGTACGTCGCCAGCGTGATGCTGGTGGACGAGGAAAACTTCATGGAAAAGGCCTATCTGGATGAGCTGGCGCGTCAACTCAAGCTGGAGCCGGGGTTGAAACTCGAACTGGAAAAACAGGTGCGCCAGGCCAATCTTTGACGCCAGTCGGGCGTGCGCTGGAGAAAGCTTCGCACACCCTCTTTGATGGCAGAAATGCCCTCTGCTTATGCCGGATCATCACTGGCGGCGCTCGAGTCATCTGGCGGAAAGTAGCCCTCCAGAGCGGACCCTGCCTTTCGCTCTGAGTGAGACGTGGTGCGCAATACGCTGATAAATGATGGCACGCCCTCGGCTATACTCCCCACCATTTGAATGGCCCCGAGGACTGACTGTGAAGAACTGGACGTTGCGCCAACGCATTTTGGCGAGCTTTGCGGTGATTATCACCATCATGCTGCTGATGGTCATAGCCTCGTACTCCCGTTTGTTGAAGATCGAGGCCGGCGAAGACCGCATGCGCTCCGATGCCATTCCCGGGGTCTATTTCAGTTCGATGGTCCGCGGTGCCTGGGTCGACAGCTACCTGCACACCCAGGAAATCATCGGCTTGAAGGAAGGCCAGGGCATCAGTTCCCAGGATGCGGCGGACTTCAAGAACTTCGAGCAGCGCCTGCAGCAACACCTGAGCAGCTATAAAAACACCATCACCACCCGCCAGGACCAGAGCGAATTCGAGGCGTTCGAGAAACAGCACCAGGAATTCATCAAGATCCAGGCCGCCGTCCTCGACCTGCATGTGCAAAACAAGGAAGACGAGGCGGTGCGCCTGTTCAATGAACAGCTGACCCCGACCTGGGTGGCTGGCCGGATAAAGCTCAACGACATCATCGACGAGAACAAAGGAGTCGCCGATTCGGCCGCCTCGCAGATCGACGATGCGGTGGCCGCGGCCAAAGTCACCATGGGCGTTTCCCTGCTGGTGGCGGTGCTGGCGGCGGGCCTGTGCGGCCTGTTGCTGATGCGCGCGATCATGGCGCCGATGAACCGTATCGTGAAAATCCTCGACGTCATGCGCACGGGCGATCTGACCAGCCGCCTGAACCTGGAGCGCAAGGACGAATTCGGCGCCGTGGAAACCGGCTTCAACGACATGATGACCGAGCTCAACTCCCTGGTGTCCCAGGCGCAGCGCTCCTCGGTCCAGGTCACCACCTCGGTCACCGAGATCGCCGCCACCTCCAAGCAGCAACAGGCGACCGCCACCGAGACCGCGGCGACCACCACCGAGATCGGCGCTACTTCCCGAGAGATCGCCGCGACTTCCCGGGACTTGGTGCGCACCATGACCGAAGTCTCCACCGCCGCCGACCAGGCGTCGGTGCTGGCCGGTTCCGGCCAGCAAGGCCTGGCGCGGATGGAAGAAACCATGCATTCGGTGATGGGCGCGGCCGACCTGGTCAACGCCAAGCTGGCGATCCTCAATGAGAAGGCCGGCAATATCAACCAGGTGGTGGTGACCATCGTCAAGGTCGCCGACCAGACCAACCTGCTGTCGCTCAACGCCGCGATCGAAGCCGAGAAAGCCGGCGAGTACGGGCGCGGCTTTTCCGTGGTGGCCACTGAAGTGCGGCGCCTGGCGGACCAGACCGCGGTCGCCACCTACGATATCGAGCAAATGGTCCGGGAGATCCAGTCGGCGGTATCGGCCGGGGTCATGGGCATGGACAAGTTCTCCGAAGAAGTGCGCCGCGGCATGGCCGAGGTGCAGCAGGTCGGCGAGCAGTTGTCGCAGATCATCCACCAGGTCCAGGCCCTGGCGCCGCGGGTGTTGATGGTCAACGAGGGCATGCAGGCCCAGGCCACAGGTGCCGAGCAGATCAACCACGCCCTGGTGCAACTGGGCGATGCCAGCAGCCAGACCGTCGAGTCGCTGCGCCAGGCCAGTTTCGCCATCGATGAACTGAGCCAGGTGGCGGTGGGGCTGCGCAGCGGCGTCTCGCGTTTCAAAGTCTGATGAACGAGCTCGCAGCGAAAGGCGGCGCAGGGACGGCGACGAAAGACGCGCTGTTCCTGGTGTTCCGCATCGGTACCGAACGTTACGCCTTGCAGGCCATCGAGGTGGTCGAGGTATTGCCGCGCCTGCAACTCAAGCCGATTCCCCGGGCGCCGTCCTGGGTGGCCGGGGTCTTCGCCCATCGCGGCGCGGTGGTGCCGGTGCTCGACCTGAGTGCCCTGACCTTTGGCGAGCCGGCGCAGGAGCGCACCAGCACCCGCCTGGTGCTGGTGCATTACCGCCCGCAGACGGCACAGCCCGCGCAGTTGCTGGGGCTGATCCTCGAGCAGGCCACTGACACCCTGCGTTGCAACCCGCAGGACTTCAAGGCCTACGGCCTGGATAACCGCAATGCGCCGTACCTGGGCCCGGTCTACGAAGACGCCCAGGGCCTGCTGCAATGGGTGCGTGTCGACGATCTGCTGGATGCCGAGGTGCGTGCGCTGCTGTTTCCCTCGCCGCCGCTGGATCCGGCGTTGCTCGGGGAGTCGTCATGAGCAGCGACCAGCGATTTTTCGATTTTCTCAAGGAGCGCATTGGCCTCGATGTGGCCTCGGTGGGCCCGGCGATCATCGAGCGCGCGGTGCGCCAGCGCAGCATCGCCCAGCAGGCGCCCAGCGCCGACCATTACTGGCAGACCCTGCAAGGCTCGCGGGATGAACAGCAGGCCCTGATCGAAGCGGTGATCGTTCCGGAAACCTGGTTTTTCCGTTACCCGGAATCCTTTGCGACCCTGGCCAAACTCGCGCGCTCGCGGCTTGCCGAACTCAAGGGCATGCGCGCCTTGCGCATCCTCAGCCTGCCGTGTTCCACCGGCGAGGAGCCGTACTCGATTGCCATGGCCCTGTTCGATGCCGGGCTGGCCCCTCATCAATTCAAGGTCGAAGGGTTCGATGTCAGCCCGCTATCGGTCGAGCGAGCCAGGCAGGCGGTGTATGGCAAGAACTCCTTTCGCGGCCAGCACAGCGATTTTCGCGAACGGCATTTCACCGCCGAAGATGAGCGCTACAGCCTCAGCGAGCGGGTGCGCGAGCAGGTGCGCCTGCAGGTCGGCAATCTGCTGGACCCGACCTTGCTGGCCAATGAGCCGCCCTACGATTTTGTCTTCTGTCGCAACCTGCTGATCTATTTCGATCAGCCGACCCAGCGTCAGGTGTTCGAAGTGCTCAAGCGCCTGACGCATGTCGACGGCGTGCTGTTCATCGGCCCGGCCGAAGGCAGCCTGTTGGGCCGCCTGGGCATGCGCTCGATCGGCATTGCCCAGTCCTTTGCCTTCAGCCGGCATAACGAACCCGAGCCCACGCCGGCACCGGCCTTCGTGCCGAGCGCATTGCCGGCGCGCCAGCCGGTGCGCGGCATCGCGCCGCCCGTGCGCAGCCGGCCGTTTTCCAGTGTGGTGGCGAGCCAGCGCCCTGCGCCGACCAGGCCGGCCAGCGATGCCACGACGTTGCTGGCGAGCATCGCGGCCCTGGCCAACGAAGGCAAAAGCGCAGAGGCCCGGGTGGCTTGCGAGCATTACCTGGACACCCACGAGCCGGTGGCGCAGGTGTTCTATTGGCTGGGGCTGCTCAGCGACGTGGCGGGCAGCGCCCTGGAAGCCCAGGGTTTCTATCGCAAGGCCCTGTACCTGGATCCGCAGCACGCCGAAGCGCTGGCGCACCTGGCCGCCTTGCTGGCTTCCCAGGGAGACGTTGCCGGTGCCCGTCGATTGCAGGAGCGCGCGGCCCGCAGCGGCCGTGCAGCAGACAGTGAGCGTAAATCATGAGCGGCTCTGTTTCGTTAAACGTGACCCACGAAGATGCGCAGGCTATCGACGATTGCTGGAACCGTATCGGTATCCACGGCGACAAGAGTTGCCCGTTGCTGGCCGGGCATGTGCATTGCCGCAATTGCTCGGTGTATTCCGCCGCGGCCACCCGCTTGCTCGACCGCTATGCGTTGCAGCAGGAGCGCCATGAGCAAGCGGTCGAGGCCGATACGGATGTCGTCACCCGTTCGTTATTGATGTTCCGCCTGGGCGAGGAATGGCTGGGCATTGCCACCCGTTGCCTGGTGGAAGTGGCGCCGCTGCAGCCGATCCATTCCTTGCCGCACCAGCGCTCGCGGGCCTTGCTGGGCGTGGCGAATGTGCGTGGTGCGCTGGTGGCGTGCCTGTCGTTGGTGGAGCTGCTGGGGCTGGACACCACCAGCACGGTCGCGTCGGGCGCGCGGGTGATTCCGCGGATGCTGATCATCGCCGCCCAGGGCGGCCCGGTGGTGGTGCCGGTGGACGAGGTGGAGGGCATCCATGCCATCGACGAGCGTACCCTGGACGCCGCCGCGGTTTCCGGCCAGCAGGCCAGTGCCAAGTACACCCGTGGCGTCCTGCAATGGAAGGGCCGCAGCCTGCGTTGGCTGGATGAAGAGCAGTTGCTGTCCGCCGTGACCCGGAGCCTGACATGACCCCCGATCAAATGCGCGACGCCTCGCTACTCGAACTCTTCAGCCTGGAAGCCGAAGCCCAGACCCAGGTGCTCAGTGCCGGCCTGCTGGCGCTGGAGCGCAATCCGACCCAGGCCGACCAGCTGGAAGCCTGCATGCGCGCCGCCCACTCGCTCAAGGGCGCGGCGCGGATCGTCGGGGTCGACGCCGGGGTCAGCGTGGCCCATGTGATGGAAGATTGCCTGGTCAGCGCCCAGGAAGGGCGGCTGTACCTGCGTCCCGAACATATCGATGCGCTGCTGCAGGGCACCGATTTCCTGATGCGCATCGCCACGCCGGGCAGCGAGGTCAGTGAACAGGACATTGCCGCCTACGTGGCGCTCATGGAGCAGTTGGTCAGCTCGCCGGGCGCGGCGCCTGCGGGCGTTGTCCTGCCCCGGATCGAGCCGCACCTGCCGCCCATGGCCGAGCTGCAAATGCAGGCTCCGCGGGTCGAACCCGAACCACAGGTCCCGCCGTTCGAGATGCCGCAGGAGGTATTGCAGGAAACGCTGCAAGAGACAGCCGCGGTGATTACGCACAAGGGCAAGAAGCTCGCCGAGGGGGGCGAACGGGTGTTGCGGGTCACGGCCGAACGCCTGAACAGCCTGCTCGACCTGTCGAGCAAGTCGCTGGTGGAAACCCAGCGCCTGAAGCCCTACCTGGCGGCTCTGCAGCGCCTCAAGCGCCTGCAGAGCAACGGCCTGCGCGCTTTGGAAAACCTCAATGGACATCTCAAGGAGCAGGTGCTGGGCCTGGAGGCCCTCGAAGCCCTGGAAGATGCGCGACGCCTGCTGGCGGAATCCCAGCAGGTGCTGACAGAGAAAACCGCCGAGCTGGATGAATTCGGCTGGCAGGCCAGCCAGCGCGCCCAGGTGCTCTACGACACCGCGCTGGCCTGTCGCATGCGGCCGTTCGCCGATGTGCTGGTGGGCCAGGTGCGGATGGTTCGCGACCTGGGGCGCAGCCTGGGCAAACAGGTTCGCCTGGAGGTCGAGGGCGAGAAGACCCAGGTCGATCGCGACGTGCTGGAAAAACTCGAGGCGCCGCTGACCCACCTGCTGCGCAACGCGGTCGATCACGGCATCGAAACGCCCGAACAGCGGTTGCTGGCGGGCAAGCCGGCCGAGGGCCTGATTCGCCTGCGCGCTTCCCACCAGGCCGGGCTGCTGGTGCTGGAACTGAGCGATGACGGTAATGGCGTCGACCTGGAACGGGTGCGCCAGAGCATCGTCGAGCGCCAGTTGTCCCCCGCCGAGACCGCTGCCCAGCTGAGCGAAGAAGAGCTGCTGACCTTCCTGTTCCTGCCGGGCTTCAGCCTGCGGGACAAGGTCACCGAGGTCTCCGGGCGCGGTGTCGGCCTGGACGCGGTGCAGCACATGGTGCGCCAGTTGCGTGGCGCGGTGCAGCTGGAGCAGGTGGCGGGGCAGGGCAGTCGTTTCCACCTCGAAGTGCCGCTGACCCTGTCGGTGGTGCGCAGCCTGGTGGTGGAGGTCGGCGAAGAGGCCTATGCCTTCCCGCTGGCGCATATCGAACGCATGTGCGATCTGGAGCCCGACGACATTGTCCAGCTGGAAGGACGCCAGCATTTCTGGCACGAAGGCCGCCACGTCGGCCTGGTCGCGGCCAGCCAGTTGCTGCAACGCCCGGCGGGGCAGAACAATGAATCCACGCTCAAGGTCGTGGTGATTCGCGAGCGCGACGCGGTCTACGGCGTGGCGGTCGAGCGTTTCATCGGCGAGCGGACCCTGGTGGTGCTGCCGCTGGACGACCGCCTGGGCAAGGTCCAGGACATTTCCGCCGGAGCCTTGCTCGATGACGGCTCGGTGGTGCTGATCGTCGACGTCGAGGACATGCTGCGTTCGGTGGACAAGCTGCTCAATACCGGCCGCCTGGAACGCATCGCCCGGCACAACCGCCATCAGGCCGAGACGGCGCGCAAGCGCATCCTGGTGGTCGACGACTCGCTCACCGTGCGTGAGCTGCAACGCAAGCTTTTGCTCAACCGTGGTTATGACGTAGCGGTCGCCGTCGACGGCATGGATGGCTGGAACGCCTTGCGTTCGGAAGACTTCGACCTGCTGATCACCGACATCGATATGCCCCGAATGGATGGGATTGAATTGGTCACACTCCTGCGCCGTGACAATCGCCTGCAGTCGTTGCCGGTGATGGTGGTTTCCTACAAGGATCGCGAAGAGGACCGGCGCCGTGGACTGGATGCCGGGGCCGACTATTATCTAGCCAAAGCCAGTTTCCATGATGACGCCCTGCTGGATGCGGTGGTGGAGCTGATTGGAGGAGCGCGGGCATGAAAATCGCGATCGTCAATGACATGCCCATGGCCGTGGAGGCCCTGCGCCGGGCCCTGGCCTTCGAACCCGCGCACGAAGTGGTGTGGGTCGCGACCAATGGCGCCGAGGCGGTCGAGTACTGCGCGCAGCTGACGCCCGACCTGATCCTGATGGACCTGATCATGCCGGTGATGGACGGCGTGGAGGCGACCCGCCGGATCATGGCCGAAACCCCTTGCGCTATCGTGATCGTCACGGTGGATCGCCAGCAGAACGTGCATCGGGTGTTCGAGGCCATGGGCCATGGCGCGCTGGACGTGGTCGATACACCGGCCCTGGGGGCCGGCAATGCGCAGGAAGCGGCGGCGCCTTTACTGCGCAAGATCCTCAATATCGGCTGGCTGATCGGCCAGCAGCGCGGCAACCACGTGCGTTCGGCACCGGTGCCGATGCGCACCATGGCGCAACGCCAGGGCCTGGTGGCGATCGGCTCGTCCGCCGGTGGCCCGGCGGCGCTGGAAATGTTGCTCAAGGGGCTGCCCGCCCATTTTCCGGCCGCCATCGTGCTGGTGCAGCACGTCGACCAGGTGTTTGCCGCGGGCATGGCCGAATGGCTGAGCAGCGCCTCCAGGCTCAAGGTGCGCCTGGCCCGCGAAGGTGAGCCACCGCAGAGCGGTACGGTACTGCTGGCCGGGACCAATCACCATATCCGGCTGTTGAAGAACGGCACCCTGGCCTACACCGCCGAGCCGGTAAACGAGATCTATCGGCCATCGATCGATGTGTTTTTTGAAAGTGTCGCCAGTTACTGGAATGGCGATGCGGTCGGCGTACTGCTGACCGGCATGGGCCGCGATGGCGCCCAGGGCCTGAAACTGATGCGCGACCAGGGTTATCTGACCATCGCCCAGGACCAGGAGAGTAGTGCGGTGTATGGCATGCCCAAGGCGGCCGCTGCCATCGACGCTGCCGTAGAGATTCGCCCACTGGACAAGATCGCTCCACGATTGCTGGAGATATTTGCCAAATGACCGACAAACGCAGCTGTCCTGGCCAGGTAGCAACTCAGGTGACAACCCATGAATGATTTACAGCTCGACGATTTTAAAACCGATGAAAATGCTGCGATGGTGCTGCTGGTCGACGACCAGGCAATGATCGGTGAGGCTGTGCGGCGTGGGTTGGCGAATGAAGAAAACATCGACTTCCACTTTTGTGCCGACCCGCACCAGGCCATTGCCCAGGCGATCCGCATCAAGCCGACGGTGATCCTGCAGGACCTGGTGATGCCGGGCCTGGACGGGCTGACGTTGGTGCGCGAGTACCGCAACCACCCGGCGACCCAGAACATTCCGATCATCGTGCTTTCGACCAAGGAAGACCCGCTGATCAAGAGTGCGGCCTTCGCCGCCGGAGCCAACGATTACCTGGTCAAGCTGCCGGACAATATCGAACTGGTGGCGCGTATCCGTTACCACTCGCGCTCCTACATGACCCTGTTGCAGCGGGACGCGGCCTATCGCGCACTGCGGGTCAGCCAGCAGCAGCTGCTCGATACCAACCTGGTGCTGCAGCGCCTGATGAACTCCGATGGCCTGACCGGCCTGTCCAACCGCCGGCATTTCGACGAGTACCTGGAACTGGAGTGGCGCCGGGCAATGCGCGACCAGACCCAGTTGTCGCTGCTGATGATCGATGTCGATTACTTCAAGTCCTACAACGATAACTTCGGTCATCTGGAAGGCGATGAAGCCCTGCGCAAGGTGGCGACGGCAATCCGCGAAGCCAGCAGCCGACCGTCGGATTTACCGGCGCGTTACGGCGGGGAGGAGTTTGCCCTGGTGCTGCCGAACACCTCGCCCGGCGGGGCGCGGCTGGTGGCCGAGAAACTGCGCCAGACCGTGGCCGCGCTGAAGATTCCGCATATCGCGCCGACCGAAGGGGCGAGCCTGACCATCAGCATCGGTCTGTCCACCATGACGCCGCAGCCGAGCACCAGTTGCCGGCAATTGATCTCGGCCGCCGACAAAGGCCTGTATCTGGCCAAGCACAATGGTCGCAATCAGGTGGGGATCGAGTGAAAAAAACCGCCACCGCGGGGGCCTAAAGCCGCCAGGCGGGCTGCCGCACCAGCTTGATTACGTTATACTCGCCGGCTTTCAAAAGTTCGCCAACGAGTGCTGCCTGCCATGGAAATCAACCCGATCCTTAACACTATCAAGGACCTGTCCGAGCGCTCCGAAACTATTCGGGGGTATCTTTGACTACGATCAAAAGCATGAGCGTCTGACCGAGGTCAACCGCGAGCTTGAAGATCCGAACGTCTGGAACAAGCCTGAATACGCCCAGGAACTGGGCCGCGAGCGCTCCGCGCTGGCACAGATCGTCGAGACCCTGGACGAGTTGTCCGGTGGCCTGGCCGATTGCCGCGATCTGCTGGAGATGGCCGTCGAAGAGAACGACGAAGGCGCGGTAGGCGATGTGGTCGCCGAACTGACCCGTCTCGACGAGGCCCTGGCCAAGCTGGAATTCCGTCGCATGTTCAGCGGCGAAATGGACATGAACAACGCCTACCTGGACATCCAGGCCGGCTCCGGCGGCACCGAAGCCCAGGACTGGGCCAACATCCTGCTGCGCATGTACCTGCGCTGGGCCTCCAAGCGTGGCTTCGACGCCACCATCATGGAACTGTCCGAAGGCGAAGTCGCCGGGATCAAGGGCGCCACCGTGCACATCAAGGGCGAGTACGCCTTTGGCTGGCTGCGCACCGAGATCGGCGTGCACCGCCTGGTACGCAAGAGCCCGTTCGACTCCGGCGCTCGCCGCCACACCTCGTTCTCGGCCGTATTCGTCTCGCCCGAAATCGACGACAAGGTGGAAATCGAGATCAACCCGGCGGACCTGCGCATCGACACCTATCGTTCCTCCGGTGCCGGTGGCCAGCACGTAAACACCACCGACTCGGCCGTGCGTATCACCCACGTACCGACCAACACCGTGGTCAGCTGCCAGAACGAACGTTCCCAGCACGCCAACAAGGACACCGCCATGAAGATGCTGCGGGCCAAGTTGTACGAGCAGGAAATGCAGAAGCGCAACGCCGCTTCCCAGGCGCTGGAAGACACCAAGTCCGACATCGGCTGGGGTCACCAGATCCGCTCCTACGTGCTCGATGCCTCGCGGATCAAGGATCTGCGTACCAACATCGAACGCAGTGACTGCGACAAGGTGCTCGACGGCGACATCGACGAATACCTGGTGGCCAGCCTGAAATCGGGGCTGTAAGCCGCGACACCCATGCCGCGGGCACGGCGCGCTTCTGTAGGAGCGAGGCTGGCCCGCGATCCCTTGCCACAGGCAAGGGGCAACGTACCTGTGATGGAAAATTTAAAGACATGAGCGACCTACAACTCGACCAGGCCCTGCAACAGGAAGAAAACACCCTGATCGCCCTGCGCAAGGAAAAGCTTGCTGCCGAGCGCGCCAAGGGCAATGCCTTCCCGAACGACTTCCGCCGCGACAACTACTGCAACGACCTGCAGAAGCAATACGCGGACAAGACCAAGGAAGAGCTGGCCGAGGCTGCAATCCCGGTCAAGGTTGCCGGTCGCATCATGCTCAACCGTGGCTCGTTCATGGTGATCCAGGACATGACCGGGCGGATCCAGGTCTACGTCAACCGCAAGACCCTGCCGGAAGAAACCCTGGACGCGGTCAAGACCTGGGACCTGGGCGACATCATCGCCGCCGAAGGCACCCTGGCCCGTTCCGGCAAGGGCGACCTGTACGTCGAGATGACCCAGGTACGCCTGCTGACCAAGTCGCTGCGTCCGCTGCCGGACAAGCACCACGGCCTGACCGACACCGAGCAGCGCTATCGCCAGCGCTACGTCGACCTGATCGTCAACGAAGACGTACGCGAAACCTTCCGCGTGCGTTCGCAAGTCATCGCCCATATCCGCAGCTTCCTGATGAAGCGTGACTTCCTGGAAGTGGAAACGCCGATGCTGCAGACCATTCCCGGCGGTGCGGCGGCCAAGCCGTTCGAGACCCACCACAACGCCCTGGACATGGAAATGTTCCTGCGTATCGCCCCGGAGCTGTACCTCAAGCGCCTGGTGGTCGGTGGCTTCGAGAAAGTGTTCGAGATCAACCGCAACTTCCGTAACGAAGGCGTTTCGACCCGGCACAACCCTGAATTCACCATGTTGGAGTTCTACCAGGCCTACGCCGACTACGAAGACAACATGGACCTGACCGAAGAACTGTTCCGCGAACTGGCGCAGCTGGTCCTGGGCAGCACCGACGTGCCATACGGCGACAAGGTGTTCCACTTCGGCGAGCCGTTCGCCCGCCTGTCGGTGTTCGACTCGATCCTCAAGTACAACCCCGAGCTGACCTTTGAGGACCTGAACGACATCGACAAGGCTCGCGCCATCGCCAAGAAGGCCGGTGCCAAGGTGCTCGGCTTCGAAGGCCTGGGCAAGCTGCAGGTGATGATTTTCGAAGAGCTGGTCGAGCACAAGCTGGAGCAGCCGCACTTCATCACCCAGTACCCGTTCGAAGTCTCGCCGCTGGCCCGTCGCAACGACGAGAACCCGAACGTGACCGACCGTTTCGAGCTGTTCATCGGTGGCCGCGAAATCGCCAACGCCTACTCCGAGTTGAACGATGCGGAAGACCAGGCCGAGCGTTTCATGGCCCAGGTGGCCGACAAGGACGCCGGTGACGACGAAGCCATGCACTACGATGCCGACTTCGTTCGCGCCCTGGAGTACGGCATGCCGCCGACCGCCGGTGAAGGTATCGGCATCGACCGCCTGGTGATGCTGCTGACCAACTCCCCGTCGATCCGCGACGTGATCCTGTTCCCGCACATGCGGCCGCAAGCGTAAATATGTTGAATAAAAAGCCGCCGCTAACAGGCGGCTTTTTATTGTCTGTGTGGCACTGACGTACTGCTTTTTTCATTTTTTATGTGAGAGGAATACCTGTCGTGAACCGTGCAATTGCTCAAGAAGGTGCAGCTGGCATCGCCACTGCGGTCGCTGAAAGTGTTCAGTACCAGGGCCGCAAGGCCAGCCGACAGGGCAGTGAGCAACGTCGCCAGGATATTCTCGACGCGGCCATGCGCATCGTCGTGCGCGATGGCGTGCGCGCCGTGCGCCATCGCGCGGTCGCCGCCGAAGCCGGTGTGCCGCTGTCGGCCACCACCTACTACTTCAAGGATATCGATGACCTGCTCACCGATACCTTTGCCCAATACGTCGAGCGCAGCGCCGCCTTCATGGCCAAGCTGTGGGCCAACAACGAGGGTTTGCTGCGGGAGATGGTCGCCTATGGCGACGGCAGCCCGCACTCCCGCGCGCAACTGGCCGATGACATTGCCCGCCTGACCGCCGATTACGTGCAGCGCCAACTGCACAACCGCCGCGAGCATCTGATGGCCGAGCAGGCGTTTCGCCAGGAAGCGCTGCTCAACCCGCGCCTGGCGCTGCTGGTGCGTTCCCACCAGCAGATCCTGCTGCAGGGCACCTGCCAGTTTTTCCAGGTATTGGGTTCCCGCGAGCCGCAACAGGATGCCAAAGTGTTGACGTCTATAATCGGACGGATGGAATATCAGGGCCTGCTCAACGGGGCAGAGCCTCTGGCCGACGAGGACATGCTGGGCATTCTGACCCGGTACATGCACCTGGTATTGGCCTCGGTGTGATCCGCCCGCCCGAACGCAGGCTGCGCTAGCGGCTACGGGTCGACTGCTGATAGGGAGTGTTGAATGAAAGCCTGGCGCGTTGTGATCGCCTTGTCGTTCCTGCTGCTCAGCGGCTGCCTGGTGTCCTTCAAGGAACCCTTGCCGGCCGACCAGGCTGCGCCCGCGGCGTTGCTCGGCAAATGGACCAGCAAGAATGCCTGGGGCGAACCGCTCACCCTGCAACTGAGCCGCATCGGCAACAACCGCTACAAGGCCGTCACTTCCGTCAAGGCCAAGCCGCAGCAGCACGATACTTACGAGTTCACCGTTTCCCGCCACGGCAGCCGCTGGTATCTCTCGGCGGCGGTGCCCCAGGCGTTCGGTGGGCACTTCACCATCGCCGGTTTCGAGTTGACCGACGAACACGAGCTGGTGCTCTACCAGCTCGATCTCGAGCAGATCAATCAGGCCCGCGGGCAGAACGCCCTGCGGGGCGAACCGTTCGACACCAAGGACGGCGAGGGCGTGCTGATCGACAGCGCGCTGCCACAGGTTTTCGCCTATCTGGACGATCCCGCCAACTCCGACGTGTTCGTCGAGGCGGCGCGCTTCCAGCGGGCAGGCAAGTAAACGCAGTACAGACGTTTTAACGGGAGTTTTGGGGTGGACGATTACCAGCAGACGATACGCACCTTGTCCGATCGCATTGTGCTGGCACAGACGCCGATCCGCGTACTGGATGCGGTGAAGTGGGATGACAACATCCGCAAAGGTTTCCTCAAGGCCAATGGCAAGGAAATGCCGGCGGTGGACCGCGCCTATTACGAAGGCCGGCCGCTGTCTTTCGACTCCAGCGCGGTGAAACTGGAGTTCCAGAACATCGAACGTGACATCACCCGGCAACTGGGCCAGTTCAACCCGGTGGGGCAGATCATGCGGCGCATGTGCAAGGAGTACCGCATGGTGGTGCGGATGCTCGAGGCCCGTGGCACCGAGGATTTCGGGCTGATTTCCCAGGAACTCTACGGCGCGGCCTCCGACGCCTTTCATGCCGGCGACCCGACCCTGGCCGACCTGGGCCTGATGCTCTCGGATTACCTGAACAACATCGACGGCCGTGGCGATCTCAAGGACGAACCCAAGACCCTGAGCGCCAAGGAAGCGGTGAACCTGCTGCAAAGCCGGCTGAACAAGGTGTTCGGCGAGGCCGAGGAAACCATCCGGGTCTTTGAGTCCGATGGCATAGTCGCGGACGCGGCGGCCGGCGCCGACTACATCAAGATCCGCGCCGACGCGCTGTTCAACGATCGTGATGTGCGCGCCCTGGAAGTCCACGAAGGCCTGGTCCACGTGGGCACAACCCTCAACGGCCTGAACCAGCCGATCTGCACCTTCCTGTCCAAGGGCCCGCCCTCGTCGACCGTGACCCAGGAAGGCCTGGCGATCCTGATGGAGATCATTACCTTCGCCTCCTACCCGAGCCGTCTGCGCAAGCTGACCAACCGCACTCGCGCCATTCACATGGTGGAGGAGGGCGCGGACTTCCTGCAGGTGTTCGAGTTCTTTCGCGAGCAGGGTTTCGAAATGGCTGAAAGTTATGGCAATGCCAGCCGGGTGTTCCGCGGTTCGGTGCCGACGGGCCTGCCATTCACCAAAGACTTGTCCTATCTCAAGGGCTTCATCATGGTTTACAACTACATTCAGTTGGCCGTGCGCAAGGGCAAGCTCGAGCAGATACCTTTGCTGTTCTGCGGCAAGACCACCCTGGAGGACATGCGGACCCTGCGCCAGTTGGTCGACGAAGGCCTGGTGGTGCCGCCCAAGTACCTGCCGGACCAGTTCCGCGACATGAACGCGCTGTCGGCGTGGATGTGCTTCTCCAACTTCCTCAATCACCTGAGCCTGGACCGGATCGAGGCGGATTACTCGAACATCCTGTAACCACCCCCTGTGTAGGAGCGAGCTTGCTCGCGATGGCGATGTGCCTGACACCACGTATCGCGAGCAAGCTCGCTCCTACAGGGGGCGTTTTTCACCCTCGGCATAAGGCTTCAAACGGATGCGAGTCCTCGGCATTGTCTGCCTGCTGCTGACCCTGAGCGGTTGCAGCTCGCTGCTGTTCTATCCCGAGCGGGGCCTGCCGTTCACTCCGGACAAGGCCCGGCTCGACTACCGCGACGTCACCCTGACCGCCGCCGACGGTACGCGCTTGCACGGCTGGTGGCTGCCGGCCAAGGCCGGGGTGCCGGTCAAGGGCACGGTGCTGCACCTGCACGGCAATGGCGGCAACCTGTCCGGGCACCTCGGTGGCAGCTGGTGGTTGCCGGAGCAGGGCTACCAGGTGCTGCTGGTGGACTACCGTGGCTACGGGGTGTCGCAAGGCAAACCGAGCCTGCCGGCGATCTACCAGGATGTCGACGCAGCCTTCCAGTGGCTGGACCGGGCGCCCGAGGTCCAGGGCAAGCCGCTGATCGTCCTGGGCCAGAGCCTGGGCGGCGCCCTGGCCATCCATTATCTGGTGGAGCAGCATCCGGAACGCCAGCGCCAGCTCAAGGCCATTGTCTTCGACGGGGTACCGGCCAGTTACCGCGAGGTGGGCCGTTTTGCCCTGAGCACGTCCTGGATGACCTGGCCGTTCCAGGTGCCGCTGTCGTGGCTGGTGCCCGATGGCGACAGTGCGATCAAGGCCATGGCGCGCCTGGATGGCGTGCCCAAGCTGATCTACCACAGCATCGACGATTCCCTCGTACCGCTTTCCAACGGCATCCGTCTGTATCAAGCTGCGCCCCCGCCCAGGGTGCTGCAACTGACCCGAGGCGGTCATGTGCAGACCTTCGCCGACCCGGTCTGGCGCCAGGTGATGTTGCGTTACCTTGAGGACCCGCAGCATTTCAACGGCCTGCGCCGCCTGGGCGAAATCCCCAATTACCCCACACCTTTGAATCCAGTCGTAGAACCTCCAGAGAGTCCGCAATGAGCGAAGAACGTAACGCTATCCCCCTGATCATCACCGGTATCTGCAGCATCATCGGCACCGTGGCGTGCCTGTGGTACTACGGCTACCTGCATTTCGCCAAGCCGGAGGATGCGTTGCTGCTCAACGATTTCACCATGCTCAAGACTGTGCCCGGCGAAGACTACAAGGTGTCCCTGGAGCCGGCGGCCGAGGTGGCGCAATGCATCGATGGCGTGCTGGTGCTGTTCGACACCGAGCAGAAGGGGCTGACGGGCGTGCTGATCAACAACAAGAAACGCGCCGTGCGCTGCATGGGCCAGGAAACCCCGAAGCTGGAGCAGTGACCGGTCGGCATGCCAGCGCAAGCCGCGATCCGGTTGCCGGATAAAAAAGCCCCGCCGATCAAGGCGGGGCTTTTTATTGGGTGCACGGTTTATCGTGCGAGGCCGGGCTTAGTTGGCGCTGATGGCCGAACGTGGCGCGACCGGCTGGTTGTCGTTGGAAATGGTCACTTCCACGCGACGGTTCATGGCGCGCCCGGAAACGCTACCGTTGTCGGCAACCGGGTATTGCTTGCCATAACCCTGGGCGACGATGCGTGCCGGATCGACACCCATCTTGATCAGGGCGAGCTGTACCGAAGTGGCGCGACGCTCGGACAGCGACTGGTTGTAAGCCGCGCTGCCGGTGCTGTCGGTGTAGCCTTCGACTATCACTTTGCGGTCAGGGTTGTCGCGCAGGAACTGGGCCAGCTTGTTGATGTTGACCAGGCCGCTGGACTTCAGGTCGGCCTTGTTGGTGGCGAACAGCACGTCACCGAAGGTCACCAGCGTACCGCGGTCGGTCTGCTTGGCGTTGAGGCTCGATTGCAGTTGCTTGATCTGCGCGTCACGGGCATCCAGAAGCGCCTTGGCGCGCTGGTCGCCGGCGTCCTTGAGCTGGGTTTCCGCGGTGCGCAGGGCGATGGTCTGCTTGGCCACTTCAATCCGCTGGTTGGTCAGGTAGGCCAGTTGGTCGACCTTCTTTTCGTCCTCCTTGTTCAGGTAGGCCTTGTCGGCCTTGTCCAGCCATTCGCTGGCGTCCTTGGTCTCCAGGGCCGCCACCTTGGTGGCCTGCGGGTTGGCCTGCAGGGCCGAGTAGTTGGTCCGGGCGTTTTCCAGGTTGGCGTTAGGCGGGGTGGAGCATGCCGCCAGCGCTACGCTCAGGGCCAACAGGGCAGGGATCATCAGTTGTTTACGCATAATGGTTTCGTCCTTTTATCGATTGCGAATACGTGGGAATCGGCGCCCGCGGCTCATTGCACGCTGCGCATGCCTTCCTGACGTAGTTCCTGAACGCCTTTCTGAGAGTCCTTCAATGCCTGTTCGGCCTTGGCTGCCTGAGCCTTGCGCTCGGCGACGCGGGCGTCCCATTCGGCCTGCTCGGCCAGACGCCGGGCTTCGTCGTAGTTCTTGTCGTGCATGGCGAGCTCGGCTTGCTTGAGCTTGTCCTGAGCCGATTTCATTTCCACCGCGGCAAATTCGGTACCGCCTGCGCTGACTGCGCTGTTGACCGCAGATTGCGTCACCGCGTATTGCTCGCTTGGCGGATTACCGGCGCAACCGGCCAGGACCAGGCTGCTACCGAGAGCCAGCGCGGCCAGTTTCAGCCCGCGCAGAGAGGTTGACGAGGATTTGGCAGTGCTGATCTTCATGGTCTTCAACTCCATTGGATAACTCCTGAAAAACATCAAAATCCATCCCGGTTCCGACGCCGTAACGCTGAGTGACGACAAGGCTGGGGGCGTTGAAAATGAAACGGCCGTTCCAGTGATGGTTATTGGCTGTGACCCGAGGCTTTTTTGAATAGTTCAGAGAAGATGGCCTATCGCCCGGAAGTTTCCTGACTCTGTGGACAAGGCTCTAAATAAGGAACTTTTGCCGTGCGCAGGGGTACTCCTGACCCGATCCGGGGTCAGGAATAACGCTCTTATCGGTGAGAAATGCAGGCGTGGATCAGTGTTTCTGCTCGTCTGCCTGAGCCGACAGATCGTGCAGATAACGCCGCGACAGGGCGAGAAAACGCGGGGTAGGGCCGATGTCTTCGTAGAGTGGATCGCCTTCTTCGTCGGTGGCGACCACATGCTGGCCCTGGACATAAGGGAAGCTGGTTTCGAGTTCCTCCAGGGCGGCCCCGATCAGCTCGCCGAGCAGTTCCTCGGTCCGGCGTTTGGGGTACATCTCGGAAATTGCCGCCAGGCGTGCGGCGGCTTCGACATCCAGATAGATCGTGTAGCCGGTCTGGGTCAGGCGACCCTTGGCGTTTTCTTCCCAGTGTTGCGCGAGCTCACGGATTTTCATGGCAACCTCAATGAACACCTGCTTGTGGCAGGGCTTGGTGAGTGACCGGCCTGTGCCGGCGCTAAGCCGTTGTGCGGCTTACTCTTGAGACTAGCTCCATCGTGCAAGGTTTAAAGGCGCTTCGTCGTGCACCGGCGTTGCCCGCAGCCGTTCGCGTCAAGACCGCCCTTGCTAATAGCCATGTGCTGGCGGCACTCTTGGGGCTTACCAGGAGCCCCGAGTCCGCTGGAGAACAGGTAGATGACCGATATTGATGCGCGCTTGCGCGAAGATGTTCACCTGCTGGGTGAGCTGTTGGGCAACACCATTCGTGAACAGTATGGCGAGGGTTTCCTCGACAAGATCGAACAGATTCGCAAGGGTGCCAAGGCCGACCGACGCGGTTCGCTGGATGCCGAACTCAGCGCCAGCCTCAACCAGCTCAGCGAGGAAGAGCTGCTGCCGGTGGCGCGGGCGTTCAACCAGTTCCTCAACCTGGCCAACATCGCCGAGCAGTACCAGTTGATTCACCGTCGCGAGGAGTCGCAGCCGGCACCGTTCGAGTCGCGGGTGCTGCCGGAACTGCTGGCGCGCCTGCGGGCCGAAGGCCATGGCGCCGAGGCGCTGGCCCGGCAGTTGGGACGGCTGGAGATCGAGCTGGTGCTGACCGCCCACCCCACCGAAGTCGCCCGCCGCACGCTGATCCAGAAATACGATGCTATCGCTGCGCAGTTGGCTGCCCAGGACCATCGCGACCTGACCTTGGCCGAGCGCGCGCAGATCCAGACACGCTTGCAGCGGCTGATCGCCGAGGCCTGGCATACCGAAGAAATCCGCCGTACCCGGCCGACCCCGGTGGACGAAGCCAAGTGGGGCTTCGCGGTGATCGAGCATTCGCTGTGGCAGGCCATCCCCAACTATTTGCGCAAGGCCGACCAGGCTTTGCACGCGGCCACCGGCATGCATTTGCCGCTGGAGGCGGCGCCGATCCGCTTCGCTTCGTGGATGGGCGGCGACCGTGACGGCAACCCCAATGTCACCGCGGCGGTGACCCGCGAGGTGCTGTTGCTGGCGCGCTGGATGGCCGCCGACCTGTACCTGCGCGATGTCGATCAACTGGCGGCCGACCTGTCCATGCAGCAAGCCAACGCGACATTGCGGGCACTGGCCGGCGACAGCGCCGAGCCGTATCGCGCGGTGCTCAAGCAATTGCGCGAGCGCCTGCGGGCCACCCGTAACTGGGCCCAGGCATCGTTGAGCGGTAGCGTGCCGGCGACTGCCCAGGTGCTGCAGAACAACCGCGAGCTGCTGGACCCGCTGGAGCTCTGCTACGAGTCCCTGCACGAATGCGGTATGGGCGTGATCGCCGACGGTCCGTTGCTCGACTGTCTGCGCCGCGCGGTGACCTTCGGCCTGTTCCTGGTGCGCCTGGACGTGCGCCAGGACTCCTCGCGGCACACCGCGGCCATGACCGAAATTACCGACTACCTGGGCCTGGGCCGCTACGGCGACTGGAGCGAGCAAGAGCGCATCGATTTCCTGATGCGCGAACTGGGCAGCCGTCGTCCGCTGTTGCCCGGTTATTTCAAGCCCTCGGCCGACACCGCCGAAGTGCTGGCGACCTGCCGGGAAATCGCCGCGGCCCCGGCGGCTTCGCTGGGTTCCTATGTGATCTCCATGGCCGGCGCGGCATCCGATGTGCTCGCCGTGCAACTGCTGCTCAAGGAAGCGGGCGTGCTGCGGCCGATGCGCGTGGTGCCGCTGTTCGAAACCCTGGCCGACCTGGACAACGCCGGCCCGGTGATCGAGCAGTTGCTGCTTCTGCCAGGCTATCGTTCGCGCCTGCAGGGCCCGCAGGAAGTGATGATCGGTTATTCCGACTCGGCCAAGGATGCCGGCACTACCGCTGCCGCTTGGGCGCAGTACCGGGCCCAGGAAAAACTGGTGGATATCTGCCGCGAGCAGCAGGTCGAGCTGCTGCTGTTCCATGGTCGCGGTGGCACCGTGGGGCGTGGCGGCGGCCCGGCCCACGCGGCGATCCTGTCGCAGCCGCCGGGTTCGGTGGCGGGGCGCTTCCGTACCACCGAGCAAGGGGAAATGATTCGTTTCAAATTCGGCCTGCCGGACATCGCCGAGCAGAACCTCAATCTCTACCTGGCGGCGGTGCTGGAAGCGACCTTGCTGCCGCCGCCCCTGCCGCAGCCAGCCTGGCGCGACCTGATGGACGAACTGGCCGACGATGGGGTGAAGGCCTATCGCGCGGTGGTGCGGGAGAACCCGCAGTTCGTCGAGTATTTCCGCCAGTCCACGCCGGAGCAGGAACTGGGGCGCCTGCCACTGGGCAGCCGGCCGGCCAAGCGGCGTGCCGGCGGCATCGAAAGCCTGCGGGCCATCCCGTGGATTTTCGGCTGGACCCAGACCCGCCTGATGTTGCCGGCCTGGCTGGGCTGGGAAACCGCCTTGAGCAAGGCCCTGGAGCGCGGGGAGGGCGAGTTGCTGGGGCAGATGCGCGAACAGTGGCCGTTTTTCCGCACGCGTATCGACATGCTGGAGATGGTGCTGGCCAAGGCCGACGCGGATATCGCCCGTTCCTACGACGAACGATTGGTCGAACCGGCGCTGCTGCCATTGGGTGCGCATTTACGCGACTTATTGTCGCAGGCGTGTTCGGTGGTCTTGGGGTTGACCGGTCAGTCGCAGTTACTGGCACATAGCCCCGACACCCTGGAGTTCATTCGCCTGCGCAATACCTACCTGGACCCGCTGCATCTATTGCAGGCCGAACTGCTGGCCCGTTCGCGACGCCAGGACGGCGCCCAGGACAGCCCGGTGGAACAGGCGCTGCTGGTGTCTGTGGCGGGGATTGCCGCCGGTTTGCGCAATACCGGCTAAGGTAATTGCCGGGGTTTTCAGTGGCTTGGCACGGTACTTCGAGCGCTGGCCCGAGAGGGCTGGCGACCGTCGCCAGGCGACACTTTGTTATGGGGTTGCGACCAGCAATACCCTGTCGCCAGGGCATAAAGGCGGCGGGTTGCTCCGACTTTCGGCTGCTTGTGTGCGCTGTGTCGGCTGTGTATCTTGATCAGCCTTTGGCCGTTTGGGCGGCCACTATCCCATTTCCGAGATTGGCCCCACGAGGCGAATCCGAGCGTTTCTAAATAAAAAATTGAGGAGCACATCGATGCGCGTAATTCTGCTGGGAGCTCCCGGGGCCGGTAAAGGTACTCAGGCAAAGTTCATCACCGAAAAGTTCGGCATTCCGCAAATCTCCACCGGCGACATGCTGCGCGCAGCGGTCAAGGCCGGCACCGAGCTGGGCCTGAAAGCCAAGAGCGTGATGGACGCCGGTGGTCTGGTCTCCGATGACCTGATCATCAACCTGGTCAAGGAACGCATCAGCCAGGCCGATTGCGCCAAGGGTTTCCTGTTCGACGGCTTCCCACGCACCATTCCTCAGGCCGAAGCGCTGGTCAAAGCCGGCGTCGAGCTGGACAACGTGGTCGAGATCGCCGTCGACGACGAAGAGATCGTCCAGCGTATCGCTGGCCGCCGTGTGCACGAAGCCTCGGGCCGCGTTTACCACACCGTCTACAATCCGCCGAAAATCGCCGGTAAAGACGACATCACCGGTGAAGACCTGGTCCAGCGTAAAGACGACACCGAAGAAACCGTGCGTCATCGCCTGTCGGTCTACCACTCCCAGACCAAGCCGCTGGTGGAGTTCTACCAGAGCCTGGCCGCCAGCCAGGGCAAGCCGAAGTACAGCCACATCGCGGGCGTCGGTTCGGTCGAGTCGATCACCGGCAAGGTGCTCGAAGCGCTGAGCTGATCAGTCGTACCGGCTTGATCTTCAACGGCCCGCTTGCGGGCCGTTGCTGTTTATAATGCGTCACTTTTTTCAACTCCCTCTGCCTTATGGAAACATCGATGAGCACCTTGCTGGCCCTGGACACCGCGACTGAAGCCTGCTCGGTTGCCTTGCTGCACGACGGCAAGGTGACGAGCCACTACGAGGTGATCCCGCGCCTGCATGCACAGAAGCTGCTGCCGATGATCCAGAAACTGCTGGCCGATGCCGGCACCAGCCTGCAGGCCGTCGATGCCATTGCCTTCGGTCGCGGGCCTGGGGCCTTTACCGGTGTGCGGATCGCCATCGGCGTGGTCCAGGGCCTGGCCTTCGCCCTGGAGCGCCCGGTGCTGCCGGTGTCGAACCTGGCAGTGCTGGCGCAGCGCGCATTGCGCGAACACGGCGCGACCCAGGTGGCCGCCGCCATCGATGCGCGAATGGATGAGGTCTACTGGGGCTGCTACCGCGAAGTGGCGGGCGAGATGCGCCTGGCAGGGGCCGAAGCGGTGTTGCCGCCGGAAGCCGCTGCGTTGCCGGCGGACGCCAGCGGCGACTGGTTCGGCGCGGGCACCGGCTGGGGCTACGCCGAGCGTATCGGGGTCAATCTCAGTGGCCAGGACGCGGGCATGCTGCCCCACGCCGAAGATTTGCTGACCCTGGCGCGCTTTGCTTGGGAACGCGGCGAGGCGATCCCGGCGGACGAGGCGCAACCGGTGTACCTGCGGGACAAGGTGGCGACGCCAAAAGCGCGCTGACAGGCCGCTGCAGAGCTGTTCGCCATCACGAGTCCGCGTGGCGAGCGTGTCAATCGTCAGGTTTTCGTGCCAGTTTTCGGTGGCTTTTAAACCTTTTGCATTTTCTGTGTTCTAGTTATCACTCGGGCATTTGCGTAGTCGGCTAGGTGCCGCTAAATTGCCATCATCGATATCGAGCATGTGATTATGCGCATAGACGGCATTTCCTCTCAGTCCTACCCCATCAAGCGCAAGCCTCGCAAAGGCAGCGTGCTGCTGGACGACTCCCTCGAGGACGCAGATGCCGTCGAAGTCCAACCCGAGACTCCTGCCCAGGCGCGCTCCCAGGCTTCTGCCGAGCGCACCAGCAATCTTCCCGCCCGTCCACAGGACATGATCTTCCAGCGCGCCATGAAAAGAAGCGTCGCCAACGCTCTGGCCAGCTACCTGACCACCGCCGGTTTCGTCGATTGGGATATGGAAGTGGTGGGTCTCGACCTGCACATCTGATGTTGCTGCCTTATTACCTCGGTTGTCCTTCCTGGAGCGAAAACGCCTGGCGTGAGTACCTGTACCCGGAAAGCGCGCGGCCGACGGATTTTCTCGGCCTGTATTGCCAGGTCTTCAATGCCGTGGAAGGCAATACCACCTTCTATGCGCGCCCCGCCGAGGCCACGGTGCAGCGCTGGGCGCAGACCATGCCCGAACATTTCCGCTTCACCGCCAAATTTCCCGGCGACATCAGCCATGGCGGCGACCTGCGCGAACAATTGGGCGCGGCCGAGAGCTTCCTGCAGTTGCTCAGCCCGCTGGGCGAACGTGTTTCGCCGCTGTGGCTGCAACTGCCCGCGAGCTTCACACCGCAGCGCCTGGCGGAACTGGCGGGCTTTATCGACGGCCTGGAGCGGCCGTTGGCGGTGGAAGTCCGGCATCGGGATTTTTTCGCCAAGGGCGATGCCGAGCGCATGCTCAACCGCCTGCTGCTGGATCGTGGGGTAGAGCGCATCTGCCTCGACCCGCGCGCCTTGTTCAGTTGCACTTCCAGCGAGCCGTCGGTGCTCCATGCGCAATCGAAGAAACCCAAGGTACCGCCGCGCCCGGCCGCCTTCACCCAGTTTCCCCAGGTGCGCTTTATCGGTCATCCGGAGCTTGAGGCCAACGATCCGTTCCTGGTGCCCTGGATCGACAAGGTCGCCGGCTGGATCGAGGAAGGGCGAACCCCCTACATCTTCCTGCACACCGCCGATAACCGCCTGGCCGCCGAGCTGGCGCGGCGTTTCCATGCGCGCCTGATGGAGCGCCTGCCTGGATTGCCGGCCTTGCCTGAGCTATACAGAGAGCCCGCCGCGGAGCAACTCGGCTTGCTCTGAACGGGATCATTTCCCTGTCCAGGAGTCCGCCAATGGATGCGCAAACCCTTCGTGCCCAAACCTTCAAGGCCCTGCATGAGCGTGATCGGGCTTTCGTGATTCCCAACCCCTGGGACGCGGGCTCCGCCAAGATGCTGGCCAGCCTCGGCTTCGAGGCCCTGGCGACCACCAGCGCCGGTTTCGCTTTTTCCCTGGGGCGCCCCGATGCCGAAGGTGCCTTGTCCCTGGAGGACACCCTGGGCAACGTTCGCGCCATAGTCGGCGCCAGCAGCCTGCCGGTGGCGGTGGACCTGGAGAACGGTTTTTCCGACAGCCCCGAAGGCTGTGCCCGGACCCTGCGCCAAGCGGCCGCCTGCGGGGCGGTGGGCGGCTCCATCGAAGACGCCACAGGCCGGGCCGATGATCCGATCTATGACTTCAAGCTGGCGGTCGAGCGTATCGAGGCGTCGGTCGCCGCAGTGCGGCAATTGCCTTTTCCCTTTGTGCTCACGGCACGGGCGGAAAACCTGCTGCATGGCCGGCAGGACCTGCCGGACACCCTTCGCCGCCTGCAAGCCTATGCCGAGGCCGGCGCCGATGTGCTGTATGCGCCTGGGTTGCGCTCGACCGAGGAAATCATCGCCGTGGTCCGCGCGGTGGCGCCCAAACCGGTCAACGTGCTGATGTCGGGCGGCCTGAAATTGACCCTGGCGCAGTTGAGCGAGCTGGGGGTGAAGCGGATCAGCGTCGGTTCGGCCCTGGCGCGGGCCGCCTATGGCGCCTTCTATCAGGCTGCGCAGGAAATCCGCGACCACGGCAGCTTCGACTTTGCCGACCAGGCTTTGCCGTTCGGGCAGATCAATCGGTTGTTCAAGGACTGAGCGGCCGGGGTGTCGCTAGGTGCCATTGCCGGTAGTGGATCTGTCGGTGAAACCGGCTTGAGGTCAGGCGGCGATCCGCAGGTTCTGCAGGATCAGCGGACGCGCCCAGCCGGTATCGAAATCGAACTGTTTCTGCTGCTCGATGAGTTCTTGCGGCGGGAAGGGCGGGAAGGGTTTGTCCAGCAGCTCCAGTTCGAGTTCGGCGATCGGCAGGTGCAACGGCCGCGGTTGCGGCGCCGGGCTCGGCTCGGGCAGGGGCTGGCCGGCATTGAGGACAATGGGGCGTACCCAGCCGCTTTCGAAGTCTTGCTGGTGTTGCTGGGCGGCGATTTCTTCCGGCGGGAACGGCGGAAACGGTTTGTCCAGCAGCTCGGTCTCGAACTCGGCGATCGGTAGGAACAACGGTTCCGGCGGGCGGATCTCGGTGTCCTGGACGTCGCAATGACGCTGGGTAACAATTTGCGCCAGCAGGTCGCTGCCGCCATGGGGTTCGGTCGGGCCGTCCACGGCCACCGGAGAATTGTCGTCAGTGACCTTCGCGCCATCGCCGCGTTGCTCGGCCAGCGCCTGGGCAAAAAAATCCTGCCACAGATGGCTGACGCCGCTCAGTGCCTGGGAATTTTTGAGGCCGTAATCGCCGTGGGGCGATATGACGCCAATGGATAGGCTTCGAATGTCTGACATTTCTCTCGGGTCGACGCTCAGCTCTGGCAAAATGCCGGATAGTTCTTTTATCGGCAGTTTTTGCCGATCATTAATTTTTTGAGCGTGTTTTCAGATGAATGAGCAACCAGCGGCCTGCCGCATCAAAGTCGAGGCCTTGGCCGAGGCATTCCAGCCGCAGGCCGCGCATTGGGCCGAGCGACTGGGGCTGCCATTGCAGATCGACGAGGCGGAATTCGCCCTGCAGGTCGGCGAGCAGGGCTTGCAACTGCAGCAGCTCGGCGCCGATGCGCCAGGGCCGGTGCGGGTGGACTTTGTCGAGGGTGGCGCGGCTCACCGACGGCTGTATGGCGGCGGTAGTGGGCAGATGATCGCCAAGGCGGTGGGCATCGCCCAGGGTGTGCGTCCGCGGATCCTGGATGCCACGGCGGGGCTGGGCAAGGATGCGTTCGTCCTGGCCAGCCTCGGCTGCGAGATGAGCCTGATCGAACGCCAGCCCTTGATCGGCGCCTTGCTCGAAGACGGCCTGGTCCGGGCGGGAGAGGATTTCGAGGTGGCGCCGATCGTGGCCCGCATGCGCCTGCTCAAGGGCAACTCGATCGAAGTGATGCGCAACTGGGAGGGCGAGCCGCCCCAGGTGATCTACCTGGACCCGATGTTCCCGCATCGGGAAAAGACCGCGCTGGTGAAAAAGGAAATGCGCCTGTTCCGCCCGCTGGTCGGGGACGACCCGGACGCCCCGGCGCTGCTGGAGGCCGCCCTGGCCCTGGCCAGCCACCGGGTGGTGGTCAAGCGCCCGCGCAAGGCGCCGTGCATCGCAGGCCCCAAGCCGAGCCATGCGCTGGATGGCAAATCCAGCCGTTACGATATCTATCCGAAGAAGGCGCTCAAGGCCTGATCTTCATCGGTTTTTTCGCCAGCAAGCTCGCTCCTACAGGGACTGCGCATGACCTGTAGGACCGAGCTTGCTCGCGATAGGGTCTTCAGGCTCGATACGCCCGCATGAACAACCCCACCACTTCCCGCACATGCTCCTCGGCGGCTTCGTCGCTCAGCGGCGCGCCGCAGCCGTAGAGCAGGCGAAAGTTCGCCGCGCCCTTGAGCAGGCAGAAGAAATGCTCGGCGGCGTTACGCGGTTTGTCGATGCGCAGGGCGCCGCTCTGGTCGATCCTGGTCAACAACCGTTCCATGCCTTGCAGCATGCGCTGCGGTCCGGCCTCGAAGAAGATCTGCGAGAGCTTCGGGTCCTGGCTGCCCAGGGCCATGATCAGGCGATGCAGGTTCAAGGATTCTTCGCTGTTGATCAGCAGGTGAAAGCCCCGGGCGATATTCAGCAGCACGTTTTCGATCGGCATGCCGGCGGGCAATTCGAAGAACAGCGTTGGCAACTGCTCCTCGCACTTGGCCATCACCGCGGCGGAAAACAGGGTCTCCTTGTCGTTGAAATGGCTGTACACCGTCAGTTTGGAAACACCCGCTTCGCCAGCCACCGCGTCCATGCTGGTATTGGCGTAGCCGTTGCTCAGAAACAGCGTTTTCGCGGCTTCGAGAATGGCCTGGCGTTTTGCCAGGTCCTTGGGGCGGCCGGGGCCGTTTGAGGTAGAAAGATTGTCGGACATTCTTCGCTTTAATACTGGACTGGTGAGTTTGCTATTAATAACATACCCACCAGTATAATTATTCGAAGCACCCTTAGCGAAAGGTCCCTCACCATGTTCCGCTATGCCTTATCCCTCGCGTTGCCAGTCAGCCTGGCCGTTCTGCTGTCCGCGTGCGGCCATGAAGAAACCGCGCAAACCACCGTCCGCCCGGCCATGGTGGTGCAGCCAGAGCCCGCGGCGCAGGCCATGGACAGCTACCCTGGCGAGGTCCGGGCGCGTTACGAACCGGACCTGGCGTTCCGGATCGGGGGCAAGGTCAGCCGACGACTGGTCGATGAGGGGCAGCGGGTAAAGGCCGATCAGCCATTGGCCGAGCTCGATCCGCAGGATGTGCGGCTGCAACTGGAAGCCACTCGGGCCCAGGTGGCGGCGGCCGAAGCCAACCTGAACCTGGTGCGCTCCGAGCGTGACCGCTACAAGACCCTGATGGATCGGCAACTGGTCAGCCGTTCCCAGTACGACAACGCCGAGAATCTATATCGCTCCGGCCTGGCCCGGCTCAAGCAGATCAAGGCCGAGTTCGACGTGGCCAGCAACCAGGCCGGTTACGCCGTGCTGCGCGCGCCCCAGGACGGCGTCGTGGCCCGGCGTACGGTCGAGGTCGGCCAGGTGGTTGCCGCAGGCCAGACCGTTTTTACCCTGGCCACCGACGGCGAGCGGGAAGTGCTGATCAGCCTGCCGGAGCAGGGTTTCGGCCGTTTCCGCATCGGCCAGCCGGTGTCGGTGGAGCTGTGGAGCCAGCCCGACCAGCGCTTCGCCGGGCAGATCCGCGAGCTGTCGCCGGCCGCCGACCCACGATCCCGTACCTTCGCCGCCCGCATTGCCTTTACCGCCGGCAAGGTCCCGGCCGAACTGGGGCAGAGTGCCCGAGTGTTCATTCAGACAGCGGGCAGTGTGCCGCTGTCGGTGCCGCTGTCGGCGGTGACCGCGGAAAACGGTGCCGCCTATGTCTGGCGGGTAGACGCCAACAACACCCTGAAAAAGACCCCGGTGCGTCTCGGCGCCTTTGGCGAGAAGAGCGTACCGGTACTCGAAGGCCTCGGAGTCAGCGACTGGGTGGTGGCGGCGGGTGTGCATGTGCTCCATGAGGGGCAGCAGGTGCGCCCGGTGGATCGCTCCAACCGCGTAGTCAATCTGGCGGCCAAGGAGTAATCCCCGATGGGTTTCAATCTTTCCGAATGGGCGTTGCGCAACCGCCAGATCGTGCTGTTCCTGATGCTGTTGCTGGCCATAGTCGGGGCGTTGTCCTACACCAAGCTGGGCCAGAGCGAAGATCCGCCCTTCACCTTCAAGGCCATGGTGATCCGCACCAGCTGGCCGGGCGCCACGGCCCAGGAGGTTTCCCGGCAGGTCACCGAACGCATCGAAAAGAAGCTGATGGAAACCGGCGAGTACGAGCGTATCGTCTCGTTTTCCCGCCCGGGTGAATCCCAGGTGACCTTCATGGCGCGCGACTCGATGCACTCGGCGCAGATCCCCGAGCTCTGGTATCAGGTGCGCAAGAAGATCAGCGATATCCGGTATACCTTGCCGCCAGGTATCCAGGGCCCCTTCTTCAACGACGAGTTTGGTGACACCTTCGGCAATATCTATGCACTGACCGGCGACGGTTTCGACTACGCGGTGCTCAAGGATTACTCCGATCGCATCCAGATCCAGCTGCAGCGGGTCAAGGACGTGGGCAAGGTCGAGCTGCTGGGCCTGCAGGACGAGAAGGTCTGGATCGAGCTGTCGAACGTCAAGCTGGCGACCTTGGGTCTGCCCCTGGCGGCGGTGCAGCAGGCTCTGGAAGAACAGAACGCGGTGTCCACCGCCGGTTTCTTCGAGACCAGCAGCGAACGCCTGCAATTGCGGGTGTCCGGTAATTTCCAGAGCGTCGAGCAGATCAGCAGTTTCCCGATCCGGGTGGCCGACCGTACCTTCCGCATCGGCGATGTGGCGGACGTGCGTCGCGGATTCAACGATCCACCGGCACCGCGCATGCGCTTCATGGGGCAGGATGCGATCGGCCTGGCGGTGGCGATGAAGGACGGCGGCGACATCCTGGTGCTGGGCAAGGCGCTGGAACTGGAGTTCGCCCGGATTCAGAAAAACCTTCCCGCCGGCATGGAGCTGCGCAAGGTCTCTGACCAGCCGGCCGCGGTGAAGACCGGCGTCGGCGAGTTCGTCCGGGTGCTGGTGGAAGCCCTGGCGATCGTGCTGCTGGTGAGTTTCTTTTCCCTGGGTGTGCGCACCGGCATGGTGGTGGCCCTGTCGATCCCGCTGGTGCTGGCGATGACCTTCGCCACCATGTATTACCTGGGGATCGGCCTGCACAAGATCTCCCTCGGCGCGTTGGTGCTGGCCCTGGGCTTGCTGGTGGACGACGCGATCATCGCGGTGGAGATGATGGCGATCAAGATGGAGCAGGGCTATGACCGGCTCAAGGCTGCCAGCTACGCCTGGACCAGTACCGCGTTCCCGATGCTCACCGGTACCCTGATCACCGCCGCCGGCTTCCTGCCGATCGCCACGGCGCAGTCCGGCACCGGCGAATACACCCGCTCCATCTTCCAGGTGGTGACCATCGCCCTGCTGGCCTCATGGATCGCCGCGGTGGTGTTCGTGCCCTACCTGGGCGAGAAGCTGCTGCCGGACCTGGCCAAGCTGCATGGGGCCAAGCACGGCGGCGCCGACGGCCAGCCCGATCCGTACGGCACGCCGTTCTATCAGCGGGTGCGGCGGATGGTGGAGTGGTGCGTGCGCCGGCGCAAGACCGTGATCGCCCTGACCGTGCTGTTGTTCATCGCCTCGGTGATGCTGTTCCGCTTCGTGCCGCAGCAGTTCTTCCCGGCTTCCGGGCGCCTGGAACTGATGGTCGATCTGAAACTGGCCGAGGGCGCGTCCCTGAGCAACACCGCCGATCAGGTCAAGCGCCTGGAGGCCATGCTCAAGGATCATGCCGGCATCGATAACTACGTGGCCTACGTCGGTATCGGTTCGCCGCGTTTCTACCTGCCCCTGGACCAGCAACTGCCGGCGGCGAGCTTTGCCCAGTTCGTGGTGTTGGCCAAGACCATAGAGGAACGTGAAAGCCTGCGCAGCTGGCTGATCGAAACCCTCGACGAGCAGTTCCCGGCCCTGCGCTCGCGAGTTACCCGCTTGGAAAACGGCCCGCCCGTGGGCTATCCGGTGCAGTTCCGCGTCACCGGCGAGCACATCGAAGAGGTGCGGGCCCTGGCGCGCAAGGTGGCGGCCAAGGTGCGCGAGAACCCTCATGTGACCAACGTGCACCTGGATTGGGAAGAACCGAGCAAGGTGGTCTACCTCAATATCGATCAGGACCGTGCGCGGGCCCTGGGCGTGAGCACGGCCAACCTGGCGAAGTTCCTGCAAAGCTCGCTGACCGGCTCCAGCGTCAGCCAGTACCGCGAAGACAACGAGTTGATCGAGATCCTGCTGCGTGGGACCTTGCGTGAACGCACCGAGCTGTCGCTGCTGTCGAGCCTGGCGGTGCCCACCGACAACGGCAAGAGCGTGGCGCTGTCGCAGGTCGCGACCCTGGAGTACGGCTTCGAGGAAGGCATCATCTGGCACCGCAACCGCCTGCCGAACGTCACCGTGCGCGCCGATATCTATGGCAAGGAACAGCCGGCGACCCTGGTGCAGCAGATCCTGCCGACCCTGGAACCGATCCGCGCCGAACTGCCGGACGGTTACCTGCTGGACGTCGGCGGCACCGTGGAAGACTCGGCGCGCGGGCAGAACTCGGTGAAGGCCGGCGTGCCGCTGTTCATCGTGGTGGTGCTGACCCTGCTGATGCTGCAACTGCGCAGCTTCTCGCGCACGGCGATGGTGTTCCTCACCGCGCCGCTGGGGTTGATCGGCGTGACCCTGTTCCTGATGGTGTTTCGCCAGCCGTTCGGCTTTGTGGCCATGCTCGGGACCATCGCGCTGTCGGGGATGATCATGCGCAATTCGGTGATCCTGGTGGATCAGATCGAGCAGGACATCGCCGCCGGGCTCACGCCGTGGCAGGCGATCATCGAGGCGACGGTCAGGCGTTTCCGGCCGATCGTGCTGACCGCGCTGGCGGCGGTGCTGGCGATGATCCCGCTGTCACGCAGCGTGTTCTTCGGGCCGATGGCGGTGGCGATCATGGGCGGGCTGATTGTAGCGACGGCGCTGACCCTGCTGTTCTTGCCGGCGTTGTACGCGGCGTGGTTCCGGGTCAGGAAAACCTGATTCGCCTGTAGGAGCGAGGCTTGCCCGCGATTTAGACGCCGCGGTGTGCCTGACACACCGCGGCGTCTAGATCGCGAGCAATCGAGCGTCGACCGGCCGCTCCTACAGGTAGGGGTTACAGGCTACCGAATACCTTCTTCGCCAGGCTGGTGGCCGCTGCCGCCGGGTTCTCGCGAATGGTCGCTTCCTGTTTGCCGATCATCTCGAACAGGCCGTTGAGCGCCTGTTCGGTCACGTAGCTTTCGATATTCGCGTTCTTCGCATCCAGCACGCCGAAGGTGGCGGCCTGGCCGGCGAAGGCGTTGTACTGCTTGGCCAGGCCCACCTGGTCGGTGGCCTGTTTGACGATCGGCAGGAACTTCACGCGGATCTGTTCGCGGCTGGTCTTGCTCAGGTATTGGGTGGCGGAATCCTTGCCACCGCTGAGAATGCCCTTGGCGTCCTCCACGCTCATCTTCTTCACGGCATCCACCAGCAGCGCCTGGGCCTGCGGCACGGCGGCCTCGGCGGCCTTGTTCATGCTGGTCTCGAGTTCCTCGACCTGGGCGCCCATGCCGAACTGCTTCATTTTCTTCGCCACTTTGCCGAGGTTGCCCGGCAGTTCGATACGCACGTCCGGGTTGTTGCTGAAACCGCCGGCGGTGCCCAGTTGTTTGACCGCGACCTGGGCTCCCTGGGTCAGGGCATCCTTGAGGCCGCCGGTGGCGTCTTGCTGCGACAGGTCGCCGAGGGACAGCGCCAGGGCACTGGCACAGATCAGCAGACCGGCGCACAGGCTGGTGAAGCGAAGGGAAGAACGGAGCATGGCAGCTTCCTTGTTCGAGAGAAGGGATTAGCGAACCGCGTCGACGCGGATTTTCAGCGGTTGCGGATCGCTGCCGTCGAGTTTCACCCCGTTGTGCTCGGTGGTGACGAACAGCAGTTTGCCAGCCACTTCGATCCGCGCGCTGACCGAATAACGGTGCCCGGGTTTGACCTGGGCCGGGTCGTAGCTGAGGTGGAAGGGCAGCGGCACCTGGCCTTTGACCGGGCCTTTCTGTTCGGCCAGCAGCACCGCGGGGGCGTCGGCCAGCGACACGTCCTGCAGGCTGACGCTCAGGGTGGCGGCTGGCGGCAGGGCGATGCGTTGCAGGTAGAAGACTTCGCCATCGAGGCTGGCTTTGCTGGCAGGTTGCATGCTGTTACAGGCCCCGAGCAGGGTGGCAAGGGCGAGCAGGGTGAGCTTTTTCATGATGGATCTCCGTATCGGGGGGCGCCAGAAACCGCCTGGCGCCGATAAGAATCTAGTCGCTTTGCTGCGGGGCGGCGACCTGCTCGGCGGCATCTTCGCTGCGATGCAGGGCCACCTGGCGGATCGACAGGCGAATCTCCGCCGGCAGCACGCGCTTGGCCGCGCCCTCGGCCAGTTCGCCGAGCAGTTCGTGGTAGCTCAGCTTGCCGGCCTCGTCGCGGCGCAGCACGTCCTGCTCCAGCAAGGTCTGGATGAAGTGGCGGAACAGGCTCTTGTCGAAGAACTCCGGGGCATTCAGGCCATGCAGGATCGACAGGCGCTGGGCCATGACCGTGCACAGGTCTTCCAGCTCTTCGGCGCTGATGCTGCGCTGGCCACTGTTGAGCAGCAGCGAGATGGCCATGTAGAAGCGCTGCAGGGTCTGGGCGATGCTCTTGGACAGCAGGGTCAGCAGCACGAAATGCCGCGAGCTTGGGGCCGGACGCAGGTACAGCTCCTTCTCGAAGCGCAGCAGGCCTTGCTCGACGAAGGCCTCCAGCCATTGGTCGATCACCCCGTCCAGCTCGTCCAGGGACCAACGGATGAACAGCTCCGACTGCAGGTAGGGGTACAGCGCCCGGGTGTAGCGCAGGATCTGTTCGCGGCTCATGCGCGACGAGCTCTGGAAGAAGCTCGCCAGCAACGCCGGCAGGGCGAAGATGTGTAGCACGTTGTTGCGGTAGTAGGTCATCAGGACGGCGTTCTGCTCGTCCAGGTAGAGGATCTTGCCCAGGGCATCGCTCTGCTCGGACAGCAGGTCCATGTCCTTCACATGCTCGATCAAGGCCCGGCCATCGCCTTCCGGCAGGGTGGTGTGGGGCGAGTAGGGGACTTTGCGCAGCAGCGCCAGGTACAGGTCCAGGACCCGGGCCATGGCGCGGTCGTCGAGGGCCAGGCGGCTGGTGGACAGCAGCGCCAGGGCCACCAGGTTGACCGGATTGATCGCCGCCGCCTCGTTCAAGTGCTGGGCGACTTTTTCACCCAGGCGGTTGGTGGTTTCGTTGAGCCAGGCCGGCTTGAACTGCGGGCCCAGCTCCTGGGCGCGCCAGCCCGGCTGTTCCTGGTCGAGGAACTCGGCCAGCTTGATCGGCTCGCCGAAGTTCACCGCCACCTGGCCGAAACGCTGCTTGAGGGCGCCGATGACCTTGAAGATGTCGAAGATCGACTCTTTCTTCTTGCTCGCCCCGCGCAGCTCGCCCAGGTAGGTGCGGCCTTCCAGCACGCGCTCGTAGCCGATGTACACCGGGACGAAGACGATCGGCATGCGCGAGGAGCGCAGGAAGCTGCGCAGGGTGATGGCCAGCATCCCGGTTTTCGGTTGCAGCATGCGCCCGGTGCGCGAACGCCCGCCCTCGACGAAGTACTCCACCGGGAAACCCTTGGTGAACAGGGTATGCAGGTATTCGTTGAACACCGAGGTGTAGAGCGGGTTGCCCTTGAAGGTGCGGCGCATGAAGAACGCTCCACCCCTGCGCAGCAGGCTGCCGATCACCGGCATGTTCAGGTTGATCCCGGCGGCGATGTGCGGCGGGGTCAGGCCGTTGCGGAACAGCAGGTAGGACAGCAGCAGGTAGTCGATGTGGCTGCGGTGGCAGGGCACGTAGATCACTTCGTGGCCCGGGGCGACTTTCTGCACGCTTTCGATGTGGTTGACCTTGATCCCGTCGTAGATCTTGTTCCAGAACCAGCTCAGCACCACTTCGAGGAAGCGGATCGCGGTGAAGGTGTAGTCCGAGGCGATCTCGTTGCCATAACGCAGGGCCACGGCCTTGGCCTTTTCCGGGGAGATCTTTTCCCGTTCGGCTTCGTCGAGGATCGCCTGCTTGACCAGCGGCTGGTTCAGCAGGCCCTTGACCAGGTTGCGCCGGTGGGAAATGTCCGGGCCGATCACCGCGGCCTTCAGGTTGCGAAAGTGCACCCGCAGGATGCGCTGGGCCATGCGCACGGTGCGCTCGTGGCCCTTGTTGTGCTCGATCAGTTCGCGCAGGTGGATCGGCGCGGAGAATTGCACCCGGGTCTTGCGGCCCAGGATCATGATGCTCAGCAGCCGGCGCAGACGCCCGGTGACTGCCCAGCTGTCGGCGAACAGCAGTTTCCACGGGCTCGATTCGCTGTCGGGCGACTGACCCCAGAACACGCTGACCGGAATGATCTGCGCGTCTTCGGCGGCATTCTGGCTCAGGGCGCTGACCAGGCGGGTCAGGGTTGGTGGCGCGCCGCGCTTGTCCTGGCGGCCGAGCCAGTCCGGGGCCGGGGTCAGGTAGAAGAACGCGGCGGGTTCCAGCAGGTTACCCACCGAGACCGGCAGCACCGGGCGCGGCAACCCGGCCTTGGTGCACTCGGCATCGACCACGGCAAGGTCGGTGAGCGAAGGGTTTTGCAGGACGTAGAACACCGGACGACTGCGGTCGAGGTTGAGGGTGAAGGACGACTGGTTGATCGTCTCCGAGCGAACCCAGAGGTACAACAGTCGGCGCAAGGTGCCAAACACAAGACGGCGGAACGGGGAGCGGGTCATACGGCTTCTGCTTTAGTGGAAAAAACCGAGCAGTTGCTCGGGGCGGCTAGTGTGCCGGATTCACCGAAAATCGGCAAAAAAGCGGCAAACAAGATTGAGTTGAGAGTTTTTCTGCCTGTCATATACTCGCCCGACTGACGCCTGGGCATGCGGGGCCCATCAATAGAAACCCAGGTCCAGGCGAAAGTTCTCACGGCTTCGTTTCAGTAAGCCGACTGATAATAAAAAGACGGAGGATGGATTGATGGCAACTCGCGAGACCGGCAGCGTGAAGTGGTTCAACGACGCCAAGGGCTACGGCTTCATTCAGCGTGAAGGTGGTGCCGATGTATTTGTCCACTACCGTGCTATTCGTGGTGAAGGCCACCGCTCGCTGACCGAAGGGCAGCAGGTTGAATACGCCGTGGTAGAGGGGCAGAAGGGTTTGCAGGCAGAGGATGTAGTCGGTTTGTAAGCGCTGTGCCTTGTAGGAGCGAAGCGTGCTCGCGATAACGCTATCGCGAGCAAGCTTCGCTTCTACAGTAAGCAGAATCAGGCGGTACGCCAGGTAATCTCTTCTTCCCCGTCGGCGCTGATGCGAATCCAGCGGTCGGCCGATTCCTCACCTTCTTCCTCGACCCAGCTGCCCGGTGCGCAGCGCACTTCGACGTTCAGCGCGGCGAAGGCGGCGCGGGCGCAGGCGATGTCGTCGTCCCACGGCGTCTGGTCGCTTTCCAGGTACAGGCTGTTCCATTTGCCCACGGCTTTCGGCAGCCAGGTCACTGGCACGCTGCCCGCCTTGCATTTGTAGGTCTGGCCTTTCTGCACCCAGTCGCTGCACGGGCCCAGGGCCGCGCCGAGCCAGGCGGCGATGGCCTTGTGGTCGACGTCGGCGTCTTTCAGGTAAATCTCGATATCCGGTTGGCGCATGGATGTCCTCACTGCGGGTCTGAAAAATCCATTCGCGGATTTATTCGGCCTCGAGTCGCTGCTCGAGGCCGTGGATTAATGGGTTATTGCAGCACGAAGTAATCGTAGCGCATCGACACGCTGACCTCGAAGGGCTCGGCCTGCTCGATCACGCTGGCCCGGCGTTCGGCACTGGCGCGCCAGCCGTGGGGCGTCATGGCCAGCAGGTTGGCGCGATCCTGCGGATTGCTCAGCGTCAGCTTGAAGTCCAGGGTTTCACTGTGTTGCAGCGCCATGCCCGCGGGCACCAGCGCCAGGTGTTTGTCGTCGGTGTATTCGCGGACCTCGTCGTACAGGCGCTCGCGCAATTCCATCAGGTGGCCGCTGGTCGGTCCGACCTTCATCAGTCCGCCGCCAGGGCTGAGCAGGCGCTTGGCTTCCTGCCAGTCCAGCGGGCTGAAGACACTGGCGAGGAACTGGCAGCTGGCGTCGGCCAGGGGCACCCGGGCCATGCTGGCGATCAACCAGGTCAGCTGCGGGGCACGGTGACAGGCGCGCTTGACCGCCTCCCGGGAGATGTCCAGGGCATAACCGTCCGCCTGGGGCAGGGCTTCGGCGATCTGTGCGGTGTAGTAACCCTCGCCGCAACCGATATCGACCCAGCGCTGCGGGGCGCGCTCGGCGGCCAGTTCGGCCAGGCGCCTGGCTACCGGGGCGTAATGGCCGGCATTGAGAAAGTCGCGGCGGGCTTCGACCATGGCCTGGTTGTCGCCCGGGTCGCGGCTGTTCTTGTGCTGCACCGGCAGCAGGTTCAGGTAACCCTGGCGGGCGCGGTCGAAGCGGTGCCCGGCCGGGCACACGACACCGTTGTCGACGACGCTCAGGGGCGCCGCGCAGATAGGGCAGGCAAGCATCAGGCGAGCAACTTGATCAGGGTCTGGTAGTAGATTTCGGTCAGCACGTCGAGGTCGCTGGCCAGTACGCGCTCGTTGACCTGGTGGATGGTGGCGTTGACCGGGCCCAGCTCGACCACCTGGGTGCCGAGGGTGGCGATGAAGCGCCCGTCGGAGGTGCCGCCGCTGGTGGAGGCCTTGGTCTCGCGGCCGGTGACGTCCTTGATGCTGGCCGACACCGCGTCGAGCAGGGCGCCCGGCTCGGTGAGGAACGGCAGGCCCGACAACGCCCACTCCACATGCCAGTCCAGGCCGTGCTTGTCGAGGATGGTGGCCACGCGCTGTTGCAGGCCTTCGACCGTGGATTCGGTGGAGAAGCGGAAGTTGAACACCGCCACCAGCTCGCCGGGGATCACGTTGGTCGCGCCGGTACCGGAATTCAGGTTGGAAATCTGGAAGCTGGTGGGCGGGAAGAAGGCATTGCCGTCGTCCCAATGCTCCGCGGCCAGTTCGGCCAGGGCCGGGGCGGCCAGGTGGATCGGGTTCTTGGCCAGGTGCGGGTAGGCCACGTGGCCCTGCACGCCGCGCACCGTGAGTTTGGCGCCGAGGGAGCCGCGACGGCCGTTCTTGACCACGTCACCGACCAGGCTGGTGCTCGACGGTTCGCCGACGATGCACCAGTCCAGGCGCTCCTTGCGCGCCGCCAGGCGCTCGACCACCGCCTTGGTGCCGTGGTGGGCCGGGCCTTCTTCGTCGCTGGTGATCAGGAAGGCCACCGAGCCTTTGTGGTCCGGGTAGTCGGCGACAAACCGCTCGGCCGCCACCAGCATCGCCGCGAGGCTGCCTTTCATGTCCGCCGCGCCGCGCCCGCAGAGCATGCCGTGCTCGTCGATCAACGCGTCGAACGGGTCGTTCTGCCAGGCCTGCACCGGGCCGGTGGGCACCACGTCGGTATGGCCGGCGAAACACAGCACCGGGCCTTCGTGCTTGCCGTGGCTGGCCCAGAAGTTATCCACATCCTCGATGCGCATCGGCTCCAGCTTGAAGCCGGCATCGCCCAGGCGCTGCATCATCAGCTTCTGGCAGTCGGCGTCGACCGGCGTCACCGACGGGCGGCGGATCAGGTCACAGGCGAGTTGCAGGGTCGGCGAAAGGTCGGCGTGGGCCGTCATGGGGAAACTCCGGTGCAAGGCGTTATGTGTAGGCGCGAGGCTTGCCCGCGATGGAAAACCTGAGGTGTCTCAGGCAAACCGCGTCGTGGCTATCGCAGGCAAGCCTCGCTCCTACGGTAATGGGGCAAGGCGCGCAAAATGGCGGATATCTTAAAGCAAAACGGCGGCCAGAGGCCGCCGTTTAGTGCTTTGCCGCGATTTATGCAGCCGCCACCGGTGCGCTTTCGGCAAGCGGTTTTGGCAGCGACGACAGGAAGGCCATGACCAGTGCCGCCACATACGGCAGCGACTGCACCAACAGCATGGTCACCCAGAAGCGCATGTCGTTGCTCGGCAGGCCGCCCTGCACCAGGTAGATGCCCAGCGCCGCGCCCCACAACAGCAGCATGATGAACAGCTCTTCCCGGGCTTCCGAGATCGCCACCCAGAAGCCGTGGTTGTCGGCATTCTTCGGCGTGCGGAAGAACGGAATGCTGCTGGTGAAGAAGCCGTACAGCACCGCCTTGGCGATGGTGTGGGACAACGCCAGGCCCGCCACGGCCGCGCAGAACGCGTCCTTGAGGTTGACCCCGACCGCCCGGCGGTAGAGGAAGATGATCTTGCCGACCTTGAACACGAACAGTGCCAGGGGCGGGATCGCGAAGATCAGCAACGGCGGATCGACGCGCTGCGGCACGATGATCATCGCCGCCGACCAGAGCAGGGCGCCGAGGGTGAAGAAGATGTTCATGCCGTCCGCCACCCACGGCAGCCAGCCCGCGAGGAAGTGGTAGCGCTGGCCACGGGTCAGCTCGGTGTCCTTGCCGCGCAGCAGGCTGGCGGTATGGCGCTTGATGATCTGGATCGCCCCATAGGCCCAGCGGAAACGCTGTTTCTTGAAGTCGATGAAGGTATCCGGCATCAGGCCTTTGCCGTAGCTGGTGTGGTAGTACGCCGCCGACAGGCCTTTCTCGAACACCCGCAGGCCCAGCTCGGCGTCTTCGCAGATGCACCAGTCGGCCCAGCCCAGTTCTTCCAGGACCGAACGGCGGGTCATGGTCATGGTGCCGTGCTGGATGATCGCGTCACGGTCGTTGCGGGTGACCATGCCGATATGGAAGAAGCCTTTGTATTCCGCGTAGCAGAGCTTCTTGAAGGTGCTTTCGTTCTGATCGCGGTAATCCTGCGGCGATTGCACCACGGCGATCTTCGGGTCGGCGAAGTGCGGCACCATGTGCTTGAGCCAGTTGCGATCGACGCAGTAGTCCGAGTCGATCACCGCGATCACTTCGGCGTCCTTGGCGGTGTGCGGGATCAGGTAGTTCAGCGCGCCGCCCTTGAAACCGGCCAGGGGCGCGACGTGGAAGAACTTGAAGCGCGGGCCGAGGGTTTCGCAATAGGCCTGCACCGGTTCCCAGACCGCCGGGTCCTTGGTGTTGTTGTCGATGATCAGGACTTCGAAGTCCGGATAGTCGAGGTTGGCCAGGGCATTGAGGGTCTGTTTGACCATTTCCGGCGGCTCGTTGTAGCACGGCACATGGATCGAGACTTTCGGCCGGTAGTTGGAGTCGCCTTCGACCGGCAGGAACTCGCGCCGGCGCTTGTGCACCCAGACCGCCTCGGCCAGTTCATGGGCCTCGGTGAGCAACACGATGAACACCCCGAGCGCACCCAGGGCGAGCAGGAAGCCCACCGTCAGGCTGAACCAGGTGCTGTATTGCTGGCTGTAGTCGTAGCCGATCCACACCAGCACCGAGCCGCAGAGGAAGGCGATGAAGGTCAGGAAGGTCCGCCCGCGCTGGCGCAGGGCCGAGCCGTCGATCATCAGCAGGGTCAGGGACAGCAGCGCCAGGACCACCGAGCCGATGGCCAGCACGCGCCATTGCGGGATCGCCACCACCGGGCCTTCGAAGTTGAATTTCTGCTGGCGCGCGGCGTTGAACACGCCCCAGTAGGCGCCTACCGAACCTTCGTCGCTGGCCTTCCACGGCTGGTCGAAGGCTTCGATCACGAAGTAGTTGTAGCCCTGGCGGTTGAGCTTGTTGACCAGGTTACGCAGGTAGATCGCCTGGTCCGCCGGGCTGGCGTCGGCGCCGCCACGCATGCGGCCGTTGCTCGGCCAGCCCACCTCGGACAGCAGCAGCGGTTTTTTCGGGAACATTTGTTTCAGGTCGCGGGCGCGGTCGAGGACGAACTGCCCGGCCTTGTCCATCGGGACGAATTCCCAGTAGGGCAGGACGTGCGCGGCGATCAGGTCGACGTGCTGGGCCAGTTCCGGGTGTTCTTTCCAGACGTGCCACTGTTCGGAGGTGGTGACCGGCACCTTGACCGCGGCCCGTACGCGATCGAGCAGGACGCTCAACTGGTCGGCGGTGATTTCCTTGCGGAAGATCGCTTCGTTACCGACCACCACGCGCACCACACTGCGCGAGGTGTTGGCGATGTCGATGGCGCGGGTGATTTCACGCTCGTTGCGCTCCAGGTCCGGGCTGATCCAGATCCCGAGGGTCACGCGCAGGCCGAACTCTTCCGCCAGCTTGGGGATGTTCTCCAGCGTGCCGTCGACCGAGTAGGTCCGAATGTTGTCGGTCAGCTTGCTCATGATCTCCAGGTCGCGACGCATCTCGTCGTCGGTCGGGAACTGGTCTTTCTGCGGGAACTGACCCAGCTGGAAAGGCGAGTAGGAAAAGCCGGAGATTTGTGCAGGCCAATTGGGGGCGGAAACCGGGCGGTTGACCAGTGCCCAGAAGCCGGTGAACAGGGCGGCGATTGCCAGAACCACCACCAGGTTGAGTCCAAATTTACGCGATGACATAGCTATTTCGGGTTCCAAAGGGTGTGGAACGGGGGAACGGTCGGCATGCGCCAAGCGGCGCGCATCCTACACTGGCCTTCGACTGAGCGTACAGCGCACAGGGGAAAGCCGCAGGTTGGGCAATCCAACTCGATTTAAGTTCTCGGCGACGAAATTTTCAGATTGTTCCCTCATTAAAGCAGCCCCGACTGCCATTCATAGGGCAAAGATGCTCTTGGCGGACATCGGCCCTATAATGCGCGCCGGTTTTTGGGGTAATGGTCATGAGTACAGAAGATCCGCGGTTTGCTGGCGTCGCCCGGTTGTATGGCATCGAGGGGCTGGAACGCTTGCGCGCCGCCCATGTGGCGATCGTCGGGGTCGGCGGGGTCGGCTCCTGGGCGGCGGAAGCCATAGCCCGTTGTGGCGTGGGCGAGATCTCGCTGTTCGACCTGGACGACGTCTGCGTCAGCAACAGCAATCGGCAGCTGCACGCCCTCGACAGCACGGTCGGCAAGGCCAAGGTCGAGGTCATGGCCGAGCGCCTGCGCGGGATCAATCCGGCCTGCACCGTGCATGCGGTGGCGGACTTCGTCACCCGCGAGACCATGGCCGAATACATCACGCCGAACATCGATTGCGTGATCGACTGCATCGACAGCGTCAACGCCAAGGCGGCGCTGATCGCCTGGTGCAAACGGCGCAAGATCCAGATCATCACCACCGGCGGCGCGGGCGGGCAGATCGACCCGACGCTGATCCAGGTCTGCGACCTGAACCGTACCTTCAACGACCCGCTGGCCTCGAAAGTGCGTTCGACCCTGCGGCGCGACTATGGGTTTTCCCGCACCGTGACCCGTCACTACAGCGTGCCTTGCGTGTTTTCCACCGAGCAGCTGCGCTACCCGAAACCGGACGGCAGCATCTGCCTGCAGAAGAGCTTTGTCGGCGATGGCGTGAAACTCGACTGCGCCGGCGGTTTTGGCGCGGTGATGATGGTCACCGCGACCTTCGGCATGGTCGCGGCGACCAAGGCGGTGGACAAGCTGGTGGCTGGCGTGCGGCGCCCGGCGGACAGAGTCAAACCCATCTGACGCAATAGATTCCTGTAGCCGCTGCCGCAGGCTGCGATAAGGCCCGAAGGGGCTTCCGGGGGCCTCAAGAGCACGTCTCCTGCGGAGCCGATCGCAGCCTGCGGCAGCGGCTACAGAGATTCGGGTCGGGTAGATCGCGATTGGATCAGTAGTTGCCAGCCAGCTCGCGCATCCGCTGCAATACCGCGTTCAGCCCATTGCTGCGCGACGGCGACAACTGGCGCGACAGGCCCAGTTGATTGAACCAGTCCGGCAAGTCCACCCGTTGCAGTTCCTCGGCGGACAAGCCGTTGACCCGCGCCAGCAGCAGGGCCACCAGGCCACGGATCAGGCGTGCATCGCTGCTGGCGGCGAACTGCCAGTGACCGTCCTGCAAGGTGCCCACCAGCCAGACCTGGCTTTCACAGCCATGCACCCGATTGGCCTCAACCTTGTCGGCGTCGCTCAGCGGTGCCAGGCGTTCGCCCCATTGCATCAGCAAGCGTGCGCGCTGTTCCCAACCGGGAGCGCCCTGAAAGCTGTCGAGGGCGGCCAGGGCCTCGGCGGGCAGGCTCATCGCAACAGCTCCAGCGCCTGATCGAGGGCCTCGAAGAAGCGTTCCAGGTCCTCGGAGTCGTTGTACAGCGCCAGGGATACGCGGGTCGCACCGGCCAGGCCGAAGCTTTTCAGCAGTGGCATGGCGCAGTGATGCCCGGCGCGCACGGCGATGCCCTGTTCGGTCAGCAGGTGAGCCAGGTCGGCGTTGTGCACGCCATCGACCACGAAGCTGACCAGCGCCAGTTGCGGCTTGCCCAGCAGGCGCAGGCCTTTGCGGGCCAGCAGGCCGTGCAGCAGGTAGTCGTGCAGCGCGGCTTCATGGGCGCTGACGGCGTCCTGGTCGAGACCGCTGAGGTAATCCAGGGTCGCGCCCAGGCCGATCACGCTGGCGATCGGCGGCGTACCGGCTTCGAAACCCAGCGGGGCGGGGCGGAAGCTGGCGTGCTGGTATTCGGCCTGCTGGACCATCTCGCCACCAAACTGCCAGTGACGCAGGCCTTGCAGCGCCTCGGTGCGCCCGTACAGCACGCCGACGCCGTCCGGGCCGTAGAGCTTGTGGCTGGAGAACACATAGAAATCGCAGCCCAGCGCCTGCACATCGTGGCGGCCGTGGACCACGCCCTGGGCGCCGTCGACCACGGTCAGGGCGGCGTGCGCCTTGGCCAGGGCCAGCAACTGCGGCAGGGGCTGCCAGGCACCGAGCACGTTGGACAGCTGGCTGACGGCCAGCAGCCGGGTGCGCGGGCCGATCAGGCGTGCCGCGGCGTCGAGATCGATCAGGCCGTCGTCGTCCAGCGGCAGAACCACCAGGTTGAGGCCGCGACGGTGCGCCAGTTGCTGCCAGGGCAGCAGGTTGGCGTGATGCTCCAGGGCGCTGATGACGATTTCGTCGCCCGGGTTGAATTGATGTTCCAGGCCATAGGCCAGGAGGTTCAGCGCGGAGGTCGCGCCGTGGGTAAAGATGATCTGCCCGCTGTCACCGCTGTTCAGCCACTGCGCCACCTTGTGCCGGCTGTTCTCGAACGCCTGGGTGGCGTGAGCGCCGGGCAGGTGCTGCGCGCGATGCACATTGGCCGCGCCATTGGCGTAGTAGTGCGCCAGGGCATCCAGCAGGGCTTGGGGTTTTTGCGTGGTGGCGGCGTTGTCCAGGTAGGTCTGGTCCTGCCGTTGCAGGGCGGCGATGGCCGGGAAGTCGGCACGCCAGGGAGAAGGAATCATCATGCTATCGGGCCCTGGTGAACATGGGCGGGTATACGCCGGACCTGTAACCGGTAGGAGCGAGGCTGCCCGCCAAGGGGCCCTTGAGGCAGCCCAAAGCTTCGCGGGCCAGCCTCGCTCCTGCAGGTATAGGTGCGTGACGCTTAGTTGTGAGCGTGCAGCGCTGCGTTCAGTTCGATGGCCGATTTGTGGGTCTTGCACTCCACGGCACCGGTCTCCGAATTGCGACGGAACAGCAGGTCAGGCTGGCCGGCCAGCTCACGGGCCTTGACTACCTTGACCAGCTGGTTGTTCTCGTCCAGCAGCGCCACCTTGGTCCCGGCGGTCACGTACAGGCCCGATTCCACGGTATTGCGGTCGCCCAGCGGGATACCGATACCGGCGTTGGCGCCGATCAGGCAGCCTTCGCCGACCTTGATCACGATATTGCCGCCGCCCGACAGGGTGCCCATGGTCGAGCAACCGCCGCCCAAGTCCGAACCCTTGCCGACGAATACACCAGCGGACACCCGGCCTTCGATCATGCCCGGGCCTTCGGTGCCGGCGTTGAAGTTGACGAAACCTTCGTGCATCACGGTGGTGCCTTCGCCCACGTAGGCGCCCAGGCGGATACGCGCGGCGTCAGCGATGCGCACGCCGGCCGGTACCACGTAGTCGGTCATTTTCGGGAACTTGTCCACCGAGAACACTTCCAGCAGCTCGCCACGCAGGCGGGCTTCCAGTTGACGCTCGGCCAGCTCGCCGAGGTCCACCGCGCCCTGGTTGGTCCAGGCCACGTTCGGCAGCAGAGGGAAGATCCCGGCCAGGTTCAGGCCGTGCGGCTTGACCAGGCGGTGGGACAGCAGGTGCAGCTTCAGGTAGGCCTCCGGGGTGGAGGTCAACTGGGCATCTTCGGCCAGCAGGGTGGCGACCAGCGGCTTGTGGCTCTCGGCCAGGCGGGTCAGCAGCGCGGCCTGGGTGGCGTCGATGCTTTTCAGGGCGTCGGCCAGTTCTGCAGCCTGGGTGGTGGTGAAGGTGATGGCCTGGTTGCCTTCGCTGTAACCCAGCACCGGGGCGATGGCGGCAACGATTTCCGCGGACGGCTTGAGCAGGGGCGCGGCGTAAAACACTTCCAGCCACGCGCCTTGACGGTTTTGAGTGCCGACACCAAAGGCCAGGCTGAACAGGGTAGTGGACATGCTGTTACCTCTTACAAAATTGAGCGGGCAGGCGTTATTTGATTTCTGCCGCGTAGATATCGGGCTTGAAGCCAATCAGGGTTCGGTCGCCGAGATCGAGCACCGGGCGCTTGATCATCGAGGGTTGCGCGAGCATCAGTTCGATCGCTTTCGCCTGGTCGAGATCGGCTTTGCGTTCGTCGTCGAGTTTGCGAAAGGTCGTGCCCGCACGGTTCAGCACCACCTGCCAGCCGTGCTCGTTGCACCACTGGGCCAGGTGTTCGCGGTCGATTCCGGCCGCTTTGTAGTCATGGAAGTCATAGCTGACAGCGTGTTCATCGAGCCAGGTGCGCGCCTTTTTCATGGTGTCGCAGGCTTTGATGCCGAAAAGGTGCAACGTTTTGCTTGAAGCGGTCAAGGAATTGCCCCCTTTTGAGATGCTGGAGTTAAAGGTCACGGATTATGCCATGCCCGCGCCGGTTCGGCGTCGGCGAAGGCCCGGCTTTGTAGCTTTGTGTGACAGCGGCATGGGCCGCTTGCGACTTTTGTGCAGCGGCGAGGCCCCAGCTTAAGCAGCTAATATGGCACTTCGACGGTAACCTGTTGCCTGAAGTCCGCTGCTGATCGATTGGGAAAACCGCTTTATGCAAACCGCTTATACCGTCCTTATCCTGCTGATGCTGGTGAGTCTCTCGCGGCTGGTCGGACGGGTGATTCCGTTGCCGTTGCCGCTGCTGCAGATCGCCGCCGGGGCCTTGCTGGCCTGGCCCACCCTGGGGCTGCACGTGGCCCTGGACCCGGAATTGTTTCTGTTTCTGTTCCTGCCGCCGTTGCTGTTCTCCGATGGCTGGCGCATGCCCAAGCGCGAGCTGTGGCGCCTGCGCGGGCCGATCCTGACCCTGGCCGTGGGCCTGGTGCTGTTCACCGTGGTGGGGGCCGGTTATTTCATTCACTGGTTGCTGCCGACCATTCCCTTGCCGGTCGCCTTCGCCCTCGCGGCTGTCTTGTCGCCGACCGACGCCGTGGCGGTCTCGGCGATTTCCCAGAACCGCCTGCCGACGCCCTTGATGCACATGCTGCAGGGCGAGGCGCTGATGAACGACGCCTCCGGCCTGGTGACCTTCAAGTTCGCCCTGGCGGCGGCCGTGACCGGGGTGTTTTCCCTGGCCAATGCCAGCCTGACGTTTGTCCTGGTGGCCGTCGGCGGCCTGGCGGTCGGCGTGGCCCTGAGCTGGCTGGTGGGGCGCTTGCGAGCCTGGATGATCGCCCGCGGCTGGGACGACCCGGCGACCCATGTGGTGTTCATGCTGTTGCTGCCGTTCGCCGCCTACGTGCTGGCCGAGCGCCTGGGAGCCTCGGGCATCCTCTCGGCGGTGGCGGCGGGGATGATGCAGAGCTGGCTCGATCTGTTGCCCCGGCAGACCAGCACGCGCTTGCTCAACCGCAGCGTCTGGTCGCTGCTGGAGTTCGCCTTCAACGGCCTGATCTTTCTGCTGTTGGGCCTGCAACTGCCGGACATCATCAAGGCCGTGGTCAGCCACGAAACCACCTTGTGGCCGACCCTGTTCTATCGCTGCCTGGATGTGGGAGCGATCTTCCTGGTATTGCTGGTATTGCGGTTCATCTGGGTGCAAAGCATCTGGCGCCTGTCCGGCCTGTTGCGCCGCTGGCGTGGCAAGGGCGAACTGACCCTGGTGCCAACCGCGCGCTCCTGCTGGTTGCTGACGGTGGGCGGGGTACGCGGGGCGGTGACCCTGGCGGGCGTCATGTCGGTGCCGCTGTTGCTGGGAGCGGGCGAGGCTTTTCCCGAGCGCGACCTGCTGATCTTCATTGCCGCCGGGGTGATCCTGCTGTCGCTGGTGGCCGCCTGTATCGCCTTGCCGCTGTTACTGCGGGGCATCCAGAAGAGTCCTGACGAGAAGCGGCATGCCGAAGTGCGTGACGCCTGGCGCAAAACCGCCGAGGCGGCGATCCATGCCCTGGAGGCCGAGGAAGTGGCCGATGGGGCCAGCTCGCCGGATGCGGCCCAGGCGGCGCTGGCCACCGAACTCAAGGGGCGGCTGATGTCGGAGTATCGCCATCAACTGGAGGTGTTCAACGATTCCGCCGAAGCCCAGGCGCTGGCGTTTCAGATGGACTTGCTGGAGCGCAAATTGCGTTTGAAGGCGCTGCGGGCGCAGCGGCTGGAGTTGTATCGGTTGAGCCGCCAGCACCAGATCGGCGACGACGTGTTGCGCGAGGTATTGGGCGAGCTGGACCTCAGCGAGGCCAATCTGGGGCAGGTGAAATAACGTCGGTCTGCTTGTAGGAGCGAAGCTTGCTCGCGATGAACGATAACGCGGTGTATCAGTTGTACGGCGTCGTTTCTATCGCGGGCAAGCCTCGCTCCTACAGGGGTGTGAGTTACTTACGGCGCTGAACGAAATCGCGGATCCGCTCGGCGGCTTCCACGCATTCGGCCAATGGCGCCACCAGGGCCATGCGCACCCGACCGGCTCCCGGGTTGCTGCCGTCGACGTCGCGTGACAGGTAGGAACCCGGTACCACGGTCACATGTTCCTGTTCGTACAGGTCGCGGCAGAACGCTGTGTCGTCGCCCGCCACGTTCGGCCACAGGTAGAAGCTGCCGTCCGGGCGCTGCACGTCGAGTACCGGCGCCAGGATCTCCAGCACCGCATCGAACTTCTCGCGATACAGCGCGCGGTTGGCGCGCACATGCACTTCGTCGTTCCAGGCGGCGATGCTGGCCAGCTGGGTCTGAACCGGCATGGCGCAGCCATGGTAGGTGCGGTACAGCAGGAAGCCCTTGAGGATCTCGGCGTCGCCGGCGACGAAGCCGGAGCGCAGGCCCGGCAGGTTGGAGCGCTTGGACAGGCTGTGGAACACCACGCAACGCTTGAAGTCCTGGCGTCCCAGCTCGGCGCAGGCGCTGAGCAGGCCGGGTGGCGGGGTCTGCTCGTCGAAGTACAGCTCGCTGTAGCACTCGTCGGCGGCGATCACGAAATCGTACTGGTCGGCCAGGGCGATGAGTTTCTTCAGGGTTTCGATCGGGATCAGCGCGCCGGTCGGGTTGCCCGGCGAGCACAGGAACAGGATCTGGCAACGCTGCCAGATCTCGGCCGGTACTGCGTCGAAGTCCGGATTGAAGCCGTTTTCATCGAGGCACGGCAGGTAGTGCGGCTTGGCGCCGGCGAGGAAGGCCGCGCCTTCGTAGATCTGATAGAAGGGGTTCGGGCTGACCACCAGCGCGTCGTCGCCACGGTTGACCACGGTCTGGGTGAAGGCGAACAGCGCCTCGCGGGTGCCGTTGACCGGCAGCACATTGCGCGCCGGGTCGATCCAGCCGTCGGGCACGCCAAAACGCCGTTCGCACCAGCTGGCGATGGCTTCGCGCAGGGCTGGAAGCCCCAGGGTCGTCGGATACACGGCCATCTGGTCGAGGTTATTGGCCAGGGCCTCGGCGACAAAGCTCGGCGAGCGGTGCTTGGGTTCGCCGATGGACAGCGCGATAGGGCGCTTGTCGGGGTTGGGCTGGACGCCGCCGAGCAGGGCGCGGAGTTTCTCGAACGGGTAGGGCTGCAGCTGGTTCAGAGCGTTGTTCATCGGTGCGGTGTCTCACTCAAAGCGGGTCGTGGCGCGTGGTCAGAAGCTCAGGCGCGTCAAGGCGGTAGGCGGTTCTTGGCTGACGCTCAGCTGTTCGACGATGGCGTCCTGCAGTCGGCTGCACAGCTGGGGATCGGACAGTTGCTGGTTGTGCGCGTCGGTAATGAAGAACACGTCTTCCACGCGCTCGCCCAGGGTGGCGATCTTAGCGTTTTGCAGCGACAGGTCGAACTCCAGGAAGATCTTGCCGATGCGCGCCAGCAGGCCGGGGCGATCGGGAGCGCTCAGTTCGAGCACGGTGACCGGGCGCTGGGCGTCGTTGTGGATAGTCACTTGCGGCGGGAAGGCGAAGTGCTTGAGCTGACGCGGTACTCGACGCTGGATGATGGTCGGGTAGTCGTCAGGATTGCGCAGGGCCTCGGTAAGGCCGTCGCGGATCTGTTTGACGCGTTGCGGGTTGTTGCCGATCGAGCCGCCGTCATTGTCGAGCACGATATAGGTGTCGAGGGTGAACTGGCTGCTCGAGGTGATGATCCGGGCGTCATGGATGTTCAGGTTCAACTGGTCCATCGCGGCCACGGTCACAGCGAAGAAGTCGTGCTGGTCCGGGGCGTAGATGAATATCTGCGTGCCACCCTCGAATTCGCGCTGGGTGGTTTCCTTGATCAGCACCAGCGGGCCGCCGTCGGCCGGCTGCTGGAGGATCGCATCGCTGTGCCAGGCCACATCGCCGGCGGTGTGGCGCAGGAAGTAGTCGTCACCCAGTTGCGCCCAGAGCTGCTCGACGTCGTCCGGGTCGGTGCCGGCGCGGACCAGAATGTCCAGGGCCGCGCTTTGTGTCTGGCGGATCTGCTCTTCGCGGTCCACCGGGTTTTCCAGGCCGCGGCGCAGGGCGCGCTTGGTCTCGGTGTAGAGCTGGCGCAACAGGCTGGCGCGCCATGAGTTCCACAGCGTCGGGTTGGTCGCGTTGATGTCGGAAACCGTCAGCACGTAGAGATAGTCCAGGCGGGTCTGGTCGACCACGACCTGGGCGAAGTCATGGATGACTTGCGGGTCGGACAGGTCCTTGCGCTGGGCGGTGGTCGACATCACCAGGTGGTTCTGCACCAGCCAGACGATCAGGCGCGTGTCCCACAGTGGCAACTGGTGGCGGATGCAGAAGGCTTCCGCGTCCACGGCGCCGATATCCGAATGGTCACCGTGCCGGCCCTTGCCAATGTCATGGTAGAGCCCGGCGAGGTAGATCAGTTCGGGCTTGGGCAGCTTGGCCATGAGCTTGCTGGCCAGCGGGAATTTCTCCGAAACCTGGGTGTACTGCAGTTTGCGCAGGTGTTTGATCAGGTTCAGGGTGTGGGCGTCGACCGTATAGATGTGGAACAGGTCATGCTGCATCTGCCCGACGATATGGCCGAACTCCGGCAGATAACGCCCGAGAATGCCGTAGCGATTCATCCGCCGCAGGTTGCGGTGGATGCCGATCTCGCACTTGAACAGCTCGATGAACAGGCTGGTATTGCGAATGTCGTGGCGGAAATCGTCGTCGATCAGGTGGCGATTTTCGCGCAGCAGGCGAATGGTGTCGGCACGTACGCCCTTGATCTCCGGGTGCTGGGCCATGAGCACGAAGATTTCCAGCATGGCGAACGGCGTACGGCGGAACACATTGGCGTTGATCGCCTCGATGTAGCCGTCGTGCAGCTGGAAGCGCGAGTTGATCGGCTGCGGCGGCGCTTCGTCTTCCGGGGCGAGGATGACTTCCTCGAAATGCTGGATGATCAGGTCGCTGAGCTGGGCGATGCTCATCACCACCCGGTAGTACTGCTGCATGAAGCTTTCGATGGCCTGCTTGGCATCGTTGCCCTCGAACCCCAGCAGCTTGGCGATCGAGCGCTGGTGATCGAACAGCAGGCGGTCTTCGGCACGCCCGGCGAGCATGTGCAGGGCGTAGCGGACTTTCCACAGGAACTCCTGGGACGAGGCCAGCAGCGCGTTCTCGCTTTCCACCAGGAAACCTTCGCCGGCCAGGGCCCGCAGGTTCAGCGTGCCGTACTGGCGACGGGCGACCCAAAGGATGGTCTGGATGTCACGCAGGCCGCCGGGCGAGCCTTTGACGTTGGGTTCCAGGTTGTATTCGGTGTCGTTGTACTTGTGGTGCCGGGCCTTCTGTTCGGCGCGCTTGGCCAGGAAGAAGTCCTTGCTCGGCCACATGTGCGCCGTGCTGGTGACGTCGAGCATGCGCTGGCGCAGGCGTTCGGGGCCGCAGATGGTGCGGCTTTCCATCAGGTTGGTAACCACCGTCAGGTCGGCGCGGGCCTCTTCGGCGCATTCCTCCACCGAGCGCACGCTTTGTCCGACTTCCAGGCCGATGTCCCAGAGCAGGGTCAGGAAGCGTTCGATGGAGTCGCGGAAAATTTCGTGGTCGGCGCTGTCCAGCAGGATCAGCAGGTCGATGTCGGAGTAGGGGTGCAGCTCGCCGCGACCGTAGCCGCCGACCGCCACCAGGGCGATGTCGGCGTCGTCGCTCCAGTCGAACTGGTCCCAGGCCTTTTGCAGGATGTTATCGACGAACCAGGCGCGGTCCTCGATGAGCCGGCGGATATCCCGTCCGCTGCGAAAGCGCTCGTCGAGCACTTCACGTGCCTGACGAATGGCTTTCTTGAAGGCAGCGATAGGGCTTGCCTTCAGGGCCAGTTCCGCCTGGAACTGGCCGCGGTCGAACAATTCGGGATCCACCTGCGGCATTGATTGGCTTTCCTTTCTATCTATAGGTCAGGGCGCAGCTGCGTGGATCAGGCCGAGACGCGCGCGATGGTGTCATCGCTGCGCAGGGTGAAGATCTCGTAGCCGGTCTCGGTCACCAGCAGGGTGTGCTCCCACTGCGCGGAGAGCTTGCGGTCCTTGGTGATCGCGGTCCAGCCGTCGCCCAGCACCTTGGTGTCGGCCTTGCCCTGGTTGATCATCGGCTCGATGGTGAAGGTCATGCCGGCTTTCAGTTCCATGCCGGTGCCGGCGCGGCCGTAGTGCAGGATCTGCGGCTCTTCGTGGAACACCTTGCCGATACCGTGGCCGCAGAACTCGCGCACCACCGAGAAACCGTTCTTTTCAGCGTGTTTCTGGATGACTTCGCCGATGTCGCCCAGGCGGCAGCCCGGCCTGACCAGTTCGATGGCCTTGTACATGCATTCCTGGGTGATCTGCGACAGGCGCTCGGCCCAGACCGGCACGGTGCCGACGTGGAACATGCGGCTGGTATCGCCGTGGTAGCCATCCTTGATGACGGTGACATCGATGTTCAGGGTGTCGCCATCCTTCAGCGGCTTCTCGTTCGGGATGCCGTGGCACACCACGTGGTTGATCGAGGTGCAGATGGACTTGGGGAAACCCTTGTAATTCAACGGCGCGGGAATCGCATGCTGCACATTGACGATGTAGTCGTGGCAGATGCGGTCCAGCTCTTCGGTGGTCACGCCGGGTTTGACATGCTCGGCAATCATTTCCAGCACTTCGGCGGCCAGTTTGCCGGCGACACGCATTTTTGCGATGTCCTCGGGAGTTTTGAGGGTGACGGTCATACAGGCTCTCTTGACGCTCAGTGGCGCGGATAAACACGGAATGGCTTGAAAACGGTGCATCGAAGGCTGAACCCGCTGTGGGGTCGCCGCGCTTTCAAAAGCCTCAAAGGTGCGATTCTAACAGAGCCCCGGGGCAAATCTGAGGCTCTGTGCGTCGCTTCTTTCTATAACAGTGGAGCATTCTGGCCCGATTCCAAGGGGGGAGCAAAAAAGCCTTCCGGGGGAAATGAGAATCCGGGTTCCGTTTTTACCCTTCTTGTGGTATAAAATGCGCCGCTTTCCGGGGATGCCCTGAAAAGCCTAAACCCACACACGTGTCGACACGATGACCTGGGTGCCCTCAGCACAAGCTGTTGGTTGGTCATTGGGATACGTGGAGGCCTAACCCGACTTATTAAGGAACTATCATGTCCCAAGTCAACATGCGCGATATGCTGAAGGCCGGTGTGCACTTCGGTCACCAAACCCGTTACTGGAATCCGAAAATGGGCAAGTACATTTTCGGCGCGCGTAACAAGATTCACATCATCAACCTTGAAAAAACCCTGCCAATGTTCAACGAAGCTCTGACTTTCGTAGAGCGTCTGGCCCAGGGCAAAAACAAGATTCTGTTCGTCGGCACCAAGCGTTCCGCTGGCAAGATCGTTGCTGAAGAAGCAGCACGTTGCGGTTCGCCGTACGTCGATCACCGCTGGTTGGGCGGCATGCTGACCAACTACAAGACCATCCGTGCTTCCATCAAGCGTCTGCGTGACCTGGAAGTTCAGTCGGAAGACGGCACCTTCGCCAAGCTGACCAAGAAAGAGGCGCTGATGCGCACTCGCGATCTGGAAAAGCTGGATCGTAGCCTGGGTGGTATCAAGGACATGGGCGGTCTGCCTGACGCACTGTTCGTGATCGACGTTGACCACGAGCGCATCGCGATCACCGAAGCCAACAAGCTGGGCATTCCGGTCATCGGCGTTGTCGATACCAACAGCAGCCCGGAAGGCGTTGACTACATCATCCCAGGCAACGATGACGCCATTCGCGCCATCCAGCTGTACATGGGTTCGATGGCTGATGCCGTGATCCGTGGCCGCAACAACGTTGCTGGCGGCACCGAAGTATTCGCTGAAGACGCTCCAGCGCCGGCAGCTGAAGCCTGAGTAACTGACGCTTAGCGTTTACTCAGTACGCAAAAAGGGGGCTAGGCCCCCTTTTTGCCACCTCGGAAATCATTTGCCGATGGCGCCCCTGCAGTTCTTGTCATGTGTGGCGGCTATCAAGGGTTTTCGAGAGCGCAGCTCAAGAATTGATCGCCCGTTGAGTCGGGTGGAATGGTTGAAAACCTATCCAAGAGGAATTTGAAAATGGCAGAGATTACTGCAGCGTTGGTTAAAGAACTGCGCGAGCGTACCGGCGAAGGCATGATGGACTGCAAGAAAGCCTTGACCAAGGCTGGCGGCGACATCGAGAAAGCCATTGATGACATGCGCGCTTCGGGCGCCATCAAGGCTGCCAAGAAAGCAGGCAACATCGCTGCTGAAGGCGCCATCGCCATCAAGGACGACGGTAAAGCCGCCGTTCTGCTGGAAGTCAACTCGCAGACCGACTTCCTGGCTCTGCAGGACGACTTCAAGGCATTCGTTGCTGCCAGCGTCGAAAAAGCTTTCGCTGACAAGCTGACCGATGCCGCTCCGCTGATCGAAGCTCAAGAAGCCGATCGTCTGGTCCTGGTTGGCAAGACTGGCGAGAACGTCAACATCCGTCGTCTGGCTCGCGTTGAAGGTGACGTGGTCGGTACTTACCTGCACGGTAACAAGATCGGTGTTGCGGTTGTCCTGAAAGGCGGTTCCGTAGAGCTGGCCAAGGACATCGCCATGCACGTGGCTGCAAGCAACCCTGAGTTCCTGCTGCCATCGCAAGTTTCCGCTGAAGCCATCGAGCGCGAAAAAGCCGTGTTCCTGCAGCTGAACGAAGACAAGATGAAAGGCAAGCCAGCCGAAATCGTTGAAAAAATGATCGGTGGCCGTATCAGCAAGTTCCTGGCCGAAGCCAGCCTGGTTGAGCAAGCTTTCGTCAAGGATCCAGAAGTCACCGTAGGTGCCCTGGCCAAGAAAGGCGGCGCAGAAATCGTTTCGTTCACCCGCTTCGCGGTAGGTGAAGGCATCGAGAAGAAAGAAGACAACTTCGCTGAAGAAGTTGCCGCGCAACTGGCTGCTGCCAAGCAACAGTAAGACGGTTTTTCAACTGTCGCCCGAAAGAGGCTGCCCGCTCACGCGCGCAGCCTCTTTTCAAATGGGGTAACCAATTTATTGGGTTGCCTTCGGAACCGGTTTACAAAGTCGTGTTCTGATGGCGCTGTGACAGCGTCAAGCTAGAGTGAACGCAAGCTGCAAACAGCTTGCAGAGAATTTTTAAAATACGCCGCAGGAGAGATTCGCAATGGCTCAGCAGGGCAGTGGTTATCAAGCTCGCTATAAACGCATTCTACTCAAGCTTAGCGGCGAGGCCCTGATGGGCTCGGAAGAGTTCGGGATCGACCCTAAGGTGCTCGATCGCATGGCGCTGGAAGTCGGCCAGCTGGTGGGCATCGGTGTTCAGGTCGGCCTGGTCATCGGTGGTGGCAACCTGTTCCGTGGCGCGGCGCTCAGCGCGGCAGGCATGGATCGGGTAACAGGCGACCACATGGGCATGCTGGCCACTGTGATGAACGGCCTGGCCATGCGCGACGCGCTGGAACGTGCGAATATCTCGGCGATCGTCATGTCGGCCATTTCCATGGTGGGTGTGACCGATCACTATGACCGTCGCAAGGCGATGCGCCATCTGAACTCCAAGGAAGTGGTGATCTTCGCTGCCGGTACCGGCAACCCGTTCTTCACGACCGACTCCGCAGCATGCTTGCGGGCGATCGAGATCGATGCCGACGTAGTGCTCAAGGCAACCAAGGTTGACGGTGTGTACACCGCAGACCCATTCAAAGACCCGCATGCCGAGAAGTTCGATCATCTGACCTACGATGAAGTGCTGGATCGCAAGCTGGGTGTCATGGATCTGACGGCGATCTGCCTGTGCCGCGACCACAAGATGCCATTGCGCGTATTCAACATGAACAAGCCCGGCGCCCTGCTGAACATCGTGCATGGCGGCGCTGAAGGAACCCTGATCGAGGAAGGCGAACAATGATCAACGAAATCAAGAAAGACGCTCAAGAGCGCATGAAGAAGTCCCTGGAGTCGCTGGCTCACGCGTTTGGCCAGATCCGTACCGGCAAGGCACACCCGAGCATCCTGGGTAGCGTGATGGTGCCTTACTATGGCACTGACACCCCATTGAGCGGTGTGGCCAACGTTACTGTGAAAGACTCTCAGACCCTGCAGGTAGTGCCATTCGAGCGCAACATGCTTGGGGCAATCGACAAGGCCATCGGCAGTGCTGGCCTGAACCTCAATCCGACCAATCTTGGCGAGCTGCTGCTGATCAAAATGGCGCCGCTGACTGAGGAAACCCGCAAAGGCTTCACCAAGCAGGCGCGTGCTGCTGCTGAAGATGCCCGTGTCGCTGTGCGCAATATTCGTCGCGATGCCTTGGGCGATCTGAAGAAGCTGTCCAAGGACAAGGAAATCAGTGAAGACGAAGAGCGTCGCGCCGGAGCTGAGATCGACAAACTGATCAAAGAGTTCGAGGCTCAGATTGCTAAGGCAACTGACGAAAAAGAAAAGGACCTGATGGCCGTATAAGGGTCGGGCTTTAAATGGACAAGACCAAGCAGAGTGCGCCGTCCTCGGTGCCGCGCCATGTCGCGATCATCATGGATGGCAACAATCGCTGGGCGAAAAAACGCTTCATGCCCGGCGTCGCCGGGCACAAGGCGGGTGTGGATGCCGTGCGGGCAGTGATCGAGGTCTGTGCCGAGGCCAAGGTCGAGGTGCTGACCCTGTTTGCCTTCTCCAGTGAGAACTGGCAGCGGCCGGCCGATGAGGTCAGTGCCTTGATGGACCTGTTCTTCAAAGCATTGCGCCGCGAGGCCAAGCGCCTCAACGAAAACAACATCAGCCTGCGCATCATTGGTGATCGTTCGCGTTTCCATCCTGAGTTGCAGGCGGCGATGCGCGAGGCGGAGGCAATGACTGCGGGTAGTGACCGCTTCATTCTGCAGATCGCTGCCAACTATGGCGGTCAGTGGGATATCGCCCAGGCCGCTCAGCGCCTGGCGCGGGAAGTTCAGGCGGGGCACCTGCGTCCTGAGGACATTACCCCTGAGTTGTTGCAAACCTGCCTGGCGACTGGCGACCTGCCGTTGCCGGACCTGTGCATTCGTACGGGTGGCGAGCACCGCATCAGCAATTTCCTGCTCTGGCAGCTGGCTTATGCCGAGCTGTACTTCTCCGACCTGTTCTGGCCGGACTTCAAACACGATGCCATGCGCGCTGCGCTGGCCGATTACGCTTCTCGCCAGCGCCGCTTCGGTAAAACGAGCGAGCAGGTCGAGGCTGGAGCCCGGGTTTAATGCTCAAACAACGAATCATCACGGCACTGATCCTGCTGCCGATCGCCTTGTGCGGTTTTTTCCTGCTCGAAGGTTCCGCCTTCGCCCTGTTTATCGGGCTGGTGGTGACCCTTGGGGCCTGGGAGTGGGCGCGTCTGGCGGGCTTCGAGGCTCAGCCGACCCGTATTGCCTATGCAGTAGTGGTCGCTGCGCTATTGTTCCTGATGCAGTTGCTGCCGGGTATCGCGCCTTGGGTGCTAGGTGCAGCGGTGCTCTGGTGGGGGCTGGCAACTTTCCTGGTGCTCACCTACCCACGCACCAGCGAGCATTGGGCCGGTGCCGCGGCCAAGCTGGTGATCGGTCTGCTGATTCTGCTGCCGGCCTGGCAAGGCCTGGTCTTCATCAAGCAGCAGCCTTTGGGCAACTGGTTGATCATGGCGGTGATGGTGCTGGTCTGGGGCGCTGATATCGGTGCCTACTTCTCCGGCAAGGCGTTCGGCAAGCGCAAGCTGGCGCCGCAGGTCAGCCCGGGCAAGAGCTGGGAGGGAGTGTACGGCGGCCTGTTACTGAGCCTGATGATCACTGCGGTGGTCGGCCTGGTTGCGGGCTGGTCCGTCGGGCAGATCATTCTAGGCTTGCTCGGAGCGGCTATCGTGGTGTTCATCTCGGTGGTCGGCGACCTGACCGAAAGCATGTTCAAGCGCCAGGCTGGGATCAAGGACAGCAGTAACCTGCTGCCGGGGCATGGCGGCGTGCTCGATCGTATCGACAGCCTGACCGCGGCCATTCCGGTATTCGCCGTGCTGTTGTGGATGGCTGCATTGTGAGTCGCCCACAGCAGATTACGGTTCTCGGAGCCACCGGCTCTATCGGCCTCAGTACGCTGGATGTCATTGCCCGTCATCCCGAGCGTTATCAGGTCTTCGCCTTGAGCGGTTTCAGTCGTCTGGCTGAGTTGCTGGCGCTGTGCATCCGTCACGCTCCCCGTTTTGCCGTCGTCCCGCATATCGCTGCCGCGCGCAGCTTGCAGGAGGACTTGCGCAATGCCGGTTCGCGCACCCATGTACTGGTGGGCGAAGAGAGGTTGTGTGAGGTGGCGTCCGATCCTGAAGTCGACGCGGTCATGGCGGCTATCGTCGGTGCTGCGGGCTTGCGTCCGACCCTGGCTGCCGTCGAGGCCGGCAAGAAAATTCTCCTGGCCAATAAAGAAGCACTGGTCATGTCCGGCGCGCTGTTTATGCAGGCGGTGGGCAAGAGCGGTTCGGTATTGCTGCCTATCGACAGTGAGCACAACGCCATCTTCCAGTGCATGCCCGCGGACTTTTCCCGTGGGTTGAGCAATGTGGGGGTGCGGCGTATTTTGCTGACCGCATCCGGTGGCCCGTTCCGCCAAACTCCGCTGGCCGAACTGGAGCAGGTAACGCCCGAGCAGGCGTGTGCCCACCCTAACTGGTCCATGGGGCGCAAGATTTCCGTCGATTCGGCCAGCATGATGAACAAAGGCCTCGAGTTGATCGAGGCGTGCTGGTTGTTTGATGCCACGCCTGCCCAGGTCGAGGTGGTGATTCATCCACAAAGCGTGATTCATTCGCTGGTCGACTACGTGGACGGTTCGGTGTTGGCCCAGTTGGGCAACCCGGATATGCGCACGCCGATCGCCAACGCCCTGGCTTGGCCGGAGCGGATCGACTCCGGCGTGCCGCCTCTGGATCTGTTCGCCGTGGCGCGCCTGGATTTCCAGGCGCCTGATGAACAGCGGTTCCCTTGCTTGCGTTTGGCGCGCCAGGCCGCGGAAGCTGGCAACAGCGCTCCGGCCATGTTGAACGCGGCCAACGAGGTGGCTGTTGCCGCGTTTCTCGAACGGCGCATCCGCTACCCCGAGATCGCGAGTATCATCGAAGAAGTTTTAAGCCTCGAGCCGGTTGTTGCAGTCGATGAACTGAGCGCCGTGTTCGCGGCGGACGCCAAAGCCCGTGCCCTGGCTGAGCAGTGGCTGGGTCGCAACGGCCGGTAAGGATTGCGACAAGCCTGAGCGTATCGGCACTGGATAGGATTGCGGAGAAAGTAGATGAGCGCGCTCTATATGATTGTCGGCACCCTGATCGCCCTGGGTGTGCTGGTCACCTTCCATGAATTCGGTCACTTCTGGGTGGCGCGTCGTTGCGGCGTCAAGGTTCTGCGTTTCTCCGTGGGCTTCGGCATGCCGCTGCTGCGTTGGCATGACCGGCAGGGTACCGAGTTCGTGATTGCCGCCATCCCGCTGGGCGGCTACGTAAAGATGCTCGACGAGCGCGAAGGTGAAGTGCCTGTCGATCAGCTTGATCAGTCGTTCAATCGCAAGTCGGTGCGCCAGCGTATCGCCATCGTTGCCGCCGGTCCTGTCGCCAACTTCCTGCTGGCGCTGGTGTTCTTCTGGGGGCTGGCGATGCTCGGTAGCGAGCAGGTGCGTCCGGTCATCGGCAGCGTCGAGGCTGGAAGCATTGCCGCCAAGGCCGGCCTGAGTTCCGGTCAGGAAATTGTTGCAATCGATGGCGAACCCACCTTGGGGTGGTCGGCGGTCAACTTGCAGCTGGTTCGGCGTCTGGGCGAAAGCGGCACCTTGCAGTTGTTGGTTCGCGAGCAGGGTTCGACTGCCGATTCGCCCCGCGAGCTGGTGCTCGACAATTGGCTCAAGGGGACCGATGAGCCGGATCCTATTCGTTCCCTGGGGATTCGCCCCTGGCGTCCGGAGCTCGCCCCCGTTCTGGCCGAGCTCGACCCGAAAGGCCCGGCCCAGGCAGCTGGCCTGAAAACCGGCGATCGTTTGCTGGCGCTGGATGGTCAGCCGCTGACCGATTGGCAGCAGGTCGTCGACTGGGTGCGTGTACGTCCTGATACCAAGATTGTGCTGCGCGTCGAGCGTGATGGTGCTCAAATCGACGTCCCGGTGACGTTGGCCGCGCGCGGTAAAGAGAAAGTTGCCAGTGGTTATCTGGGTGCTGGGGTGAAGGCAGTCGATTGGCCGCCGGAAATGCTTCGCGAGGTCAGTTATGGCCCGCTGGCTGCGATTGGCGAAGGTGCCCGGCGTACTTGGACCATGAGCGTGCTGACCCTCGATTCACTGAAGAAAATGTTGTTCGGCGAGCTCTCGGTAAAAAACTTGAGTGGACCGATAACCATTGCTAAAGTGGCGGGCGCTTCTGCCCAGTCGGGCGTTGCTGATTTCTTGAATTTCCTTGCTTATCTGAGTATTAGCCTAGGGGTTCTGAACTTGCTGCCCATTCCTGTACTGGATGGGGGGCATCTGTTGTTTTATCTGATCGAGTGGGCGCGTGGTCGTCCCTTGTCGGATCGGGTGCAAGGTTGGGGGATACAGATCGGTATCAGCTTGGTGGTCGGGGTGATGTTGCTTGCCTTGGTCAACGATCTGGGTCGTCTGTAACGCTTCGCTGAATTGCGAATCTGCCGCATTTTGCGGCAGTTTCTTTATTGCCAGTTGGAATAAGAAAGGACTTCATGAAACGTCTGCTGCTAACTGCGGTTCTCTCCGTATTGATGATCGCCGAAGTTCACGCCGAGTCCTTCACTATCTCCGATATCCGCGTCAACGGCCTCCAGCGGGTCTCCGCGGGTAGCGTCTTTGGGGCCTTGCCGCTGAACGTCGGTGAGCAGGCGGACGATCGTCGCCTGGTGGAATCCACTCGTGCGCTGTTCAAAACCGGCTTCTTTCAAGATATCCAGCTGGGCCGCGATGGCAATGTCCTGGTCATCACGGTAGTCGAGCGTCCATCCGTCGCCAGTATCGAAATCGAAGGCAACAAGGCGATTTCCACTGAAGACTTGATGAAAGGCCTCAAGCAATCCGGTCTCGCGGAAGGCGAAATCTTCCAGCGTGCGACCCTTGAAGGTGTGCGTAACGAACTGCAGCGCCAGTATGTAGCCCAGGGCCGCTACTCGGCCACCGTCGATACCGAAGTGGTTCCGCAGCCGCGCAACCGTGTGGCGTTGAAGGTCAACATCAACGAAGGCACCGTCGCTGCCATCCAGCACATCAACGTCGTGGGCAACACCGTGTTCCCGGACGAAGACCTGGTCGAACTGTTCGAACTCAAAACCACCAACTGGCTGTCGTTCTTCAAGAACGACGACAAGTATGCGCGTGAAAAACTCTCCGGTGACCTGGAGCGCCTGCGTTCCTATTACCTGGACCGTGGCTATATCAACATGGATATCGCTTCGACCCAGGTTTCGATCACCCCGGACAAGAAGCATGTCTACATCACTGTGAACATCAACGAAGGCGAGAAGTACAGCGTTCGTGACGTGAAGCTCAGCGGTGACCTGAAAGTGCCTGAAGACCAGGTCAAGTCGCTGCTGCTGGTCGAGAAGGGCCAGGTGTTCTCACGCAAATTGATGACCACCACTTCCGAGCTGATCACCCGTCGCCTGGGCAACGAGGGTTATACCTTCGCCAACGTCAACGGTGTTCCGCAGCCTCACGACGAAGATCACACGGTCGATATCACGTTCGTGGTCGATCCGGGCAAGCGTGCCTATGTGAACCGCATCAACTTCCGCGGCAACACCAAGTCCGAGGACGAAGTGCTGCGTCGCGAAATGCGTCAGATGGAAGGTGGCTGGGCTTCGACTTACCTGATCGACCAGTCCAAGACCCGTCTGGAGCGTCTGGGCTTCTTCAAGGAAGTCAACGTAGAAACCCCGGCCGTGCCAGGTGTCGATGACCAGGTAGACGTCAACTACGCAGTAGAAGAGCAGGCTTCCGGTTCGATCACTGCCAGCGTCGGTTTCGCCCAGAGCGCCGGTCTGATCCTCGGTGGTTCGATCACCCAGAACAACTTCCTGGGTACCGGTAACAAGGTCAGCATCGGCCTGACTCGCAGCGAATACCAGAGCCGTTACAACTTCGGTTATGTCGACCCCTACTGGACTGCCGATGGTGTGAGCCTGGGTTATAACGCGTTCTATCGCACCACTGACTACGACGACCTCGATGTCGACGTGGCGAGCTATGCGGTAGACAGCCTGGGTGCCGGCGTCAGCGTTGGCTACCCGATCAGCGAGACTTCGCGTCTGACCTTCGGCCTGACCGCGCAGCAAGACAAGATCAAGACCGGTCGCTATACCGTCGACGAAATCTTCGACTTCGTGAACCGTGAAGGCGATAACTACCTGAACTTCAAGGCTTCGGCCGGCTGGTCCGAGTCGACCCTGAACAAAGGTGTCCTGGCGACCCGTGGCCACTCTCAGAGCCTGGTCTTGGAAAGCACGATTCCAGGCAGCGACCTATCGTTCTTCAAGCTCGACTACCGCGGCCAGTTGTTCCAGCCGCTGACCGACACCTACACCATGCGCCTGCACACCGAGCTGGGTTATGGCGACGGTTATGGTTCGACTGACGGCTTGCCATTCTATGAGAACTACTATGCTGGTGGTTTCAACTCGGTTCGTGGTTTCAAAGACAGTACCTTGGGACCACGTAGTACTCCGAGTGATGGACATAACCCTGGTACCTCCAGAGACCCAGATCAGGACCCACTGCCGTTCGGTGGTAACGTTCTGATTCAGGGGGGGGCAGAAATTCTATTCCCCATGCCTTTCGTGAAGGATCAGCGTTCTCTGCGTACCTCGGTATTTTGGGACGTGGGTAACGTATTCGATAGTAATTGCAAAGGTAAGACGCAGGACTGTGACATCAGTTTCAGCAATATGGCCAGTTCCGTGGGTGTCGGCGTGACATGGGTAACCGCTCTGGGCCCGCTGAGTTTCGCTCTGGCGATGCCGATCAAGAAACCTGACGAAGCTGAAACCCAGGTGTTCCAATTCTCCCTCGGTCAGACTTTCTAAGAGTCCGACCCAAGATAACGACAATGGATTTTGTAGGAGTGCATCGTGCGTAAGTTGACTCAATTGGTTCTCCTGGCGACTGTCCTGGTAGCAGGCCCGGCCTTCGCCGACATGAAAATCGCCGTGCTGAACTATCAGATGGCACTGCTGGAATCCGATGCTGCGAAGAAATACGCAGTGGATGCTGAGAAGAAGTTCGGCCCGCAGTTGAACAAGCTGAAAACCCTGGAAAGCAGTGCCAAGGGTATTCAGGATCGTCTGGTTGCCGGTGGCGACAAGATGCAGCAAGGCGAGCGTGAGCGTCTGGAGCTCGAATTCAAGCAGAAAGCCCGTGACTTCCAGTTCCAGTCCAAGGAACTGAACGAAGCCAAGGCCGTTGCCGATCGTGAAATGCTCAAGCAACTGAAGCCGAAACTGGACAGCGCCGTGGAAGAAGTCATCAAGAAAGGTGGTTTTGACCTGGTGTTCGAGCGTGGCGCAGTGATTGATGTCAAACCTCAGTACGACATCACTCGCCAGGTTATCGAGCGCATGAATCAGCTGAAGTAACCCATGACAGCGACTATAAAGCTCGGCCAGCTGGCCGAGTTCCTCGGAGCCACCCTGCGTGGCTCCGCAGAGAAAGAAATCACTGGGCTAGCCACCTTGCAGGAGGCTGGCCCAGCTCAGTTGAGCTTTTTGGCAAATCCCCAATACCGTAAGTATCTGGCTGACAGCCAGGCGGGCGCCGTGCTGCTGAAGGCGGCGGATGCCGAAGGTTATGCCGGTGATGCCCTGGTCGTGGCCGATCCCTACCTGTCGTACGCACGCATTTCCCACCTGTTCGATCCCAAGCCCAAGGTGCCGGTCGGTATTCATCCGACTGCAGTCATTGCCGAGGATGCTGTGGTCGACGCAACGGCTAGTGTTGGCGCGTTCGCGGTCGTCGAGAGCGGCGCGCAAATCGCTGCGGGTGTCACGATCGGTGCTCATTGTTTTATCGGTGCTCGTTGCCAGATCGGCGAGGGTGGCTGGCTGGCTCCGCGCGTGACGCTTTATCACGATGTGCGTATCGGCAAGCGTGTGGTCATTCAGTCTGGTGCGGTACTGGGCGGCGAAGGTTTCGGTTTCGCCAACGAGAAGGGCATCTGGCAGAAGATCGCGCAGATTGGCGGTGTCACCATTGGCGATGATGTCGAGATCGGCGTGAATACCGCTATCGATCGCGGAGCGCTGGCCGATACCGTCATTGGTAATGGCGTGAAGCTGGATAACCAGATTCAGATCGCCCACAACGTCCAGGTCGGTGATCACACCGCCATGGCAGCCTGCGTCGGTATTTCCGGCAGCACCCGGATCGGCAAGCACTGCATGCTCGCCGGCGGTGTCGGGCTGGTTGGCCACATCGATATTTGCGACAACGTTTTCCTGACCGGGATGACCATGGTGACCCACTCGATTACCGAGCCGGGTGCCTACTCTTCCGGTACAGCCATGCAGCCTGCTGCCGAGTGGCGCAAAAGCGCGGCACGCATCCGTCAGCTCGATGATCTCGCGCGACGCCTGCGGCAACTGGAAAAGCGCGTTGGGGAAGTGACCCCCGACGGTAAAGCTTCATCAGATGGCTGATACCATTTCCATATCAAGTGTGCACAGCCGTTAGACTGCCTCCTTGATTTGCTAGAGGAGTGTGCGTTAGTCGCACGCTCCCAATCTTTACTACAGGCTTCCCCCCGAAATGATGGACATCAACGAGATTCGCGAATACCTGCCTCACCGTTACCCGTTCCTGTTGGTGGACCGGGTAGTGGCTCTGGATGTTGAGGGCAAGTGCATTCGTGCCTACAAGAATGTCAGCATCAACGAACCTTTCTTCAATGGTCATTTCCCCGCGCATCCAATCATGCCGGGCGTGCTGATCATCGAAGCCATGGCTCAGGCTGCGGGCATTCTTGGTTTCAAGATGCTGGACGTGAAGCCGGCCGATGGCACCCTCTATTACTTCGTCGGTTCCGACAAGCTGCGCTTCCGTCAGCCGGTGCTGCCGGGTGACCAGTTGATCCTGGAAGCCAAGTTCATCAGCTGCAAGCGCCAGATCTGGAAATTCGAATGCCAGGCTTCGGTCGACGGCAAGCCAGTCTGCTCCGCTGAAATCATCTGTGCGGAACGCAAACTATGAGTTTGATTGACCCTCGCGCAATCATCGATCCGACGGCCATTCTGGCCGACGACGTTGAGGTTGGCCCGTGGTCGATCGTTGGCGCCGGTGTGGAAATCGGCGAGGGTACGGTGATCGGGCCTCATGTAGTTCTCAAAGGCCCGACCCGGATCGGTAAGCACAATCGTATCTACCAGTTCTCCTCGGTAGGCGAAGACACTCCCGATCTGAAGTACAAAGGCGAGGAAACCCGCCTGGTGATTGGTGACCACAACGTCATTCGTGAAGGCGTGACCATTCATCGCGGCACTGTCCAGGATCGTTCCGAGACTACTCTCGGCGATCACAACCTGGTCATGGCGTACGCCCATATCGGTCACGACAGCGTGATCGGCAACCATTGCATCCTGGTCAACAATACGGCGTTGGCTGGCCATGTGCATGTGGACGACTGGGCGATCCTGTCCGGTTTCACCCTGGTTCACCAATACTGCCATATCGGCGCCCACAGCTTTTCCGGCATGGGTACGGCGATCGGCAAGGATGTTCCGGCTTTTGTCACAGTGTTCGGTAACCCGGCCGAGGCACGCAGCATGAACTTCGAGGGCATGCGTCGTCGTGGTTTCAGCGAAGACGCGATTCACGCCCTGCGTCGAGCCTATAAAGTGGTGTATCGCCAGGGCTTGACCGTCGATCAGGCGCTCGTCGAGTTGGCAGAAGCTGCTGCACAATTTCCCGAAGTCGCGGTATTTCGTGACTCGATTCAGTCTTCGACCCGCGGCATCACCCGTTAATCATGAGCAAACTGCGTATTGCGCTGGTGGCTGGCGAAGCTTCCGGCGACATTCTTGGCGCCGGTTTGATGCGCGCGCTCAAGGCCCAGCATCCCGCCGTTGAATTCATCGGTGTCGGAGGCCCGCTGATGCAGGCCGAAGGGCTGACCTCTTACTTCCCGATGGAGCGCCTGGCGGTCATGGGGCTGGTGGAAGTCCTGGGACGCTTGCGCGAACTGCTGGCCCGGCGCAAGAAACTGGTTCAGACCCTGATCGCCGAGAAGCCGGACGTGTTTATCGGCATAGATGCCCCCGATTTCAACCTCAACATCGAACTCAAGTTGCGTCAGGCCGGCATCAAGACCGTGCACTACGTCAGCCCCTCGGTCTGGGCGTGGCGACAAAAGCGCGTGCTGAAGATCCGCGAAGGTTGCGACCTGATGCTGACGCTGTTCCCGTTCGAAGCCAGATTCTATGAAGAGAAGGGCGTGCCGGTGCGGTTCGTCGGGCACTCCCTGGCTGACGCCATTCCGCTGGAGGCTGACCGGGCCGCGGCTCGCACTGAGCTGGGCTTGCCCGAGGGCCCGTTGGTGGCCCTGATGCCGGGCAGCCGTGGCGGTGAAGTCGGGCGCCTGGGAGCCTTGTTTCTCGACGCGGCACAGCGCTTGCGCGCTTTGCGTCCAGGGGTGCGTTTCGTCATGCCCTGCGCGAGCCCCGAGCGACGCACTCAGTTGGAAGAGCTGCTGGCCGGTCGCGACCTGCCGCTGACCCTGCTCAACGGCCAGTCGCATCAGGCGCTGGCGGCTTGCGACGCGGTATTGATCGCTTCCGGCACCGCGACCCTTGAGGCGCTGCTGTATAAGCGCCCAATGGTCGTCGCCTATCGCCTGGCACCGCTGACCTTCTGGATTCTCAAGCGCATGGTCAAGAGCCCTTATATTTCCCTGCCGAACCTGCTGGCCCAACGCCTGCTGGTTCCCGAGCTGCTGCAGGACGACGCCACTGCAGAGGCCCTGGCCCAGACCCTGTCGCCCTTGATCGAAGACGGCCAGGAGCAGACCCGCGGGTTTGACGAGATCCATCGTACCTTGCGCCGGGATGCCTCCAACCAGGCGGCTGACGCGGTGTTGAACCTGATTGGCAAACCGGCATGAGTAACGAAAAGATGCAGATGGGACTGGATTTCTCGCTGGTGGCCGATGCCGAAGACCTGGTGGCCGGTGTCGACGAAGTAGGGCGCGGCCCCTTGTGCGGCGCGGTGGTCACGGCTGCGGTCATCCTCGATCCGAGTCGGCCGATTCTCGGCCTGAACGACTCGAAGAAACTCACCGAGGCCCGTCGCGAAAAGCTTTACGACGAAATTTGTGAGAAAGCCCTGAGCTGGTGCATTGCCCGCGCCGAAGTCGAGGAAATCGACGAGTTGAATATCCTGCATGCCACCATGCTGGCCATGCAGCGCGCGGTAGAAGGGCTGAGCGTGACCCCGAAACTGGCGATGATCGACGGTAACCGTTGCCCGAAACTGTCGATGCCTGCCGAAGCCGTGGTCCAGGGCGATAGCAAGGTGCCTGCGATCGCCGCGGCGTCGATTCTGGCCAAGGTCAGCCGGGATCGCGAGATGGCGGCGTTCGAGCTGATCTACCCCGGTTATGGCATCGGCGGACACAAGGGCTATCCGACGCCCGTTCATCTGGAAGCGCTGGCCCGCCTGGGGCCGACGCCGATTCACCGGCGCTCGTTCGCGCCGGTACGCCAAGCCTACGAAGCCCGTGAGAACGTGGGCGAGATTCAGTCCTGAGGCTGATGTTTTAGCGAAGGCCCGGTACAATCCGGGCCTTGTTGTTTTTGCGCTCATTACAGGATCACTATGCCGGCTTCATTCGTTCATCTACGCCTGCACACTGAATATTCCCTGGTTGACGGTCTGGTGCGGATCAAACCGCTGGTCAAGACGTTGGCCGGCATGGGCATGCCCGCCGTGGCGGTTACCGACCAGAACAACATGTGTTCCCTGGTCAAGTTCTACAAGGCGGCCATGGGCACCGGGATCAAGCCGATCTGTGGCGCCGACTTGTGGCTGTCGAACAAGGATCCCGAGAATCCACTGAGCCGCATCAGCCTGCTGGTGATGAATGCCGTGGGCTATCGCAACCTGACCGAGCTGATTTCCCGCGGCTTCATCGATGGCCAGCGTAATGGCCAGATCATCATCGAGCGCGAGTGGGTGGCCGAGGCCGCCGAAGGTCTGATCATGCTCTCGGCCGCGAAAGAGGGTGAGATCGGTATTGCCCTGCTCGCTGGTGACCTGCAAGAAGCGCAAACCCTGGCGCGCGAGTGGATGGCGGTGTTCCCGGATCGTTTCTATCTGGAAGTGCAGCGTACCAACCGTCCCAACGACGAAGAGCAGTTGCACGCGGCGGTGGCCCTGGCGGACAAGATCGGCGCGCCGCTGGTGGCAACCAACGATGTGCGGTTCATCAAGCGCGAAGACTTCGAGGCCCATGAAACCCGGGTCTGCATCGGTGAAGGCCGCGCCCTCGACGACCCGCGCCGTTCGAAGAACTACAGCGACCAACAGTACCTGAAAAGCGCCGAGGAAATGGCCGAACTGTTCAGCGACCTGCCCGAGGCCCTGGAAAACACGGTCGAGATCGCCAAGCGCTGCAATATCGAAGTGAAGCTGGGCAAGCACTTCTTGCCTGACTATCCGATTCCCGATGGCATGACCATCGATGAGTATTTCCGCAAGGTCTCGTTCGACGGGCTGGAAGAGCGCCTCAGTGTGCTGCTGCCCAAGGACACTACCGAAGACTATGAAGCCAAGCGCCAGGTGTATGTCGACCGGCTGAACTTCGAGCTGGATATCATCATCCAGATGGGGTTCCCCGGTTACTTCCTGATCGTTATGGACTTTATCCAGTGGGCCAAGAGCAACGGTGTGCCGGTAGGTCCCGGCCGGGGGTCGGGTGCCGGTTCCCTGGTGGCCTACGTGCAGAAGATCACCGACCTCGACCCGCTGGCCTACGACCTGCTGTTCGAACGCTTCCTCAACCCGGAACGGGTTTCCATGCCCGACTTCGACGTCGACTTCTGCATGGACGGTCGTGACCGGGTCATCGACTATGTGGCCGAGAAATATGGCCGCAACGCGGTAAGCCAGATCATCACCTTCGGTTCCATGGCCGCCAAGGCGGTGGTGCGGGACGTGGCGCGGGTGCAGGGCAAGTCTTACGGCCTGGCTGATCGTTTGTCGAAGATGATTCCCTTCGAAGTCGGCATGACCCTGGAAAAAGCCTACGAACAGGAAGAAATCCTGCGTGACTTCATCAAGGTCGATGAAGAAGCGGCGGAAATCTGGGAAATGGCGCGCAAGCTCGAGGGCGTGGTGCGTAACGTCGGCAAGCACGCCGGTGGTGTGGTTATTGCGCCGACCAAGCTGACCGACTTCTCGCCGATCTACTGCGACGAAGCCGGTGATGGCCTGGTAACCCAGTTCGACAAGGACGACGTTGAGGCCGCCGGCCTGGTGAAGTTCGACTTCCTCGGCCTGCGGACCCTGACCATCATCAAGTGGGCGATGGAGACCATCAACCGCGAGCAGGTCAAAAAGAACCTGCCCGATGTCAACATCGACTTCATCCCGCTGGACGACAAGAAGACTTACGAGCTGTTGCAGAAGGCCGAGACCACTGCGGTGTTCCAGCTCGAATCCCGAGGCATGAAAGAGCTGATCAAAAAGCTCAAGCCCGACTGTCTGGAAGACCTGATCGCACTGGTAGCGCTGTTCCGTCCTGGTCCGTTGCAGTCGGGCATGGTGGACGACTTCATCAACCGTAAGCACGGTCGCGCCGAACTGGCCTATCCGCATCCGGACTACCAGTACGAGGGCCTGCGGCCGGTACTGGCGCCGACCTACGGTATCATTCTGTATCAGGAACAGGTGATGCAGATTGCCCAGGTGATGGCGGGCTACACCCTTGGCGGGGCCGACATGCTGCGTCGTGCCATGGGCAAGAAAAAACCCGAGGAGATGGCCAAGCAACGCGGCGGCTTCATCGAAGGTTGCGCCAACAACAATATCGATGCCGACCTGGCGGGCAACATCTTCGACCTGGTGGAAAAGTTCGCCGGCTACGGTTTCAACAAGTCCCACTCGGCCGCCTACGGCCTGGTGTCCTACCAGACTGCGTGGCTCAAGACGCATCACCCGGCGCCTTTCATGGCCGCGGTACTGTCCGCGGATATGCACAACACCGACAAGGTGGTGGTGCTGATCGAAGAAGTGCGCAGCATGAAGCTGCGCCTCGATGCTCCGGATGTGAACAGTTCCGACTTCAAGTTCACCGTTAATAACGACGGCCGCATCGTCTATGGCCTGGGAGCGATCAAGGGCGTGGGCGAGGGGCCGGTGGAGGCGATCGTCGAGGCCCGTGCCGAAGGTGGTCCGTTCAAGGATCTGTTCGACTTCTGCAGCCGGGTCGACCTCAAGCGCATCAACAAGCGTACCCTCGATGCGTTGATCCGCAGTGGTGCCCTGGACCGCCTGGGGCCCTACTTCCACGACGAAATCAAGGCCTACCAGGCCAACATCGACCGCAACCGCGCGGTGCTGTTGTCGGCCCTGGAGGAAGCAGTCAAGGCGGCCGAGCAGACCGCGCGTACCGCCGACAGTGGCCACGCCGACCTGTTCGGCGGGGTCTTCGTCGAAGAAGATGCGGACGTCTACGCCAATCATCGCAAGGCCAAGGAACTGACCCTCAAGGAGCGCCTGAAAGGGGAGAAAGATACCCTTGGCCTGTACCTGACCGGGCACCCGATCGACGAATACGAAGGTGAGATCCGCCGTTTCGCCCGCCAGCGCATCGTCGACCTGAAGCCGGCGCGCGATACCCAGACCGTCGCGGGCATGATCATTGCCCTGCGGGTCATGAAGAACAAGAAGGGCGACAAGATGGGGTTCATTACCCTTGACGATCGTTCGGGGCGGATCGAGGCTTCGCTGTTCGCCGAGGCCTTCCATTCGGCCCAGTCCCTGCTGCAGACCGACGCGATGGTGGTGGTCGAGGGCGAGGTCAGCAACGACGACTTCTCCGGCGGCCTGCGCCTGCGGGTCAAGCGGGTGATGAGCATGGAAGATGCGCGCACCAATTTGGCGGAAAGCCTGCGCCTGAAGGTGCACACCGAAGCCCTCAAGGGCGATCAGCTACGCTGGCTGGGGGAGTTGTGCAAACGCCATCGCGGCGCTTGCCCGATCTCCATGGAGTACACCAAGGAGGACGCCAAGGCCTTGCTGCAGTTCGGCGAAGCCTGGCGGATCGATCCGGCGGATGCCTTGATTCAAGCCCTGCGTGACCAGTTCGGGCGAGACAACGTCTTCCTCCAATACCGTTGACGGTCTGGCGCCATAAAAGTGCGCCGATCTCGACCCGAATTTTTAATCTCGACCTGAACGCGCCTCTCCCTTAAGGTAGGGCGCGAATAGACAACCGGCCGGCCCAAGCTTTCTTGGACGTCGACCCAAGACGGACGCCTATGAACCCGAATTTTCTTGATTTCGAACAGCCGATCGCCGACCTGCAAGCCAAGATCGAAGAGTTGCGCTTGGTCGGTAATGACAATTCGCTGAATATCGGCGATGAGATCTCCCGCCTGCAAGACAAGAGCAGCACACTGACCGAGGACATCTTCGGCAAGCTGACCAGCTGGCAGATCGCACGCCTGGCGCGTCACCCGCGTCGTCCGTACACCCTGGACTACATCGAGCACATCTTCACCGAGTTCGACGAACTGCATGGCGATCGCCACTTCTCCGACGACGCTGCGATCGTCGGCGGCGTTGCCCGTCTGGACGACCAGCCGGTCATGATCATCGGTCACCAGAAAGGCCGTGAAGTGCGCGAGAAGGTCCGTCGCAACTTCGGTATGCCGCGTCCTGAAGGCTATCGCAAGGCCTGCCGCCTGATGGAAATGGCCGAGCGCTTCAAGATGCCGATCCTGACCTTCATCGACACCCCGGGCGCCTACCCGGGTATCGACGCCGAAGAGCGCAACCAGAGCGAGGCCATTGCCTGGAACCTGCGGGTCATGGCGCGCCTGAAAACCCCCATCATCGCCACCGTGATCGGTGAAGGTGGTTCTGGCGGTGCGCTGGCCATTGGTGTCTGCGATCAGCTGAATATGCTGCAGTACTCCACTTACGCGGTAATTTCGCCGGAAGGCTGCGCCTCGATCCTGTGGAAAACCGCCGAGAAAGCGCCGGATGCCGCCGAAGCCATGGGCATCACCGCCGAGCGCCTGAAAGGCCTGGGCATTGTCGACAAGGTCATTGGCGAGCCACTGGGTGGCGCGCACCGTGATCCGGCCGCCGCTGCCGCGCTGATCCGCACCGAGCTGACTTCCCAGCTGGCGATGCTCAAGAAGATGGATAACGACACCCTGCTGGCCCGTCGTTACGATCGCCTGATGAGCTACGGTCTCTGATAGATCGACGCTCCTTGTAGGGGCGGGCTTGCTCGCGAAATGGGCGCCTCGGCCATTCAGGTCGAGGCTTTTCAGGCACTGCGAGCACGCTCGGTCTCTACTCAGGATCCGCTCCATTCATGAGCCCATTCGATACAGCCCTCACGCAAAAACTGTTGCAACGCCTCCTGCCCTGGCTGGATCGATCGGCCTGGCGCATCGCATTCTCTGGTGGCCTCGATTCCACCGTCCTGCTGCACCTGCTGGCCCAACTCAGGCAGCGACACAGTCTTCCCCCTTTGACCGCCATACACGTGCATCACGGCCTCCAGGCTGCGGCTGACGCCTGGCCGGAGCATTGCCGGGCCCAGTGCGAGGCTTTGGCTGTGCCGTTGCAGGTAGTGGCGGTGCAGGTGCAACCAGGAGCCAGTCTCGAGCGCGCGGCGCGGGAAGCGCGTTATGCCGTGTTCGAAGAGATAACCGGCAGCAATGAGTTGCTGCTGACGGCCCAGCACCGCGACGATCAGGCGGAAACCCTGTTGTTCCGTCTGCTGCGTGGGGCCGGAGTCAGGGGGCTGTCGGCCATGCCGGCGTCGCGTGCGTTGGGACAGGGGCATTTGCTGCGGCCTTTGCTCGACGTCTCCCGCGACGAACTGGAGCGCTACGCTCGGGATCACCAGTTGCACTGGATCGACGACCCTTCCAACCAGGACCGGCAGTTCTCCCGCAATTACCTGCGCCATCAGGTATTCCCGTTGCTGACCGCCCGCTGGCCACAAGCTGCCAGCAGCATGGCGCGTAGCGCGGCGCATTTGCGCGAGACGCGGGAGTTGCTGGATGAGCTGGCCATTATCGATCTGCAAGAGGTGGTCAAGGGCGTTGAGTTCGAATGGCTGAGGTTGCCGTCCCTGGCGCTGGCGCCTTTGCTCGGCTTGTCGCAGGCGCGTCAACGCAATGCCCTGAGTCACTGGCTGAGCCGCTTCACGCCACTGCCGGACAGCGATCACTGGGCGGGCTGGCAGACGCTGCGCGATGCCGCGGGCGACAGCCGTCCGGTATGGCGGCTGGGGCAGGGCGAGTTGCAGCGGGCGGCAGGGCGCGTCTGGTGGTTGTCGGATAGCTGGCTGCAACCGGTACTGTCTGCACCGAGTTGGGTCGATACCGCTGCGCCTCTGTCGTTGCCGGGTAATGGTCAACTGCAACTCATCGGTGGCGCGCCGCAAGGACCTTTGCAAGTGCGTTACCGTCAGGGGGGCGAGGTGATGCAATTGCCAGGACGCGGCCACCGCGACCTCAAGCGCCTGCTCAACGAGGCAGGTCTGCCAGCCTTCGTCCGTGGCAGATTGCCGCTGCTGTATCGAGGCGAAGAATTGCTCGCGGTGGCGAACCTGCCAGGTCTTGACGCAAATGCCCATGAAGGTTGGCAATTGCATTGGCAGCCGCCTTCGAGCGATCAAGGTTTGAGCTGAAAGTCCCTTTCCGGTAGACTACGCTCCCTTCTTGATACAACTTCTGTGGATTCGCCTGAATTGCAGGAGTTGCCGATTACCAAGCAGTCTTTGCTGGGCGATTCCAAAAAATGTGTAGCGAGCAACGTACCGGTGTTTTCTCTTCCGGTCTGTCCCAACGCGGCGGTTTTTTTGAAAGGTGCACTGTGATTAATGCAGGTGATCGGGGGCTTCGGCCTTCCTTCGCTTTCCCCGGCGGCTCGGACCGCTTTAACGCAGACTTCTAGGGTTTTTCATGACGCGCT